>OGMM01000837.1_pt1 | contig 11170 bp, 10 predicted proteins | sample 1573221 | NCBI WGS metagenome assembly OGMM01 (sample SAMEA2581988, study PRJEB24529) | metagenome | biome: Human gut stool | place: China | collected 2011 | reverse complement strand
TATTGCCGGTACTGGCTCCCATGAAAAGTTTCACACCGCATATACGGGTTTTGTCCAGTTGAGACAGCATATCTGCATTATTGTTGGTTGCACCGAAATAGAATGAGTAATTCACTACACTTTTCGTTGCAGCATCGGCAAACTTGGCTTCCAGCGCTTCGAGATTGGTGGTCTGCGGGGTTGTATTGGGCATATCCATAAAAGAGGTCACTCCTCCGGCTGCTGCGGCTGTACTCTCTGTATGCATATCCGCTTTATGGGTCAGCCCCGGGTCGCGAAAGTGCACATGATCATCTATCACACCCGGCATCAGGTAGCACCCCCCGGCATCTATTTCCTCATCACAGGGATGGAGTGGGAGAGTGCCGTCTGCTATCACTTCTGCTATTCTGTCATTTTCAATTACAATCGAACCGTGAAAAGTCTTTCCTTCATTCACAATTCGCGCATTCTTTATCCAAGTACGTTTCATAAGTTTTTCTTTTGAGGATATTTATGGAACCAGCTATACCATTTCAGTTGGATGACTCCCATAATCGCTTCACCAAAGATGCTGCTGTTCATTTTGGAAGTTCCCAATTCGCGATTGACAAAGATGACCGGAACCTCGGCAATTTTGAATCCGCATTTATAAGCAGTGAATTTCATTTCTATCTGGAAGGCATAACCTTTGAAACGGATTTTGTCCAATCCGATAGTTTCAAGTACCTGCCGGCGATAGCATTTGAATCCCGCTGTGGTGTCATGGATGGGCAGACCGGTGATTATACGTACATATTTCGATGCAAAATAAGACATTAAGACACGTCCCATCGGCCAGTTTACAACATTTACTCCACTGACATAACGCGAACCGATGGCTACGTCATAACCTTCGCGGGCACATTTGTCATACAACCGGGGCAAATCATTGGGATTATGGCTGAAGTCGGCGTCCATTTCGAATACATAGTCATATCCTTTTTCTATCGCCCACTTGAACCCGGTGATATAGGCAGTTCCCAATCCCAGTTTACCCTTGCGCTCTATCATGAACAGGCGGTCGGGAAATTCCTGCTGCAATCGGCGTACAATAGCTGCCGTGCCGTCAGGAGAGCTGTCTTCTATGATTAAGATATGAAAGAACTTCTCCAAACCGAATACAGCCCGGATAATATTTTCTATATTCTCCTTCTCGTTATAGGTTGGTATAATAATGATGCTATCGGATTTCTCCATACGTTTATTTGTATTAGCTGAATAAATATCATACAAATGTAATTAATATATTATGAACCTCTGCAGAATTTAATTTTATTAAATAAAAAAAGAAGGGTTAACCCTGCTTTCACGCATGGATAACCCTTTCATCTTACAGAATAGTTTAGTTTTCTTTAGAAAGCCACACCTACGCGGAATCCGAAGTTTTGCAATTTATCCATGTCATAGTTAAACACGGTTCCCTTGTTGGTGGAATAGTTGTAAAATCCTGCCAAATGAAAGCCGATACTGTTGGGCCATGGGTAAATATTTACACCGATTTCGGGAGATACATAGAAGCCCCATGTGTCGTCCTTTACTTCGTAGATGTAGAAATCACTGGACATCTTTGTATAGTTGGCACCCAATTTCAATCCGATATAAGGTTGGCAGATACCGTCACTAAAGCGATAGTGAGTGGCAAAACCGAAAGGCAACTGGAATACGGAATGTTGTTGGTCGGTGGTCAGTGCAGACGAGCTGTTGATAGGCAATGTCTGACGTGGAATGTATTCATTGTTAGTGTGATAATTAATAAATGCACCGATAGACAAATCAGGCAAGACATAATATCCACCTTCAAAGTTCATACCCCAGCCGCTTGCTTTGTTTGAAAAGTTGTTGCTGATAGGAGCACTGAACTGCCAGTCTACATTAAAGTAGGTCATCGGAGTAATTTGTGCTTTTGCCGGTAGAGCAAAGGCAATGGCGATGGCAGCTACCGCCATTATTCTATAAGTAAAATATTTTATGGTTTTCATAAACTTGCTAATTTATTAAAATGATTTATTTGTTTATTTCTTCAAATAAGGGCTTTGTGCAAATGCCTGATTGATAGCCGTTGTAGCACGGTTGACATTCAGACTGCCGCTGCTGCCGATCAGACCGCTGATATAAGCATTCCATACAACAGGCAGTTTTTCTTTAGCTCCTTCGGGCGCACCCAGATTGACTAAATCAGCCAATAATGAACCGGTGCTGTAGCTATAAGTGATGGAGTAAGGATAGTACCATCCGCCTCCCCAGTATCCGCCCCAGTATCCGGGAATCCAATAACCGGGATAATAGTTCCACCATGGACCGTTGTTATAATAACCGTTAAAGTAGTAAGTGCTGGCTACGTAGCTCAATTGCAATCCGAGGTCGGCATCTTCCTTGTCTGGTGTACGCATGTAACCGGCACCGTCCATTTTGGCAACGAATGCACTGATAATCAGTTGTGCATTATCATCTTTCCAATATTCCGGTTCTTTAGAATCTCCGATTACAAGAATGCTGTCGGGAACGTAATAAGTGCTGAAGCTGTTGAATTTAGCACTAGTGTCATGATTGGTAAATACTAGATACTCATTGTCCAGTTTGTCCATGTCCGGGTCTTTTTCGCAAGATACCAAGGCAAAGACCGCCAGTAGGATAGGAATTAATTTTTTCATGTCAAGTTTTTGTTTAAGTTAATACTGATTTTTTCGTTTGTTGTACTCCTAAAAACGGAGGAGTTACGCTTTTGTTCACTACAATCGCTTTTTTTGTGAACTTTTTCTCAAAGGACAGAGCTTCTTGTTAAAGTTTCTTTTTGAGCGTATAGTTCAGTTTTGATATCGCTTTTTTGAAATCTTTGCCCACCATGGTCAGTGCGCTGTCGCCTTCGGCTACAAAATTGGTCTTTTCATGGCCGGGAGCTGCCGAAACAAGTTGGTAGATAATGGCGGTGCTGTCATTGGGGATGCCGATAATGGTTACAACGGTACCGCTATCGGTAAATACCTGATCTTGTCCGTTGTTGGCACCTAAATAAGTGGTAGTCAGATTATATGTACCCAGTGAGTCTTCTCCTGTTTCTTGCAGAGTGAGCAGATAGTTGATACCCGAGACGTCAGCGCCGGGTAAAACGCCTTCGTAAGTATAGGTTTGTAAATCGCCCAAAGTGCTGTCATTAACGGCAAACAAAGAGTCACTTTCGCTTTCAGCTATCATTTCGGCAGATTTATTTCCTTTGGAGCCGCAAGAAACAATCATGGCAGCCAAGGCTGCTGCAATAAATACTTTTTTCATTGTTAAGTCAGGTTTTTAATGGTTATTTGGCTAAATAACACCTGTCTGACTTATTTTGTTTAGCAGAGTGAATTTTTTTGTTTTCAGCGTAACAGTACCCCGTTTATTTTCTTTCTGCTGAGTGAGTTGTAAAGTACTTTTGCCGATTGAGTTTCTGTCTCTTCCGGTTTTTCCGCATCGGGCATTGTGCCGGTAGTGATTAATGAAAGGGTATTTTTCAGCATCAATTCGTTTTCATCGCCCAACGGGAGAAGAGGAGAGATAAGTCCTCTTTCGTTCAATTTGTAATCGGGAGTGATACCGTTTACATAATCCGCTTTGCCGTCGGCATTGAGTACGTATGCCACTACCGGCCATAAGATAAAGTCTATCTCATCATTAGTGTAGCCGGACATGGCAACCGGTTTTCCGACTGTGGTTTCACCTATCACTACCACATTGTCGTCACCCATGTAAGGACGCAGGCAGTTGATTACGGCTTCGGATGCAGAAGCCGTAAAAGTAGAGGTGATGACATATAGTTTGTTCAGGTTAAGATTTTGTGCAGACGTTGTTGAAATGAAATTATACGTAGTGTCCTGTGGAGTCGTGATATCATTATATTGCATGGTGCAAAACGGTTTGCCGAGTGCCGATTCCGGCGCCAACAAGCTGGCAAGTTCTTGGGCACAAGTCAGATAGCCGCCGGGGTTATGCATCGGGAGCTTCACTCTTGAACTCTGAGAAGATTTGCAACATCTGTTGTGCGTAGTCCGTTTCGTATCCGTTGTCTAGGGGGCCGGTACTGAATTTATTATATACCATGTAGGCAATCTTCTTACCGTTTACATTAAATACTTTGTTGATATAAAACGGATTTATTTCCACCGGACGTGATGCCCCGATAGAAAGCACATCGACATCTGTCCAAATATAGTCATCTTCACCGGCAATTATACTTTTTCTTGTCAATGTGGTAGCGTCTCCCGAAATCAGATAACCATAATTGTTGACATTGATTTGTGCATCTCCTACGGCAGAAATCCAGTCACCGCGTTGAAGACCGGCTTCTGATGCCGGTGAATCGGGAAGAACAAACAATACTCGCGCATAGGTGTGTGAGGTCGTTCCCAGAGGATCGGTGACGAGTTCGAAGTCGAATCCGTAAGTCGATGTCTGATTGAGGAAAGAACGGCTGACATTTGCTTTCATTTCTACATACGAGAACGGGTCTCCTTTTCCATCCAATGCTTTTGAATAGAGTAATTTCTGTAGAAATTCTTCCGGTTCGGCAAAATAATCTTTTTCAGAAATTTCAGGTATTTGGTCATACCATAGATAATGTTGTTTCATTACTTCTTCTATCCACATATCGTCGCCTACAAGCGCATAATATTCTCCACTGCGGTCTACTCCGCATGACGTGATAAAAAATAGAGTTGTCAGCAAGTAAAATGTATGTAGTAAATATTTCATTTTATATCGTTTTTTAGGTTTGCAAAGCTAGGTATTTTATTCGTAAATCAGGTATTTTTTTCTCATCTTTTTATATTCCTCCAGTTCCTTTTGCCATCCGGCACGAATTTCTTCTTCACTTTTTCCTTCTGTGATTTGCCTTCTGACTTTCCTGTTGCCCACCAGCATGTCAAACCACTGAGGACGGGTAAAGAATTTATCAGCTTTTCCCATATTCTTGTATTCCTGATAATAACTTATGATGTATCTTAAAGAGAACCCTTTAGGGGGCAACAAACTTTTCATGTTATTTCCATAACAATACTGTCCTTTATACATTGGATTTTTATCAAAGCCTTCCAAAGCTTCCGGTTTGAATCGGAAGGAAGACAGTCGGATGTCCGGCGAGCCGATGACTTGAAAAGGGTGATAAGTGCCTCGACCCACACTGATGGCAGTGCCTTCGAAGGGGCACAGCGAGGGATAAAGCGCAATCGCCTGGTCATTAGGCAGGTTGGGAGAAGGTTTCACAGGAAGGGAGTAAGAATCACCGTGTTTCCATCCCTTTACGGGAATGACAGTCAGCTTGCATTTTCGTTTTCCCGCCAGCCACCCTTCACCGTTTATCATTTGCGCGAGTTCGCCCACGGTGCAGCCGTGCAATACAGGGATGGGGTGCATACTTACGAAGCTTTTTAATTCTTTTATCCGAACAGGCCCGTCTGTATAATCGCAAGGATTAGGACGGTCGGTGATAATCAGCTCTTTATGGTTCTCTGCACACGCTTCCATTACGTAGTGCATGGTGCTGATATAAGTGTAGAATCGTGCTCCCACATCTTGAATATCGAACACCACCACATCAATATCCTGCATCTGTTGTGGAGTAGGTTTCTTGTTTTTTCCGTATAGTGATTGGATAGGGATGCCTGTGCTGATATCTTTACCGTTCTTAACCGTTTCACCTGCATCGGCATTTCCCCTGAATCCGTGTTCGGGAGCAAATACTTTTTTTATGTTGATATTTGAAGCAAGCAGTGTATCCAACAGATGTGTATTGCCTGTCATTGATGTTTGATTTACCACCAATGCTACCCGTTTATTGTTCAGCAAAGGAAGCAGGGTTTCCATTTGCTCGGCTCCGTTTACTATCTTTTGAGCAAACAAAGTATTGATAATAAACAAAGAAGAAAGAAGGAAAAGATATTTTGTTTTCATGTTTATATGCAGATTATTTTGTAATATTGCACAAAAATAAGAATTTAATTGAAGATGAACGCACTTGCTATCATTAATAAATATTATTCTGAAGAAAACGAGTTGAAACATATTCTGCTCACTCATAGTCGTTCGGTGGCTGACAAAGCGTTGCAGATTGCCGTCAAGCACCCGGAACTTCATCTGGATACCGGCTTTTTGGAAGAAGCTGCCCTGTTGCACGACATCGGTATTTTTATGACCGACGCTTCCGGCATTCAGTGTTTTGGCACTCATCCATACATTTGTCACGGCTATTTAGGTTCCGAACTGCTGATGAAAGAAGGGTATCCCCGCCATGCATTGGTTTGCGAGCGTCACACCGGGGCCGGAATGTCATTACAAAGCATCATAGAGCAGGATTTACCGATTCCGCATCGTGATATGGTTCCTGTTTCGATGGAAGAACAGGTTATTTGTTTTGCAGATAAATTCTTTTCAAAAACGCATCTTGATAGAGAGAAAAGCGTAGAAAAGGCGTTGAAAAGCATTTCGCGTTATGGAGAAGATGGAGTGATACGCTTTAAGCATTGGTGTGAATGTTTCTTGTGATAGATAAGACTTAGAGCTTGTTTAAAAATGGCTGAAATCTTTTCATTATAAAGTTTCCGTATCAGTCGAATCGTTTCTTCCTCTCTCCTTTCATTAGCCGTTGAAACGTCCTGTTGATAGGCTTCCGGTCATGAAAGAACATCTCGTCATCGCTCTTTCAGCCTCCTTTCATTCGTAAAACACGAGAATTGCATTGTGTGCTCTGAAGGCAGATTGTGAAGGGACTTGGAAAGCACGGCTGAAACGAGGATGAGGGGAAGTGCTGTCATTTTTAACCGTTTGATAAACAGTGTGTTTTGACTGGAATGTAAGGATGAAGGGAAAAGAAGAAATGATCGGATCGGGGAGGGTGATTCAATCTGCTCCTACATGAAAAGGTGCTGATGTTTTTAAAAAACTTCCCGAGCTTTTCCAAAAACTTCCCGAGCTTTTCCAAAAACTTCCCGAGCTTTTTTAAAAACATCAAAGTCTTTTTGTGTACATACGCATTGGTCTATACATACGGTGGCACAAGCCTGCGTGTACGTATGCGTAAGCCTACACATATATACGCATCGGGCTACACGTATATACGCATAAACCTGCACCTATATAGGTATTATGTCAGGTGTCGTACCGGTCAAATTGGAACTGTAAGATTATGATTGAGGAAAATTTAAACAGGCTTTGAGTAACTAATAAAATAAATTAAATATCCGCTTAATAGTTCATAATTGGCGGATTATGCTTAATTTTGCCCCTCAAAGCGTAAAAGTATTGTGAATGACGCCACTAAAACGACATAGATTTATACCATTTTTACTACTATTTGCCTGCCTGATGCTTTCGTTAAGTTCGGGTGCACAACGCAGAAGGAGAAACCCGGCATCCGGTAGAGATACCCTGAACGTAGATACAACACTGGTAGATACGCTTTCGGTGGATACTGTTGCACCTAAAAAGAAACAACCGTTGGATGCTCCTGTAGCATATGAGGCGAATGATTCCATTGTATTTACCGAAGGTGGATATGCGCATCTGTATGGTGACGGAAAAGTGAATTATGAAAAGATTGAACTGACTTCTGCCGTAATCACCATGAATATGGACAGCAGTACGGTATATGCCCGTGGTGTTCCTGATTCGGTAGGCGTGGAAACCGGTACTCCTATCTTTAAGGATGGGGAAACCCCATACGAGTCTAAAATCATGCGTTATAATTTCAAGACTAAAAAAGGGTTTATCAACAATATTGTCACTCAGCAGGGTGAAGGATATGTTACCAGTGAAGAGTCCAAAAAAGGAGCAGGTGATGAGCTTTATCTTCGTCGCGGTAAATATACTACTTGTGACCAGCATGACCATCCTCACTTTTATCTGAAACTTTCGATGGCGAAAGTACGCCCCAAGAAGAATGTGGTTTTCGGACCTGCACAATTGGTGGTGGAAGATGTGCCTCTGCCTATTGCTGTGCCGTTTGGTTTCTTTCCTTTCAATAGCAGCTATTCTTCAGGGTTTATCATGCCTACTTATGGTGATGAAATGAATCGCGGTTTCTATTTGCGTGACGGCGGATATTATTTTGCCATCAGTGACCGCATGGATTTGAAACTTTTGGGTGAAATATTTACGAAAGGATCGTGGGGACTTTCCGCACAGTCCAATTATAATAAGAGGTATAAATATAGCGGTAACTTTAATGCTAGTTATCTGGTGACCAAGACCGGTGAGAAAAATATGCCGGACTATAGTGTGACGAAAGACTTTAAACTTTCATGGAGTCATCGCCAGGATGCAAAAGCAAGTCCGAACAGTTCGTTTTCTGCCAATGTGAATTTTGCTACCAGCAGTTACGACCGCCGGAGCATCAGCAGTTTGTATGATCCTAATCAGTATTCAAATAATACTAAGACATCAAGTGTGAGTTATTCGCGCAACTTTCCTGAAATTGGTTTGAACTTGTCGAGTACGTTCAACCTTTCTCAGAATACGAAAGACTCTTCTATTAATGTTACGTTGCCGGACTTGAATATTTCTTTGAATCGTATCTATCCTTTCAAACGTAAGAATGCTGCCGGAGACGAACGATGGTATGAGAAGATTTCTTTCCAATATACAGGACATCTGACCAATAGTATCAATACAAAGGATAATTTGATTCTGAAGCAGGGAATCAGTAAATGGAATAATGGTATGCAACATAACATTCCTGTTTCTGCTACCTTTACTTTGTTCAAATACTTTAATGTGGTGCCTTCATTCAATTATACCGAACGTTGGTATACACGTAAGATTGAGCAAAGTTATGACCCTAATGCTGCCGGAAATGTAAAAAGGGATACCATTAATGGTTTTAGTCGTGTATATGATTACAGAATGGGGATTCAGGTGAATACGAAACTTTATGGTATGTATAAGCCTTGGAAGAAACTGTTTGGCGATAAGATTGAGGCCATCCGCCATGTCGTGACTCCATCTGTTACAGCCAATTATGCTCCTGATTTCGGAGCTTCTCGCTATGGATATTATAAAACATATCAGTATACAGACGAAAACGGAGAGGTACGCACCGTGGAATACTCCCCGTTTGCCGGTCAGGCATTCTCTCCCCCGGGTAAAGGGAAATCGGAGAGTTTTACCTTCTCATTGGACAATAATGTGGAAATGAAAGTAAAGACGGCTAATGACTCAATAAAGAAGGTAAGTCTCATTGATCAGTTATCGGCATCGCTTACTTATAATGCGGCGGCTGAGACTCGTCCGTGGAGTGACTTGAGTATGAATCTGCGTCTGAAACTGACAAAGAGTTATACTTTCAGTATGAATACATCATTTGCTACGTATGGTTATAAGTTTGATGAAAACGGAAATGTGGTAGATAATGATCGCACAGAATGGTCTTATGGACGTTTTGGACGTTTTAAGGGATATAGCGGTTCTTTCTCTTACACATTGAATAATGATACATGGAAGAAATGGTTTGGTCCGAAAGATGATAGTAACTCGGGCAAGGATAAGAATAAAGGAAACGAGAACGAGGCTCTTGAACAATACGATGATGAAAATACTGATGGTGAAGAGGAGGATAAATCCGGTTTACGCAAGACAGAGGCGGCTGCTATTGATCCCGATGGTTATATGGCATTCAAGATGCCTTGGTCTTTGAGTCTAAGTTATAGTTACAGCATCAGTGAAGATAGGTCGAAGGAAATCAATAAGAAGACTATGCGTTATCCTTATGCGGTTAGTCACTCATTGAATGTATCGGGTAATATTAAATTAGGCAGCCGTTGGAATATTAACTGTTCTTCCGGTTATGACTTTAATACCAAGGAGATGTCTATGACAACAGTGAATATCAGTCGTGACTTGCACTGTTTCAATATGAGTTGCGGCTTGGTGTTCGGTCCGTTTACTTCTTATAATTTCAGTATCCGTGCAGCTTCGAACTTGCTGACGGATGCACTGAAATGGGACCAGCGTAGTAATACGGGCAGCTCGGTTACTTGGTATTAAAAGACGATTTACCACTGTATGGGTTGTTGCCCATGTGCTATCAGATATTCATTGGCTCGGCTGAAATGTTTATTTCCGAAAAATCCGTTATATGCCGATAGGGGTGACGGATGTGCCGATGCCAATACCAGGTGTTTGTTTCTGTCGATAAATGCTCCTTTTTTCTGTGCATAAGCTCCCCATAAGATAAATACTAAATTCTCTCTTTCTTCTGCCAATGCCCGAATAGCTGCGTCAGTAAATTCCTCCCAGCCTTGGCGTTGATGCGAAGCAGCTTGGTGCGCACGTACTGTCAGTGTGGCATTGAGCATCAGTACTCCTTGGTTGGCCCATCGTGTTAGATTTCCCGTGGTGGGGATAGGAGTTCCCAAATCGCTCTGTATTTCTTTGAAGATATTCTGTAAGGAGGGTGGAAAAGGTACACCATCGTTTACCGAGAAGCAAAGGCCATGTGCTTGCCCGGGACCATGATAGGGGTCTTGTCCGATAATCACCACTTTCACTTGGTCAAAAGGGCAGAGGTTGAAAGCGTTGAATATCAATTTTCCGGGGGGATAGACTGTGGTAGTCTGATATTCCTGTCTTACAAAGTTAGTGAGTCTTACGAAATAATCCTTTTCAAATTCAGGAGCCAAATGTTGCTTCCAGCTTTCTTCTATTTGTACGTTCATTCCAATTACTTTTTAGTTTAAATATGCCCTAAAGATAAGAATATTTTGTAAATGTGACAAATAAAAAGCACGAACCGATCTGATTCGTGCTCTAACATAGGACTGATTAATTTATCAGATGAGTTGCATGCCCAGTTGTGCGCATTCTTTTCTCATCTCTTCGGGCCAGATGCTGGCTTGAATTTCTCCAATATGTGCTTTTTGCAGATAGAGCATACATAAACGTGATTGTCCGATACCTCCTCCGATACAGAGGGGCAGTGTGCCTTCCAACAGGCGTTTATGGAAATAGAGTTCTTTACGTTTTTCCTGTCCGCTCAGGGTTAGTTGACGAAGCAATGCTTCCTTGTCTACACGAATACCCATTGAAGAAAGTTCTACCGAACGGTCGAGTACTTTGTCCCATACCAATAGGTCACCGTTCAATCCCGGCAAATTATTTTCGGGGTTGACTGTAGAATAGTCATCAT
>OGMM01000835.1_pt1 | contig 11230 bp, 7 predicted proteins | sample 1573221 | NCBI WGS metagenome assembly OGMM01 (sample SAMEA2581988, study PRJEB24529) | metagenome | biome: Human gut stool | place: China | collected 2011 | reverse complement strand
ATTAGAACCTGAATCTAACGCGTCTGCCAATTCCGCCATATCCGCATATTCTGTTTTGTTCGCTGCCGTTCGGCTCGGAACGATGTCTATTATACCACAGGTGCAAAGAAAGTCAAGCGTTTTTTGCAAAAATAGTACGACAAATTTTTTTGCGAAAATTGTTGCATTCCGTATAGGCCGAATGGGGCGAAAAATCCGGCAGAGTATGATACAATAAATATTACCCCTGCGGGGCAGCGGCCCGGCGGGACTATTTACGGAAGAGGGAAACTGCGAATGTTCAACATCATTATCTTTCTCATCGGTGCAGGCATCATGTTCTACATGGCATGGCGGAGCTGGTCGAGACGCCGCAAGCTCATGACCAGGGGCGAAAAGGTCGAGGCCGCTGTGGCAGGCACCGTCCAGAGCCGGGACGGCGAAGCCTACCTGTTGGAGTTCACCACTGCTGGCGGCACCCACCGTCTCCATTACCCCAAGTCTGCCAAGGGCAGAGAGCTTGCACAGGGAGCTGTCGTTACCCTTTATTATAACCCCGACGACCCCGCCGAGATGTACGTCGAGGGGGACAAGTCCGTCCTGGGTGCCGAGGTGCTGTACGTCGTGCTGGGCATCGTGCTGCTGGTGCTGATGGCCGGCATCGTCCGCTGAGAGGGGGAGAAGAAAATGAAACTCGAACATTTTGGCATGGCAGAACCCGGTGACTGCCGGGTGGTCTTTTCCGCCGCAGCAGAAGAGCTGGAAGCGGCGGTGCAGGCCGAAAAGGCGGCCCCGGACGCTCCGCAGGACGAGGATGACCTGCTGACGGCGGCGGTCAATCGGGCGATCCTGGAGGGTTTCTCGCCCCTGTTCGCCCAGCTGATGAAAGAAAACGATCTGCAGCCCGTCACCGACCCGGATTTTGAACTTCTGGCGGTCAACCGGGCCGAGGGCTTCCGGGCGGGGGTGCAGTTCTTCTGCCTGCCGCCGCTGGAACTGGGAGAGTACACCGGCTTTACCCAGCCCATCCAGCCCCGGCCCATCCGGGAGCTGACCATCGAGCTTGAAATAAACCGCCGCCACGGTGACGAAGACCGCGCCGCCGACGCCGAGGGCAAGCGCGCCCTCCGCGCCAAAGTGACGCAGGACATCTACGCCCAGCGCTGCCAGCAGGCCCGCGCCGTGGCCGAACAGGCCCTCATCGCCCAGCTGGGTGCACACGTCACCGGCACGCTGCCCAAGCAGCTGGTGGCCGGCAACTACTTTGCCGAGCAGCGCCAGTTCAATCTTCGGATGCAGGCCAACGGAGTCAATTTCGACCAGTACTTGAAGGTGCAGGGCCAGACGGTGGAAGAATTCCGAGCCTGGCTCCACGCCGAGGCCGAGCGCAAGCTGCGCAGCCGGATGGGTCTGCTGCTGGTGGCGCAGAAAGAAGAGCTCTGGCCGACGGAAGCCGAGGTGGACGACGAGCTTGCCCACTGGGACGCAAAGCGGGACGGGGAGCACACCTTCGCTTCCAACGACCGCCGCCGCGCCGCCCAGCGCATCGCATCCAGCCGCGCCGCTGCCTTTATTCTGGCCCACTCCACCCTCACACCGCCGCCTGCTGAGGCAACGGTGCTGAAAGCTGAAAACAGGTAAAAAAGAAACTATTGCCGACCCGCAAAAAATAAAACAGAGCAAACAAGAATGGGGCTGTTGCAAATAGCCCCAACGAAAAAATGAGATAGACTTCCCCGAAAGGGGTGGCCTATCTCATTTTTTGTTGTAAGCTGAAACTGCAGTGGACCAACTACAACAGAAACGGTGATCTTCTGAGCGCCGCATAGGAAATAAGGAAGTTTGCAAGCCAACCTGCCGGGACTGCAAGCCAAACAAAAGCAATGCCAAAACGCGGTGCACAAATCAAAGCAACAGACAAGCGGATCGCAAGGTTTACCATATTTGCAATAAGAAACGGCCGCATGATTCCAAGTCCGCGAAGAACGCCATCCGTTGCCATCTTGATGCCCATGAAGATGAAAAAGTAACCAAGCCATCTCATATAATCACCGGACACCTGATAGGCCAACGCGGTTCCGTCTTTTCCCAGGAACAACGAGGAGATCTGTGTGTGCAGTGTTTCAATGACCACGAAAGCAAGAACTGCAAAGCATAGATCCAACACCAGTGCAGCATGATAACCTTTTTTGATACGCTCAATTTTCTTTGCGCCAAGATTCTGGGATACAAACGGCGAAACTGCATTGCCGATGGATACGAAGATCAGCGAAAAAACATTTTCTACCCGCATCGTTGCCGCATACCCGGCAAGTGCCTGTGTGCCGAAGGGATTTACCACTGCCTGCACGATCATCATACCGATAGACACTGTGGACTGCTGCAAAACCGATGGTACCGCAATGCGAAGCATGGAATACAGCTCCTGCCGGTCGAACCTGCTAAAGGAGCTCTTGTATTGCCGCGTCCGAGACAGAAAGATCAAAAACGAAAACACGGCAGAAATTCCTTGTGCGATCAAGGTCGCAAGGGCTGCACCAAACACCCCCAGACCAAGACCAGCCACCATCCAGAGATCCATAAAAATATTCAGGATCGATGAGAATATCAGCAGTCCCAACGGAATTTTGGATTCACCGATGGAAGTGAACATGGTGGAAAGAATGTTGTACATGAATAGAAACGGGAAACCCACAAAGTAGACACGCAGATACAATACTGCTTCTTCCAATATATCGGCAGGGGTCTGTAATCCGCTCATCATGAAATGGGAAAAGCAAAAGCCAAAGACACCAAGGACAACGCTTAAGATCAAAAAGCTGATCAGGGACGTTGACACAATGGTTTTCATTTTACCATAATTTTTTGCACCAAAATAGCGGCTTACAAGCACACCTGCGCCCACACCGGCACCAAGCGCCACACAAATAAAAACATTGGTCAGTGCAGCACAAGCACCAACAGCCGCAAGTGCCGAGGAGCCAACAAATTGACCAACGATTATGGAATCGGCCATATTGTATACTTGTTGAAAAAAGCTGCCAAGGATCATCGGCATCGCAAAAACAGTCAGCGCTTTAAGGGGTGGATCTGTAATCAAATATTCATCTTTCGACACGATTATATTCCTTCCAAAAATCGTTTATCGCAAATTTTATCGCAAGTCAAGAAATTATAGCAGTTTGCGTTTTTAATGCACAAGCAACATCCGCAAACTGCATATCGCAAATATGCTATTTTGATAGGCACTATTTTTGAAAATTGCGATAGTGCAGTATTCAAACGGCATCTTTGCGATATGCAATCCACCGCTGGTGCATTAAAAAGTTGAATTGCTATCAGTTGAAGCGTTAAGTCTCCACGCCCTCGAACTGGCTGTTGTAGAGCTTGGCGTAGAAGCCGCCCTGCGCCAGCAGGGTATCGTGGTCGCCCTGCTCCACGATGTGGCCGTCCTTCATCACGAGGATGACGTCGGCCTCCCGGATGGTGGAAAGGCGGTGTGCCACGATGAAGCTGGTGCGGCCCTGCATCATCCGGGCAAAGGCTGCCTGGATACGCACCTCGGTGCGGGTGTCGATGGAGGAAGTGGCCTCGTCCAGGATCAGCATCGGGGGCAGACAGAGCATCACGCGGGCGATGCAGAGCAGCTGCTTCTGGCCCTGGCTGATGTTGCCGCCGTCCTCGGCGATGACGGTGTCGTAGCCCTCGGGCAGGCGGCGGATAAAGCTGTCGGCGTGGGCTGCCTTGGCCGCAGCCACCACCTCGTCGAGGGGGGCGTCCGGCTTGCCGTAGGCGATGTTCTCCCGCACGGTGCCGGCCCGGAGCCAGGTATCCTGCAACACCATGCCGTAGCTGCCGCGCAGGGAGGCGCGGGTCACGTCCCGGATGTCGGTGCCGGAGACTTTGATGGAGCCGCCGTTGACATCATAGAACCGCATGAGCAGGTTGATGAGGGTGGTCTTGCCGCAGCCGGTGGGGCCGACGATGGCGATGCGCTGGCCGGGCTTGACGTCCAGAGACAGGCCCTCGATGAGCGGGCGGTCGGGCAGATAGCGGAAGGAGACGTCCTCGATCTGGACGTGGCCGTCCGGCACGAGCTTTGCGGCGTTCTCCGCTTCGGGGGTCTGGTCTTCGGCGTCCAGCAGCTCGAACACGCGGGCCGCGCAGGCCAGAGCGTTCTGCAGCTCGGTCACGACGCCGGAAATTTCGTTGAAGGGCTTGGTGTACTGGTTGGCGTAGTTCAGGAAGATGCTCAGCTGGCCGATGGTGATGCCGCCGCGCACGGCGTACAGCGCACCCACAAGCCCCACGCCCGCGTACACGATGTTATTCACAAAGCGGGTGGCGGGGTTGGTCATGCTGGAGAAGAAGATGGCCTTCAGGCTCACGTCCTGCAGCCGGCCGTTCACTTCGTCAAAGGCGTCCAGGCTCTCGGCCTCGTGGCCGAAGGCCTGCACCACCTTCTGGCCCTCGATCATCTCGTTGACCAGCGCAGTCTGCTCGCCGCGCACGCTGCTCTGACCCTGAAAATACTTGTAACTGCGCTTGGCAAGGAAGCTGGCCACCAGCAGACTCAGCGGGGTGATGCACACCACCACCAGCGTGATGGGCACATTCTCCCGCAGCATGAACAGCAGGGTGCCAAAAATGGTCAGGATGCCGGAGAACAGCTGAGTAAAGCCCATCAGCAGGCCGTCCGCAAAGGTGTCCACATCCGCCACCATGCGGCTGACGATATCGCCGGAGGGATGGCTGTCCAGATAGGACAGCGGCAGGGTCTGGATCTTGCGCAGCGCCTCGTTGCGCAGGTCGCGGCTGACCGAGAAGGTGATGCGGTTGTTGCACACGCTCAAAAGCCACTGCGCAAGGGCGGCTACGGCTGCCACCACCAGAATGCTTACTGCAATGCGCAGCACCCCGGCAAGGTCTACATTGCCCTTGCCCAGCATCTTATCAATGGCATCACCGCACAGGATGGGGATATACAGCTGTGCGGCCACACTCACGGCGGCCACGATCAGGCTGCAGACCACGAACAGGGAATAGGGGCGGATCTTGTGCAGCACACGGGTCAGTGTGGCCTTGCGCTGTTCCGGGGTCAGTTTTGCTTTGGCTTTCGCGCTCATTTCTGCACATCCCCTTTCTTGAACTGGCTCTCGTAAATTTCCTTGTAGACCGGGCAGCTTTCCAGCAGCTCGGCGTGACGGCCAAGGCCCACCATGCGGCCATCGTCCAGCACGATGATCTGGTCGGCGTGCTGCAGGCTGGCGGCGCGCTGGCTGACGATGAAGACGGTCAGATCGCCCGGCAGAGCGGCCAGAGCCTTGCGCAGGGCCGCGTCGGTGGCGTAGTCCAGTGCGCTGGCGCTGTCGTCGAGGATGAGGATGTCCGGCTTGCCCACGAGGGCGCGGGCGATGGTCAGACGCTGTTTCTGACCGCCGGAGAGGTTGCGTCCGCCCTGTTCCACCGGCTCGTCGAGGCCGAGGGGCTTGGCTTTCACGAACTCCGCAGCCTGTGCCGTTTCCAGCGCAGCCCAGAGGTCGGCGTCGGAGGCATTCTGGCTGCCCCAGAGCAGGTTGGAGCGGATGGTGCCGCCGAAGAGCTGGGCTTTCTGCATGACCACAGCCACCTTGCCGCGCAGGTCGGCGCGGGGGTACTGCCGGACCGGTCGGCCCATGATCTCCACACTGCCTTCGGTGGCATCGTAGAAGCGGGGGATGAGGCTGATGAGGCTGGATTTGCCGCTGCCGGTGCCGCCGATGACGCCGATGGTCTGGCCGCGCCTGGCGGTGAAATTGATGTCAGAGAGGCTGGGTGCGCCTGCGCCCTTGTAGGTCAGGCTCACATGGTCGAAACAGACGGCGTCGCCGGCCTTTTCCGCCGGAACATTGCCGGTGAGCTGGGCCGGGAACTCCATGCCGGGCTTTGTGTCCAGAACCGCCTGCACACGGCCTGCACAGGCCAGAGCCTTGCTCACCTGAACGATGAGGTTGGCCAGCTTGACCAGCTCGACCAGGATCTGGTTCATATAGTTGACCAGCGCGATGACGTCGCCGGAGGCCATGCCGCCGATGTTGATCTCGATGCTGCCCACATACAGCAGCGCCACGATGGCAAGGTTGATGATAACGTAGGTCAGCGGGTTCATCAGGGCGGAGATGTGGCCCACGTGGAGCTGCATTTTGGTCAGCAGCTCATTGGCGTCCTCGAAGCGGTCCACCTCGCTCTTTTCCTTGTCGAAGGCGCGGACGACGCGCACGCCGGTCAGGTTCTCGCGGGTGAGGCCCAGAACCCGGTCGAGGCGGGTCTGCACCGACTTATAAAGCGGACGGGTGATGACCATGACGCCGAAGACCACGACGCTCAGCAGCGGGATCGCCACCACGAAGATGAGGGCGGCGCGGAAGTTGACTGTAAAGGCCATGATCATGGCGCCGAGCACTACGAAGGGGCTGCGCAGGAACAGACGGAGGAAGAGGTTCAATCCGCTCTGCACCTGATTGACGTCGCTGGTCATCCGGGTGATGAGGGTGCTGGTGCCCATGGTGTCCATCTCGGAAAAGCTCAGAGTCTGGATGTGCTCAAACAGCGCATGACGCAGACCGGTGGAATAACCCACGGCGGCTTTGGCCGAGAAGTATTGGGCGGTCAGGCTGCACGCGAGGCCGACGATGGCCAGAAGCAGCAGGATGCCGCACCGCACAAGGATGTAGTGAAAATCGTGGGCCGCGATACCCACGTTGACGATGTCGGCCATCACAAGCGGCACGAACAGGTCAAACGTAGCTTCCAGCATCTTGAAAAGCGGCGCAAGCACGCTCTCGCGCTTGTAGTCGCTGAGATAGCGAAGCATTTTGTTCAAGGCTCGATACTCCCTTTCTTTGATCCATTTAGTTGAGACGCTCCTTATTATAACGCACTCCCAACAGGAATGCTATGTTTTTGCCAAAGAAAACCGGCTCTGGATGCAGATTTCGGCTCCGGAGATTGAGAAAACCGGAAAATCCTGCTATACTGGAAGGGAATCTCAACGGAAAGAATGGTGGATGCAATGGCAAAAGATGGTGCGGCACGGCTGCGGCTGCGCCCGGTGGGCGCGGCAGACCGCAAAAAGCTGCCGGAATACGGGCCGCTGGGTACGGGCTGTCCGGCGATAGAGCGGGCTGTGGCAGCGCTTTATAAGGGCCAGAACGAGGAGAGCTTCTGGGCGCTGATGAACGCCATCAACTATGCCCTCGAGCTGGATACCAGGGTCCTGGTGCCGCTGGAAGCGGCGTCCGACCAGCCGGACGGGGCCGCCCCGTGGGCGGAGCATCCTGTCCCGGCGGAGAAAGCGAAGGACCTGCAGCCCTGGACCCTGCGCACCCAGAAGGGCCGGTGCTACCTGCCGGTGTTCACCTCAGTGAAGATGGCGGAGGCCGATAAAGGCACGGCCAGCCGCCCCATGGCGGAACGGCTTCTGGCTTCCGCCATGCAGATGGCGCTGGACTCCGACAGCATCGACGGCGTGGTCATCGACCCGTGGACCAGCTCTGCCACGCTGGACTGCTCGCTTTTGAACGGTTTGCTCCACGCCAGCCACGACACCGATGAGCCGGGCGAAGCGGAGCTGCGGGCCGGCAACCATGCCATGGCCGAGGAACGCTGGGACGACGCGATGCATTATTATCAGCTCTCTGCCGAAGAGGGCTGCGCCGAGGGCCTTGCCATGATGGGCGAGATGCTCTACGAGGGCCGGGGCTGCCGCAAGAGCCCTGCACAGGCCCGCAAGTTCTGGAAAAAAGCTGCCGACGCCGGCGATGTGGCCGCATGGGTGGCGCTGGGCGACGATGCCATGGTGCAGGGAAAAGGGGCCGGTGCGGCTCTGCGGGCCTACCGCAAGGCCCAGAAGCTCTGCGCCTCCACCCCCGACATCGCCTATATGCCGCAGGTCTGCCTGCGGGTGGCCCAGTATGAGACCCAGTACATCTCCCGCAAAAAGGCGCTGGCTCAGCTGGCTGAGGCGAAGCAGGGCTTCCTTGTCCGCAAAAAAGAGGGGGACGAGACGGCCCAGAGCTGGCTGGACGAGACGGAGGCCGTCATCCGCCAGCTGCTCGAGAGAGAATGAGCGGAAACACAAAATCTTTACAAATGCTCTAAGAAATCGTCATACGGAACCGATATGATATTGAAGGAAAAATATGCGCGTCGCAAAAACAGAGAGGACGACCAGAATGAGCAAAGTGATCGGTATTGACCTTGGCACCACGAACAGCTGCGTGGCAGTGGTGGAGGGCGGCAAGCCCGTCGTCATCACCAACGCAGAGGGAGAACGCACCACCCCCAGCGTGGTGGCGTTCACCAAAGACGGCGAGCGTCTGGTGGGCGGCGCGGCAAAGCGCCAGCTTGCCACCAACTCCGGCCGGACGGTGTCCAGCATCAAGCGGCATATGGGCAGCGACTACCGCGTCCACATCGACGGCAAAGACCTGACTCCGCAGGAGATCAGCGCCATGATCCTGACCAAGATACGCCGCGACGCCGAGAGCTACTTGGGTGAGCCGGTGACAGAGGCCGTCATCACTGTCCCCGCTTACTTTGACGACAGCCAGCGCAAGGCCACCCAGGATGCGGGCCGCATCGCGGGCCTGAACGTCCTGCGCATCATCAATGAGCCTACCGCCGCCGCTGTGGCCTACGGCCTTGACAACGAAGCGCCCCAGAAGATCCTGGTCTACGATCTCGGCGGCGGCACCTTCGACGTCTCCATCATCGAGATCGAAGACGGCACCTTTACGGTGCTGGCCACCGGCGGCGACACCCATCTGGGCGGCGATGACTTCGACGAGCGCATCGTGGAGTACGCTGTGGCCGAGTTCAAGAAGTCCGACCGCATCGACCTCTCCCGCGATCCGGCTGCTATGGGCCGCCTGAAGGAGGAAGCGGAAAAGGCCAAGAAGGAGCTGTCCAGTGCACCCTCCGCGCAGCTGAACCTGCCCTTCATCGCGGTAGGCAAGGACGGCCCCCACCATCTGGATCTGTCGCTGTCCCGCCCGCAGTTCGAGATGATGACCGGTGACCTGCTGGCCCGTACCGTGACCCCGGTGCAGAACGCCCTGCGGGATGCCGGGATCTCCGCCAGCCAGCTGGGCAAGGTGCTGCTGGTGGGCGGCAGCACCCGGATGCCCGCCGTGGAGCGCCAGGTGCGGGAGCTGCTGGGCTGCGAGCCCAGCCACAGCCTGAACCCGGACGAGTGCGTGGCCATGGGTGCCGCTGTGCAGGGCGGTCTGCTGCAGGGCGGCGGCAAGCTGGCTGGCGCTTCTGGTGCAGCGGCGCAGGGCCTTGTGCTGATGGACGTCACCCCGCTGACCCTCTCCATCGAGACACTAGGCGGCGTGGCCACCCCCCTCATCACCCGCAACAGCATGATCCCCACCCGCAAGAGCCAGATATTCACCACGGCCCGCCCCATGCAGACCAGCGTGGAGATCAACGTCCTGCAGGGTGAGCGGCATTTCGCCCGCGACAATAAGAGCCTCGGCAAGTTCAAGCTGAACGGCATCCGGGCCAGCTTCTCGTCCAAGCCCCAAATCGAAGTCACCTTTGATATTGACGTCAACGGCGTCGTGAAAGTCTCGGCCAAAGACCTCGGCACCGGCCGGGAGCAGAACATCACCATCACCGGCAGCACGAACCTCTCGGAGAATGAGATCCAGCGCGCTATGGCCGACGCCGCCGCCTACGAGGCCGAGGACAGCCGCCGCAAAGAGCGGCTTGACCTCCACAATCAGGCCGAGGTGCTGGCCTACAAGGTGGATGAAGCGCTTTCCAAGTGCAAAAAGGAGTTGGACAAGGACGAAAAAGCCCGCGTGAAGGCCGACCTTGCCAACCTGCGCCACTGCCTGCGCAAGGATAAGCCCGAAAAGATGAACGAGACCGAGGAAGCCGCCCTGCGGCAGGCCAAGAGCCAGCTGGAAGCCTCGGCCAACCACCTGATGCTGTTGTACTCTGCCGAGCAGACCCCCGGCGATGGAACGGACAGCACGCTGTAATATTTATAATATAAGGTTTGTGGGCTGCTGCACCCGCCCGGCGCAGCAGCCCTTTTTGCAGAAATAGAAAGGAACTGTTATGAAGGAACTGCAATATCCGGTGCGCCCCGGGCGCTACCGCCACTTTAAAGGCAACGAGTATCAGGTGCTGGGCGTGGCACGCCACAGCGAGACCGAGGAGGAAATGGTGGTGTATCGCGCCCTGTACGGCGAGGGCGGGCTGTGGGTGCGCCCCGCCGCCATGTGGCTGGAAACCGTGACCCGGGACGGCGTTACCCAGCCCCGCTTTACCTATATCGGGGAGTGATGCGCCCGGCTTGAATCCCGTTATTGACCCTAGGATTATTTTGCGGTAAAATGTGAGTATGATACCAAATAACAAAGGAGGTTTTCGTATGAAGGCCAAACGATGGATCTCGCTCCTGCTCGCAGTCAGCATGATGCTTGGTGTACTGGCAATGCCTGCTTCGGCGGCAGCGCAGCAGCCGGAAAGCACCGCTGTTGTCAGCGAGGAACTGCCCGATGCCGCAGCGCTGAGCGCAGCAGAGGATGAAAATGATATCGTCAACATCCGCATCCGGGCGACCGGAAACCTTGTCTATGGTTCCGATTATAAGCTGGAGGTGGAGACCCGGCCCGAAAACACCCAGTATATTGCCGTGGTGCTGGGCACCAGCGGCGAAGCCTACGGCTATGTGACCCTGATGATCTCGGATAAGCTGCGCACTTTGCTCAAGCTGATCCCCCTGCCCAAAAAGATGTCCCAGACCCCGGACCAGGCCGAGGAATTCAACGTATACAGCTACCTCAAGCAGCTGATCGACGGCAACGATGTCAGCGTGCTGCTGCGGGTGGCCGATGAGGCCGTCTCGGTGATGGATGTACTGCACTTCTATGTGCCTACCATCGATCAGGTGTCCAACGGCCTGCGCCTTGCGCTGAACCTGATCCGCAAGTATCTGCCGGAGGGCGCGTTCAGCCGCATTTATCTGGACGAACAGCCGGTGGATGCCGGCAACTATGTGGCCGGTGCACTGGCGCTGGAAAGCAGCGATATGAACACCGCAGGCTTTGCCATGTTCAAGATCAAGCCCAAGACAAACGGCGTGCGCATGTACTGGGCACAGCAGGCCGAAAAGCCCATGACCGCCGAAGAGCTGCAAAGCTTCAATGAAGCGGCTGTGCTGGAAGTGGATGGTCAGGTGGTGCCCACCGATAAG
>OGMM01000833.1_pt1 | contig 11255 bp, 9 predicted proteins | sample 1573221 | NCBI WGS metagenome assembly OGMM01 (sample SAMEA2581988, study PRJEB24529) | metagenome | biome: Human gut stool | place: China | collected 2011 | reverse complement strand
CTGATGCAGGAGCTGCGGCTCATGCAGTGCTACCTGATGCCCGATGAAACCGCCCTGCGAGAATTGTCCGAGCAGGTCATTGAAAAGCTGAAACTTATGACCGATGCTGAATTTGCCGAGTTGGAATTTCCGCTCGACTAAATTTTTGCCGCCGCTTGGCGGCATACATATCCTCTTTTGTAATGGCAAACAATATGGTATAATTCAAATGATATAGCTATTTCATAGCCAATCTATATGGAGGATACTATGACTGACGAAGAACGCGAATCCAAACAAGGCTCTATTGATATCAGAAAATTGCCTGGATATGAAGTCAATATTCGTTTGACTTCATTTATAGATGCCATTTTAGTGTGTAATGCCAATGCCGTAAGTTTCCGAAAATGGCACGATAAGATAAACACCCCTGCTCTTGTGGTGATGCTTAAGGAACCAGCAAATTATTCCCTACGCCATGAAACCAATCTCGAACTTCAGCGACAATTTTCAAATTTCTTGATGTCAGCATTTGCAGTAAGAGATCACTGGTATGCACTCAGAAATGAATATTACATCGGCACAGCAGTGAATGAAAAAATAAACGCGTTCACAAGTGAAACGTTTGGAAAAAATGAGTTGGCATCTTTTATGCACGATTTCAGAAATTATATTACCCATAAAGGCTATCCACTAGTCAGTCAAACAAGTTCTACAAAATTTCCCCACCCGACGCGAGATCTTTTTCATAATAAACCACTCCTCTTTGTTTTTTCGGCCCGAGCGGCTTTCCCTGTCCGCTCCGAAAACGGCCTGTTATCAACAACGGCGTCTCACCACAACTTGTGAGCCCCTGCCGTGTCAACCTTTGTTGTTCGCCCTCTCAGCGGACGATCTTGCTCAGGAACTGCCGGACGCGCTCGTTCTTGGGGTTGGTGAAGAAGTGCTCCGGCGTGCCTTCCTCAATGATCTGGCCGTCCGCCATAAAGACGATACGGTCGGCCACATTTCGTGCAAAGCCCATCTCGTGGGTGACGACCACCATCGTGATGTTCTTCTCGTGTGCCAGCTTTACCATGACATCCAGCACTTCCTGGATGGTCTCAGGGTCGAGGGCCGAAGTCGGCTCGTCGAACAGGATGATCTTGGTCTGTGCGCAGAGGGCGCGTGCAATGGCGATGCGCTGCTGCTGGCCGCCGGACAGCTGCGGAGGGTAGACATCCGCTTTGTCCCGGAGGCCGACGACCTCAAGATAATGATATGCCAGCTCTTCGGCCTCTGCCCTGGTCTTGTGATGGAGCTTCATGGGTGCCAGCGTCAGGTTTTTGAGCACCGTCATGTGGGGGTAGAGGTTGAACTGCTGGAAGACCATGCTCATGTTGTCGCGGACGATCCTGGTCTTGTTCTTGTTGGTCAGCTCCTGACCGTCGATGTAGACATGGCCGCTGGTCGGCTCTTCCAGAAAGTTCATGCAGCGGACGGTGGTAGATTTGCCGCTGCCGGACGGTCCGATAATGACCAGCTTTTCGCCCTCGGCGACCTCAAGGTTCACGTCTTTGAGGACGTGCAGGTCTCCGAAGTACTTGTCAACATGTTCGAGTTTGATCACTGTGATCCCCGCCTTTCCCTATCCTGTTCTGTCGTCCGTGCTCCAGCGCCGCGGACAGCGCATCCTGTGCGGCTTTCCCGAACCGCACACAAAAACGAAAAAACAAAAAAGGCGCAAAGTGGATCCATCCACTTAAGCGCCTTTGCTTTCGTTGGTTAAAGTATAGTCTTTTTCCGCTCGACTTTCAATCCATAAAGTGCAACAAAAATCAGAGCGGGTCAATCTGCATTTTGGAAAGCTGCACAAACATCGTACTTAAAATCCGTAAATCAGCGGGTCATCAGCAGGAGCAGCGCCGATGCGACGGCCTGCAGGATGAGCCAGCGGGCCACCACCTGTTCGTCGCTCCAGCCCATGCGCTTGCGCACATGGTCGTGCAGCGGAGTGAGGGTGTTCTTGAGGATGCTGATGTGGAGGAAGCGCTTGAAGCTGATCTTCAGGATGCCGAGGCTGCCGTCCACGATGAACACCAGCGCCGCCAGCAGGAAGGCGAACGGGTGGCCGCACTTGAGGGCCAGGATGGCGAGGAAGAAGCCCATGGCGCGGCTGCCGGCGTCGCCCATCAGGAGGCTGGAAGGCTTTGCGTTGGACCACAGGTAGGCCAGCAGTGCGCCGATAAAGACGATGGCAGCGGTGGAGTAGTCCCCCAGCTCCTCGCCGTAAGCCAGCAGGAAGGTGCCGATGCTCACCACCGCGAGGCTGGCAGACAGGCCGTCCACGCCGTCGGTGCAGTTGACCACGTTGATGCTGGCCCAGATGAGGATGACGATGAGCAGCAGGTAGAGCGGATAGGCAATGGTGAAAGTGGTGCTCAGGAAGTTGACGCTCGTGCCGTTGAAGTTCAGATAGGTAACACCTGCCACCACGGCGATGACGAAGTCGATGAGGCCCTTCTTGTACTCGTTCCACGCCGTCTCGGAGGCGTCGTCAAAGTAGCCCGACAGCATGGAGGCGATGAGCAGAACGGTATAAATAAGGTACTCTACCTTAAAAGGCACCACCGCCAGCGTCACCAGCGCGATGCAGAGCACGAAGATGAGTCCGGAACCCCGGGCCTTGCCCTTGGAGAGCTCGCCGTTGACGGCGAAGGCACGGCCATGGTCGTGGGGGAGCTTGTCGTGAAAGACCGAGTCCATCAGGGCGGTCAGGGCAAACGCCAGCAGGAACGCCAGCGCGTCCACGGTCTGCTGGCCGGTAGCTGAAATAAGCTGCAGCATATTTTGAACCTCTTTCAATGATATTCTTCTTACTCCGAGAGTGTATCACGCCAGAGCCAAAAAATCAATCGCCCGGTTTGACAATCTTCCTCCCCGTGCCTATAATAGTAAGGCAGCTTATCAACACAGAAAACAGGAGACTACATGACACTTTCTTTGGAGCAGCTCTCGGCCCGGATGCGGCAGGGCGAGGACATCCCGCTGTCCGACACAGCCCGCATCGCGCTGGCGCTGAGCATCCCTTCCATTCTGGAGCAGCTGGTGGTCACGGCGATGGAGTACATCGACGCCGCTATGGTGGGCCACATCGGCGCAGAGGCCACCGCCGCCATCGGCATCGTCAGCTCGAGCACCTGGCTGCTCCATGGCATCCTTGTAGGACTGTACACCGCGTTTTCGATCCAAATCGCCCAGTACCTCGGGGCCGACCGCCAGCAGGACGCCCGGGGCGTGCTGCGGCAGTCCATGCTCTTCAACCTCATCCTGGGTCTGGGCGCTGCGGCTTTCGGCGTCGGCATCAGCCGCTTCCTGCCCGGGTGGCTGGGGGCGGACATCTCGCTCCAGGCCAGTTCCAGCGCCTACTTCGCCATCTGGTCGGCGGCCCTCCCCTTCACGATGGCCATGGGGATGTATAGCGCCATGCTCCGGGCCACCGGCGACGCCCTGACCCCCGGCCTCATCAGCGTGCTGGTCTGCGCGCTGGATGTGGTGTTCAACTTCTTCCTCATCAACCCCACCCGGCAGATCCTGCTCTTCGGCCAGAGCGTCACAGTCTGGGGTGCCGGTCTCTCTGTGCCGGGCGCAGCGCTTGGCACGGCCCTCTCCACCGTCGTGGGCGGTCTGCTGGCGCTGGGCGTCCTGCTGCTGCGGGACGGCCCGCTTTGCATCCGAAAGCCCGGCAGCTGGCGCATCCCCTCCGCCTGCCTGCGCAACCTCTGGCGGGTGGGTACACCGCTGGCCGCTGAGCGTGCGGCCCTCTCGTCGGCACAGGTGCTGCTCGTCCGTATCGTCTCGGGCCTCGGCACGGTGGCCATCGCGGCCAACAGCCTCGGCGTCAGCGCCGAGGGCCTCTGCTACATGGCAGGCTACGGCATCCAGGACGCCTCCATCGCCCTCATCGGGCAGGCCGTCGGCGCACACCGCCGGGATATGGCGAAGCGGTTCGCCTGGCTCTGCACCATGATGGGCATCGGCATCATGGCCCTGTCCGGCGTGGGGCTCTGGCTCTTTGCCCCGGCCCTCATGGGCATCTTCACGGCAGATGCCGCCGTCATCGCGCTGGGTGCGCGGGTGCTGCGCATCGAGGCTTTTGCCGAGCCGATGTTCGGGGCCAGCATCGTAGCAAGCGGCGCGATGCAGGGCGCAGGCGACAGCACAGGCTGCTTTGTGCTGAACCTGTTCAGCATGTGGGGCGTCCGGCTCACCCTCGCCTTCCTGCTGGCTCCCCGGCTGGGCCTCGTGGGCGTCTGGGCCGCCATGTGCATCGAGCTCTGCATCCGGGGCGCTCTGTTCCTCATTCGGCTTGCAAGGGGCAAGTGGCTCGATAAAGGAGCACTGCAATAAAAAAATAAACCTCTCGGGCAAAGCCAAAGGCTTTGACTGAGAGGTTTTTCTTTTAATTACTTCCGGCCATGCAGGATGGGAGACAGGGGCTTATAGATGACCATGCAGAGCACGGCGTCCAGCAGACCCTTGACCAGCGTGAAGGGCATGTTGAAGATCACAAGGCACTTGATCAGGCTGTCAGCAGAGGGCAAAATGGCCTGATACATCCCCAGAATGGCTTCCAGCGGCATGTGGTAGAACTGTACATAGGCTGGGTAGGTGATGAAGTAGTTGGAGGGCACGCTGAACACGGCCATGACGGCTGCACCGGCGATGGCACCCAGAATAGCGGTCTTGCGGCTCTTGTGGCGCTTGTAGACAAAGCCCGCCACAGCAGAGAACACCGCGCCCAGCATAAAGTTGCACAGCTCGCCCACGCAGGCGGTGGAGGTGCCCTTGATGATGATGTGCAGCAGGTTCTTCATAAAGCTGATGACCACGCCGTACACCGGGCCCAGTGCAAAGGCACCCAGCAGGGCGGGCAGGTCGGAGAAGTCCATCTTGACGAAGGACGGGATGAGCATCGGGATGGGGAACTCGATGAACATCAGGATGAACGCCACTGCGCTGAGCATGGCGGCAACGGTCAGGTTGTGGGTCGTATCTTTTCTCATAATTTTCCTCCCGGGGCGGCTGCCCCATTCAAATAAAGACTGGAAAGCTCTTTTCTCGCTCGCCGGAACCGGGAAGACAAATGAAAACGCGCCCTGCCATAGCTTACACTATAACAGGGCGCGCACAAACAAATCAAATTGCCTGCCGTTTCTTGTATCCGGACTATACCGTTGGCCCCGGAGTCTCACCGGGTCAGCACTCTTTGGGAGTGGTCGCGGGCTGTACCGCCAGTGGGGAATCGCACCCCGCCCTGAAACGAACTTTCTTCGCAGAGTATAACGCGGCGGGTTTGTCTTGTCAAGCCCTTTTATGCATTTTCTTAACAATCCTCTCCCGATTTGCACCGCTGGCTGTAATATGGTATACTGATTTTATTATTCGTCAGGAAGGTATCTGTTTCTATGCTTTTCACCATCAACGATCTCGGCTTTTCCATCGCCGGACTGCTGCTGGAAGGCTGGCTGGCCTTTGCAGCCCGGTGCGTCTGTGCGCTGGCCCTGCTGTTCATCGGCTGGGTCGTCAGCCGCTGGATGCAAAAAAGCCTCTTCCCCCGCCTGCTGAAGCGCAGCTGGCACTTTGCCTTTACGCACCCCCTGCTGGAAAGCTTTGCCCGCCCGACGGCCCGCATCGCGTGGTACACCGGCATGTATCTGGCCCTGCGCAGCCTGCCCTGGGCCATCCCCGGTCTTCCGGCCCTGCTGCTCAAAGCCTATCGGATGATGCTGGTCTTCCTCATCGGCACCGGCTTCTACCACGCTTCCGGCATCGCGGCTCTGCTGCTGGCCTCGTTCAGCGAAGAAGTCCGCACCAACCGCACCCTGCTCACCCTGCTGGATAAAGTCTACAAAGTAGCCGTCGTGGTGCTCTGCGGCGCGACCATCGCACAGGAGAGCGGCCTGCCCGTGGGCAGTGTCGTGGCCAGTGCCGGTCTTATCGGCCTTACGATCTCTCTGGCTGCACAGGATATGGCCAAGAATTTCTTCAGCGGCGTGGTCATCCTGCTGGACAAGCCCTTCTCCATCGGTGACTGGATCACCGTCGGCGACGTGGAGGGCGAAGTGGTGGACATCAACTTCCGCTCCACGAAAGTCCGGGCCGTGGATAACTCCATCTACATCCTCACCAACAGCACCGTCAGCAGTGCCACCATCAACAACGCTACCCTCCGCAACAAGCGGCTCTACCGCTTCACGCTGGGCGTCACCTACGACACCACCCGACCCCAGCTGGAAAAGCTGATGGCCGACCTCGACGCCATGCTCAAGGCCAGCCCCGACACCTACGAGGACACCGCCTTTGTCCGGATGACCGGCTTCGGCGACTCGAGCATCAACCTGATGGTCTCTGCCTATCTGCGCACCGCCGACCTCGGCGTGTTTTTGCGGATGCAGAACGATCTGAACCTCAACATCATGGACGTGATGAAGGCCGACGGCGTGGATTTCGCATTTCCCTCCACGACAGTCTACCTCGCAAAAGAGAACTGACAGCAAAAAAGCCGATGCAACTGCATCGGCTTTTTTGCTACAGCGCAATATCCAGCGCCATCATGAGGGCGAAACCCAGCACCACGCTGATGACGCCCGCCGGTTCGTCCTGCTCCACGGCTTCCGGTATCATCTCCTGAGCCGTCACACAGACCATGCACCCGGCGGCGGCGCTCATGAGCCACGGCAGAGCCGCGCTCACCCAGCCCGCGAGAGCCAGCGCCAGCAATGCCCCCAGCGGCTCCACGAGGCCAGACGCCGCACCGGCGCAGAAGGCTTTCCGTCTCCCCTGCCCGGCCTGCGCCAGCGGCAGGCTCACCGCCGCGCCTTCCGGGATATTCTGCAAGCCGATGCCCAGCGCAAGGGCCAGCGCCCCGCTGACGGCCTCCGGCTCACCCTGCAGGGCCAGCGCCGCCGCAAGTCCCACCACCATGCCCTCGGGCAGATTGTGGAGGGTCACGGCCAGCACCACCCGGCCCATCCGGCCATGCTCTTTTGACCCGGTGTGCATCAGCCGCCCGGCAGCCTCTTCCAGCCGCAGCAGACCCACAGCCCCAAGCACCAGCCCCGCCGCCGGGGCCAGCCAGACCGGCAGCGTCCCGGCCTCCGCCCGCTCGATGGCAGGCAGCAGCAGGCTCCACACGCTGGCGGCCAGCATGATGCCCGCCGCCATGCCGCAGAGCATCCGCCGGGTGCGGGGCTCGTCGGCCCGACGCACCAGAAAGACCCCCGCCGCTCCCAGCGCCGTACAGAGCGCCGGCAGCAGCAGGATGACCGCCGCAAACAGATAGATGTTCACATTGCATTCCCCCTTCCCACCGATGTATGCGAAGGGAGGGGGAAATGTGAAGAGAAAAAGCTCTCCTCATTCCGGCAGCGCCACCACCTCGGGCGCATAGCGGGTGCCTCTCTGGGCGTGGAATTCGCCCAGCAGTGTATCCACCGGCTTTGCCATCGTGTAGCAGCGGCCGATATTAGAGGATAGCGTTGTTCTCCTTCATGTAGTCGAAGCACTTGATGGCATTGGACTGGATGGTCTCCAGCAGCTCCTTCGCTTTCATATCCGGGGAGAATTTAGGCTGGGAGAGGGTGCAGCCCGTCCGTTTCTGACGCACAAAAAGACTGCCGTGCATCGTCTTTCTGCACGGCAGTCTTGTCAGATCGGATCTTCAGTTGCGGTAGCAGCGGTCCTGGCCTACCAGCCAGTCCTCGCACAGGCGCTCGGCCTCTTCCCGGCTGCAGCTCACACAGCGGAACAGCCGCCCTTTCAGCGAGCAGTAAGAATAGCGAACTTTCGGCACCCCATTTGCATCCCGGAATGATTCCCATCGTTCCTGTCCCGGCATCAAATAGCTTTGTTCCATAGCTTTCGCGCTTCCTTTCCGGCTGCTCCGGCAGCACAACGTGTTTATTTTATCACGTTTTGGCCGGAAGGGCTATTCGCTCTTTCCACAAAAAGCGCTCTGCATTTTATGGGAGAATGCGCATTGACAAACCGCGATTCAACAGCGTTTCTTTTTCTTCCAGACAAAATACCCGGCGTATAGGACGAATGCCGCCAGCGCTGCCAGCGAGACTTTACTGGCCAGGGAATAACCGTCGGCCTGATAGACGAAGTCGATGGTGTTCTCCCCCGCCGGGGCCAGAACGGCCATCAGCCCCTCGTCCACCCGGATGACCTCAGTCTCTTTGCCGTTGACATAGGCCGTGAATCCATCGTCGTACGGTACGGAGAAGAAGACAAGGTCGTCCTTCTTCAGCGTGATCTCCGCATGGAAGCCGGAGTTGGTCATCTGGAAGGTGCTGCAGGCCGAGGCGCGGCGGTCGGCGCAGTCAGAGACGTAGGTGTCGTACCACAGATCGTCCAGCTTTGCTTCAGGCAGCTTCTCGAGGTACTTGCCGTAGGTTTCGGCGTCCTCTTCGCTGAGCACCAGCGCCCGCATCAGGAGGTTCGCGCGGGTATTTTTAACGGTCGTCTCGTAGGACTCCTCCGTAATATAGTAGTCGTAGGTAAAGCCCATGGGAACGTAGTTCTCGTTCTCATAGAGCATGAAGCCGTCTTTGGTGTCGTAGTAGCTCCATCCGTCGTCCGCAGCGGCGAGGAAATCTTCCTGCTTTTCGGGCGTGGTGATGAGGTACTTGACGCTCAGCAGACCCCGCAGGGCGTAGTTGGAGATGTCCGGCTCACTGCGGACATCCCGCTTGACGCCCAGTGCCGGGTAGAAGCTGAGGATGCTGGGCGCGGCCGTGCTGCCGAAATATTGCAGGCTGCTCTTGTCGAGCCAGAGGCCGAGGTTGTCGTGGGTCTTGTAGGTATCCACGCGCCAGTCGCCCTCGGGCAGGTCATCCTTGAGCTTGATGGCAGAGGTGTACTGCTCCACAAGGTCGCTGTCGGTGTGCCACTGGCCGAACTTGCCGATGCCGATGTGTACCATGCTGAACGCGCAGGCAAAGGCCAGCACCACTGCCGTCATCCGACGGGCAAAGGCCTGGCTCCCCCGCCAGCGGCGGCAGAGCAGGCGGTACAGGATCAGACCGCCGATGCCGAAGCTCAGGACGGCGGCATACTGGCCGGGGTTCTGCAGCACACCCAGCGACCATTCTTTGGTGTCGCCGTCCTGCACCGGCACCAGGGCAAACGCCAGCGTCGCGGCCATCAGCCAGCCGATGCCCCGGACCGGGGCGTCCAGCTCGTCGGCAGAGATGTCGGGGCTTTCCAGCGCACTGGCCGTCATGGCGCAGAGGATGAGCACCGGCATATAGTACCACCGGGCGTAGTAGCTGGAATTGAGGGCGTAGAACGCACTGTTGAGCACCGGCACCAGCGCAAAGATGGCGCAGGTGGCGACGATGCGCTTTTTACTGTCGCCGCGCTTTGCTTTCCAGTAGGCCACGGCACCGGCCAGACTGCACAGGGGCAGATAGGCCGACATACTCGTCCACTTGATGATGCCCTCCGACCAGATGGAGGTGATGTAGGGCGAATCGGGCGGTAAGAGCCAGCTCAGCAGGATGGCCAGATACTGCTGCACCTTCGAGTAGGTCAGAAAGCCCCAGCCCGACGACAGGTCGATGGTGCGGGGGTTCTGCAAAATGCTGAGTACCGCCGGCCAGAGCAGGACGAAGCCCAGAGCCGCGCCCAGCAGGCTTTCAAAGGCCAGCCGGACGAAGAGGCGGACATTCATCGGGAAATCTTTCGTCGTCAGCTTGCAGATGAAGTAGATGACGAGGAAGAGGACCTGTCCGATGAAGAAGAAGTAGTTGTTGAGCAGGTTGACCCCCACCCAGAACGCGAAGAGGCCGTAGTGCTCTTCCTGCTCGTAGAGCGTTTCGTCCAGCGCCCAGAGCATCCACGGGAAGAGGGCCACCACGTCGATAAAGTGGTTGAAGAAGACATTGTAGATGCTGAAGCCCGAGAAGGCATACAGGCAGGCACCCAGCACCGCAAAATTCGCGTTCTGCACATAGCGGCGCAGGTAGCGGTACGCGCCGCCGCCCGCCACGGCAAACTTGAGCACCAGCAGCGGCACCATGAGGTAGGGCAGCCAGTTCTGGGGGAAGATGAGGGACAGCCAGAAGAAGGGCGAACCATACAGGTAGAACGAGTAGGCGTTCATCGCGCCGCTGCCCAGGTCGGTGGCCCAGGAGAAGGTGCTGCGGGCCGCGCCGGCCATGCCGTCCGGGTAGCCTGCCCCCTTGATAAAACCGTTCATGTAGCGGTAGAAGCTGATCTGCTGGCTGTTGAAATCGCCTGCATAGTGGAAAAATCCGCCGTCGATGATATAGAACGGCAGGAAGAATATCGCCGCCGTCAGCGCACAGAGCAGCATGGTGCGGAGCATCTGGTCCCGCCGCCCCGGCATATTGAGCAGCCGGGCATTTCCGGTCTGATTTTTTGAATCGTCCATTGTCTATCCTCTTTCCCCGCCCGGAGGGGCGGCACAGGCCCATCGCCTGCATCGTTCTCGCGTTCCAGTATAGCACGCGGCTGTGTGGAAAAAAAGAATTTTTGTGTTTTGCTTGACATTCGCCCGCCGGGCGGGTATAACCCTCTCAAAGACACTTCAAGGAGGCCGACATGAAGCTATACCCGTTCAGCGCCCTTCTGGCGCGGATGAAGTACATCACCCGGTGGAGTCTGATGCACTCCACCCGCCCGGAATCTCTCAGCGAGCACACCTGCGACACTGCCCTGCTGGCCCATACCCTCTGCCTCATCGCGCGGCGGTACACCGGCACGCCCTGCCGCCCCAAGACGGTGGCGGTGGCGGCGCTCTATCACGATGCACCCGAGATCATCACCGGCGATATGCCCACGCCGGTCAAGTACCATTCCCCGGCGCTGCGGGACGCCTACAAGGCGCTAGAGAACGAGAGCGTGCGCTCCATGGCGGCTCTGCTGCCCGCAGAGCTGGCTGCAGAGCTGACCCCCTGCATGGACGGCAGCGTCCTGACGGCAGAGGAGCATCGTCTGCTCAAGGCTGCCGACCGGCTGAGCGCGCTGATCAAATGCACCGAGGAGCAGCGCAGCGGCAACCACGAATTTGATGCCGCGTTCACACAGCAGCGCGCCGCGCTGCAGGCCATGCACTGCCCGGAGGCCGACTGGTTTTTGGAGCACTGTCTGCCCTGCTATACTCAGAATCTGGACGAGCTGACGAAGGCGTAAAGGCGAGGAGCGGGCAGCCGAGGGAGGTTCTCTTTTGGTGGCAAAAGAGAACCAGAAAACCACCAGCGATTTCG
>OGMM01000830.1_pt1 | contig 11289 bp, 11 predicted proteins | sample 1573221 | NCBI WGS metagenome assembly OGMM01 (sample SAMEA2581988, study PRJEB24529) | metagenome | biome: Human gut stool | place: China | collected 2011 | reverse complement strand
TGCAAATATGCGGTGATCCCCTATTTTGCATGGTTTCCGTGGATCCCGTTCACCCTGTTCTTCCTTCTGTGGAAGGCACCCCGGGAGGACTTCTGGCGGCTGTGTATGCCGCTGTTCAGCGGTATGACCATTGCGCTGGCCTGCTACGTGATCCTGCCCACCGGGCTGAATCTGCGCCCCTGCTATGTGCCGGGCACAGACATCTTCGCCCGTGCGGTGCGGTTCCTGTACAGCACCGACACACCCATCAATGTCTGCCCGTCCATCCATGTGTTCAACTCGGTCACGCTGATGCTGGCCTATCACCGCTGCCGCATCTTTGAGCAGCCCCGGTTCCGCTGGATGCGCCCGGCCGCTGATGTGCTGTGCATCTCCATTGTATGCTCCACCATGCTGCTCAAGCAGCACAGCTGCATTGACGTAGCCTTGGGTGCGCTGCTGGCACTGGCGCTGGACAGCGCCTTTACCGCCCTCGAGCGCAGCCAGCTGCCGCAGGTGCGGAGAGCCTAAGGAAGAAAGAAAAAGCGACTCCTGTCAGCGCCTTTGGCGCAGGCAGGGGTCGTTTTTTCATTTCCTTTTTTAGAACAGTCCCTCGGGCAGGCAGATATCCTGCTTGGGGACTTTTGTCCACGCAAAGTCCGGCACAAGGCTTTCCGGGGTGCGGGGCGCCGGCTCCGGCTGCAAGCCGTAGGCATAGGCCAGCTTGCCCACGATCTCCTGCGCGGTGTATTTTTCCCGCAGGTTCTCCAGGCTCTGGTCCCCGTCCCGCTTGGACAGCCGCCGCCCGTCCGGGGCCAGCAGCAGCGGGCAGTGGGCAAAGGTTGGAGCCTGCAGGCCCAGCAGACGGTACAGGTACAGCTGCCGCGCCGTGGAGGACAACAGGTCCGACCCGCGCACCACCTCGGTGACCCCCATGCGGGCATCGTCCACCACCACGGCCAACTGATAGGCGAACACGCCGTCCGCCCGGCGCAGGTAAAAGTCACCGCAGTCCCGCAGCAAGTTCTCCGTGTGGGGGCCCATGCAGCCGTCCAAAAAGGTGATCTCCTCGTCCGGCACCCGCACCCGGTAGGCCGGGGCCTTCTTTTTGCGCTTTTCGGCGATCTGGGCGGCGGTCAGGTCCCGGCAGGTGCCGGGATAGATGACGTTGCCGTCCGAGGTGTGGGGCGCACTGGCCGCGTGCAGCTGGGCGCGGGAACAGAAGCAGGGGTACACAAGGCCCTGCGCTTCCAGCTTTTTGTACTGCCCGGTGTAGATGTCCGCGCATTCGCTCTGGTAGTAAGGCCCGTGGGGGCCGCCGGTGCTGCCGCCCTCGTCCCACACAAGACCCAGCCATGCAAGGTCCTGCTCCAGCAGGTCCGCGTACATGCGCGGGCAGCGCTCGGCGTCCAGATCCTCGATGCGCAGCACGATGCGCACGCCCTGACTTTTTGCGCTGAGCCACGCCAGCAGGCTGCAGGCCAGATTGCCCAGATGCAGCCGCCCGCTGGGGCTGGGCGCAAAGCGCCCGACCACCGCCCCGCTCACAGGCCCAGCTTCCACTCCCCGTCCTTCGGCTGGAAGATGGGGGTGTTGTAATACTCTGCCACGGCCTTTGCCATGTACTCGGCGTCGGCGCAGCTTGCCGTCTCCATGGCGGAGTGCATGGCCAGCTGACCCAGACCGATGTCCACCATAGGCATCAGGATCTGATGGCCCAGCAGATTGCCCAGCGTGGAGCCGCCCGGCACATCGGCGCGGTTTGCGAACACCTGCACCGGCACACCGGCCTTCTTGCAGATGGCGGTGAAGGCTGCACCGGTGAATCCGCTGGTGGTGTAGGTCTGGCGGGCATTATACTTCAGCAGGACGCCGCCGCCCATCACGACGGGGTTGGCAGGGTCGCTCTTTTCGGGGTGGTTGGGATGGGTGGCGTGGCCGTTGTCGGCGCTCAGCACCAGAGAGTTGGTGCGGGCGCGGATGCTCTGCTCCCTGCTGACGCCCATGCTCTCCTCGATGCGGGCCAGCACGTCGGCCATGAGGGTACCCTGCGCGCCCTGACGGCTGGAAGAGCCGACCTCTTCGTTGTCAAACATGACCCAGATGTCGCCGCGGCCCTCTTCCTCGCCGCGGCCCTGCAGGAAGCCCCACAGGGTGGTGTAGGCGCACTCGAGGTCGTCGATGCGGCCGGACATGAAATACTCGCCGTTCAGGCCCATGCGGACAGCCTTCTCACAGGTGGCGAGGACCAGATCAGCGTCGAGGATGTCCTCGGCCTTCACACCGGCCTCAGCGGCCAGGACTTCTTTCAGGTTTCCGCCCTTGCCGCCGAAGATGGGCTGCAGATCGACCTGCGGGTTATACTTCATGCCGTTGTTCAGGTCGCGGCTAAAGTGGATGCAGAGGTTCGGGATGCAGGCCAGCGCACGGTCGGGGCAGACCAGACGACTCTCGATGCCGCTCTCGGTGCGCACCAGCAGACGGCCTGCCACGGTCAGCGGGCGGTCGAGCCAGGAGGGCATGATCATGCCGCCGTAGCCCTCGACCTCGGCCTTGGCGAAGACCTTGTCCTCCGTGTCGAACTGCTTGATGCGCCAGGTGGGCGAGTCGCTGTGGCTGGCGGCTGCGTGCCAGCCGGTCAGCTCACCCTTGGGCATACGCCATGCCAGCACGGCAGAGCCGTTGCGGGTGGTGTAGTACTTGCCGCCGGGGGCCAGCTCCCACGCGGCACTCTCGGGGCAGTTCACATAGCCCTCAGCTTCCAGAATGGCGGCCGCAGCAGCCGTGGAGTGGAAAGCACTGACGCCGGCGTCCAGAAAACGGAAAAGCTCCTCTATCGAAAAAGATGCATTCTTCATGGTTATTTTCTCCTTGGTATTTTAACGATCCATATATCCTTTATTATAGCCCGCTGCGCCGGAAAGGTCAATCCGGCCCCACTGCACGGCCCCTTAAAATTTGTTCGTGGCAAGGCCGATTGACAACCGCGCGGCAGAACAGTATACTAGTCTCAGAGAGATATTTTCCCCGGCCTGCGGGCCGGGCGCAGATAGAAGGAGGACATCCCCTATGACTCAAAAGCACATCCTTTCGCTCCTTGTGAGTGCTGCTCTGCTGTGCGGCCTGCTGGCAGGCTGCTCCAATACAAACGGCGACGCCTCCCACGCAAGCTCTTCGGCTTCTGAGCCGTCCAGCGTCAGCAGCGAGAGCGCCCCCAGCAGCACCGCGCAGGCCGACACCTCCGGGCTGTTCAACAAAGATTTCGACGAGAACTCACTGTTCAGCGTAGACGGCACTGCAGCCGCCTTTGAGCCCAGCCTCGGCTGGGGTCCCGGCGTGTCCGGCTGCTCCCTCAAGAGCGTGCAGGCCGCAGCCACCCTGCTGGTCTGGGCCGACGAGGCAAACCTCTCTGCCCGCACGGAAACGGCCATTGAGGACGCCTACACCCAGTGGTACGACAACCTCTCCGACTCGGAGCAGGAGGGCTTCGCCGAGGCATGGCCCATGATAAAGGACGATGCCGCTGCCCTGCTGGAAGACAAGGACTCTATGGCAGGCCGTCTGGAGGACGTGGGCCTCGACGCCAAGAAGCTGACCTTCTCCGAGAAGGACTGGAACGCCCTCGAGGATGTCGTTGACCCCCTCGTGCCGGAGGCAAAGGGCGAGTATTAAATCACAGAGAAAAGGCCGGACGCCTTTCCGCTTTGGTGCGGGAGGCGTCCGGCCTTTGTTTTATCGGGATCAGACTTTCTTGAGGGTGTAGGCGCGGGTACCCATGCCGATCTTCTCGGCCTGCTCGATGGTGGCTTTCCACTCGATGTTGGGGTTAGAGTCCTTGAAGTTGTCGTGGTGGCAGTTCCAGCCCGGGGTGGCGAGGTTCTGGCCCAGCTGGCTGTTGGGCAGCGGAGCGGCGTTCAGGCAGGCGTCGGCACAAGCCTGGTCGAGGGCCACCGGGTCGAAGGAGGCAAACATGCCGATGTCCGGCAGGATGGGCGCGTCGTTCTCGCCGTGGCAGTCGCAGTTGGGGCTGATGTCCTGCACAAGGCTGATGTGGAAGCAGGGGCGGCCTGCACAGACGGCGGCAGCGTACTCGGCCATCTTGCGGTCCAGCATCTCGTTGGCGCTGTCGCACAGGGCATAGATGGCGTCAAAGTTGCAGGCACCGATGCAGCGGCCGCAGCCCTTGCACTTGTCCTGGTCGATGACGGCCTTGTTCTTCTCGTTGTAGTAGATGGCATCGGAGCCGCACTCCTTGGCGCAGCGATGACAGCCGCGGCAGAGGTCTTCCTGCACCGCCGGGTGGCCGGAGGCGTGCTGCTCCATCTTGCCGGCGCGGGAGCCGCAGCCCATGCCGATGTTCTTGATGGCACCGCCGAAGCCGGTGGACTCGTGGCCCTTGAAGTGGCTCAGGCTGATGAAGATGTCGGCGTCCATGATGGTGCGGCCGATCTTAGCGGTCTTGCAGTATTCGCCGTTCGGCACAGGCACCTCCACCTCATCGGTGCCGCGCAGGCCGTCGGCGATGATGACCTGACAGCCGGTGGTCATGGGCCAGAAGCCGTTCAGCTGGGCGCAGGTCAGATGCTCGAGGGCATTCTTGCGGCTGCCAGGGTACAGGGTATTGCAGTCGGTCAGGAAGGGCATACCGCCCTGCTCCTTGCACAGGTCGGCCACCACCTTGGCGTAGTTGGGGCGCAGATAGGCCAGGTTGCCCAGCTCGCCGAAATGCATCTTGATGGCGACGAACTTGCCCTCCATGTCGATGTTCTTGATGCCTGCCGCGATGCACAGGCGGCGCAGCTTATCGGTGAGGCTGGTACCTACGGGACAGCGGAAATCGGTATAGTAAACGGTCGATGCTTCCATCGGTTTTTCCTCCTGTTTTCTTTGACAATTTCAGGTGCGCAGCTCCTGTTTGCCGCGCTCATACTCTCTGAAAGCATTATAGCACGACGCAGGGGCAGGCGCAAGAAAAGCCCCTCGCCGGGGCGAGGGGCTCAGAAGATCTGAGTTCGATCTTACACCATTGCAGACACCACTGCCACAGCCAGCACCACAAGGCCAAGGGCGATGCGGTAGATGCCGAAGAAGGTGAAGTTGTGGCGCTTGACGTAATCCATCAGGAAGCGGATAGCCGCCAGACTGACCACGAAGGCCACCACGCAGCCCACCGCCAGCACAGCCACCTCGGTGCCGGGGATGGCGACACCGGAGACGGCGAATTTGAGCACCTTGAGCAGGGATGCACCCGCCATGACCGGGATGGCGAGGTAGAAGGTGAACTCCGCCACACAGGCGCGGGAGAGGCCCAGCAGCAGGCCGCCCACGATGGTCGCGCCGGAACGGGAGGTGCCGGGGATGATGGCCAGCATCTGCCAGACGCCGATGATGAGGGCGTCACGGTAAGTGATCTGTTCCAGATGGGTGACGTGGGGCGCAGTGCGGCGGCTCTCCACCACGAGGAACAGCACACCGTAGAGGATGAGCATTGCGGCCACGGTGATGTAGTTATAGAAGTGAGCCTCCATCCAGTCGTCCAGCGGGCTGATGACCAGCACCGGCAGGGTGGCGGCGACCACCTTGAACCAGAGCTGCCAGACGCTGGGCTTGGAGATGACGCGGCCATGCCGCAGGCCGAAGGGCCACAGCTTGCCCCAGAACAGCACCACCACCGCAAGGATGGCACCCAGCTGGATGACCACGCGGAACATGGACATGAACTCCTCGCTGGCGCTGAACTTTACCACCTGTTCCAGCAAGATCATATGGCCTGTGGACGAGATGGGCAGCCACTCGGTGATGCCCTCCACGATGCCCATCAAAATCGCTTTGATGATCTCAAGAAACATATAAGCACTCCTCCTGCCGCACGCCGGGCGCACGGGCTTTTGTGATCCTTATCATCATACTGTTTCAGTATACCATATTCCGACTCTCTGCGCACCAGGAATTCAAAAATTTTATCTCTGGAATCCCCTACAGCTTTTCTATTTATCTGCGGGGAAAAATATGCTATACTGGGATGTAGATTTATTGTAGGACACCACGTCCAGCGAAAGCCTAACACCCTCGGCGAAGCCGTAAATCGGAGAAACGAGAAAAAAGTGTTTAGCGAAGCGGCTAGCTTTTTTCCGTTTTGACTTCCCCTTTGGGGTCTGAAAGGGGCGAGCAGCCCCTTTCTCGTGGATCCAGCGCGTCGAAATCGCTGGTGGTTTTCTGGTTCTCTTTTGCCAGCAAAAGAGAACATTAGCCTTAATGAAAAAGCGCTTTACCCCGCGCCACCGGCGCGCAGAAAACTTGAGAATACAAAAACCCTCAGGTCTCTCCCAGAGAAACCTGAGGGTCAACAGCGGCTCAGAGCCGCTGCGGAATGCGGCGCATCTCTCCCGAGCGCTCGAGGCTGCTGGCGGCAGCATCCAGCGCAAAGGCCAGCGCTGCGCCCAGCACCACGTCGATGCAGCTGTGCTGCTTGAGCAGCATGGTGGACAGGATGATGGCCACGCCCAGAACATTGGCAGCAGGCCGCATCCAGCGGCGGCCCGGCTCGTCGAAGCAGCGGCTCCGGCGGTAGCCGATCATCAACGTCACCGAGTTGAAAACGTGGATGGAGGGGCAGACGTTCCGGGCGGTGTCAACGGCATAGAGCATCCGCACCAGACGGGCGAAGATGTCGCTGCCATACACCCGGTAAGGCCGCAGAGCAAGCCCTGTGGGCAGAAGGAGATAACAGCTCAGCGCGATGGTCATGCCGGCGAAGAGGCACAGGCAGACCCGCCAGAAGTCGCTGCGCTCGCCGTGCCGCAGCAGATAGAACAGGGTAAAGGGGATCCACGCGAACCATGCAAAATAGGGGACGATGGCGTACTTGCAGAAAGGGATGACATCGTCCAGCTGGCAGTGTACCCAGATGGCAGGGACGGTGATATTCACCTCGAGCCAGTGGAACGCGGTCAGATAAAATACAGTGTAAAGAGCCATGAAAGAGATGGGATGGCGTGCGATCCAGCTGCGCATCAGTAACACTTCCTTTTAGGGGCAGTATTCCATTTCGCCCCGGCTTCATAGCATTATACGCCCCAATCATGAACAAAACAAGACAAAAATCTGACAATCTTACTAAAACAGTCTGCGAAAAATTGTGCAGATAGTCGAGCGGTTTTTGCGCTGCAAACAAAAACAAGCCGCTGCCAACTGGCAGCGGCTTGTTGCTTGAAGTTCAAGCAATGCCGTCCGGAATGGGTAAGTTCAGACGGCGGCGAAACTCAGATGAGTACGCGGGGCTGTTATGCAGCCTTCTTCTGGGTATTCTTCTTGGTCGCGTGCAGGAAGATAGCCAGCATTGCGATGGCGAAGATAACGCCGAAGGGATATGCAACAGCGGTGTTGTAGATGGTAGCGCCCTCAGCGGTCTTGCTGTTGAGGATGCTGCCCAGGCACTCAGGAGCCAGAACGAAGTAAGTAGAAGAAACTGCGCTCATGAAGGTAGCAGGCACAGCGGTGATCCAGTAGTTCTTCTTCTCCTGGAAGAGGTACATGGAAGCAGCCCACAGAACGATCATGGCCAGAGTCTGGTTGGTCCAGCTGAAGTAGCGCCAGATCACGGTGTAGTTGATGAAGCCCAGTGCGTTGCCGATGCCCAGGAAAGCGCCGACACCCAGAACGGGGACGCAGAGCTTCAGGCGGTTTGCGTAGCTGTCCTGATCGATCTTGAACCAGTCGGCCAGGGTCAGACGAGCGGAACGGAACGCGGTATCGCCGGAGGTGATGGGGCAGATGACAACGCCGATCATTGCCAGAGCAATGCCAACGCCGCCCATGGTCTTGGAGCAGACATCATAAATAGCCTTGGACTGGCCCATGGCCAGTGCTTCGGCCAGACCGGTGTTCAGGCCGCCGGTCACCTCGTACAGGCTGCAGCCAGCAGCGGCCCAGATCAGAGCGATGACGCCCTCGCAGACCATTGCGCCGTAGAACACGAAGTGGCCCTGCTTCTCACTCTTCATGCAGCGAGCCATCAGAGGCGACTGGGTGGAGTGGAAACCGGAGATAGCACCGCAGGCAACGGTGATGAACATGAAGCTCCAGATCGGGGTGCCCGACGGATGCATGCTGCCGAAGTGATCCCAGATCTCCGGGATGGTGTAGGCGGGGTTGGTGAAGATGCCGAAGATGACACCGATGGCCATGATGATCAGGCAGATACCGAAGATGGGGTAGATCTTGCCAATGACGGCATCAATGGAGATAAAGGTTGCAATAAAGTAGTACACCAGAATAATGATGAGCCAGAACAGCAGCGAGGTGAGCACGCCGGAAGCGCCGCTCTGACTGCACAGCTCCACGATCAGGCCTGCGGGACCCACCGCGAACACAGTACCCACCATGATGAGCAGCACCACCGAGAACACACGCATGACGTTCTGCATCACGGGGCCTAAGTACTTGCCGGTGATCTCGGCGATGGAAGCGCCGTCGTTGCGCTCGCTCATCATGCCGGAGAAGTAGTCATGCACGCCACCTGCAAAGATGGTGCCGAAGGTGATCCACAGGAACACCACGGGACCCCACAGAGCACCCTGCAAAGCACCAAAGATGGGGCCCAGACCTGCAATGTTCAGCAGCTGGACGAGGAACAGCTTCCACTGGGGCATCACAACGTAGTCCACACCGTCATTGATGCGCACAGCAGGCGTTTCGCGGTCGTCCGGGCCAAAGGTGTTGTCCACGATCTTACCGTAGACAAAGTAGCCCACGATCAGGATCGCAAGACAGAGTAAGAAACTGATCATACCAGAAACCTCCTTTTCGGTTTTGCTGTTCCGTCTGGAAAATCATCCCATCTTTTCCATGCAGGACAGCCAACTTTCTGTGCTCATGTTAACATATTTTTCATAAAAGCGATACTCCGGTTCCGGCATACCGGCATATCCAAATTGATATACCAGCAAAGTTTTTTAGTTGCAGCTCCGTTTCTTTTTTGCGCTTATCTGCACACAAAAACAGCCGGAACGACACATCGTTCCGGCTGTGGGGTCAAATTTCTTTGCCGATCCCGGCGGTTTTTGCGGTCCTGGTTTTTACCAGTTCTTAACCGGTCTGCCCCTTACTTTACGGTCAGGGCCGCCTGACGGCGCAGCAGCTCGATGAACTTTTCTTCCTCCGGCCGCAGCCCGCCCTTGTCCGGGTACACCAGCACATCCCGCATACGCTGGTTCTGGGCCGGGCATTTTTTCAGCACCAGATGGTACTGTTCCAGTGCCCGCTGCGGCATGGGCGACGCCCACATGTAGGCCGTAGGCAGGCTCTGCAGAATGGAAAACTGGCTGCACCGCTCGTACACATGCACCCGGCGGTTCTCGTTCACCTGCCAGCGCAGGCTGCTGCCTTCCTCGCCCGGCAGCTGGAAGTCATCGTGCAGAACCTCGGTGTAGCGGTTCAGCTCGGCCGTGCCCCTCTTGCCGGTCCAGAGGGCTGTCGCGGTTCACCAGCAGCCGGTACTCGAACTCCATGATCTGCTCCCGGTGCAGCCCGCGCCGGGCACAGTAGCGGCTGTAGTAGTCCTCGTCCTCCTCGGCGTAGCGCAGCAGGGCCAGATGGTAGCCCCGGCGCAGCACAAAGTCCAGCCCCTCCATGGAACCGGCCTCCCGGATGTGCACCCGCAGCTGCTCGCTGCCCGCCGCCTGCTGCAGAAAATCCACCGCCGCATAGGACGCATAGGTAGCATGGGGCAGGGCCACTCGCAGTTCTGCGCACTCGCCCTGCCGGCGGCGGGCGTCAGCGTCCAGCCGGTCCACCTCTTGCAGCACCCTCTGGGCCTGCTCGATGAAGTGCCGTCCCTGTTCGGTGGGGATCATGCCGGTGGACGAGCGCTCAAACATGCGGATGCCGTATTCCTCTTCCAGGTTCTTCAGCGCCTTGCTGACGTTTGGCTGCGCCGCGTACAGCTGCTTTGCCGCCGCCGACACCGACCCCCATTTCATGATGGCTACCAGATACCGCAGTTCCGTAATATTCATGAACCCCTCCACGTTGTTTGCAGTCGTAACTGTATTGTAACAATTTCTCCGCGCCGCTGTCAAGCGGGGGAGAATAAACCCTCTCAGTCCGCTCCCCCTTGCACCAAAGCCCCCGGGTGCTATATAATAAGGAAAAACACAAAGGAGGGGCTGTACCATGCCGGAATACCGCGTGCTGCGCATTGACGAGCAGCTGTACGGCTGCGAGGAGCTGCCCGCCGGGCAGCCTGTGCTGTGCGATGTGACCCTGACCGATGCCGCCGGGGCTGCCCGCATCCTGCCCTACCCGGACAGGGAGCTGACATGTCTTGGCATCGACGAGGGAGACACCGTCTGTCTGCTGCCGGACGGCACCCTGCACAAGCTGTAAGGAGTAATTTTATGCATAATATCTATTTCACCCGCCACGGCGAGACGGTATGGAACGTGGAAAATAAGATCTGCGGCATGACCGACAGCCCGCTGACCGCCCGCGGGCAGCAGCAGGCGCGGCAGCTGGGCGCGCTTGTCCGGGACAGCGGCCTGCACATTGACGAGATCCTGTACTCTCCCCTTTCCCGCGCCGCCGACACCGCAAAGGCCATTGCCGCCGCTACCGGTCTGCCCGCCCGCTGCGAGCCGCGCCTCTCCAAGACCTGCTTTGCCGACCGCTACGACGGCGGCGAGAGCATGCTACAGCTGGCCCAGCGCATCTACAACCTGCTGGACGAACTGCGGGACCAACCGGACAAGACCTACCTGTTGGTGGCCCACAACGGCATCGCCCGGGTGGTGCACTCCTATTTTTACGATATGACCAACGAGGAGTACGCTGCTGCGGGCATCAAGAACTGCCAGCTGGTGGAATATACCTTTGAATAACAGGAAAGCCGCCGGGGTCCCGGCGGCTTTCTTGTTATGGCGCGTCAAACATGACGGTAATGGAATTTCTGGTCTTTTGTCACGAACATATACACGGTCACCGCCAGCGCGGCAAGCTCGGCGGCGGTGACAGCCAGCCACACGCCATCAATGCCCCACAGGGCGGGCAGCAGGAGCAGCGCGGCCAGCTGGAACACCAGCGTGCGCAGAAAGGAGATGAGGGCGCTGGTCACACCATCGCCCAGCGCCGTGAAGAAGGAGGACGCATACACGTTGAAGCCCATGATGAGGAAGCTCAGCGCATACAGCCGGAAGGCGCGGTTTGTCAGCGCCAGCAGCTGGGCATCGTAGCCCACAAAGATACGCGCCACATAGGGAATGATGACCATAGACGCCGCTGTCATGGTCACAGCCACCACGGCGATGAGGCGCA
>OGMM01000828.1_pt1 | contig 11324 bp, 10 predicted proteins | sample 1573221 | NCBI WGS metagenome assembly OGMM01 (sample SAMEA2581988, study PRJEB24529) | metagenome | biome: Human gut stool | place: China | collected 2011 | reverse complement strand
GGTCTGCCGCAAAAACGGGAGGCATCAGGAACATACCGCGCTGGAATACTACGGCCGCAAGTTCAGCTACGCCGACCTGATCGTGCAGATAAAAAAGACCGCCGCCGCCCTGCGGGGCGCCGGGGTGAAAAAGGGCGACATCATCACGGTGGTCAGCATCATGACCCCGGAGATCATCGCCCTGTTTTATGCCGCCGACATGATGGGAGCCACCCTGAATCTGGTGGACCCCCGCTACAGCGTCGAAGGCATCCGTGAGTATATCGAAGAGGTGGATTCCCACCTTCTCGTCTGCCTGAACGTCGTGTACGAGCGCTGCCGTCAGGCCGCAAAGCGCACCAACGTGGAAAAGGTCATCGTCCTCTCTCCGGCCGACTCTCTGCCCCCGGTGATGGCCGTAGGCTACAAGCTGACCACCCCCGACAAGAACAAATATGCTTCCAACGTCATCCGCTGGAAGCAGTTCATCAAGGGCGGCGAGGGCCAGAGCACCGCTGCGGAGCCCTATGACCCAGACCATGCCTGCGTGGTGGTACACACCGGCGGCACCACCGGCTCCCCCAAGGGGGTCATGCTGACGGACGACTGCTTCAATGGCATCGCCCTGCAGTTCCAGGCTTACCCCAAGCTGTTCCACCGGGGGCAGAAGCTCATGAACATCATGCCCCCCTTTATCGCCTACGGCTTTGCCTGCGGCATCCATCTGCCCCTGGTGCTGGGCTTTACGGTGGTGATCATCCCCAACCTGGACCCGGACAAGCTGGGCAGTCTGGTGCTGAAGCACAAGCCCGAGCATATGTTCGGCGTGCCCACCCACTACCAGCAGCTTGCCTCTGACCCCAAGCTGCGGGACAAGGACCTTTCTTTCATCATCAACTACGCCGCCGGCGGCGACTCCCTCTCCCGGGGGGCCGAGCAGACCGTCAACGATTTTCTGGCTGCCCACGGGGCCCGGTACCCCATTGCCAAGGGCTACGGCATGACTGAAGTGTCCTCGGCAGCCACGGTGGCCGCCGGGCTGGACAACAAGCCCGGCAGTGTGGGCATCCCCATGGTGAACACCGTGGTGGCGGCCTTTGAGCCAGGCACCGATCAGGAGCTGCCCATCGGCCAGCGGGGCGAGCTGTGCATCTCCGGCCCCTGCCTGATGAAGGGCTACTACAACAAACCCGAGGAGACCGCCATCCTGCTGCGCCGCCACCCCGACGGCCGGGTGTGGGCCCACACCGGCGACATGGGCTATCTGGACGAGGACGGCTTTGTGTTCCTGGATTCCCGGATCAAGCGGATGATCATCCGCCACGACGGCTTCAAGGTCTTCCCCTCCATGATCGAGAACGTGGTGAGCCGCCACCCGGCGGTACACCAGTGCTCGGTGGTGGGCTGCGCAGACAAAGACCACACCCAGGGCCGTCTGCCCTTCGTCTACATCGTGCTCAAGGCCGACACCACCGCCAAGAAAAAGCAGGTGATACGGGAGCTGGAGCGGATGTGCGCCGAGGAGCTGCCCGAATACGTCCAGCCCGTGGCCTACAAGTTTATTTCCAGTATGCCCATGACCCCTGTGGGCAAGGTCGATTACCGTCAGCTCGAAGCTGACATCTCCCCCCGCGACTATTGATTTTCATGAAAGGACTCTTCTGCCATGAACAAGCGTTTTGCAAGTCTGGCGGTCTCTGCCCTGCTGCTCGTCTCCCTGCTCAGCGTCCCCGCGCTGGCCGAGGGGACCGAGGCCGCTGCAGACGCCGCCGGAGATGATCATGTCATCGTCACCCTGAACCCGGAGGCTGCCCTGCAGCCCGAGACTCCGGCAGAAGCCGCGGCTTCTGCCACCGAGACGGCTCAGGCCGACCCGGTCCCTTCTGCGGACGACGCAGAAGAGGCAGCGGCCGCTGCTGAGGCCGAGGTCAAGGCCGATGACACCAAAGAGGAAGATAAGGACCAGCAGCTCACCTACGTCGCACTGGGCGACAGCATCGTGTCCGGCGTCGGCCTGGCCGATGTCCAGTACAGTGCGCGCTCCGGCTACAGCGTCGATATGGCTCCCAACTTCCATGGCTACTCTCCCGACTGCTATGTCGGCAAGGTGGCTGCAGCTCTCGGCCTCGACCGTGACCACGCCATCAACCTCGGCCTGCCGGCCCTGACGGCTCCCGACCTCGCGGACATGATCCGGTACGGCAAGATGCCCCAGATGAACATGGCGTCCGGCTGCGAGTACAACTACCCTGAGTTCCAGGACTACATCCGCAAGGCCGACGTCGTCTCCGTCCAGATCGGCTCCAACGACGCCTTCGTCCCCTGCATCGTGGCTCTGGGCAACGCCACCAACTGGAAGAGCGAGAAACTGGCCGCTACCATTCTGGCCGGCGACCTGCGCAATGAAGGTTCCGGCTCCACCATGTCCACCATCTACCGCAGCATCAAGGCGATGGACCTGACCAAGGCCGAGAGGGATGCCACCTGGAATCTGCTCTTCTCCGGCATGAGCAAGATCTGCGACGAGACTTACCCCAAGACCACCGCAGCCCTCATCTCCATCGTGCAGGAGATCCGCAATCTCAACCCGGATGCCCAGATCATCCTCGTGGGCTACACCAACCCTGTGCCGCTCATCCCCTGCTGGCGCAGCTACTTCAACAAGCTGAACAAGTTTGAGAAGCAGATCGCCAAGACTTATAACTTGACTTATGTGGCCATCCCCAACACCGAGACCACCATCGACGTGCATCCCACCATCAAGGGCCACCAGTACATCGCCAACAAGCTCGTGAACGCCATCGAGAACCCGTGATCAACGAATACAGCAAAGCCCCCGTTTCCAGCTGGAAGCGGGGGCTTTTTCCTGCAATACGTTATGCGGCCAGAGCCTTTTTGATGTTTTCAAAGACGGTGTCGCTGTCCTCACAGCAGACCATGACCACCTCGCCGGTGGGGACAGTCGCCACGCGGGCGGCAGAAGCGATCTGGTACTGGTCTTCGAGGTAATGCTCCATGGACTTCTGCTGGCTCTGGACATAGGCATCCATCGCGTCCACCACGTCCTGCGTCTTGCCCTCGGCGGGCTTGACGATGGCCACGCCGTAGACGCTGACCATCATGCCGGACACTGAGGCGGCGAAGTCGTCGTACATATCGTCCTCGAGGCCCAGCAGAGGCATCATCATGTTGGCCACCTCATCGGAGAGCTGGTCGGCCTCATACTCGGCGCTGTAGCCGTACTGGGCGGTGAACTTGCCGTCCTCGCCTTTGGTGAATATCATCTCATACTCGTTGTCCTCGTCGCTGCGGGCGTCGTGGAGGATCTGGGTGTAATCTTTCTTCGCGGCAGAAGACGCGCTGCCGGAGCTGCCCGACGCGCCGCAGCCCACCAGAGCCAGCAGCATGACGCCGGCCATCAGACAAGCAATGATACGTTTCATATTCAATTTATCCTTTCGTTCGCAGGGTGAGGTTTTCGGTGTGCAGTGATAGTATTTGATGTTTTATCCCTGCTATTCGGTAAACGACCCACGGCGGGCGAAAATTGCACCCACAAGTGTAACAGTTCTATGAACGCTTACAGCATCATGGCCTCAAGGTCACCGTGATTGACGGGCGTCGAGAGGATGATCTGGGTGCTGGTGGTGCCCAGCTTCTGGAACTGTAAGATGAGGTGTTCCAGCTGGGGCATACTGCCGCAGCTCACCTTGATGAGGAAGGTGTAAGCGCCCGTGACGTGGTAGCACTGCAGCACCTCGCGGCTGCTCTGCAGCAGTTCGAGAAAGGCGTCCTGCTTGGAGGGGGCCACCGACAGGCTGATGAGGGCGTCCACATATACGCGGTCGGCCGGGCGGTTCAGGGTGACGGTGTAGCCGCTGATGATGCCGTCCGTCTCCAGTTTGTGGATGCGGCTGGACACGGCCGGGCTGGTCAGTGAGACCTGCTCGGCGATCTCCTTGACCGGCATGCGGGCGTTTTTGGCCAGCAGGGAAAGAATTTTTCGATCCAGATCGTCCATGGGAGATGCTCCTTTGAAATATGTTGGATTGTATAAAATTTTCTGAAAGTAAAGTTTTTATGTTGTGCAAACCCACGGAAATGGAATAAAATTTCGTTTCTGAAATTCTATGTTAATTATATAAAGTTTTTGCAAAAAAGTAAAGTATTATTTTAAAGCAAAATCCGAAAATCCTGTTTGACAAGAAAAGAAAAACGGGTATAATACATCATGCAAGGCAGCGCAATGAATAAAAGTCTGCCAATGATATTGAGATTCACCACTTTATATACTTTCCCACCCCTCTATACACAAAAACCCGCTGCCAGGCGGGTTTTTGTGTTTGTTGGGGCTTTTTTCTTTTTCACAAAAGGGAGTGGCGGTAAACCACGGACTTGAACCGTGGAGCAGCTGTTTCCGGTCACGACCCCACCCGTGAAAATGCAAACCCGGAAAGTCCGCAGACTTTCCGGGTTTGCTCTATATCAAAATATTATTCCGCTGATGATAGCCGGAGCACAGCGGAGGCGATTTAGATCGTGTACGCCTATCAGACCAGATACCCTTCAAAGCAGTGCAGGTCCTCGGTCTTGACGATGCCCTCCAGATACAGCCGCTCCTTGTTCAGGGTCACCCGGCCCACGTTGGACACCACCGTTACGTCACACCGCAGGGTGGTGGTGTAGGTGTTGGCCACGATGGTGGCCTTGCCGGGCTGCTGGGCCGTTACGAGGCCGTTGCGGTCTACCGTCGCCACGGCGGGGTTGGTGCTGTACCACTGGTACACCCAGTCGTCGGGGGCGGCGCTGGAGAGGTAGAGCTGGTACACCGGGTGCAGGTCGTTGTACTCGATTTCCAGATCCAGCCCGCTCTGGCACAGGCGGCTCTCTTCCGCCGCAGTATTTTCTTCGTTCAGTATCGCCGCCGTGGGTGCCGCCGCAGCCGCACTCAGAGGGCCGACCGCAGCGCCGAAGAGCAGCGTCACTGCCAAGGCGGCAGCAAGATGAGCTAAATGTTTTTTCATCCGATGTTCCTCACAGTCTTGCGGGGCGCTGGTCGGCGCGGCCCGCAGTTCATCAAAAATCTCTTACCTTTCGGAGCAGGTTGTACGAAGACGAAGCCTGTCCGTTCTTACCTTTTATTATATCATCCCGCCGCTGCGTAGGCAAATAAAAGCTCTTGCACAGTTTTTGTGCAGATGTTACAATAAGGGCAGCAAGTATTTCGGTCAATAACAGGAGGAATTTATCATGGTAAAGCATATCATTCTCTGGCAGCTCAAGGACGAATATTCCGACGCCGAAAAGGCAGACATCAAGGCCGGCATTAAAGCGGGCCTCGAGGGTCTGGCCGGTCAGATTCCCGGCCTCGTGGAGGTCCACGTCAACATCAACGGCCTGCCCTCTTCCAACGCCGATCTGATGCTGGACACCACCTTTGAGTCTGCCGAGGCACTCAAGGGCTACTCCAAGCACCCGGCTCATGTGGCCGTCGCCGACAGCAAGGTGCGGCCCTACTATAAAAGCCGCGTCTGCCTGGATTACGAGGTTTAATATTTTATCATTATAACAAAAAGGGACGTTCTACAATGCAGAGCGTCTCTTTTTGCTTATTGAAGCAACGGAATAATCTTTTCCCGAAGAGTTTTAATATCTTCTTCTGTGCAGACCTCATCCAGATTTTTCAAAAAAATCAAATTGTCTGTCAGTGCATCATAGAAATAAAAATCGGTCGTATCAATTACCAATACACTATTTTGCCACAGCTTCTCTTTCTCAGCTGATCTTTCTTTGTCCAGCGCAGTTTTTTCCACTTGACAATATTTTTTCAGCTGGTTATGAAGGTGCGGTTCCGTATGTATATTTAGCTTTACTTCTACAAAGCACCATCTTCCTCCAATCTTCATTGCGTTATCCGCAATGCCCGTTCTTTGTCCCTGTCGGTAACATTCACATTCAGCATAGAATTTCTTTTGCTCGCCAAGCACCTTCAAAAAATAGTCCACATAAAAGCGGCGGAATTGAATTTCCAGCGTAAACAGCCTTCTATAATGCTGTGTGACCTCCAGCCAATTTTTAGCATTGATTTTTTTCAAGGGCAGCGGAATCGCTCTGCTTTCCTTCAAATATTGAGGGGTGTTGTTTTTAGATGCAATAATTCTCTTCAATCGGTCAAAGTCACTGCCCACCACCGGAGTAATAGCACCTCGAGTTGAAATAGGAAGGAAATCCGAAAATTCTGAAATATCGATTGGTTGTTGTAAAACATAGATTCTGTTAATCGGTGCATAAACTCTACTGCTCCAATGGTACATATCATCGTATTCTTGATTATCATAGTATGGTCTTCCCGAAATTCTTCCTACTGCAAAAATCTTTCCACCATATTTTTTATAAAGTTCTCTTGCGCGCTGCAAAGCTTGCCAACGAATGTCATCGTCCAAACTTATCTCTTCGTAGTTTCCCAATATATCCCCAAACATCTTAGACCAAATCTCAGACCAGCCGGATTCTTTTCTCCATTTTCTTTCTTCTTTTATCCTTGTTTCCAATTTCGTAATCCATTGAATCGCAGTCTTCGCGTGAAAAAAGAAGACAATATCTCCCTCAACCGCCCACTTGGGTGCCGTCCATTCCGTTTCATCAACTCTTAAAACCTGCTCAACATCAAACTCATCCGCAAAGTCTTCCAATTCTTCTAAGTTCTTAGGAAAACTAATATTATCAATAAACGCCTGTACATTCATTTTTTCGTCCTCCTGCGCTCTTCCTTGTTATTTTATCGTCTGCATGGATATTTTGCAAGTACAGGTTGACAAACCCACCGATTTTGCGTATATTAGATATAATAATGTAAATTGGCTGTGAAGAGAAGAGTACGCCTCGTCTGCGCCTGACAGAAAGCCCGAAGGATGGAACCGGGCAGGCCGCGCGGAGCGGAACATGGTCTCTGAGCTGCGCGGGCGAATCGTTTAGCCTGCGACGGGTGCGCCCGTTACTGCGCTCGCCGGAAGTTCCGGCGCAAGGCCGCGTCTGCAAGGGTGCGGCGAAACAAGGTGGTACCACGGAAGTTATACGCTCTCGTCCTTGTCCGGCACAGTCGGCAGGGCGGGGGCGTTTTTCGCTGTTAGCGCCAAAAGAAAGGAAGAATCGTTTTCATGAGCGAGCACAAGACATTCTACATCACCACACCTATTTATTATCCCAGCGACAAGCTGCACATCGGCCACAGCTACACCACCGTGGCCTGCGACGCACTGGCACGCTTCAAGCGGATGCAGGGCTACGACGTCATGTTCCTGACCGGCACCGACGAGCACGGCCAGAAGATCCAGGACAAGGCCGCTGACGCAGGCGTGACCCCCAAGGAGTACGTGGATAAGATCGTCGCCACCGTCAAAGATCTGTGGAAGCTGATGGACATCAGCTACGACCGCTTCATCCGCACCACCGACGACTACCACATGGAGTCCTGCCAGAAGATCTTCACCAAGCTCTATGAGCAGGGCGACATCTACAAGGGCGAGTACACCGGCCACTACTGCAAGCCCTGCGAGAGCTTCTGGACCGACAGCCAGCTGGTGGACGGCAAATGCCCCGAGTGCGGCCGCGAGGTCTACGATGCCCACGAGGAAGCCTACTTCTTCAAGACCAGCAAGTATGCTGACCGCCTGCTGAAGCTCTACGAGGAGAACCCCCAGTTCATCCAGCCCGAGAGCCGCAAGAACGAGATGATCGCCTTCATCAAGCAGGGTCTGCAGGACACCTGTGTCTCCCGCACCTCCGTCAAGTGGGGCATCCCCGTGCCTTTCGACCCCAAGCACACCATGTACGTCTGGGTCGATGCTCTGAGCAATTATATCTCCGCTCTGGGCTACGGCAACGAGAAGTACGACGAGTACAGCAAGTTCTGGCCTGCTGACCTGCACATGGTGGGCAAGGAGATCCTCCGCTTCCACACCATCCTGTGGCCCGCCATGCTGATGGCTCTGGATCTGCCGCTGCCCAAGCGGGTGTTCGGTCACGGCTGGCTGCTGATGAACGGCGGCAAGATGTCCAAGTCCGTGGGCAACGTCGTGGACCCCGTCATCCTGTGCGACCGCTACGGCGTGGACGCCATCCGCTACTTCCTGCTGCGTGAGATCCCCTTCGGCAACGACGGCATGTTCACCAACGAAGCCCTCATCAACCGCATCAACAGCGACCTTGCAAACGACCTTGGCAACCTGCTGAGCCGCACCGTCGCCATGTGTGAGAAGTACTTCGGCGGCACTGTCCACAAAGTGGCTGGCACCGAGGCCATCGACACCGAGCTGGAGACCATGACCAGCGAACTGCTGGGCAAGGTCACGGCAGACATGGACAACCTGACCATCCCGCAGGCTCTGATGGAGATCTTCGCCGTCATCCAGCGCGCCAACAAGTATATCGACGAGACGGCCCCCTGGGCTCTGGCCAAGGATGAGGCCAACAGGGCGCGCCTTGAGAGCGTGCTGTACCACCTGTGCGAGGCTCTGCGCGTGGCCGGCATCCTGCTGAACGCTTACCTGCCCTCCACCGCTCCCAAGATGATGGAGCAGCTGGGTCTGGACGCTTCCGCTATCGACGTGGAGAAGGCCGCTTACGGCACTCAGGAGAGCTACACCGTCCACAAGGGTGAGGCGCTGTTCCCCCGCATCGACGTGGCAAAGGAGATTGCCCACCTGAAGGAAGAGGACGAGAAGCGCAAGGCCGCTGCCGATGCCGCTAAGAAGGCCAAGGAAGAGGCTGAGAAGAAGGCCGCTGCTCCCGCTGAGGAGAGCAATGTGGACTTCACCCACGAGGCAGAGATCTCCTATGACGACTTCTGCAAGGTGGAGCTGCGCGTGGCCGAGGTCCGCGCCTGCGAGAACCTGAAGGAGAGCAAAAAGCTGCTCCACCTGACCGTCTTTGACGGTGAGCGTGAGCGCTGCATCCTGTCCGGCATCGCCAAGTGGTTCAAGCCGGAAGACCTCATCGGCAAGAAGCTCGGCATCGTCTGCAATCTGGCACCCCGCCCGATGATGAAGGGCAAGTATGTCAGCGAGGGCATGATCTTCGCCGCTGACACTGCTGACGGCGGCTGCTCCATCCCCTTCTACAGCGACGACACCCCTGTGGGTGCCCGCATCCACTGAGCGATGGAGAACAACATGACTCTTTCCCGCGCCGAGAAGCTGGACAAAATTTTCGGCACACCGCTGTTTGCGGTGCTGCTGGCCATCTTCTGCAATGTGCTGTGGGGCTGTGCGTTCCCCTTCATCAAGATGGGCTACCGCCTCTTTGAGATCGATCCGTCCAACACCGCGTCCATCTTCTGTTTTGCCGGTGCAAGGTTCATGCTGGGCAGTCTGCTCGTCCTGCTGGGCAGCACCCTGCTCCAAAGCCGGATGCCCACCTTTCCGAAAGGGAAAGTCTTTGCCGAGTGCTGTGTACTGGGCCTGTGGCAGACCACGACCCAGTACGCCTTCTACTACATCGCCGTGGCGATGCTCACCGGTGCGTTCGGCAGCATCCTGAACAGCACCCAGAGCTTTCTGGGCGTCATCTTTGCCCACTTCCTCTACGGCAATGCCGATCGGATGACCCCGGCAATGACCCTGGGCTGCGCCGTCGGCTTTGCGGGCGTTCTCATCGGCACACTGGGCAACCACGGCGGCGGCAGCGGCTGGGGCGTCTTCTGTATGCTGTTTGCAACGGTGGTCTTCACCCTGTCCGGCCCGTGGAACAAGTCCGTCACCAAAAAGGCGGACAGCTTTGCGGTCTGCTTCCTGAACCTGTTCGTGGGCGGCGCAGCACTCTTCGTGCTGGGTACGGCTCTCGGCGGGCGTCTGGGCAGTGTGACGCCGCTGGGCATTCTGGTGCTGCTGTATCTGGCCTTCATCTGCGGCGCTGGCTATCTGCTCTGGGCCTTGCTGATGAAGAACAACCCCGTCAGCCGCATTGCCATCTTTGGCTTTGTGAACCCGGTAGTCAACGTGCTGCTGAGTGCTGTGCTCAACGGCGAGCCCCTGTTCCGCTGGCAGTATCTGGCCGCACTGGTGTTCGTCTGCGTCGGCATCTGGCTGGTGAACAAAGCCCCCACCAAGAAGGAGGAGCAATGACCGGCCCGATTTTCGACACCCACGCCCACTACAGCGCCCGCGCCTTCGAGGCCGACCGCTTCGCTCTGCTGGACAGCCTGCCCGAAAAGGGCGTGGTCGGCGTCTGCGAACAGGCCACCCACTCGGGGGACGCGCCCCGCGTACTGGAACTGGCCCACCGCTATCCGTGGGTGTATGCCGCCATCGGCATCCATCCCGAGAGCCTGCTGGCCCCCGAGGACTGCGGCGAGGAAGGCCCTGCCCCCACGGTCTCGGTCTTTGGCGGCGACTGGGCCGCTGAGATGAAAGCCCTTGCCCCCTGCTACGACGACCCGAAAGTGGTCGCTGTGGGCGAGTGCGGGCTGGACTACCACTGGCCTGTGCCGAAAGACGCACAGCTGGCGCTGTTTGAGGCGGAGATCCGCCTTGCGCTTGAGCTGGACAAGCCCATCATCGTCCACGACCGAAACGCCCACGCCGACGTCTACGCCCTGCTGAAAAAGTACCGTCCCAAGGGCATCGTCCACTGCTATTCCGGCAGTGCGGACGACGCCGTGTGGCTGGCCCGGCAGGGGCTGTATTTTGGCTTTGGCGGCGCCTGTACCTTCAAGGGCGCCAAGCGGGCGGCAAAGGCCATTGCGGCTCTGCCTTTGGAGCAGATCGTCCTCGAGACGGACTGCCCCTACATGGCCCCGGAGCCGGTGCGCGGCATCCGCTGCGACAGCTCCCTCATCCGGTACGTCGGCGAGTATGCCGCCAGCGTCAAGGGCATCAGCCCGGAAGAAGTCTTCCGCCAGACGGCGCAGAACGCCAAAGCTGTATACCAACTGTAAGATTCAGGGCATTTTCCTGTTTCTGTATAAATTCGAAATCATATTTTTTCATAAGGAGATTCTATTATGAAAGCTCGTATCCCTTCTCACCGCGAATTCATCATCAACTTCCCCGACAGCGTTGACCAGGCAAAGGCCAACGAGGGCTGGGCAAAGCTGCAGCAGATCGTTGAGGACTACAAGAAGGCCCACAACGGCGCTTCCGTCTACGCTCCCACCTTCATCGAGGACTGCGAGCCTGCCGTCAAGAAGCTGCAGGAAGAGTACGGCTTCGAGTACACCGTCGAGTACGTGAAGTAATTTTTCCTGAAGATTCAACAAAATGAGAACAGCCGCCGCATGGAGCTTTCCGTGCGGCGGCTGTTTTTGCCCGGCGGGACGCGAAGCGCCGGGATGTATGGCGGCGGTCGTC
>OGMM01000827.1_pt1 | contig 11328 bp, 8 predicted proteins | sample 1573221 | NCBI WGS metagenome assembly OGMM01 (sample SAMEA2581988, study PRJEB24529) | metagenome | biome: Human gut stool | place: China | collected 2011 | reverse complement strand
TCCAGGTTGTACAGTTTGTGGAGGGACAGTTTATATATCCAAGAGTTGTTGGAAGTTCAGTGGGGCTTCCGGCACTTCTGACACTTATGGCAGTATTTCTTGGAGGTAAGTTCTTTGGACTTATAGGTATGATATTCTTTATTCCACTTACATCTGTAATTTATCAGCTTCTTAGGGACATGGTAAACAACAGGCTTGAACATAAAATAGAAACAAATGAAGAAAAAAAGGAATGAAATAAGGGATGAATAACTGATTAACTGGAAAAAATATAACGATAATTAATAAATACTAATGGAAAATATTACGGTTTAATGATATCACATATCTGTGATATCATTAAACCGTAATGTTTACATAATAGCAGTTACTTCGTATTCTTTAATGCTTTCATCATATACAATAATATTACCATTGATTTTTATTCCGTTAACTATAAGCTGTTTAACACCTTTTTGTGAATGGGCTGTGTTATCAACAGTAATGTTATATGTGGCGTTTCTGAAGCGGCGTGTAACTTTGAAGCCATCCATATCATCAGGTATACATGGATCTATGCATAAGCCATCAAATTCAGGACGTATACCAAGAATATATTGAGATATGTTAGTGAAGGTCCATGCAGCGGTACCGGTAAGCCAGCTGTTTTTAGCCTCGCCGAATCTTTTGGCATCTTTTCCGGCAATCATCTGTGAGTATACATAAGTTTCTGTTTTGTGAATATCGCTTATATCCTCCAGATAAGCAGGGCATATTTTTTTGTATACTTCAAATGCACGGTTTCCGTGTCCAACTACAGTTTCTGCTATTGATATCCATGGGTTGTTATGACAGAATATTCCAGCATTTTCCTTGTAGCCTTCAGGATAAGATGAGATTTCACCTAATTCCGGGTGATAGCTTGTATATGCAGGCTGGAGTAAAACTATGCCATATTTACTGTCAAGAATGTTTTTGACTGAATTAAGAGCTCTTACAGCCAGACCTTCTTTAATTCCGATACCAGCCATGACACAGAATCCCTGAGGTTCAATATATATCTGGCCTTCATTACATTCATGTGAGCCAACTTTTTCTCCGGCAGCATCATAGGCACGTAAAAACCATTCACCATCCCATCCATAATCAATAACGGCATGTATCATATCATTTATATGTCTGTCAGTTTCATCAGCTTCCGCATCTAAATGCAAATGTCTGCATATAGCCGAATAATCATGACCATATCGGACATACATACCAGCTATAAAAACAGATTCAGCAACAGGTCCGTCAGATGCACCGGTAGTCTGGAAAGATTCACCAGGAGTCAGGGAAAAGCAGTTAAGGTTCAGACAGTCGTTCCAGTCAGCCCTTCCTATAAGAGGGAGCTTATGTGGTCCTAAGTGGGTTGTTGTGTAGTTGAATGATCTTCTTAAGTGTTCCATAAGTGGTGCAGTGTTTTCTTTGCAACAGTCAAACGGAGTATCAACATCTAGTATTGAGTAATCACCGGTTTCTTTGATATATGCAGCAGTACATGCTATAAGCCATAAAGGGTCATCATTAAAACCACTTCCTATATCTGAATTCCCCTGCTTTGTAAGTGGCTGGTACTGATGATATGCACTTCCATTTTCAAACTGTGTGGATGCTATATCTATTATTCTTTCACGGGCTTTATCAGGTATAAGGTGGACAAATCCAAGCAGATCCTGGCAGGAGTCACGGAATCCCATTCCTCGTCCTGTTCCAGATTCAAAATATGATGCAGAACGTGACATATTAAATGTTACCATGCATTGATACTGATTCCATATATTTACCATGCGGCATAACCTTGCATCTTTAGTTTCAAGCCTGTATCCTGACAAAAGATTGTCCCAGTATTCTTTTAACATATTAAAGGCTGCGTTGAATTTATCATCAGACATATTGGCATCAATCATTTTATGTGCATTTTTTTTGTTTATGACTTTAAGGGCTTCCCATTTGTCATCAGGAGAGTTTTCTATAAAACCTAATATATATATAAGACTTGTTTTATCACCAGGTGATAGTGTGATGTCTTTTCTAAAGGAGCCGATAGGTGACCATCCATCAGCCATGGAGTTGTTTGATATGCTCTTTTCTACAGCTTCTGGTTTTGCGGGGGTTCCATATGTTCCAAGAAAGCTGTCACGTGCAGTATCAAAACCATCGCAGGACGTATTCATGGCATATAGTGCGTAGTGGTTACGGCGTTCACGGTATTCTGTTTTATGGTATATGCAGGAGTTGCTTTTATAGCTTTCTATCTCGACTTCACCAGTGCTTAGATTACGCTGGAAGTTATTAAGATCATCAACAGCATTCCATAAACAGAACTCAACATATGAATACACGCTGAAATGCTTAATGGCATCTGAATTGTTCTTAAATGATAAACGTGTCAGTACACAGGAAGAACCTATAGGGACAAAGGTTGTTACACAAGCCTCAAGATTGTTTTTAGTTCCTTTATAACATGTGTAACCAAGTCCATGACGGCATTCATAAGTATCAAGCTCTGTTTGGGATGGCTGCCATCCTGGATTCCATATAGTGTCGTTTTCTTTAATGTAATAATAATGGCCATTGTTATCAAGTGGAGCATTGTTATAACGATATCTTGTAAGACGCATGAGCTTGGCATCTTTATAAAAACAATATCCTCCACCAGTGTTACTTATTAAAAAATCTTCACAGCCAAGATAGTTGATCCATGGCAGAGGAGTCTTTGGCGTTGTGATCACATATTCTTTGTTAATATCATCAAAATAACCATATTTCATAATCAATCCTCATTTCTTAATATATCTTATGATTTTAATCTGATATCTTTGATATCAATCTGATACCTTTACGAAAACGATCTGATACATTCACGAAAACGATTACGAAAAATAAAAATAAAATGATAAATTTTACTAAAGTCAGAGGCTTTAAATGTAAAATATAACATATACAAAGTCTATTCATAATTGAAATCAGATATGAAATAAAATGAATAGAATATTATCTTCTGTTTTGAGTATATTTAAATGAGGGACAAAATGCAATAATAAATAATAAAAAACATAAAAATAGTGATAATGCACAAAAAAATGAAAAAACTACGGCAAAATATATAAAATGTCAAAAAACTGTTGCACTGATTTATAAAAGGTGTTATAGTAAAGCTACGAAAACGATTAAGTAACTTTTAAGTAACACAGATATACAATAAGTAAAGGGGCGATGCGATGGTTTCCATGAAAGATATTGCTGGAAGGTGCAATGTATCAGTTGCTACAGTAAGCAAAGCACTTAATAATCAAAGCGATATCAGCGAAGAGACTAGAAAGAGAATATGTCAGATAGCCAGTGACATGGGATATTATCCTAATTCAGCCGCAAGGGCATTAAAGACAAACCGCTCATATAATATAGGGGTATTGTTAAAGGATAAAGCACAAAGCGGTCTGACACATGAATATTTCTCGGCAGTGCTTGAAGGCGTAAAGGTTGAAGCAGAAAGCTGTGGGTATGATATTACATTTATTAATACACACAATGAGAGCATGACATATTTTGAGCATTGCAGGTATCGTAACTTTGATGGTGTTGTTGTAGCCTGTGCAGATTTTGATGATCCGGAAGTTAAAGAACTGGTTGACAGCAGAATTCCTTGTGTGACTATCGACTATGTGTTTAATAACTGTACTTCCGTTGTATCAGATAACATAAGGGGGATGAGAGAGTTAGTCCTGTATGCATATAAGATGGGACATAGAAGAATTGCTTATATACATGGCGAGGATGGGTCAGAAGTAACTAAAGAAAGACTGGCGTCGTTTTACAGAACGCTTGATGAACTTGATGTTGATGTTCCAGATGAGTATATTAAATCTTCGGAATATCTGAATGCAGTTTTAGCAGAAAAGTATACATATGAATTATTGGATTGTAAGAATCCACCAACATGTATATTTTATCCTGATGATTTGTCTTATTCCGGCGGTGTGAATGCAGTCCGCAGCAAGGATATGAGGATTCCAGATGACTTATCCATGATAGGATATGATGGAATAAAGCTTTCACAGATGCTAAGCCCTAAGCTTACGACACTTAAACAGGGAACGGGTGAGATTGGTAAACTTGCAGCAAGGGAATTAATAGATTGTATCAACAACCCAAAGACAGCCATTGTTAAAAGACTTGTTGTAGGTGGAGAGCTTATTGAAGGAGAAACAGTCAGAAGGATATAAGTTTAGAGATGGTTCTAAGCTTAAGGGGAACATATTACGGAATATTGTTTTGAGGAGGTATTATTATGATTAAACGCAAATTAGCAGGCATATTCTTAGCTACGACAATGATTATGGGAACATTAGCAGGCTGCGGCGATTCTGGTAACAGTTCAACAGCAGCTAAAGTTAATACAGATGAGAGTGCCCAGGGAAAAGTGCTCAACATTTATTGCTGGAATACGGAGTTCCAGGACAGATTTAAATATTTTGAGAAGTCGGGAAAGCTTCCATCTGATGTAAAGGTTAATTTTGTAGTTACACCTAATGAAAATAATGCATATCAGAATGCACTTGATGCAGCATTATTAAAACAGAATGAGAAGATAGATATTTTTCTTATAGAAGCTGATTATGCATTAAAGTATGTTAACAGTGATTATACACTTGATGTTATCAATGATATCGGACTTACAAAGGATGATGTAGCAGACCAGTATCAGTATACAAAGGATATTGTCACAGATTCCAATGGTAATCAGAAGGGTACAACATGGCAGGCAACTCCTGGACTTTTCGCTTATAGACGTTCTGTAGCAAAGGATGTATTAGGAACAGATGATCCGGATAAGGTTCAGGAAGCTCTTTCTACATGGGATAAGTTTAACGCAGTAGCAGAAAAGGCTGCAGCAAAGGGCTACAAGATGCTTTCTGGATATGATGATTCCTATAGAGTATTTTCTAACAATGTGTCAGCTCCTTGGGTAGATTCTAATAACAAGATAGTTATTGATCCTAACATTATGAAATGGGTTGACCAGACAAAGACATTTACAGATAAAGGATACAATAACAAGACATCTCTTTGGGATACAACATGGGCATCAGACCAGGGTCCTAAAGGTAAGGTATTTGGCTTCTTCTATTCAACATGGGGTATTAACTTTACACTTCTTGGTAACTCACTTGAGAAACCAGTAGCAGAAGGTGGTAAAGAAGAAGTTGGAAATGGTATTTATGGTGATTATGCAGTATGCCAGGGACCACAGAGTTACTACTGGGGTGGTACATGGATTTGTGCAGCAGCTGGAACAGATAATCCAAACCTTATTAAAGAAATAATGAAGACATTAACATGTGATAAGACTACAGAAGTCCAGATAACAAAGGATACACAGGATTATACTAATACAATATCAGGTATGAATGAACTTGCTAACAGTGATTTTAAGCTTTTCGCACAGGCTGCTCCTAAGATTAATATGAAGAATATTTCAGCTTATGACCAGGGACTTAACGAGGAATTCCAGAAGGCCATGAAGGATTACTTCGATGGACACGTAACTAAAGAACAGGCATTAGATAACTTCTATGAGAAGGCTCATGTAAAGTATCCTAACTTATCTAAATAATCGCAATTAGTGTAACATCATAGTGATAGATATATGAATTTAATCTGCCGGATGCCAGTATGAAACAGGTATAACTGGCACCGGCATTATATTATTATACTTATATTTATTACTAGGAATTGGAGGGTGGCATGAAAAAGAAAAAATCTAAATGTGTCAGTTATGCTAAGTGGGGATATATATTTTTAATACCATTTTTCCTTGTATATATTATATTTCAGCTGTTTCCACTGATTTCCACTTTCTATAACAGCTTTTTTGAAAATTACAGAGTTGGACTTATGCAGGTAGGTCCTAAGTTTGTTGGCTTAGCCAATTATAAAGAAATATTATCTAATACACCACTTCTTATGTATCTTAAGAATACATTTATTATATGGATGATGGGATTTATCCCACAGATGATATTTTCTCTTCTGTTAGCTTCATGGTTTACAGATTTGAGACTTAGATTGAAATGTACTGGCTTTTTTAAGACAGTTATATATATGCCAAATCTGATTATGGCATCAGCATTTTCAATGTTATTTTATACGATATTCTCAGATATTGGTCCTATTAACAATCTCCTTAATGCAATGGGACTTCCTACATATAGATTCTTATCAGAGGTTGCAGGAACAAGAGGACTTATAGCACTTATGAATTTCCTTATGTGGTTTGGTAACACTACTATAGTTCTTATGGCAGGTATTATGGGAATAGATACAGGTATATTCGAGGCAGCAAGAATAGATGGTGCGAACTCATTACAGATTTTTAGAAAGATTACACTTCCTATTATAAAACCTATTATGGCGTATACACTTGTAACATCACTTATAGGTGGTATCCAGATGTTTGATGTTCCACAGATTCTTACTAATGGTAATGGTAATCCTAACGATACAAGTATGACAGTTATAATGTATCTGAATAAGCATTTGTATAGTAAGAATTATGGTATGGCGGGAGCATTATCGGTGATTCTTTTTATAATAACAGCGGTTCTTAGTGTGTTTGTATTTAAATACGTAACTAAGGGAATGGTTGATTCAGGTGCATCTACATATAAGAAATCAAAAAAAGTAAAAGAAAGTAAAGCAGCAGGTAAGGGGGTATAACTATGAGTACAGTGGTTACTAAGAAAAAGTCTGATAGAAAAGACAAAGTAGTGCTGAATATTCAAAGAACATTATGTTATATAGTGTTAATACTCTTAGCTATACTTTGTCTCTTTTCATTTTATGTATTGGTTATAAACACTACAAGGTCACATCCAGATATACAGAAGGGATTCTCTTTGCTGCCAGGAAGGTCGTTTTTTAACAACTTAAAGAATCTTTTAGGAGATGCTAATCTTCCTGTGCTTAGTGGTATGTTTAACAGTCTTGTTGTTGCTGGTGGCTCTGCATTGTTATCTGTGTATTTTTCAGCTTTAACAGCTTATGCTATTCATGCATATAATTTCAGATTCAAGAATCTGGCATTTACAATTATCATGGTTATAATGATGGTTCCTACACAGGTATCTGCACTTGGTTTTGTTGATCAGATGAGCAGGATGAGACTTATGAATTCGTTTATTCCATTGATTGTTCCATCCATTGCATCGCCAGTTGTATTCTTTTTTATAAAGCAGTATATGGACAGTGTTCTTCCGATTGAGCTGGTAGAAGCAGCAAGAATAGATGGCGCACATGAGTTTCGTATATTTAACCAGATAGTTCTTCCTCTTATGAAACCGGCAATAGCTGTACAGGCGATATTTACGTTTGTATCATCATGGAATAATTACTTTATACCATCTCTTATTATTAACAGAGATTCAAAGAAAACATTGCCTATACTTATCGCACAGCTAAGAAGTGCAGATTTCCTGAAGTTTGATATGGGCAAGGTATACATGATGCTAGGGTGTGCTATTCTTCCAGTTATTATAGTTTATCTGTGTTTGTCAAAGTTCATAGTACGGGGTGTTACATTAGGTGGCGTTAAAGGCTGATATCGTATTATTTATTAAAGCTTACAAGGTTACTACCTCCCTCAAAACTATATATAATAAAGCAGAGTCACAAGAATATGTGACCCTGCTTTATTAGCTTCTTACGAAATATAATCTGCAGCTATATTTTTAAGAATATCAGCAGATTTTCTCAGCTCAGACATTTCATCATCGTTAAGTCCAATAGGAACAACCTTTTCAACACCTGTTTCGCCAACAACTGATGGAATACTTAGCACGACATCATTAAGACCATATTCTCCAGTCATAAGACTTGATACAGGAAGAATGGACTTTTCATTTCTGACGATTGCTTCACATATTCTTTTAACAGCCATGGCTATTCCATAGTATGTTGCATGCTTTCTTTCGATTATTTTATAGGCACTGTTTTTAACATCATCAAATATTCTCTTCATAGATGCTTCGTGGTTGAAGTGTCCTCTGAGTTCACAGAATTCATTGACTGAAAGTCCACCGATTGTTGCGTTACTCCAGGCAGCAAGTTCACTGTCACCATGTTCACCGATTATAAATGCATGGACACTACGGCTGTCGATAGCAAGATGTTCACCAAGAAGATACTTAAAACGTCCAGTGTCAAGAACTGTACCTGAACCGATTACACGGTTTGCAGGATAGCCAGATTCTTTAAGTGCGATAAGTGTAAGTATATCAACAGGGTTAGATACTATGAGAAGAATTCCACCAAAATCTCTTTTCTTAATCTCACCAACAATCGATTTCATAATAGCGGCATTTTTCTTTATAAGGTCAAGACGGGTTTCACCAGGCTTCTGGTTTGCACCGGCTGTTATAACGATAATAGCTGCATCTGCTATATCATCGTAGTTTCCAGCATATATCTGCATAGGACGTGCAAAAGAAATACCATGGCTTATATCCATAGCCTCACCTTCAGCACGGTTAGTATCTGCATCTATTAAAACCATTTCAGAGAATAATCCACTCTGCATAAGTGCAAATGCAGAAGAAGAACCAACAAATCCACAACCAATTACAGCGACTTTTCTACTATTTACTTTCATACTAATCCTCATTTCTGCAGACATTGTAATTATTTATAGCTACAGCCGTTTGCAATGTCTGCAGGACAAACAGGTTGTATATTTAAAATAGAATATGTAATAACACATGTATTATTCAGCTGAACAAGTATAAAGAACATATTGTTATTTCTTTAACAAAGATTAACACATTTAGTACATTGTATGCAAGAATTATATATGAAACATATTTTTGTGCAAAATCACAAAAGATATGATGCTTATTATGTTAAATTAGACTGAATGAAATATATAAATTAACATATATAAAATAATTCTTAAATAATATGGCAATGATTATAATTATTATTGACTAAATGAGATAATACAGTTATTTTAAATGAATTGGGATATGTTTTTTTAAAACAGCAGCTTAGGATATACTTTAAAGCAGGTATTATTAATGAAGTTGTAAATAAAACTGTAAATGGAGATATAAATGTAGCTGTAATTGTAGTTATAATTGAGGGAGTTGTATATGGAGACAAGAATAAGAAAAAGAAATCGAACAAATTCAGGAAAATGCTGAAAAAATACAGACAATATATTATTGTTGGTGTGGCAGCGGTTGTAATAATAATAATATGTATCGTTATTCTTATTACATCAGGGGTAAAATATAAGAAAAGTAATGGTTCATTAAATGATGCACAGAGTAATACAGCTACGAATAATGATTACGTGGATGTAACTGAAAATGAAAATACACAAAGTGAAGAGTCATATGAATCAGATACAGATGGTGACCCGGAAAAACAAGATGATCTTGTTTATGGAGAAGAGGTAAATGTATCGTCACTGCCAGGTGATAGTACTTCATATTCTAATGGAATAGATGTTTCAAAGTGGCAGGGAACGATAGACTGGAAGAAAGTGGCAGCCAGTGGTATAGATTATGCCATGATAAGAATAGGCTATCGGACAGACATAAACGGAACAATATGTGAAGATGAGTATGCATCATATAACCTTATAAGTGCGCAGGCGGCTGGCATTAAAACAGGTGTATATTTCTTTTCTACAGCGGTTAATGAGGCCGAGGCAATAGAAGAGGCTGAGTGGGTTGCAGATTATATAGCAGGTTATGCCATTACATACCCGGTCGTATATAACTGTGAGGATTTTACAAGCCAGACAAGCAGAATGTATGGTATTACTAATGAGGACAGAACCAATAATGCTATTGCATTTATGAACACGATTTCGGACGAAGGTTATGGTGCTATGTTGTATGCAGGCAAGAATGAACTTGTTGACAACAGGTTATGGAATACAGATGACATAAAAAAACAGTATCCATTATGGATAGCTTCTTATAGTGAAGGTGCATATCCTGATGTTACGTCTCCTTCGTATTCTGGAACAGTTGCTATGTGGCAGTATACGAACAGGGGAAGAGTTGATGGCATAGAAGGCTATGTGGATATGAATGTAGCTTATTTCAGCTATGATTCAGATGCTGATCCTTTTGATCCTGATAAGCCGCATGATGATATAAATGTGGCTGAGCTTGGCATAGTGTTTAAGAATGTTGATGAAACAGTTACAGCAAAGGAAGAAACTAATCTTCGTACTTCTCCGGACATAAGAGGGGCTTTAGCTTCGGTATTGTATAACGGCGATACAGCAAGACGCACAGGAATAGGAGATAATGGATGGTCAAGGCTTGAATATGATGGAACAACAGTTTATGCAATATCAAGCTACCTGACGACAGATCTTAATAGTAAACCATATGATAACACCAATGGTAACTTTTCTGTGAACAGCATGGAATTCTCTCCATATAATGATAATGTAACGGCAAAGGAAGAAACAAACTTAAGAACTCTTCCAAGTACTGATACGGGTACTGTGGTTACATCCATAAAGAATGGAGAATATGTAAAACGTACAGCGATGAGCGTACGAGGATGGTCACAGGTTGAGTATAATGGGCAGAAGCTGTATGCTGTATCAAGTTATCTTACCAATTAGAAATAATATGCTGCATCAGAATATTAAACGAAATATTATGTAAAACTGGAAAGAAAAATAAGAGTGAAAGAGTGAAAATATGTTTTTAAACAAAAAAAGAATTGTTAAAGCACTTGTATCGACAGCTGTTTTAACAATAATAGTAACAGGACTGTATGGGTGTGGTGCTGGAAGTGCTAAAACAGCAGTATCTGATAGTAAGGTTAATTCAGGAGAGTATGATATGACTGCAGGCGCATCTGTAAGTAATCCGTATACATTTACAGATGATTATGGCAGAGAAGTAACAGTGACTTCACATAACAGAGCCGCAGCACTTATAGGAAGTTTTGCTGATATATGGGTATCAGCAGGAGGAAGCCTTGTTGCAGCTGCCAATGATACATGGACGAATTTTGATTTGGAGCTTACAGATTCAGTCATTAATCTTGGAAGCATACTGAATCCTAACGTAGAACTGCTTATAGCTTCACAGCCGGATTTTGTCATAGCAAGCTGTAATACTGAGGCTGATATAGCACTTATGGATACACTTGAAAATGCTGGCATAACAGTAGCATACTTTGATGTTTCTAATTTTACCCAGTATCTTAATATGCTTGATCACTGTAACAAATATATAGTCTGGATCAGCCGCCACTATACCCTCAAGACTTAAATCG
>OGMM01000820.1_pt1 | contig 11483 bp, 9 predicted proteins | sample 1573221 | NCBI WGS metagenome assembly OGMM01 (sample SAMEA2581988, study PRJEB24529) | metagenome | biome: Human gut stool | place: China | collected 2011 | reverse complement strand
TTGAAAGTTCAAGTCCCTGCATAAGTCCTAGTCCTCTTCTTTCAACTATAAAATCATAGTCCTTCACAAGCTCATCAAGCTTCTTTTCCAGATAAGCTGATACTTCCTTAACATTAGCAAGTATATTCTGTTTCTCAAACAACTCAAATACTTTCGTAGCTGCAGCACATGCAAGTGGGTTTCCTCCATATGTTGTACCATGGTCACCTGGAACTAATGCCTTTGCCACCTCTTCTGTAGCAAGGAAAGCTCCTACAGGCACACCACAGCCTAAAGCCTTAGCAACTGTAAGAATATCCGGCTTTACGCCATACTGCTGGAATGCAAACATTGTACCTGTTCTTCCCATACCACACTGTATTTCGTCAAGTATAAGAAGAATACCCTTCTCATCACAGAGCTTTCTTACACCCTGTATGAACTCATTAGTTGCTGGATATATTCCACCTTCACCCTGTACTGTCTCAAATATAATAGCACAAGTTTTGTCATTTACCAACTGTTTAACGCTTTCAAGATCATTATAATTTGCAAATTTTATTCCTGGTATCATAGGACCAAATGCTTCCTGGTAATGTTTATTACCTGTAACAGCAAGTGCTCCCATACTTCTTCCATGAAATGAATGATGCATTGCAATGATTTCAGAATCTGTTCTTCCTGTCTTTAAATAAGCATACTTCTTAGCAAGCTTTATAGCACCTTCTATAGATTCTGTACCACTATTTGTAAAAAATACCCTATCCATGCCAGATGCCTTAGTTATAGCCTGTGCAGCGCTGACAGCTGGTTCGTTATAAAAATAGTTTGATGTATGAATAAGCTTATCTATCTGTGACTTAAGTGCATCGTTATATTCTTTATTGTTATAACCAAGTGCGAATACAGCAATACCTGCACCAAAATCAAGATACTCTTTTCCATCAGTATCATATAACCTTACTCCATCACCTTTATCAAGTACAATCTGATATCTGTTATATGTATGAATCAGTTTTTCTTCAGCTGTTTCTATAATCTGTTTAGTTTCCATATACTTTTCCTTTCCTGATATACGATAAAAAAGAATAAAACCATATGCTCTTTTTTATCATACATTTTATGACGTTTTATGATGTTGGAATCATTCTGCTTTCTTAAGCCTTACGATATTACAGATTTGTTTCAAAAAACTTCTCTGCTCCTTCTGAAAGAATAGCTGTACCAACACCCTTGTTAGTAAATATTTCAAGAAGAAGGCAATGTGGGATACGTCCATCAAGAATATGTACCCTTGAAACACCATGCTCGATAGCATCTATGCAGTTATTAAGCTTTGGAAGCATACCACCGCCTATTGTACCACCTGCTAAAAGCTTTCTTGCCTCTGTTGTAGAAAGCTCTGATATAAGGCTTGATTTATCGTTATAATCTCTGTACACACCCTCTATATCTGTTAAGAATGCAAGCTTCTCAGCATTAACTGCCCTTGCTATGGCACATGCCGCATCATCCGCATTGATATTATATGAATGGAAATCATCATCATATCCTATAGGACATATAACTGGAATAAAGTCATCCTTAAGAAGTGAATGTATAAGAGTTGTGTCAACATCCTTTACTTCACCGACATATCCTATATCCTCACCCTTTGAATATTTCTTTTCTACCTTAAGCATTCCACCATCTTTACCAGATATGCCACATGCCTTTACACCAAGCTCCTCTATAAGCGATACAAGACTCTTGTTAACTCTGTTAAGAACCATCTCTGCTATTTCCATAGTTGGCTCGTCTGTCACTCTTAAGCCATTCTTGAATTCTGGTGTCATGCCTGACTTTTCAACCCACTTACTGATTTCCTTGCCACCACCATGAACGATAATAGGCTTGAAACCTACAAGCTTTAAAAGAACTACATCCTGAATAACCTTTCTTTTAAGTTCTTCATCAACCATGGCGCTTCCACCATACTTTACAACAATAATCTTTCTGCTGAACTTCTGTATATAAGGAAGAGCTTCAACTAATACCTGTGCTTTTTTTAACTCTTCTTCCATATCTATTGTACTCATTTTTGACTCCTTAATATAATTTACTCTTTCTTAATCCGTACACTCACGAACACGCGCTATCGCGCTCTTCCGTCCTGCTTCGCATGACTGTTCGTTCGTTAATGGCGCATGAAAAGTAAATGTCTGCTTCGCAGACGCTTCCTTTTCATTTGCGCTCATTATAATATAATTTACTCTTTCTTAACCCGTACACTCACCTTGTTAGGAACGATAATCTGCATTTATCTTTATATAATCAAATGTAAGGTCGCAGCCCCATGCCGTAGCCTCTGCGCTGCCCTGCTTTATATCTGCTATAGCAGTTACAGGATTCTGTGAAAGTATTTCTGTTGCCTTCTCCTCACTGTAATCAGTAGCAGTTCCGTCCTTTACTATCTGAAGCTTTCCAGCTGAACTTTCAAAGAATATATCAACCTTTTCTGGTTCGAAATCAACGCCTGAATAACCCATAGCACAAAGAATTCTTCCCCAGTTAGCATCGTGTCCGAATATTGCAGCCTTAGTAAGGTTTGATGTAACTACTGACTTCGCAAGAATCTTAGCCTGTTCCTTATCTTTAGCACCCTTTACCTGTACCTCGAAAAGACATGTACAGCCTTCTCCATCACCTGCAATCATCTTAGAAAGCTCTGTTAGAACATAGCTTAAAGCCTCATAGAAGGTATCATAATCTTTACTTTCTTCTGTAATCTTCTCGTTACCAGCCTCTCCATTGGCAAGAACTAAAACTGTATCGTTTGTTGATGTATCTCCATCAACTGATATCATATTAAATGAATCCTCAACTATATCACTTGTCATCTTCTGAAGTGCCTTTTTATCAATAACAGCATCGGATGTTATAAAGCAAAGCATAGTTGCCATATGTGGATGAATCATGCCTGCACCCTTACACATACCACCAACTGTTACTGTCTTTCCACCTATTTCTACTGTACATGCAACCTGCTTGCTTCTTGTATCCGTAGTCATTATTGCCTCTGCTGCAAGTGTACCTGCTTCTTTAGTTGAATCAAGAAGCTCTGGAAGTGCTTTGATTCCAGCACACATTCTGTCCATTGGAAGCTGCATGCCTATAACTCCGGTTGAACCTAAAAGCACTGACTTTGCTGGAACTCCAAGCACCTCTCCTGCTGTCTTTGCTTCAAGTGCGCAGGCTTCATCACCCTCTGTACCTGTGCATGCATTGGCAACACCGCTGTTAACAACTATTGCATATGCCCCCTCTTCACTGTATACAATGCTCTTGTCCCACTTTACAGGTGCTGCAAACACTCTGTTAAGTGTAAATGTTCCAGCTGTTACACATGGCTTTTCTGAAAATACCATTGCCATATCCTTTTTGCCATTCTTGTACTTGATACCTGCTGCCATACCTGCTGCCTTAAAGCCCTTAGCTGCTGTAACTCCGCCTTCGATAATTTCCATAATCACAACCTCCGAATTTCAATATGTATTATTAATATTGCTTTGCATTTCCGTAATTTTTTTAAAGTTGCTTTTGCAACTTCTATACATCGAATTGCCTTTGCAATTCAATGTATTATTATGGGAACATAGGTGCCATTTTAAGTCCCTCATTCTCTTCAAAGCCAAATAACAGATTCATGTTCTGTACTGCCTGTCCTGCTGCACCTTTTACAAGATTATCAAGTGCTCCCATAGATATGATTCTGTTTGTTCTTGGTTCAAGCTTGAATCCTACATCAACAAAGTTGCTTCCTTCAACCCATCTTGTTTCAGGGCATACATCCTTAGGAAGAACTCTTACAAAATATTCCTTATCATAATACTTATCATAGGCTGCCTTCACATCTTCATAAGATACATCCTTTGCAAGATTGGCATATGACGTAACAAGTATTCCTCTATTCATAGGAACCAGATGTGGTGTAAATATAAGCTTAAGGTCATCTCTTCCACATGCATATCCAAGCTGTTCTTCTATCTCTGGCGTATGTCTGTGTGTTCCAACTCCATAAGCCTTCATGCTTTCGTTTACTTCACAGAAAAGATTCGCTACCTTAGCGCCTCTTCCTGCACCAGATGTACCACTCTTGGCATCTATTATAATAGTATCCGGATTGATTATTCCTTCTTTTACAAGTGGGTATAATGTAAGTATTGATGTAGTAGTATAGCAGCCCGGATTAGCTATTATTCTTGTATCCTTATTCACCTTATCCCTGTTTATTTCGCATAATCCGTAAACAGCTTCTTTAATATACTGTGGAGCTTTATGCTCTAACTTATACCACTTCTCATATATATCAACATCCTTTAATCTGCAGTCCGCACTAAGGTCGATTATTTTTACCTTTGAAAGAATCTCATCATTAACAAGAGATGCACATAAGCCCTGAGGAGTAGCTGTAAATATAACATCTACTTCATTAGCAAGCTGATTCATATTGTCATCCATACATTTTGCATCAACAAGCTTAAACATATTTCTATATACATCTGAATAATTCTGGTCAATATAGCTTCTTGAACCCAGCCATACAATCTCAACATCTTTGTGTCCTAAAAGAATTCTTACTAATTCGTTACCTGCGTATCCGGTAGCACCGATAATTCCAACCTTAACCATACGTCCTCCATCTGAATGTGTAATTATTCATTCGTGTGAATATTTTCATCAGTAATCCACATATAAAAATGGATTAACAAAAATGATAAATTACATTATAGCAACTTTTTTCCTTATGTAAAGGGTTTATTAGGCATGTTTTTATATTTATGCATAAACAATGCATAAAGTTGCATAATATTCATTTTTTGCTATTGCATTTTAGGCATAAGTAGTTTATTATAATTGGCAGAGTTTATAAATATCTATGGAGGTACTTTTTAATGAAAGAGAAAGTTGTTTTAGCTTATTCAGGCGGACTTGATACTACTGCCATCATCCCTTGGTTAAAAGAAACATTTGATTACGATGTTATCTGTGTCTGCGCAGACTGTGGACAGGAAGAAGAATTAGATGGCCTTGAAGAAAGAGCATTATCATGTGGCGCTGCAAAGTTATACATAGAAGATGTTACAGATGAATTCTGCGATAACTATGTTGTTCCTTGTGTACAGGCTCATGCAGTATATGAAAACAAGTATTTACTTGGAACTTCTATGGCAAGACCTGTTATAGCAAAAAGACTTGTTGAAATAGCACGTAAAGAAGGCGCTGTTGCTATATGCCATGGTGCTACTGGCAAGGGTAACGACCAGATCAGATTCGAGCTTACTATCAAGGCTTTAGCTCCAGATATCAAGATCATCGCACCTTGGAGAGATTCAAGATGGACTCTTCAGTCACGTGAAGATGAGATTGAATACTGCAGACAGCATGGTATTCATCTTCCATTCAGCCCTGACTCAAGCTACAGCCGTGACCGTAACATATGGCATATCAGCCACGAAGGTCTTGAGCTTGAAGATCCTGCTAACGAGCCTAACTACAAGCACCTTCTTGTTCTTGGATGCTCACCAGAGGATGCTCCTGATGAAGGCGAATATGTTACTATGACATTTGAAAAGGGTGTTCCTACATCTGTTAATGGTAAGAAGATGAAAGTTTCTGACATCATCAGAGAACTCAACAGACTTGGTGGAAAGCATGGTATCGGTATTATCGACATCGTAGAAAACAGAGTTGTTGGCATGAAATCACGTGGTGTGTATGAAACACCTGGTGGAACTATTCTTTATGAAGCTCACCAGCAGCTTGAGGAACTCATACTTGACAGAGATACAACAACAGAAAAGATAAATGTTGCTAACAAGTTTGCACAGGTTATATATGAAGGAAAGTGGGAAACACCTCTTCGTGAAGCACTTCAGGCATTCATCGAAAAGACTCAGGAATATGTAACTGGTGAAGTTAAGTTCAAGCTCTACAAGGGCAACATCATCAAAGCCGGAACAACATCTCCATATTCATTATATAACGAATCTATCGCTTCATTCACAACAGGAGACCTTTATGACCACCATGATGCTGATGGTTTCATCAACCTCTTTGGTCTTTCACTTAAGGTAAGAGCTATGAAGAAGCTTGAGAACGAAAAGAAGAATAACAAATAATACTTTAAAAAATATTATGTAACAAGTATTATAAAACAAAATCAGGAGCTGCCACATATATATGTAGCAGCTCCATTTTTCATCTTTTATAATGTTTTACGAGCCTTTATAAGCTTTTATAAACTCTAATAAACTCTTATCAAACATTAATCTCAGATATTTCTATATTCTTTTTCTCCTGTTTTTCACAACCATTCCATATATAAAAGTAATAACATATGAAGCTGCTGCCAGTATACACATAACACCCATAACCCTATAAGCAATCTGAGTATCTATAAACACAGTTCTTCCTAGATATCTGTTACTTACAGCCGCCATACATCTGTTTCCAATTATATTTGCAATAAAAATATATATACCACCTGTTATGACAAATATACATGGGAGTGTGTATCTTACAACCCTGACAGGATTAAATGCAATGATAACAATCAATAATGTGATATATATTAAAAGCATCAATATCTTAAACACTGAAGAAGTTATTATTCCATATACCTTTATAAGCGGCTGCAGACGATAAGATATATCACCATATATACCACTGGCATAATTATTTATAGCCTCATTTGCAGCATTTTTACTATAGCTAAGAGCTGCCCTGACTATTGTTTCCTGTATATTTCCCATATTGATATTAGATGCTATTTTGTTATATGTCATATCCATAAGCTCATCCAGCTCTGCATCTATATTAATCTCTATATCATCAAAGGATTTTTCTTTAAGCATCCCATCAACCATAGCCGTTGTATATTTCTGTGCTATTCTGTCTACTATCTTAGAATCCTCTATACTTGTCTGAATTCTGGATAATGCCTCCATATTGTCCCCAAGTGAATCAAAAACAGTATCCATAAAACGGTGCGATATAGCAGCTGACAGTCCTGCATCCTTTAACATGCTTGAGACATACATAGGTGCCGTTACACATACAATAAGTATAAGACCTGCTATTACAGATATTAAACCAACACCTATCTGTGTCCATCTATGAGCAGTATCCCTGTATTGTCTGTATCCATATGACATATATATTCCTTCTTTCTGTTTAGATATAACAATTCCGTAATCTTACAACACAATCACATTAAAACAATCACATTAACATAATCATATTAACACAATTATATTAATACAACTATAAAAAAATGTAATAAATTTAGTGCTTTCTTACATTTTCCTGAATCTGTTATACCGCTGTTTTACAAGCTCTTCCTTATCCATATCAATATATCTGTACATAAAATCGCATATCATTCGTTTCATATATAATGTCACTCTTTTTATATTATTTTCATTTATAACCGGATATTCCGGAATGACCTTCTCTATTATGCCAAGCTCATATAAATCTGCTGCCGTCAGCTTCATTATTTCCGCAGCCTCTTTTGCTTTCTTAGAATCCTTCCACAGTATCGACGCAAAGCCTTCTGGTGAAAGTATTGAATATATGGAATTCTCCATCATCCATACCTCATTGGCAACACCTAGTGCAAGTGCACCACCGCTTCCACCTTCGCCAGTTACTATTGACAGCACCGGAACTGTAAGACTGCTCATTTCATACAGATTCTTTGCTATAGCTTCTCCCTGGCCTCGCTCTTCTGCACCAAGACCGCAATACGCTCCTGGAGTGTCTATAAAACATATAACCGGTCTGTTAAATTTTTCAGCCTGCTTCATAAGCCTGAGTGCCTTTCTATACCCTTCGGGATTAGGCATTCCAAAGTTTCTTGATATATTCTCTTTAGTAGTCTTACCCTTCATATGTCCTATGACTGTTACAGGAATGCCGCCAAATGTTGCGATTCCACCTATTATCGCCTTATCATCACCAAAGTTTCTGTCACCATGAAGTTCAAAAAAATCTTTAGTTATTTTTTCTATGTAATCTGCGGCGTTAGGTCTTTCACTGCTTCTTGCTATTTCGACCTTTTCCCATACATCATATTCATTATACAGATTATTATCAGCCTCAGCCTTCTTTTCTTCTTCTCTATCTATCTTTTTGAAATATATATTATCAAGATAATCAAGATACTTCTTCATAATATCCGAATTACTCCGGTATGTATCCACATTTTCTTTAGCTTCTGTATAAGCTCCACTGCACTTATGTATATCAAGCAGATACGCAAGTGTCTTCTTAAGCTCATCCCTTTTAACTATCGCATCCACAAAGCCGTGCTCTAACAGAAATTCAGCTCTCTGAAACCCTTCTGGCAGTTCCTGTCCTATAGTCTGTCTGATAACTCTTGGTCCTGCAAAACCTATAAGGGCACCTGGCTCTGCAAGTATAATATCTCCAAGCATAGCAAAGCTTGCAGTTACACCTCCAGTTGTAGGGTCAGTAAGAACAGTGATATATAAAAGTCCTGCCTCATCATGTTTTTTTAATGCGGCACTTATCTTTGCCATCTGCATAAGAGATACTATTCCCTCCTGCATCCTGGCTCCGCCTGAGCATGTAAATATAATAACCGGCAGCTTCTGCTCTGTAGCCTTCTCAACTGCCCGTGTAAGCTTTTCACCTACAACTTCGCCCATGCTGCCCATAAGAAATCTTGTATCACAGACACCTATAACAGCTTTGCTGCCATCTATCTTTCCAACGCCGGTTATTACTGCCTCATCAAGATTTGTTTTTCTTTTAAGATTCTGGATTTTCTCCTCATAACCTGGGTATTCACATGGATTGCTCTCTTCAATGTTAGTATCCCATTCTGAAAATGTATTCTTATCCACTACCATGGATATCCTTGTTCTGGCATCCAGCTTCATATAATATCCACATTCCGGACATACACAATTATTCAGATACATGTCCTCTGTTAAGATTATTTTTGAACAAACCGGACATTTCGTATATAATCCATCTGGAACATTTATATTACTGCTATCCAGATTGTTGATTTTATTTTTATGGATATTCTTTTTAAACAAGCCTTTTATCTGCATATAAATCCTCATTTCCACGCACTCTTACTGTGCATAACGAACAACTATTTTTTACATACCTGTGGATACTCCTCTGGTATGAAATCTGTACTGACATCACCTTTAATAAACTTCTCATTCTGGCATATATCATACATAAAATCTGTATTTGTTGTGACACCTTCAATAATAATCTCGCCAAGAACACTTCTCATCTTCTCAATCACTGTTTTCCTGTCGTTTGCATATGTCATAACCTTCATTATCATGGAATCATAAAAAGGAGGTATCGTATATCCACTATAAACTGCGGTATCTATTCTTACACCATTACCACCTGGTATATGTATATTCTTTATTGTTCCCGGATTAGGTGCAAAGTTCTTTTCAGGGTTTTCAGCATTGATTCTTATCTCCATGGCAGCACCATGTATCCTTACATCCTCCTGCTTAATACCAAGACTTTCGCCGGCGGCTATCTTTATCTGTTCCTTTATAAGATCAACACCTGTCACAAGTTCCGTTATACCATGCTCGACCTGAATACGGGTATTTACCTCCATAAAGTAATAATTGTCGTTTTTATCCAGAAGAAACTCAACTGTTCCTGCATTTTCATAGTTAACTGCCTTAGCCACTGCCACTGCAGTATCTCCCATTCTCTTTCTTAATTCATCATTCAACGCAGGAGAGGGTGATTCCTCAACTAACTTCTGGTGATTTCTTTGTATTGAACAATCTCTTTCACCAAGATGAATTGTATTTCCATATTTATCAGCTAATATCTGGAACTCTATATGTCTTGGCTTTTCTATATATTTTTCTATATACATTGTGCCATCAGCAAAGCCATTCACGGCTTCTCTCTGTGCGTTATCGAATTCCCTTTTAAAATCTTCTTTTGTATATACAACACGCATCCCCTTGCCACCGCCGCCAAGTGCAGCTTTAACCATAACAGGATAACCTATATTGTCTGCAAGCTCTTTTCCTCTTTCTGCATCCATAACTGGTTCTTTGGTTCCTGGAATAACTGGAATACCTGCTGATATCATTGTATTTCTTGCTTCCTGTTTATTACCTGTTTTCTCTATGATATCTGAATCTGGACCTATAAATGTTACATTTTTCACATAATGATGCAAACTTACTGTTTTCAGAAAGAAATCCAAAGCCTGGATGTATTGCATCTGCATGTGTTGCTACTGTTGCACTCAATATTCTTTCCATATTAAGGTAACTATCCTTAGCTGCTGCCTTTCCTATACATACACTCTCATCAGCCAGCTGCGTATGAAGTGCTTCCTTATCCGCCTCAGAATATACTGCAACTGTCTGTATACCCATTTCCCTACAGGCTCTTATTATTCTAACAGCTATTTCGCCTCTGTTCGCTATCAATATCTTATTAAACACAGCTTCATCTCCTTATAACCATTCCATAATCCACATATTATATTTATAACATCAGACGGATTAACCTACCATAAATGTAAGCTCTGCTGTAAGTGCAACCTCTCCATCTACCGTCGCAACAGCCTTTCCCACGCCAACTGGTCCTTTTTTCTTTATAATCTCACATTCCATCTTAAGTTTATCACCAGGAACTACTTTTCTTTTAAATCTTGCATTATTAACTGCACCAAAATATGCTGTTTTACCTTTGTTTTCTTCCAGCGAAAGTATCGCAACAGCGCCTACCTGTGCGCATGCCTCTATCTGAAGGACCCCCGGCATAACAGGCTCAGCTGGAAAATGTCCTGCAAAATAAGGCTCATCATATGTAATACACTTATATCCTGTTGCCTTTATTCCAGGCTCAAGTTCATCTATCGTATCCACAAGCAGAAAAGGATGTCTGTGTGGTATAATATCCATTATTTCCTTTGTTGTAAGCATACTTAACTCCTTATATTAAATAATCGAATTTCATATATATAATGTCGGTATCAAAAACCCATACCTTTGATACCGACGTATTGTCAGACTGGTTTTATAACAAACATAGGCTGTCCATATTCAACCATCTGTTCATTATCTACAAGAATATCAGTAACCACACCATCATAATCACTTTCAATCTCATTCATAAGCTTCATTGCTTCTACTATACCGATTACCTGACCTTTTTTAACTCTGTCACCTATTGCTACATATGCATCAGCTTCCGGAGATGCTGAACTGTAAAATACACCTACAAGTGGTGAATTAACAGTAAGCACATTATCATCAGAAGTTTTAATGTCTGATTTATTCAATCCTGATTCATCGCCGCTATCGCTATTAACTATATCATCAGCACCGGCAGTATCTTTAACAGCTGCCCTGTCACTTCTGTCAGCGCCAAGCGAAAGCTTAGTGTCGCCATCTTCCATGCTAAAGCATGTAAGTGAAGATTCT
>OGMM01000812.1_pt1 | contig 11580 bp, 6 predicted proteins | sample 1573221 | NCBI WGS metagenome assembly OGMM01 (sample SAMEA2581988, study PRJEB24529) | metagenome | biome: Human gut stool | place: China | collected 2011 | reverse complement strand
TGCAGGAAAGCCTGAATGTGGTCTATAACACGCTGGAAAGCACCATCAAGGCCATGGACAATGTGCCCCAGCTCATGAGCACCTTCTCCCGTGCACTGGGCAGCTTTACCCAGCAGCAGCTCAACGCCTACATGCAGTTTACCGAGGCCCGCGAGCAGCTCAACGAGTACGAAAAGCAGCTGGAGGCTGCCAAGGCAGAGTACGAGACGGCCAAGACCAACGCTCTGGCACAGGCCGATGTGACAAAGCAGCTGGACATTGAAACGCTGGCGCAGCTCATCTATGCCCAGAACTTCTCCATGCCGGCCGGTTACGTGCAGGATAAGGACGGCGAGTCCTGGCTGCTGAAAGTCGGCGAAGAGTACAACAGTGTGAAGGATATCAGCGGTGCCCTGCTGCTGCATGTGGACGGCTACGGCGACGTGCGCCTGTCCGATGTGGCGGACGTGGAGGTCATCGACAACGCCGCCGACAGCTTCACCCGCCTGAACGGCGAACAGGCCGCCGTGCTCAAGATCTATAAAAACGCTACCTCCAGTGCCAGCGACGTCTCGGACAACTGCCTGAGCGCCTTCCAGGAGCTGGAAGCCCAGTACGACGGCCTGCACATCGTGGTGCTGTCCAACCAGGGCAACTACATCACCATCATCGTCAACAGCATCATCAGCAGTATGCTGGTGGGCGCTGCGCTGGCCATCATCGTGCTGGCCATCTTCCTGAAGGACATCAAGCCCACCCTCGTGGTCGGCGTCAGCATCCCGCTGTCCGTCCTGTTCGCCGTCGTGCTGATGTACTTCACCGGTCTCGACATGAACATCATGACGCTGGCGGGCCTGTCGCTGGGTGTCGGTATGCTGGTGGATAACTCGGTGGTCGTCATCGAGAACATCTACCGTCTGCGGGGCCGGGGCGTACCGGCGGCCCGCGCCGCCGTGCAGGGTGCTCGTCAGGTGGGCATGTCGGTGGTGGCCTCCACCCTTACTTCGGTCTGCGTCTTCCTGCCGGTGGTGTTCGCCTCCGGCACGGTGCGCAGCCTGCTGCAGCCCATGTCCATGTGCATCGGCTACTGCCTGATGGCCTCTCTCATCGTAGCCATCACCGTCGTGCCTGCCGCTGCTTCCACTGTCCTGAAAAAGGCTGAGCCGAAGCGTCTGGTCTGGTTCGAAAAGATCCAGGATAAGTATGCCCACAGCCTCGAGTGGTGCCTGAAGCACCGCGCTCTGCCGCTGCTGGCCGCTGTCGTGCTGCTGGCCTTCTGCGGCTGGAAGGTCTTCTCCATGGGCGTCGTCCTTCTGCCCGAAATTTCCAGCAATGAGGCCACCATCGCCCTCTCCACCGACGACGGCCTGACCAAAGAGGAATCCTACGGTGTGGCCGGACAGGTCGTCGAGGCCGTCATGGCCGTGGACGGTGTGGAAGAGGTGGGCGTCACCACCGATACCACTGTGGCCGGCATCGACATCGGCCAGCTGGGTCTGCCCAGCGCCATCACCGACCTGCTGAGCGCCGCCAACAGCTACGGCAGCTACCAGTTCAACGTCATGCTGGACGAGTCCCTCTCCTCCACTAAGATCGCCGCTGTGGAGCAGGCCCTGAACGATGCGGTGGCCAGCGTCGAGAACTGCACCGGCACCGTCGAGATCAGCGGTATGCAGGACCTGACCAGCCAGCTGAGCAGCGGCCTCTCGGTCAAGATCTACGGCCCCGACGCCGATACCATTACCGCACTGGGCGATAAGGTCGTCCAGATGGTCAACGACACCGAGGGCTTCGCCAATGCCGCCACCGGCCTCGGTCAGGGCGATGCGACCATCAATCTGGACATCGACCGCGACAAGGTCCGCGCCTATGGCCTGACGGTTGCGCAGGTCTACCAGCAGATCGCCGCCAAGCTCACTACCACCACGACGGCGGAGACCCCCGTCACCGTGGACGGCTCCACCATGAAAGTCCAGATCAGCGACAACCTTGACCCTGTGACCAAGGAAAACATGATGGACATGACCTTCACCACCAGCGTCATGGACGCCACCGGCACCATCACCACCGGTACCTGTACGCTGGGCGATATTGCTTCCTGGACGACGGGTACTGCCCCCGACTCCATCACCAGCGAGAACCAGACCCGCTACATCACGGTGTCTGCCGACACGCTGGACGGCTACAACACCACGGTCCAGTCCCGTGTGCTCCAGAAGACGCTGGACGACTTCGCTCTCTCCGATGAGATGCCCGAGGGCTGCTCCTTCTCGCTGGGCGGCGAGTCCTCCACCGTCAACCTGATGGTCGATGAGATGGTGCAGTGGATGGCTCTGGCCCTGCCCTTCGTCTATCTGGTCATGGTGGCTCAGTTCCAGAGCCTGCTGTCCCCCTTCATCGTCCTGTTCACGGTGCCGTTGGCCTTCACCGGCGGCCTGCTGGGTATGCTGGTCACCGGCCAGCAGCTGACCATGATCTCCCTGATGGGCTTCATCGTCCTGATGGGTACCGTCGTCAACAACGGTATCGTCTTCGTGGACTACGCCAACCAGCTGCGTCTGGGTGGTCTGGAGCGCCGTGCGGCCCTTGTCGCCACCGGCAAGACCCGTATGCGTCCTATCCTCATGACCACTCTGACCACCGTTCTGGCCATGCTGCAGATGGTGTTCAGCAACGATATGGCAAGCCAGCTGATGAGCGGCATGGCCATCGTCATCATCTGCGGCCTGAGCTACGCCACCCTGATGACCCTGTACATCGTCCCCATCCTCTACGACATCCTCTTCAAGAAGCCGCCGCTGGTGGTCGATGTGGGTGACGACGGGATGGACGACATCCCCGACGATGCCGCCGAGTACATCGCGCAGGCGAACGCCGCCGAGGCTCAGCCCGCCCAGCCGGAGGCCTGAGGCTATCTCCTATCTATATAGAATAAGTATCTGTCCCGAAACCGCTGCACAGTCTGATGTGCGGCGGTTTCTTTTGTTCCCTGATAGCAGCAGCGTCCGGGGCGCGCCGGGCAAGCCCGGTAAGATAGAGCCGCTATGCAGCGATAAGCAGACTTTTTGTCAGAGCGAGCCATCGCCGCGCTCGAAGTTTTTTATCAGCGTCCTTGCCCTCTCAGGCGCTTCGCGCCAGCTCTCCCAAAGGGAGAGCCTTTTAAGATGAAAGGCGTTTTCGCAATATGTCCAAAAAATCTCTCGAAATTTTGGAAGATAAATCTAAAAGCATTCTCACACAAGTCTGGAAAACTGTGCTATAATCATAATTATGGACGAGGTTGGGGCTGCGCTGCCCTGACCGAAAATAATGAAGAAGGAGGCGAGCCTTATGGCACAGTTCCGCTCCAAGCCCTTTGGTGTGACCAAAAACGGCGATAAGGTGGATGAATACATCATCTCCAATCCCGGTGGACTTGAGGTCAGCGTGCTGAACTATGGCTGTGTGATCAAAAATCTCTTCGTCCCTACAAAAACGGGTCTGGTGGATGTGGTCGTCGGACACGACACCCTCGCCGACTATGAGGCGGATTTCAACTCATCCGGCAGCACCTGCTGCGGTGCGTTCGTGGGCCGGTACGCCAACCGCATTGAAAATGCGGAATTTTCTCTCAGCGGCAAGACCTACAAGCTGGAAGCCAACAATGGCAAAAATCACCTGCACGGCACCTTCCCCCGCAAAATTTACGATGTGAAGATGTTCGGCGACACCCTTTTGATGGAGACCGAAAGCCCGGCGGGCGAAGATGGTTTCCCCGGAAATCTGAAGGTCAGTGTGCGGTATATCCTCACGCCGGACAACACCCTGCGGATGGACTACCGTGTGTCCACTGACGAGGACACCATCATCAACCTGACCAACCACACCTACTTCAACCTCGACGGCGGCGGCAATGTGCTGGGCCAGAAGCTCCGCATTTACGCTTCCAACTACCTCGAGGGCAACAACGAGACCTGCCCCACGGGCAAGATCCTGCCTGTGGACGGTACGCCGATGGACTTCCGCACCGGAAAGCCTCTGGGACGCGACCTCGACACCGGCTTCTACCAGACCACCATGGCGGGCGGCGGCTTCGACCACTGCTATGTCCTCGACCGGCCCCGGGGTGCCAGCCAGAGCCTCTGCGCCTGGGCGTCCAGCGACAAGACCGGCATCAGCATGAAGATGTACACCACCCAGCCGGGCATCCAGCTCTACACCGGCAACTTCCTGCAGAACTGCCCCTCCCCCGGCAAGGGCGGCGTCCCGCTGGAAAAGTACGGCGGCTTTGCCCTTGAGACCCAGCACTTCCCCTGCAGCCCCTCTCACCCGGAGTTCCCGACGACGGTGCTGCGGGCAGGCAAAGTCTTCCGCGCCAATACTACGCTCCGCTTCTTCACCGGCCGTCAGTGCGGCCGTTTGTAAGCAAATATCAGCCGCAGCAAAGGGCAGCTCTCTTGCGGGAGCTGCCCTTTGCTGTTTTTTGGGTGTCCTCTCCATGCCTTGCGGACTAAAAATCTTTGCAGTTCATCAGACCGGCTGAAAAGATGCAACAAAAATACATTTTAATAAAAAAGCCGGTACTTGATTCTCTGTGCAAAAAGCGGTATCCTTTAGGCAGGCAGAGCACAAGGGCTCTGCGCGAAGCAACATTTGGAACAAGAGAGGTACTGGACATGGCTATTTTGGTTTCCGGCGGCGCAGGCTACATCGGCAGCCACACCTGCATCGAGCTTCTGAATGCCGGCTACGACGTTGTCGTGGCGGACAATTACTATAATGCATCCCCTGTGGTCCTCGACCGCGTCAAGCAGATCACCGGCAAGGACTTCCGCTTCTATCAGGCCGATATGACCAAACACGAGGATGTGGAGAAGATCTTCGCCGAGTGTCCCGACATCACGGCGGTCATCCAGTTCGCAGCCTATAAGGCCGTCGGCGAGAGCGTGTCCAAGCCCATCGAATACTACTACAATAACCTCAACTGCACGCTGGTCATCCTGGATGTGATGCGCAGGCACAACTGCCACAACTTCGTGTTCAGCTCTTCCGCCACCGTCTACGGCGACCCCGCCAGTGTGCCGATCACCGAGGACTTCCCCGTGGGTGCCACCACCAACCCCTACGGCACCACCAAGGCTTTCACTGAGCGCATCCTGCAGGATGTCTGCAAGGCCGACCCCAGCCTGAACGTGGCCCTGCTGCGCTACTTCAACCCCATCGGCGCCCACAAGTCCGGCCTCATCGGCGAGGACCCCAACGGCATCCCCAACAACCTCATGCCCTACATCGCCAAGGTGGCTGTGGGCAAGCTGGAAAAGGTCCATGTCTTCGGCAATGACTACCCCACTCCCGACGGCACCGGCGTCCGCGACTACATCCATGTCGTGGACCTGGCCCGCGGCCATGTCTGCGCCATCAAGAAGCTGGAAACGAACTGCGGCCTCTTCATCTGCAACCTCGGCACCGGCAAGGGCTACAGCGTGCTGGAAGTGCTCCACGCCTTTGAAAAGGCCTGCGGCAAGCAGATCCCCTACGTCATCGACCCGCGCCGCCCCGGCGATATCGCTGAGTGCTACGCCGACCCCACCAAGGCCAAGAACGAGCTGGGCTGGGTGGCTGAGTACGGCATCGAGGAAATGTGCGCCGACAGCTGGAACTGGCAGAAGAAGAACCCTGACGGCTACCACACCGCGAACTGAATAAAAAACGATAAGAGCCTGTACGGCGGGTACTTCCCGGGTACAGGCTCTTATTTTTTGCACTTTTTCTGATATTCGAGGAAGGCGGCATGATTTTTTTCAGAGAACAGTTCAGAACAGCCCCGTTTCTCTTGACAACGCCGGAAAGTTAGCCTATATTACTGTTGTTAATGCAAACTAACAAACGCGCTCGAGAGGAACATTCCATATGACGTTGAAAGATTTGAACATCGGCGAGACTGCCGTGGTCGGGACCGTGGGCGGCGAAGGCGCTCTGCGGCAGCATTTTCTGGATATGGGGCTGATCCCCGGTGAGGAGGTCACGCTGGTCAAATTTGCCCCCATGGGCGACCCGATGGAGCTGAGCATCCACGGCTACGAGCTGACCCTCCGGCTGGACGATGCCGCCCGCATCGGGGTCACGCTGGCCAAAGCCCCGGCGGTGAAAAAGGCGGCGGCAGAAAGTGAAAAGCCGGTGGAGCACCCGGGCCTCGGCGAAGGCGGACGCTACCACACCAAAAAGGGCGAGAACCCTCTGCCCGACGGCACGACCCTTACCTTTGCGCTGGCGGGCAACCAGAACTGCGGCAAGACGACCCTCTTCAACCAGCTCACCGGTTCCAACCAGCACGTCGGCAATTTCCCGGGTGTGACGGTGGACCGCAAGAGCGGTGCGATCCGGAATAACCCGAATACGGAGGTCACAGATCTGCCCGGCATCTACTCCATGTCGCCCTATACCAGCGAGGAGATCGTGACCCGGCAGTTCATCATCGGCGAGAAGCCCACGGGCATCATCAATATCGTGGACGCCACCAACATCGAGAGGAATCTGTACCTCACCATGCAGCTCATGGAGCTGGATACGCCGATGGTGCTGGCGCTGAACATGATGGACGAGATGCGCGGCAACGGCGGCACTGTCCGCATCAATAAGATGGAGGCCATGCTGGGCATCCCGGTCGTGCCCATCTCTGCGGCAAAGAACGAGGGCGTGGACGAGCTGGTGGATCATGCGCTCCATGTCGCAAAGTATCAGGAGCGGCCGGGCCGGATGGATTTCTGCAGCGAGGAGGATCACGGCGGCGCAGTCCACCGCTGCATCCACGGCATCATCCACCTGATCGAGGATCATGCCAAGGCCGCAGGCATTCCGGTGCGCTTTGCGGCCACAAAGCTCGTGGAGGGCGACCAGCGCATCGAGGCGGCCCTGAAGCTCGACCAGAACGAAAAAGAGATAATCGAGCACATCATCGTCCAGATGGAGCAGGAGCGGGGTCTGGACCGCGCCGCCGCCATCGCGGATATGCGGTTCCACTTCATCCACCAGCTGGTGGATCAGACCGTCGTGAAGCCCCGCCAGAGCAAGGAGCAGCTCCGCTCGGCCCGGATCGACCGGTTCCTCACGGGCCGCTATACCGCCATCCCGGCCTTTGTGGGCATCATGGCGCTGGTGTTCTACCTCACCTTCGGCGTCATCGGTCTGGCACTCCAGAACCTGCTGGAAGTGGGCATTGATGCCCTGACCGCCGCGGTGGACTCCACCCTCACGGCGTGGAACGTCAACGCAGCCGTCCACTCGCTGGTCATCGACGGCATCTTCACCGGTGTGGGCAGTGTGTTGAGCTTCCTGCCCATCATCGTGACCCTGTTCTTCTTCCTCTCTCTGCTGGAGGATACCGGATACATGGCCCGCGTGGCATTCGTGATGGATAAGCTTCTCCGCCGCATCGGCCTCTCGGGGCGCAGCATCGTGCCAATGCTCATCGGCTTCGGCTGCACCGTCCCCGGCGTCATGGCCAGCCGCACCCTGCCCTCGGAGCGCGACCGCAAAATGACCATCCTGCTCACCCCCTTTATGAGCTGCTCGGCCAAGCTGCCCATCTACAGCCTGTTTGCGGCGGCCTTCTTCCCGGAGCACGCGGCTCTGGTGATGGTCAGCCTCTATTTCCTCGGCATTGCGGTGGGCATTCTGATGGCCATCCTGCTGAAGAGCAGTGTCTTTAAGGGCGAGGCAGTCCCCTTTGTGATGGAGCTGCCCAACTACCGCCTGCCCGGCCTCAAGAATGTGGTCCAGCTGCTCTGGGAAAAGGCCCGCGATTTCCTCCAGCGCGCCTTTACGGTCATCTTTGTGGCGACCATCATCATCTGGTTCCTGCAGAGCTTCGACCTGCGGCTCAGCCTCACCGCTGACCCGCAGCAGAGCATCCTTGCATGGCTGGCCAGCGGTATCGCGCCGCTGTTTGCGCCACTGGGCTTTGCCGACTGGCGGGTGTCTACGGCCCTGATCACCGGCTTTATGGCCAAGGAGAGCGTCGTTTCGACCCTCACCATCCTCTATGGCTCCTCTGCGGCCTTTGCCGCCGCGCTGTCCCCGGCGGCGGCTGCACCCCTGCTGGTGTTCTGCCTGCTCTATACGCCCTGCATCGCGGCGGTGGCCTCGGTCAAGCGGGAGCTGGGCGGCAAGTGGGCGTTTATCATGGTGGCAAATCAGTGCATCGTAGCATGGCTGGCGGCCTTCGGCACGCGGCTCATCATGATGCTGTAAAGAAAACGGAAACAGGGAGCGGCCTGCAAGATGCGGGCCGCTCCTTTTCTCTTGACGATCGCTGCGTTTTTATGCTATTATTACTTCAAATTTGAATGATATAATTTTGAATCACAAGGAGGCACCCCATGAATACCCCGGGCATCGAATTCGGGCGGAAGACCTCGGCGGCTTACGCCGCCCTCTGCAAGCCCCTGTGCCAGAAGCTCCATCTGCCCCAGACGGCTTTTGACATCCTGATGTTCCTCGCCAACAACCCCGGCTACCAGACCGCCAGCGACGTGGTGGAGGTGCGCAAACTGAAAGCAAACCTCGTCTCGGTGAACATAGACCGTCTGGTGCAGGAGGGCTACCTCGTCCGCGAGGCTGACCCCGGCGACCGCCGCCGCACCCTGCTGCGCTGCGCCGAAAAAGCCTGCCCCATCATCGAGCAGGGCCGGGCCTTGCAGGAGGAATTTGGCGCAAGTCTGCTGGAACACACCAATGAAGCACAGCGAAAGGCGTTCTTCGAGACGATGGACATTATAAATGAGAATCTGGACGCCATTCTGGAAGGAGAAGTATGAACGTTTTATCCTCGGCGTGGTGGTCATGGGCTTCAACTGGCTCAGCTGACCGTATCCGGACAAAAAAATGCCTGTGCGGCAGATGCTGCACAGGCATTTTTAATGTTCTTTTAACGGACGAACTCGACATCAACGTCGCCGTTCTTGGTGGCGAGGTTCAGCTTGTTGGGGGCATCTGCATTCTGCTGCAGGGTGTCCTTGCCGAAGAAGAGGAAGTTCTTGTCGCTGGCGTCGGAGACGCGGATCTTGCCGCCGCCTGCGGCCAGCTCAAGGCCGTAAGAGCTGCCGCTGCCGATCACGGAGCCGGTGATGCTGCCGTTCTGCACCTTGGCGCTGCAGACGTTGGCAGAGATGTTTTCCAGCTTGAGGGTGCCGCTGTTCTGGATGGTGGCGGCCACATTCTGGGAGGTGACGCCGCTCATGGTGATCTTGCCGTTGCGGGTGGTGCCGCTCAGGGTGGAACCATTGAAGTTCGACACCTCGATGCGGCCATTGTCGGTGGTGAGGCTGGCGGTCTGTGCCGAAACGCCGTCCAGCGTGATGCTGTCGTTGGTGGTGCTGACGGTGATGGTTGCCAGCGTCTGGCGGGGTATCTGCAGCGTCAGGGTGCAGCTGCGGGTGTCCTGGCTCTGGATGAGGAGGGAAGCGTTGGGCTCCTGGGTCTTGGTCACGGTGAGGGTGCTGCCCGCCACCGCGAAGTCGTAGAGCTTGGAGCTTTCAAAGGCGTAGCTCGAGGTGTAGGTGTAATCGGCGCGGATGTGGTCGATGTCGGCGGCCTGCAGAATGACCGCAGCGCTGCTGTCCTGCACCACGATGGCGTTGATGCCGGCCGGTGCGTCATAGCTGGCGCTGTAAGTGGCCACAGATGCCGCCGCGCCGCAGAAGAGCGCAGCCGCCGTGACAGCTGTCAGAAGAGCGAGAAGAAACTTTTTCATAAGGAAAACCTCCTGTCGCAATAAAATAGATGAGCGGAATGTCCCGCAGAAGATTTTACTTTATCCGTCCGGGCCGCAGCTGAGGCTCGGATAGAATTTCTCACCCTAAAAATACCGCAGCAGAGAAAAAAAGTCAAGAGAGAAAAAATGAACAATAAAAAACGCCTGCACAGTGGTGCAGGCGCAAAAGCAGGATAAATTATTTCTCTTCGATGGTGGAGTGCTCGATGACATAGTCGGCAGCGCGGCGGATGCCCTCGTTGCGGCGGATGGCCTCCACGTTGGACGCAGCCTTGACTTCCTCGAGGGTCTTCTTGGTGCGCTCAGCGCGCTCGGACAGGGTCTTGTCGATGTCCTCCTCAGTGGGGACGAGGCCCTCGTTCTGAGCGATCTGCAGCAGGGCCATCCGGGCGCGGGTGTTCTTCTCCGCAGCAGTGTGGACAGCGGCAGTGAAGCTCTCGCGGGTCTGATGGATCTGGCTCAGGTAGCGGTCGAGGCTCAGGCGCTGCATCTGCAGCTGCTGCTGGATCTGCTCCATCTCCTGCTGATAGGCACTCTCGACGAGAACGCTGGGCAGCTCGCCCTCAGCGGCTGCGGCCAGCTGGGTGAGGATGGCGTCCTTGGCGCGGTTGAGCGCAGCGGCGTGTTTGTTGTCGTGGAGCTGCTGACGGATCTGGGCGCGGAACTCGTCCATGGTGTCCACATTGGCAGCCTTCTTGGCAAAATCGCTGTTCAGTGCGGGCAGCTGGCGAACACAGACGTCGTGCAGCTTGATTTTGAAGACCACGGGCTTGCCGGCCAGGTCCTTGACGTGGTAGCGTGCCGGGAAGGTGACGAAGATGTCAAACTCCTCGCCGCCCTTGTGGCCGAGGATGCCTTCCTCGAAGCCGGGGATCATCCGGCCGCTGCCCAGCTGCAGGGTCTGGTTCTGGGCGGTGCCGCCGTTGAAAGGCTTGCCTTCCAGCAGGCCCTCGTAGTCGATGTGGACGATGTTGCCCTTGACGGCCGGACCCTTGTGAGGCACCAGCTCAGCGGCCATGGCGCGGCGGCGCTCCAGCACAGCGTCGATCTCCTTGTCGGTGACTTCCGGGGTGACGCACTCGGTCTTGAAGCCGGTGGTCTGGGTCAGGCTCAGCTCAGGCTGCAGGGCGGTGGTGGCAGTGGCCACAAAGCCCTCGTCCTTCTTCACGCTGACCAAGTCGTAGACCGGCTCGTCCACAGCGTGGAAGCCGTGTTCTGCCATCGCTGCGTTGTACAGGGCCGGGACGTCCTTGTCCATCAGATCGTTGATGGCGTCGTACCAGAAGGTGTGCTCGCCGCGGTCGGCCTCGATCTGGGCGCGGTCAGCCTCGCCCTTGGCAAAGCCCTTGATGGTGTATGTTGCGCGGGTGCGCTCGTACACGGCGTTGGACGCAGCTTCCAGCTCCTTAGCCGAAGCGCTGAAAGTCATTTTGCAGACACTCTTTTCGGGAGTTTCCACGCTTACCAGTTTCATAGGATCTACCCTCCGTGTTGTTCCCTTGGCGGCGGGGCGGCGCTGCCAAGGCAGCAGCCGGAACGCCATTTTGGGGACATTTTCAAACATTAATAAAGTTATTATAGCACAAGTGCAGCAAAAGCGGTATAATAAACTTGATAAAAATGTGCCGTTTTGGCAATTTTAGTCCATTTAAGCAGGAAAAAAGCGCGTTTTGCGGCAGCAGCTGCCGCGCAAAAGTGGGAAACCCCTCAGGAAAGGAAGGCTGTCCCCTATGCGATTATTTGATGTTCTGGGCCCGGTGATGATCGGGCCTTCCTCCAGCCACACCGCCGGTGCGGCAAAGATCGGCTACACCGCACAAAAGCTTCTGGGCGAGGTGCCGGCGCAGGCA
>OGMM01000804.1_pt1 | contig 11681 bp, 8 predicted proteins | sample 1573221 | NCBI WGS metagenome assembly OGMM01 (sample SAMEA2581988, study PRJEB24529) | metagenome | biome: Human gut stool | place: China | collected 2011 | reverse complement strand
TTTTTAATGATACGGCGACCACCGAGATCTACACTCTTTCCCTACACGACGCTCTCCCGATCTGCTGTTCCTTCTCGCCGATGCTGTTCTGCACTGCGGCGATCTGACCGCCCAGCACGCTGATCTGATCCTGCAGGACGGTGACCCGTTCCTTCAGCTCGCTTTCCAGCGCCTTGGCGGCAGACTCCTTCTTTTTGGCGTCCGAAAGCTCCTTTTTATGCTGATTGATAGACTGGGAAAGCTTATCCAGCTTGCTCTGCAAGCTGGCCATGCTGGTATTGCTGGTAGCCGCCGAGGCCGGGTACACCGTGGCTGTCAGCAGCAGGCAGACACAGGCCAGCCCAAGGCTGACCGCACGGATCAGCTTGCTGCGGGGGCTTTCCGGCCGGGCGTGTCGACCAGTATAAGGGCCTGTGAGCCGGAAGGGCTTTGCGTGCATTGCTTTACTCATAAAACGCGGCTCCTTTCTGTCACACATTCAAATGCTTGCGGATAGAGAACATACTGCCCACGCCGCCTACGATAGCGCCGCTGAGCAGGCTTGTTACCACGATGGTCGGCAGCACGTTTGCCACCGGCACCAGTGCACGGCCCATGAGCATCTGCCAGATGCCGCCCAAGCCGCCAGCGGCGTTGACCACATAACTGTAACAGCCAAGGCTGACCGCTGCGGTCAGGATGCCTGAGATCAGGCCCATGGTCAGGCCCTCCACAAAGAAAGGCAGGGTGACCATGCGGTTGGTAGCACCCACATACTTCATAATCTCGATCTCGCGGCGGCGCGCAAAAACGCTCAGACGGATGGTGCTGCCCACCGTGATGATGCTGACCACCATCAGCACCAGCACGACCATGCGGCCACCCTTGGTGACTGCCTTCTGGATCTCCACAAAGACATTGGTCATCTCCACCGGAGCAGTAACGCTGACAACGCCCGGGATGGCCTGCATCTTCACGCTCATGCGCTCCATCTGGGTCAGGTCGCTCAGGGTGACCCGGTAGTTGGCCTTAAAGGGGTTGTCGTTCTCGAACTCGTTCAGCAGGGCGGCATAGTCGGACATATAGCCCTTGTACTGGTTGAGGACGTCTTCTTTGGACATATACTGCACCCGGCTCACACCTGCGGTGCCGCTGAGGGCATTGCCCACAGACTGGATGGTGGCGTCATCGGCCTCGGGGTCCACGTAGACCACCATCTCGTTCTGGCTGCCCAGATAACTCACCATGCTGTCCACATTGACTTCAATGAGGCTGGCGAAGATGTTCAGGGTCATGCAGACGCTGAGGGAGGCGATGCAGGCGATGGTCATGGCCCAGTGCTTGCCGAGGTTGCGCACGCCGCGCCGGGTGAGGAACCCAAACGTAGAGATTTTCATACGTGTACCTCCTCGCCGAAGCTGGCCGGAACATCGGAGATGATGCGGCCCTGCTTCAGGGTGATGGTGCGGCGGTTGAAGCGGCGCACCAGTTCATGCTCGTGGGTGACGACAAGCACCGTGATGCCCATCTCGCTGACACGTTCCAGCAGTTCCATCATCTCAAGGCTCATCTCGGGGTCGATGTTGCCGGTGGGCTCGTCCGCAATGACGAGGCGGGGGCTGTGGGCCAGAGCGCGGGCCACGGCCACACGCTGCTGCTCACCGCCGGAGAGGAACTCGGGGTAGACCTTTGCCTTATCTTCCAGATGTACCAGCTCCAGCATGTAGTTGACGCGCTCTTTGATGTCTTTTTTGCCGATATTGGTAACGTGCATGGCAAACGCCACATTCTCGTAGACCGTCATGGTGGGGATGAGGCGGAAATCCTGGAAGATGATGCCCATCTGGCGGCGGAGGAAAGGCACTTTGCCCCGGCGCAGCCGGGCGACGTCCTTGCCGTCCACCATGACGCGGCCCTCGGTGGGCAGTTCTTCGCGGAGGATGAGCTTGAGCAGAGTGGACTTGCCGGCGCCGGAGTGGCCCACCAGAAAGACGAACTCGCCGTCGTCTACATGGAAGTCGATGTCCTCCAGAGCGGGCGTATCGCTCCGTTTGTATATCTTGGTGACATGTTCAAAATCTATCATGAGTATCTTGCTCCTGAAAATTTATTTGGCACAGAAGTTCCAGACCATTACAAAAGAAACCGGCCAGCATCGGGGTCGAGCGGCCGGTTTCGGCGTCCGCAGCCGGAGCGGCTGAGACGAAATATCAATATTTGGCCGGGTTGTTGGACAGGTACTTCTTGACCATCAGCGCTACCTTAAAGACGATAGCGTCGTCGAACTCACGCAGATCCAGACCGGTCAGCTTTTTGATCTTTTCCAGACGATACACCAGCGTGTTGCGGTGCACAAACAGGCCGCGGCTGGTTTCAGACACATTCAGGTTATTCTCGAAGAAGCGCTGGATGGTGAACAGGGTCTCCTGATCCAGGCTTTCGATGCTGCCCTGCTTGAACACCTCGCGCAGGAACATCTCGCACACGGTGGTGGGCAGCTGATAGATCAGGCGTGCAATGCCCAGATTATCGTAGCGGATGATCTGCTTTTCGGTGTCGAACACCTTGCTCACTTCCATGGCGATCTGCGCTTCCTTAAAGGAGGTAGCCAGATCCTTCACGTTGGAGATGGGGGTGCCGATGCCCACCACAGCCTTGATGTAATGCTCGCCGGAGAGGGTGTCCACGATGCTGGCGGCCAGCTTCTCCATGTCGGTGCGGTCGATGCCCTTGCGGATCTCCTTGACCAGCACGGTGTCGGTCTCGCTGATATTGAACACAAAGTCCTTCTGCTTATCGGGGAACAGGCTGCTGACCACATCGTAGGCAGAGATATCGCCGCCGCTGATCACCCGCACGATGAACACCACGCGGGAAACATCGGTGGCAAAGTGCAGCTCCCGTGCCTTAGCGTAGATATCGCCGGGCAGGATGTTGTCCAGCACCACGTTCTTGATAAAGTTGGACTTATCGAACTTTTCGTCGTGGTACTGCTTGATGCTCTGCAGGCTGATGGACAGCACAGCGGCAAACTGGCCCGCAGTCTCGTCCGCACCTTCCACAAAAACGGCATAATCGTTATGCTTTGCGCTGGAGAACTGCTGGTAGGTGTAGCCATCCCGCACGAAGCGGTCACCGGCCGTCAGACGCTCTGCCATAAAGCCCTCGCGCACCTCGCCGATCAGATTCAGCTCCGAGCAGGAGATGACAGCGCCGGTCTCATCCACCACGCCGACCACGCGGTCGATCGCGTCCTTCATCTGGTAGATCACGCTTTGAAATACTCTATTGGCCATAAATGGATACCCCTTTTCCTCGTTTGTGCAAACCGCAGCGGCAGCCGGTCGTGATTTTTAACAATTTAGCTGCATTACATTTTATATTTTACACAAAAGAATTTACTTTTGCAACATATTTCACCAAAAAAAATTCTTCTTTCTTGGTGAAATTATCTTTCGGGGTCATTTTCGGGCCAAAAAGGGCCTTTCTGCGTGGTTCTGAGGGCTATTTTACCGGTAAAATGTGATACTTTTTTGAAAACCGGGTGAAAAGCAGTCCTTTACCCCGTGGTAATTTTCGCCACCTCGTCGGCTGTCAGCTCCCGCCACTGGCCCGCAGCAAGGCTCTCGTCCAGCGCAAGCCCCCCGATGGCGTCCCGGTGCAGGGCGTTGACGCCCGCACCGTAGACGCCGAACATTCGCTTGATCTGATGATACACGCCCTGCCTGAGCAGGACGCGGACCGTCCGCCCGTCGGGGGTGAGGGCGGACACTTCCGCCGGCGAAAGGGCCGTGCCGTCGGCAAGGGTGACGCCTGCGGCAAAGCCGGCCTTCATCTCTTCCGTCAGCGGGGTGTCGATGACGACGGTGTAGGTCTTGGAGACATGGCGTTTAGGTGCGAGGATGTCGTGGGCAAAGCCGCCGTCGTCCGTCAGCAGAACGAAACCGGTGCTGGTCTTGTCCAGCCGCCCCGCCGGGAACAGCTCCCGCCGGGGATAGGCATCCCCCACCAGATCCACGACCGTCGTGTCCCGCTTGTCGGTGGAGGCGCTGACGACGCCCTCGGGCTTGTTGAGCATAAGGTAGACGAACTGCCGGTAGGCCAGCGCCTTGCCGTCCACCGCCACGGCGTCAGCCTCTTTCAGCTGGGTGTCCCCTTTCCTGCAGACCGCGCCGTTGACCGTGACGCGGCCTTTCGCCAGCAGTGCCTTCGCCTCGCTCCGGGTGCATTGGGCCGTCTCGGCTAAATATTTATCGAGTCGCATGAAAACTCCTTCTGTGTGCAGAAAAGAGGCCGTTGCCTGCGGCAACAGCCTCTTTTCCTGTAAAATCACGTTTAGACGCTCAGGTTTGCGTGCTGTTCCACAGCATCCGGGTTGGCGTCAAAGATGGGCTTGAGGATGTGAGCGATGAACTCCTCCACCTGCTGGGGAGCACGGCCCACAAAGTTCTCCGGCACAAGGCCCGCCACGATCTCCTCCTTGGTCAGACCAAAGGCCGGGTCGGCGGCGATGCGGTCCACCATGTCGTTGGGCAGACCCTCTTCCTTGACCTGCTTGCCGGCGGCGATGGCGTGCTGGCGCAGACGCTCGTGGAGCTCCTGACGGTTGCCGCCCTTCTCCACGGCCTGCATCATGATGTTCTCGCTGGCCATGAAGGGCAGCTCGGCCATCAGGCGGCTGCGCACGACCTTCGGGTAGACTACGATGCCGTCGGTGACGTTGAGCATGATGTTCAGGATGGCGTCGGCGGCGAGGAAGCCCTCAGCCATGGCAACGCGCTTGTTGGCGCTGTCGTCCAGCGTGCGCTCGAACCACTGCGTGCCGGTAGTGAAGCTGGGGTTGAGCACATCCACCATCAGGTAGCGGCTCAAAGCGCAGATGCGCTCGCAGCGCATGGGGTTGCGCTTGTAAGGCATGGCGGAGGAACCGATCTGGTTCTTCTCAAACGGCTCTTCCATCTCCTTGAAGTTGGCCAGCAGGCGCAGATCGGTGGCGAACTTCATGCAGCTCTGGCCGATGCCGGCCAGTGCGTTGAGGATGAAGGCATCCACCTTGCGGCTGTAGGTCTGGCCGGACACCGGCACAACGGCCTTGGGGTCAAAGCCCATCTCCTCGGCAATGGAAGCGTCCACCGCGCGGATCTTGTCGGCATCGCCCTTGAACAGCTCCATAAAGGAAGCCTGGGTGCCGGTGGTACCCTTGACGCCGCGCAGCTGCAGAGTTGCCAGACGGTGGTCGATCTCGCTGAGGTCCATCACCAGCTCGTTGGCCCACAGGGTAGCGCGCTTGCCCACGGTGGTGGGCTGGGCAGGCTGGCAGTGGGTGTAGGCCATGCAGGGCATATTCTTATACTCCTCGGCGAACTTTGCCAGCTTTGCCAGCACGCCGATGAGCTTTTTGCGCACCAGCTCCAGACCCTGCCGCATCACGATGATGTCGGTGTTGTCGCCCACATAGCAGCTGGTGGCACCCAGATGGATGATGCCGGCTGCCTTGGGGCACTGCTGGCCGTAGGCGTAGACATGGCTCATGACGTCGTGGCGCACCAGCTTTTCCCGCTCAATGGCCACTTCGTAGTTGATATCGTCCACATGAGCTTCCAGCTCGGCCACCATCTCGGGGGTGATATTGGTCAGGCCCTGCTTCATCTCGGCCCGGGCCAGCGCCACCCACAGGCGGCGCCAGGTGCGGAACTTGTTGTCGTCCGAGAAGATGTACTGCATCTCATCGGAGGCATAACGGGTGGAAAAAGGGCTGATATAACGGTCATGCTGAGACATTGGTTGTTTCCTCCTTGTAGCCCTCTCAGTCTGCCTCCGGCAGCCAGCTCCCCCAAAGGGGGAGCCATTGGCAAACCGGGTAACTCTGCGCTGTCCGCCGGAAGTGTACTGGCACATCAAAGGGCGGGCCTCGCTGCAGAGGGCAGAAGCTTCTCAGCAGGGCATTTTGTCAAGCTGCTGTGAATCTGTACAGCAGGGCACTATCGTTTCCGAAACAGAAAACTTTATTCATCCTGCTCAGACCTGACCGACACGCCAGTGGCTCCCCCTCTGGGGGAGCTGACGCGTAAGCGTCTGAGAGGGCTATTATACCATCAAATCTTGAAATAGTCCACGCCGCCCTCAAAAATAGGCTGATACTTGTCGCCGGTGACGTTCTTGTACAGGTACTCGCCGCTGCGCTCCGAATGGCCCATCTTGCCGAAGACACGGCCATCCGGGCTGGTGATGCCCTCGATGGCGAGGACGGAGCCGTTGGGGTTGTACTTCATGTCCATGCTGGGGCTGCCGTCCTGATCGACGTACTGGGTCGCGATCTGGCCGTTGGCGATGAGGGTGTCCAGCACGCTCTGAGGTGCCACGAAGCGGCCCTCACCGTGGCTGATGGCCACGGTGTGCTGGTCGCCCACGCTGCACTTGGACAGCCAGGGGCTGCCGGTGGAGGCGATACGGGTGCGCACCAGCATACTCTGGTGGCGGCCGATGGTGTTGAAGGTCAGGGTCGGGTCACAGGCCGTGATGGGGCGGATGTCGCCGTAAGCGGCCAGACCCAGCTTGATGAGGGCCTGGAAGCCGTTGCAGATGCCCAGCATCAGACCGTCACGGTGCTGCAGCAGGTCACGGACCGCCTCGGTGACCGCAGGATTGCGGAAGAAGGAGGCGATGAACTTTGCGCTGCCGTCCGGCTCGTCGCCGCCGGAGAAGCCGCCGGGCAGCATGACGATCTGGCTTGCGTCAATGGCCTTGACCAGTGCCTTGCAGCTCTCGGCCACGTCGGCGGGGGTCAGGTTGCGGATGACCAGGATCTCCGGGTCGGCACCGGCGCGGGCAAAGGCCTTGGCGGTGTCGTACTCACAGTTAGTGCCGGGGAACACCGGGATGATGACCTTGGGCTTTGCCACACCGATCTTGGGTGCGGCGGGGGCGGTCAGGCTGCCGTCGATCTTCTCGACGGCGGGACCGGCCTTGCGGTAGGGATAGACGGGCTCGAGCTTGCTCTCCCAGATCTCCTGCAGCTGAGCCATATCCAGCTTGTCGCCGCAGCACTCGAAGGTGTAGTCTGCGGTGGTCTCGCCCAGCAGCTCACCGGCCGGGGCGTCAGAGACCATCTCCAGCACGATGGAGCCGTACATGGGCTTAAACATATCGTGGGTGGTCATGTTGTTCATCATCTTGAAGCCGATGCGGTTGCCCAGACCCATCTTGAAGAGGGCCTCAGCCAGACCGCCATAGCCCACAGAGGAAGCAGCGGCCACCATGCCATCTTCCATCATCTGCTCAACTTTCTTGTAGTTGGCCTTCAGGGAGAAGAAGTTGGGACAGCCGGTCTCGGGGTCCAGGATGGGCCGGATGAGGACGACGGTGCTCTCCGGCTTCTTGAACTCGGTGGAGACGACGCGGCCGGCCTTGCCGATGGCGGTAGCGAAGGACACCAGCGTAGGAGGCACATCCAGCTGCTCGAAGGAGCCGGACATGCTGTCCTTACCGCCGATGGAGGCGATGCCGAGGCCGATCTGTGCATCCAGTGCGCCCAGCAGAGCGGCCAGCGGCTTGCCCCAGCGCTCCGGGGAAGTGCCAAGGCGCTCGAAGTACTCCTGGAAGGTCAGGTAGGCGTCCTCATAGCGGAAGCCGGAGGCCACCAGCTTGGTCACACTCTCGACGACGGCCATCCGTGCGCCCACATACTGGTTGGCGCTCATCAGGTAGGGGTTATAGCCCCATGCCATGCCGGAGCAGGTGGTGGTCTCGCCGTCCACCGGCAGCTTGGCTACCATGGCGTTCTGGGGGGTCAGCTGGTATGCACCGCCAAAGGGCATGAGCACGGTGGCTGCACCGATGGTGGAGTCGAACCGCTCGGAAAGGCCCTTCTTGCTGCAGACGTTCAGGTCGCCCACCATATTCTTCATCTTCTGGCTGAAGGTCAGGCCGGCCCACTGGGGCTGCCAGACAGTGCCCTTTTCCACATGGACGTTCTGGTGCTTCTCGGCACCGTTGGAGTTCAGGAACTCGCGGCTGATGTTGACGATGGACTTGCCGTTCCACACCATGTTCAGGCGCTTTTCCTCGGTGACCTTTGCCACGGGGGTGGCCTCAAGGTTCTCCTCGGTGGCGATGGCGATGAACTTGTCCACGTCCTCAGGGGCCAGAGCCACGGCCATACGCTCCTGGCTCTCGCTGATGGCCAGCTCGGTGCCGTCGAGGCCGTCATACTTCTTGGTGACCTTGTTCAGGTCGATATACAGGCCGTCGGCCAGCTCGCCGATGGCGACAGAGACGCCGCCGGCACCGAAGTCGTTGCAGCGCTTGATCATCTTGCAGGCGTCCTCGCGGCGGAACAGACGCTGCAGCTTGCGCTCGATGGGGGCGTTGCCCTTCTGGACCTCAGCACCGCAGTGCTCGAGGCTGTCCAGCTTGTGGGCCTTGGAGGAACCGGTGGCACCGCCGATGCCGTCGCGGCCGGTGCGGCCGCCCAGCAGAACGATGACGTCGCCGGGAGCGGGGCATTCGCGGCGGACGTGGGAAGCGGGCGTTGCGCCCACAACAGCGCCGATCTCCATGCGCTTTGCCACATAGCCGGGGTGGTAGATCTCATCCACCTGACCGGTAGCCAGACCGATCTGGTTGCCGTAGGAGGAATAACCGGCGGCAGCGGTGGTCACCAGCTTGCGCTGGGGCAGCTTGCCGGGCAACGTCTCACTGACCGGCTTGAGCGGGTCGCCTGCGCCGGTGACGCGCATAGCCTGATAGACGTAGCTGCGGCCGGACAGCGGGTCGCGGATGGCACCGCCGATGCAGGTGGCAGCGCCGCCGAAGGGCTCGATCTCGGTGGGGTGGTTGTGGGTCTCGTTCTTGAACAGGAACAGCCAGTCCTCATCCTTGCCGTTGACATCGCACTTGATCTTGACGGTGCAGGCGTTGATCTCCTCAGACTCGTCGAGGTTCTTCAGGATGCCCTGCTTTTTCAGTTCCTTGGCACCGATGGTAGCCAGGTCCATCATGCAGCGGGGCTTGTTCTCCCGGCCCAGATCGGCACGCATGGCCATGTAGCGGTCGAAGGCCTCCTGCACCACGGCATCGTCGATCTGCACATCGTCCAGAATGGTGCCGAAGGTGGTGTGGCGGCAGTGATCGGACCAGTAGGTGTCGATCATCTTGATCTCGGTGATGGTCGGGTCGCGCTTCTCCGAGCGGAAATACTCCTGGCAGAACTTGATGTCGCCCAGGTCCATGGCGAGGCCCTTCTCGTCGATGAACTTTTTCAGACCCGCCTCATCCAGCTCGTTGAAGCCGTCCAGCACCTCCACTTCGGTGGGGATGGGATACTCCATCTTCAGGGTAGCCCTGGTGTCCAGCGAAGCCTCGCGGGCCTCCACCGGGTTGATGACGTATTTCTTGATCTCAGCCACCTGCTCATCGGTCAGGGTGCCTTCCAGCAGGTAGACGCGGGCAGAGCGCACCAGCGGGCGGTCGCCCTGGCTGATGAGCTGGATGCACTCGGCGGCAGAGTCGGCGCGCTGGTCGAACTGGCCGGGCAGATACTCCACGGCGAAAGACACGCCGTCGGAGACGGGCAGCTCTGCATAGGTGTTATCCACCGGCGGCTCACTGAACACGGTGGGGACGCACTGCTCAAACAGAGCCTCGTCGATGCCCTCCACGTCGTAGCGGTTGAGCAGACGCAGACCGTTCAGCTCCTTGATGCCCAGCAGAGAGACGAGCTCATTGCGCAGGCTCTGGGCCTCGCCGTCGAAGCCGGGTTTCTTTTCAACATAGATACGATATACCATTGGGAAATCCCCCTTGTTGTCAGCCCTCTCAGTCACCTTCGGTGACAGCTCCCCCAAAGGGGGAGCCACTGGCGTGTCGGTCAGGCCGCACAGCCTGAGAGGAGTTTTATTTTACCAGAAACAGAAGTGCTCCGCTGTCCAGATTCACGACATCTTAACAAGTATTATTGTTCAGAAGCCGCTTTTCTTGACAACAGCGCACTGTATTTTGCGGCATATATGCTTTCAGCAGTCAGCTCAGAGCTTCCCGGCCTGCCAAAGCCTCTCCCCTTGGGAGAGGTGGCATTGCGAAGCAATGACGGAGAGGGCAGGCCCGGTGCGGCAAAGCCGCCGCACAGCGATAAGCAGGCCCTTCGTCAGAGCGATGCTATCGCCATGCCTGCGCATCTTTGTCAGCATCCTTGCCCTCTCAGTCACCTTCGGTGACAGCTCTCCCAAAGGGAGAGCCTTCAGAGCTTCATTTACTGCTTCTCTGCCAGCGCTTTCAGCGCCCGCATCCCGATGTCGGTGCGCTTGTGCAGCTTGTCGAAGTGGATGTGCTCCGCCGCCTCGTAGGCGATGGAGATGGCGCGGGGCAGGCCGGGTGCGGTGGCCGTCACACCCAGCACACGGCCACCGTTGGTGACGAGCTGGCCGTCCTCGGTGATGGCCGTGCCGGAGTGGTAGACCGTGACGTCCGGCTCATCGGGCAGCTGGCCATCCACCAGACCGGTGATGGGCTTGCCCTTCTCGTAGGCCACCGGGTAGCCGCCGGAAGCGAGGATGACGCAGGCAGCAGCGCCGTCGGAGAACCTGACCTCGGTGTCGGCCAGCGTTCCCTCGGTGCAGGCGGTCATGACCTTGAGCAGGTCGCTTTCCAGCAGGGGCAGCACCACCTGGGTCTCAGGGTCGCCGAAGCGGCAGTTGTACTCGATGACCTTCGGGCCGTCCGGGGTGAGCATCAGGCCGAAGTAGAGGCAGCCCTTGAAGGGGCAGCCCTCAGCGTTCATGGCCTTGATGGTGGGCAGGAAAATTTTCTCCATGCACTCGGCAGCGATGGCCGGAGTGTAATAGGGGTTCGGCGCGACGGTACCCATGCCGCCGGTGTTCAGGCCGGTGTCGTGGTCGTTGGCGCGCTTGTGGTCCATGGAGGACACCATGGGCTTGACCACCTTGCCGTCGGTGAAGCTCAGCACACTGACCTCAGGGCCGGTGAGGAACTCTTCCACCACGACATGGTTGCCGGAAGCGCCGAACTTTTTGTCCAGCATGATCTCCTTGACGCCCTCGGCGGCCTGCTCTTCGTTCTCGCAGATGAGCACGCCCTTGCCCAGCGCAAGGCCGTCGGCCTTGATGACCACCGGGTATTTGCCCTCAGCCTTGATATACTCCATGACCTTGGCGGGGTCGTCGAAGGTCTCATACTTTGCGGTGGGGATGCCGTACTTCTTCATGAGGTCTTTCGAAAAGACCTTGGATGCCTCGATGCGGGCAGCGGCCTTGTCCGGGCCGAAAGCCGGGATGCCGACTGCCGCCAGCGCATCCACCATGCCCAGTGCCAGCGGGTCGTCCTGAGCCACCACGACGTAGTCGAACTTTTCCGTCTCCGCAAAGCCGACCATCGTTTCCACATCGGTGGCCTTGATGTTGACGCAGTGGGCGTCATAGCCGATGCCGCCGTTGCCGGGCGCACACCAGACTTCGCCGCAGTCGGGGCTCTTCTTCAATGCCTTGATGATGGCGTGCTCGCGTCCGCCGCCGCCAACGACTAAAATTTTCTTGCTCATTTTCACGCACCTCATAACTCAACCTCTCCGTCACGGCTGACGCCGTGCCACCTCCCCTAACGAGGGGAGGCTTTGGCATTTCGGTAAACTTTCCCTCTTCGCCAGAGGCTCCCCTCGGTAGGGGAGCTGTCGAGCGATAGCGAGACTG
>OGMM01000780.1_pt1 | contig 12088 bp, 7 predicted proteins | sample 1573221 | NCBI WGS metagenome assembly OGMM01 (sample SAMEA2581988, study PRJEB24529) | metagenome | biome: Human gut stool | place: China | collected 2011 | reverse complement strand
CACCCGCTCCGCTCTGGAGAACGCAGCATCCGTTGCTGAGATGGTGCTCACCACCGAGAGCCTGGTGGCAGATCTGCCGGAACCCCCGGCCCCTGCTGCACCTGCCGGTGATATGGGCGGTATGGGCGGCATGTACTAATAACTGCCAAAAACCCGCATGAACACTTGATTTTTGGAGCGTGCAAAAACGGATTTACGCCAAACTTACGCCACTTACGCCAAAAATCAAAGCGCACTATAGGGTAACAGAATCGGCACCCGCTGGAAAAGCGAGTGCCGATTTTTGTATCACGAAAAGCTGATGGATGCTGCACGCTACACACCGTCAGCTTTTTCGTTTACAGGGGAAAAAGTGGGTGATATAATAGAAATAGAGTTTTGTAAGAGCGCCTTCATAGTCAAGACTATAAAAAATACGGATAAGCATAAAACCGGTGGATGATATGAAAATTCTGGATAACATCACCAATACCGTTCGAGATGATCTGCGGGTGGAAATCAAAAAAGGCAGCAGGGTGTCTATTGCGGCAGCCTGCTTTTCGATGTATGCGTATAAAGAGCTGAAGAAGCAGCTGGAAACCATAGATGAGTTTGAATTTATCTTTACATCGCCCACTTTTGTGAAAGAAAAGGCTGAAAAGCAGAAGCGGGAGTTCTATATTCCCCGCATTTCCCGTGAAACGAGCCTTTACGGTACAGAGTTTGAAATCAAACTGCGCAATGAGATGACCCAGAGAGCCATTGCAAAGGAATGCGCAGACTGGATCAGAAAAAAGGCAACGTTCAAATCGAACACTACCGGCGAAAACATGGCTGGCTTTATGACCGTGGATTCCGGCGCAGCACAGACCGCCTATATGCCGATTGGCGGCTTTACAACGGTCGATATTGGCTGTGAGCGTGGAAATAACAGCTACAACATGGTCAACTGCATGGAGGCTCCGTTTGCGCAGCAGTACATGAAGCTGTTTGATACTCTTTGGAACGACCGGGACAAAATGCAGGATGTCACAGATGTAGTTCTGGAGAATATCAGCACGGCTTATGCTGAAAATTCCCCGGAGTTCATCTATTTTATGACGCTGTATCATGTATTCAGCGAGTTTTTGGACGACATCTCAGAAGATGAACTGCCGAATGAGGCAACCGGCTTTAAGCAGAGCAAAATCTGGAGTCTGCTGTACGACTTCCAGAAGGATGCGGTGCTTGCCATCATCAATAAACTGGAAAAGTACAACGGCTGCATCCTTGCGGACAGTGTTGGTCTTGGCAAGACATTTACCGCACTGGCTGTCGTAAAGTATTATGAGAATCGAAACAAGTCGGTTCTTGTGCTGTGCCCCAAAAAGCTGGCAGAGAACTGGAATACCTACAAGGACAACTATGTGAACAACCCGATTGCATCGGACCGGCTGAATTATGATGTTCTGTTCCACACAGACCTGTCCAGAAGCAGCGGAAAATCGAATGGCCTCGATCTGGATCGCCTGAACTGGGGCAACTACGATCTGGTCGTCATTGATGAATCCCACAACTTTCGCAACGGCATCGGTACGCACAGCAAGACGCAGGACAACCGCTACCAGCGTCTGATGGACAAGGTGATTCGTGCCGGAGTCAAGACCAAGGTGCTGATGCTTTCGGCAACGCCTGTCAACAACCGCTTTGTGGATTTGAAAAATCAGCTGGCCCTTGCCTATGAGGGCAACTCCGAGTATTTGGATGAGAGACTGAACACCTCAAAGAGCATTGAGGACATCTTCAAACAGGCGCAGAAAGCTTTTAACGCATGGAGCAAGCTGAAACCAGAAGAGAGAACCACGGATGCGCTGCTGCGGACATTGGATTTCGACTTCTTTGAGCTGCTGGACAGTGTGACCATCGCACGTTCTCGGAAGCATATCGAGAAGTACTACAACACCAACGCTATCGGAAAGTTCCCGGAGCGGTTGAAGCCGATCTCTGTTCGGCCATGCCTGACAGACCTGAATAATGCCATCAACTACAATGAGATTTACGAGCAGCTGATACAGTTGAGCTTGTGCGTCTATATGCCCTCCAACTATATCTTCGCAAGTAAGATCCAGAAATATCAGGAGCTGACGCACAATAAGGGCGAGAATCTGACCCAGAGAGGTCGCGAGCAGGGCATTTGCAGGCTGATGAGTATTAACCTGCTGAAACGGCTGGAAAGTTCTGTACATTCGTTCCAGCTGACCCTGATGCGCATCAAGAAACTGATTGATGGTACGATTCAGTCCATTGACCAGTTTGAACGCTCCGGCCACGCCGAGTTGGATATGTACGACATGGCCGGAGACGATTTTGACATGGACGATGAAAACACTGACTTTTTCACCGTCGGCAAAAAAGTCAAAATCGATCTTGCGGATATGGATTGGAAGAGTTGGCGTGATGAACTTCGGAAAGATGCAGAAATTCTGGAGCTGTTGACCTTTATGGTGGCAGATATCACACCGCAGCACGACACAAAGCTACAAGAACTGTTCCAGCTGCTGTCCGAAAAAATTGAGCATCCGATCAATGCCGGCAACAAGAAAGTGCTGATTTTTTCTGCATTTTCGGATACTGCAGAGTACCTCTTTGACAATGTGAGTACATTCGTAAAGCAGATGTATGGGCTAGATACCGCTGTCATTACCGGATCGATTGATGGGCGAACCACGATCAAGGGCTTCAAGGCAACACTCAACAATGTACTGACCTGTTTTTCTCCCATCTCCAAAGACCGGGATGTTCTGATGCCCGGTAGTACCACGGAGATTGATGTGCTGATTGCGACAGACTGCATTTCCGAAGGCCAGAACTTGCAGGACTGCGATTATCTGATCAACTATGACATTCACTGGAACCCGGTGCGCATCATCCAGCGTTTTGGACGAATCGACCGTATCGGCAGCAGAAACCAGTACATCCAGCTTGTGAACTTCTGGCCTGATCTGACGCTGGACGATTACATCAACCTGAAATCCCGGGTGGAGACCCGCATGAAAATCACCGTTATGACCTCCACCGGCGATGATGACCTTATCAACCCCGAAGAAAAGGGCGATTTGGAGTACCGCAAAGCACAGCTGAAACGCTTGCAGGAAGAGGTCGTTGACATCGAAGATATGTCGGACGGTATCTCTATTATGGATCTGGGACTGAACGAGTTCCGGCTCGACCTACTGGATTACATCAAGCACAACGGTGATTTGGACAAGAAGCCTCGTGGACTTCATGCGGTGGTTCCGGCTACGGATGAACTGCCGGAGGGCGTGATTTTCGTTCTGAAAAACATCAATAACAGCGTCAATGCGGATAATCGCAACCGTATCCATCCGTTCTACATGGTCTACATCGGAATGGATGGGCAGATCGTCTGCGACTATCTGAACCCCAAAAAGATGCTGGACGATATCCGGCTGCTGTGCCGTGGAAAGTCTGAGCCAATCAAAGAGGTGTACGAACGCTTCAATCGAGAAACAGACGACGGAAAGGACATGGCAGAAATGTCCGAATTGCTGAGTGAAGCCATTGATTCAATCATTGATGTTAAGGAAGAATGCGATATCGACAGTCTTTTTAAGCGTGGTGGAACAACGGCATTGCTCAGTCAGGTGTCCGGACTGGATGATTTTGAGTTGATTTGCTTTCTTGTTGTGAAATGAACGCATAGAGGTGAAAAACGTGCTTGACTTTCCATTATCTACTGAGTTCAATAAACGTATCCCGAAGCAGAAGTTCTATGAGAACATTGCCGTTACCCCGGCTATGAAGAGAGCCTTTGTCGAGCAGATCAGGATCATCTACTGGCGCAATAAGATTGCGACTACCACCCTGAATCTGGCTGCTGGCGGGCAGGTGACGGAGATCGAGGTGTTCGAGGTGCGGCTGTCTGCCCCGGAGCTGGACGAGAGTGTGCTGCGCCAGATCGACCGGGAAATTCCGTATCACATCCTCTTTTTGCTGGAATACGAGGGCAAGTATCGTGCTGTCATCGGCTACAAGGAGGCTGCGGCGGGCAAGACGGCCTTTAGGGTAGACCGCTATTATTCTACGGACTGGCTGGACGAGGACGACCTGCCGGTGCATCTGGAAGGGCTTACGCTGGATGCCGTATACGAGAACTTTGTCCGTCAGATCGCAGGTGATGCGCTTGGCACAGGAGAAAATACATCACTGAAAGACAGTGTGAAACAGCAGAAGCAGCGTGAGCAGCTGGAAAAGCAGATTGCTGCACTGGAAGTAAAAATCCGTAAGGAAAAGCAGCCGAAGAAGAAATTTGAGCTGGTGCAAAAGCTGAATGGCATGAAAGGTGAACAGGAAAGGAAGAAATAAAAATGAAGCGAATTTTAGAAAGCGGTCAATTCTCAAATTATAGAGAAGGGGTAAGATTGGATTCTGCATCTATGGAGGTTGCTAACCTTTACAAATCATATTTTGGAAAAACGACAGTTTTTATTTCACATAAACACGATGATCTTGAGGATTTAAGCGGCCTCATTGGTTTTTTGGAGAAGAACTACAATGTCAAAGCTTACATTGACAGCAAAGATTCTTCTATGCCAAGTGTGACTTCTGGTGTGACAGCATCAAAAATAAAAGAGCGCATTCGTCAATGCGATAAATTTATTCTTCTTGCAACGGATGGAGCAGTGGAATCAAAATGGTGCAATTGGGAACTTGGATATGGAGATTCTCAGAAGTTTAGTAGTGAAGATATCGCCATATTACCATTAAAACGGAAAGGATATGATGATTCTTCCTATAAGGGAAATGAGTACATGCAGATATATCCATATATCGCTTATTATGACGGAACGGAATTTTATAGAGATAGAACCCCAGTACAAAGGGGCTATTATGTTGTGACTGAAGACGAAAAGGGAAATCGTACAATAAATCCTCTTAGAGACTGGCTGAATAATCATTGAGGAATGAAATAATGGATACTGAAACTGAGCTGGAAGTAAATGAAAAAACAAGGCATGAAGACAAGGTCGTGCATCTTCAGATGATACAGGGTGTCATTGATCGTATGTCAACATCAGCAGCAATTTACAAAGGATTTGCAGCAACTATTGTGACAGGGATAGCAGCGATTTCCTTTACAGAGGTGAGCGCATGGATATTATTGATTGCGTTTCTTCCAGTAATCTGCTTTCTGATGATGGATACATACTATCTCAAATTAGAAAAGCAGTATCGGATTCTGTACGAAAAGGTACGGAAAGAAAAAATTGTTCCGGATTTTTCTTTGGATTCGAGATGTTCAAATACGGAGCTTTATGATGCAAATGCAACATGGCTTAAATGCTTGCAGTCTCCAAGCATCTGGATGTTCTATGCTCCCATTATTGCCATTGGAGTGGTAATTGTATCGTTGAAATATGCAGGAGTGATTTAATATGGAAAAGCGACAGATTTTTTATAGCTTCCATTATGCGAACGATGTGATGCGAGTTCAGCAAATCAGAAATATTGGTATGCTTGAGGATAATTCTCCAGTTTCACCAAACGAATGGGAGAAAATTAAACGTTCTGGTGACAGAGAAATCGAAAAATGGATAGATAACAACATGAAATATCGTTCCTGCGTCGTTGTTTTGATTGGAACAGAAACAGCTTCCAGACCGTGGGTTCAATATGAGATAAGAAAAGCATGGGCAGATGGAAAGGGATTACTCGGAATTTATATACATAACATCCGTGACCCGCGCATGGGTATTTGTAGGAAGGGGGCTAATCCGTTTGCTCAATTCGAGCTTAATGGAAAAAATTTTGCTGATATTGTTCCATGTTATGATCCGAATCCGTGGAATGCTTATAACGATATTCGTAATAATCTCGAAGATTGGATTGAAGATGCAATACGAATTAGGAGCATCTATTGAGAGAGTACAGTGGAAATAATACGAATATTTGTGTGTTTATGAGATTAGGAGAATAAAATGGAAACTCTAAAAATGCACAGCCTTGACGGTGTACAGCGCAACATTGAGCTGATTGGCAAGCTGTTCCCCAATGCAATTACCGAGGTGAAACGCAACGGCAAGGTAGAACACGCCATTGATTTTGACGCTCTGCGGCAGGAGCTTTCCGACTCCATCGTGGAGGGCCGGGAAGAGCGCTACCAATTTACATGGCCGGACAAGAAAAAGGCAATGTTGGCGGCAAATGCGCCCATCACGGCAACGCTGCGTCCGGTGGTGGCCGACAGTTTTGGCAAGGATGGCACACCCGGCGGTTTTGACAGCGAGAACCTCTATATTGAGGGCGATAATTTGGAAGTGCTGAAGCTCTTGCAGGAAACCTATCTGGGCAAAGTCAGGATGATCTACATTGACCCTCCATATAATACAGGCAATGACTTTGTCTATGAGGATGACTTTGCACAACGCACCGAGGACTACATGGGCAACAGCGGCCAGTATGACGAAGAAGGCAACCGCATGGTGACAAACACCGAAAGCAACGGCCGCTTTCATACGGATTGGCTCAATATGATTTATCCGCGGTTGAAATTGGCAAAGGATTTGCTGGCAGAGGATGGCATTGTTGTCATAAGTATTGATGATAATGAATTTGATAATTTGCGGAAATGTTGCGATGAAATATTCGGTGAGGCTAATTTAGTGAACTGTTTTATTTGGAATTGTTCGACTGCGGGAGGAATCCGACCCAAATTTGCAAGTAAAACACATGAATATATTTTAACCTACGCAAAGTCAAAAAATTCCGCTGAAACAATTTATGCGCCATTGTCGTCAGATGCGATAAAAATGTATTCTCAAAAAGATGCTCGAGGAGTTTATAGAGACAAGGACTTTGCATTTCGAAATAAATCCACAAATTTAAATCAGAGGTATGGGATTAAGTGCCCCGATGGAGAAGTTGTATATCCAAAGGATGGATATATTTATCGGTTTATCTATCCTAAGTTTGAAGAAACGCTACATGAGGGCGGCGTTACATTCAAAAAAACAAAAACCAGTCCATTAATCAACTCGAATGGCGAACAAGCGAGTTGGAATATCTATATTCGTAAATATTTAGGCGATGCAATGGGAGCTCCATCTACATTGATTCCTAAAGAAATGATGAGTATTTATAATGTTGGAACTCAAACGATACAGGATTTGTTTGATGGAAAAAGAGTCTTTGAAAATGCTAAGCCCGTCGATGTTATTCAGTATATGGCGAATATGTTTACAAAAGGCAGTGAATGCAATACTATTCTTGACTTTTTCTCCGGCTCTGCTACTACCGCCCATGCTGTGATGCAATTAAACGCTGAAGATGGCGGACATCGTAAGTTCATTATGGTGCAGCTGCCCGAAAAGACGGACGAAAAGAGCGAAGCTTACAAGGCAGGCTACAAGAACATCTGTGAAATCGGCAAGGAACGTATCCGCCGTGCGGGCCGGAAAATCAAGGAGGATGCCGGATTGACGGCTCCGGCTGATCTGGACATTGGGTTCCGCTGCTTACGTCTGGATGAAAGCAACATGAAACCGGTTTACTACACGCCGGAGAAGACCCAGCAGCAGGATCTGTTCTCGCTGGTGGATAACGTAAAACCTGACCGTACCCCGGAAGATTTGCTGTTCCAGGTGATGCTGGATCTGGGTGTGCTGCTGTCCAGCCCCATTGAGGTGAAAGAGATCGCAGGCAAAAAGGTGTTCAACGTGGCAGAGGGCTTCTTGCTGGCCTGCTTTGACCATGATGTGACGGAGGAAACCGTCAAGGCCATTGCCCAGATGAAGCCCTACTATGCCGTGTTCCGTGACAGCTCCATGGCAAACGACAGCGTTGCAACAAACTTTGACCAGATTTTTGAAACATATAGCCCGGAAACGGTAAGGAAGGTGCTGTAATGGATTTTAGTGGTATTAACTTACCTGATTTAACCCCAAGAATAGATACCTCGTTTATTGATGAAATGAATAGGCAAAATCAGGAAATGATTGATAGCATTACGCCACTGAACGAGATTCTTGCAGAGGAAATAAAACCAATACTTGAAGGAAATCAGAAAGTGGTAGAGGGACTTAATGATAACTATTCAAAACTTAACGATTTGTACCTGTTGAAAGAGAAAGAGTTGGAAGAAAGCAAACAGGAAGCTGAAAAAGCAAAAAAGTATAATACAAAGATGCTGATTATTGCCCTTGTTTCTGCGGGTATTGCGTTAGCTTCGCTTGTTGCTACTATCCTTATTGCTGTTCTTTAATGGTGAAAATGTGATATGGATGATAAAAAGAAAAAAGAACTTGCTATTCGCAGTTCTGCTGCGGAGTACCTGACTTTTGTGGCTTCTACGGGTGAGAGCGATGCAAGCTATGAAATGCGCTATGAGGATGAAAACATCTGGCTGACGCAGAAGATGATGGCGGCGCTGTATGATGTGGATGTGCGCACGGTCAACGAGCATATCAAAAAAATCTATGCGGACGGCGAATTGACCGAGCAAGCAACTATCCGGAAATTCCGGATAGTTCAGACCGAGGGCACTCGGCAGGTCAATCGGGAACTGACGCATTATAATTTGCAGCTGATTATTGCAGTCGGCTTCAAGGTGAACAACCAGCGGGCGGTGCAGTTCCGCAAGTGGGCGGGTCAGATTGTCAAGGAACACACCATTCAGGGCTGGACAATGGATGTGGAACGCCTGAAGAAGGGTCACATGTTCACGGATGAATATTTTGAGCGTCAGTTGCAGCAGATTCGGGAGATTCGTCTGTCGGAGCGCAAGTTCTATCAGAAAGTAACGGATCTGTACGCAACAGCGTTTGATTATGACAAGGATGCAAAAACGACCCGGCGGTTCTTCCAGACGGTTCAGAATAAGATGCACTATGCTGTGCATCGCCACACGGCGGCAGAACTGATCGTGGAGCGTGCCGATGCCAACAAGGAGCACATGGGATTGACTACATGGGAAAATGCGCCGGATGGGAAAATCCTGAAAGCGGATGTGACAGTAGCCAAAAACTACCTGAGCAAAGAGGAAATGAACTATCTGGAGCGAATCGTGTCGCTCTATCTGGATTATGCCGAGCTGCAGGCGGAACGCAAGATTCCCATGAGCATGGAGGACTGGGCAAAGCGGCTGGATGGTTTTCTGGAGTTCAACGGCAATGAACTGCTGACAGGCCCCGGTAAAATCAGCGCGGAACAGGCCAAACTCCATGCAGAAACCGAATACGAAAAGTATCGTGTCATTCAGGATCGCCTGTATGAAAGCGATTTTGACCGGTTCCTGATGCTGGAGCAGGAGGTAAACCACAAAGATGAAGTTTAGTTTTAAGATTCAGCAGTACCAGACTGACGCTGTGGATGCGGTGGCACGGGTCTTTCAGGGTCAGCCCTACAATGCAGGCGTGTCGTACCTGCGGGATATGGGAAACCTGTCTGCACAGCCGCAGCAGTTGAGCCTTGTTTCCAATGGGGACGATGCAACACAGGTGGAGTTGCTGGATTTGATCAACGATTCCGGTTTTAAGAACGAAGCACTCCAACTGACCGACCAGGAGCTGCTTCAGAACATCCGCGCGTTGCAAGCAGAAGCAAACATCCATCAGTCGGACAAGTTGGTGGCACCGCTGGGCAGGTGTTCTCTGGATATTGAGATGGAAACCGGCACAGGCAAGACCTATGTTTACATCAAGACCATGTTCGAGCTGAACAAGCGGTATGGTTGGAGCAAATTTATCGTTGTTGTGCCGAGTATCGCCATCCGTGAAGGCGTAAAGAAGTCCTTTGAGATCACTGCCGATCACTTTATGGAGTGCTACGGCAAAAAGGCACGGTTCTTTATCTACAACAGCAGCAACCTGAATCAGCTGGATTCGTTCTCCAGCAACTCCGGCATCAATGTTATGATCATCAACACGCAGGCGTTTGCCGCCTCCATGAATGAGGACAAGAACGTGGAAGGCCGCAAGGGAGATGCTGCGGCGCGTATCATCTACACCAAGCGGGACGAGTTCGGCTCCCGCCGCCCGATTGACGTCATCGCAGCCAACCGTCCGATCCTGATTCTGGATGAGCCGCAGAAGATGGGCAAAGAGGACTCCGCTACCCAGAAAGCCCTGAAAAAGTTCAATCCGCTTTTCACGCTGAACTACTCTGCTACCCATGCCAAGCAGCACAATCTGATCTACGTTTTGGATGCGTTGGACGCTTACAACAAGCGGCTGGTCAAAAAGATCGAAGTCAAAGGCTTTGAGGTAAAAAATCTTCGTGGTACGGACAAGTATCTGTATCTGGAAAGCATTATCATCTCCCCGAAGAATCCGCCACGGGCAAAAGTGGAGATGGAGGTCAGCTACCAGAACGGCACGAAGCGAGAGTTCCATACGCTGGATGTGGGCGATAATCTCTATTACATCTCCGAGAAAATGGAACAGTACAAGGGCTTCGTAGTGTCGGAAATCGACCCGATCACGGGCGTTGTGACCTTTACGAACGGGGACACCATCCGCAAAGGCGATGTCACCGGCGATGTTTCTGAAAATGATATGCGCCGGGTGCAGATCCATGAAACGATCCTTTCGCACTTTGAAAAAGAGCAGGAACTGTTCAAACTGGGCATCAAGACGCTTTCCCTGTTTTTCATTGACGAAGTGGCAAAATACCGCCAGTACGATGAAGACGGAAACGAGCTGCTGGGCGAGTACGGCAAGATTTTTGAGCAGGAGTATCTTTCGGTTCTGAATGAGCATCGTACCCTGTTCGACCCTGCTTATACAGCCTATCTGGATTCAACCGATGTGCATGATGTCCACAAGGGCTATTTCAGCATCGACAAGAAAGGTCACAGCGTCAACAGTTCGGTCAAGCGTGGCTCAGATATGTCGGATGACATTTCTGCCTATGATCTGATCCTGAAAAACAAGGAACGTCTGCTGTCCTTTGAAGAGCCGACCCGGTTCATCTTCTCCCACTCCGCACTGCGGGAAGGTTGGGATAACCCGAATGTGTTCCAGATCTGCACCCTGAAGCACAGCGACAGCACCACGCAGAAGCGGCAGGAAGTAGGCCGTGGACTGCGTCTGTGCGTGAACAAGGATGGAAACCGCATGGATGCGGAAGTGCTGGGAGATAAGGTGCAGGATATCAACGTCCTGACCGTTATTGCCAGCGAGAGCTATGCAGGATTTGTAGATGGACTGCAAAAGCAGACCGAAGCAGTGCTGTATGATCGCCCCCGCAAGGCCGACATTGCATATTTCACCGGCAAGACCATCAGGCTGGATGGCAAAATCGTCAAGGTGGATGACCGTCAGGCACGGGCAATCTATCAGTATCTTGTCCGCAATAACTATGTGGATGAGCAGGATAACGTCACGCAGGACTACCGGGACGATGTGCAGACCGGAACACTTGCACCGGTGCCGGAAACGCTGAAGCCCATCGAAGAGGGCGTGCACACGCTTGTGCAGGCAATTTATGATGACAGTATGCTCAAGTCCATGTTTGAGGATGGCAACAAGCCGAAAGTACTAGAAAATCCGCTGAACGACCGGTTTGAAAAAGCTGAGTTCCAGAAGCTTTGGCAGACAATCAACCACAAATACGCCTATACGGTGGATTTTGATTCTGAGGAACTGATTCAGAAAGCAATCGTACACATCGACAGCGAGTTGTACGTCAGCCGGTTGCAATATACCGTCACCTATGCTGGTCAGAAAGATGTTCTGAGTGCCGATATGGTGCGGGAAGGCAGCAGCTTCAACGACGCAAAGCACAAAACAGATGCGTTGCGGAATGCACATAACGGGCAGGTTACGTATGATCTGATCGGTAAAATTGCAGAGGGGACAACGCTGACCCGGCATACCGTTGCACGGATTTTGCAGGGCATCAAGCCGACAACCTTTGCGATGTACCAGAACAACCCAGAAGAATTTATCGCAAAGGTGATCCGGCTGGTCAAGGAGCAGAAAGCTACCATGATCGTGGAGCATATCACCTATGATACCATTGAGGGCAGCTACGACAGCAGCATCTTTACGGCAGAGAAACACGCTCTGACGATGGATAAGGCTTACAAGGCACAAAAGGCGATTCAGGATTA
>OGMM01000776.1_pt1 | contig 12129 bp, 10 predicted proteins | sample 1573221 | NCBI WGS metagenome assembly OGMM01 (sample SAMEA2581988, study PRJEB24529) | metagenome | biome: Human gut stool | place: China | collected 2011 | reverse complement strand
TTAACGATAGAAAAATAACGGAATGGGATTAGTCAAACCAAAAAAATTTCTGGGACAACACTTCCTTAAAGACCTGAGTATTGCAAAAGACATAGCCGATACAGTGGACGAATGTCCCGGTTTACCTATTCTCGAAGTAGGACCGGGCATGGGAGTATTAACCCAATTCCTGATGGAAAAAGGACGTGAAGTGAAAGTGGTAGAGCTTGATTTTGAATCGGTTGCCTATCTGCGTGAGAACTTCCCCGCTTTGGAAGGAAACATCATAGAAGATGACTTTCTGAAGCTGAAACTGGAGAAGCTGTTTGACGGCAGACCTTTTGTCCTCACCGGTAACTATCCTTATAATATATCCAGCCAAATCTTTTTTAAAATGCTGGACTACAAAGACCTGATTCCCTGTTGCACCGGAATGATTCAGAAAGAAGTGGCCGAACGTATTGCCGCCGGTCCGGGCAGCAAGACATACGGCATCCTGAGCATTCTGATTCAAGCATGGTATAAGGTGGAATATCTGTTTACCGTACACGAACATGTGTTCAACCCGCCCCCCAAAGTAAAAAGTGCCGTCATCCGCATGACACGCAACGAAACAAAAGAACTGGGGTGCAACGAGAGGTTGTTCAAACTTATCGTGAAAACCACTTTCAACCAACGACGCAAGACTTTGCGGAATTCCATCTCTTCAATTTTAGAAAAAGGAAATCCGCTGAGCAATGATCCGGTATTCAACAAACGCCCGGAACAGTTATCGGTACAGGAATTTATCGAGCTGACCAACCGGGTGGAAACCGCTCTGAAAGACAAAGCAGACATAGACTGCGGCAACGACATCGCCCGCAAAGGTGCAACAAGCCAAAAGGAATAACCTATTTATTTTATATTAACGGAAGAAGAATAGGATGAATAAAGAGGAATTAGAAAAAGTAGAGCAGCTCATCGAGCAAAAGAACTCCGAAGAACTGAAAGGACTGCTCTCCGGCTTACATCCTGCCGACATTGCCGAACTGTGCAATGAACTGGATGCCGAAGAAGCCCCTGGTAAGGCATCGCATCCTGGAAGACCATAATGAAACAGCTGCCGATGTCCTCATCGAAATGGACGAGGACGCACGTAAGGATTTCTTAGAGATACTTCCTTCCGAAACAATTGCCAAGCGATTTGTAGACTACATGGACTCGGATGACGCCGTTGACATCATCCGTGAAATGGACGAAGACAAACAGGAAGAAGTCCTTTCGCACATCGAAGATATAGAACAGGCAGGCGACATTGTCGACTTGCTGAAATACGACGAAGACACCGCCGGCGGTTTGATGGGAACCGAAATGGTCATCGTAAATGAAAACTGGAGTATGCCCGAATGTCTGAAAGAAATGCGTATTCAGGCAGAAGACATGGATGAAATCTATTATGTATATGTAGTGGATGACGACGAACGCCTGCGTGGTGTATTCCCCTTAAAAAAGATGATTACCAGTCCTTCTGTTTCCAAAGTGAAGCATGTGATGAAGAAGGACCCGATCTCAGTACATGTAGACACTCCGATAGACGAAGTGGTTCAGTTAATTGAAAAATACGACTTGGTGGCAGTCCCCGTAGTAGACAGCATCGGTCGTTTAGTGGGGCGTATCACTGTAGACGATGTAATGGACGAAGTCCGTGAACAGGCCGAACGCGATTACCAGTTGGCATCCGGTTTGTCTCAAGACGTAGAAACGGACGACAGCGTATTCCGCCAGACCACAGCACGTCTGCCATGGCTGCTGATTGGAATGATTGGCGGTATCGGCAACTCCATGATACTGGGAAACTTCGACAGCACCTTTGCAGCCCATCCCGAAATGGCACTCTATATCCCGCTTATCGGCGGTACGGGAGGAAATGTGGGAACACAATCTTCCGCACTAGTAGTACAGGGGCTTGCCAACAGTTCGCTGGATGCCCACAATACATGGAAACAAATCGTTAAAGAATCCGTAGTAGCCGTTATCAATGCGACTATCATTTCCATGTTGGTTTATATTTATAACTTTATCCGCTTCGGAGCAACTGCCACCGTATCTTACTCGGTATCAGTCAGCCTGTTCGCTGTTGTCATGTTTGCTTCCATCTTCGGAACCTTGGTCCCCATGACACTCGAAAAGCTAAAAATAGATCCCGCCATTGCCACGGGACCGTTTATCTCCATTACCAACGATATCATAGGCATGATGCTTTATATGGGCATTACGGTATTACTATCGTAATTCTCTTTCTTCATAATGTGTTTCGGGCACGGATTTCATATTCTGTATCACCATATTAAGTGTGACAAAGGATGAGATTCGTGCCCGAAATACAACATTTATCGACCTAAAATAAAAAAAACAGGCAAAATAGTATGAAGTTCTAATTTATTTCTTTTAATTTGTAAACTGTTGCTATAATAAGAAAGCTCACTTTAAAAATCTATACGATGGACTCGAATGAAACTAATCGCCCTTTAACCGAAGTTCCGATGGACAAGACGCCCGAAACTTTGGTATCATCCCCCGCCCAAGCGGAAGAGAATAACACTATGTATGTACCTAAACAAACCAAAGAAGAGGTCATTAAACGTCTAAAAGAACTCAACGAAGATGCTTGCAATGCCGACAAACAAGAGTTGGATTTGCTGAAACAAACTTTCTATAAGTTACACAAAGCAGAACAGGAAACGGCTCGTAAAACATTTATAGAGGCCGGTGGAGCACCCGAAGCATTTGTAATGCCTTCAGACGACTCTGAAAGCCGCTTCAAGGAAGCCATGAGTTCCATCAAAGAGAAAAGAAGCGCCATGCTTGCGGAGCAGGAGAAAGAAAAAGAAGAGAACTTGCAGAAGAAACTGGCCATCATTGAAAAGCTGAAAGAGCTGTCTGAATCTCACGATGACGCCAACAAAGCCTACAATGAATTCAAAAAACTACAGCAAGAATGGAATGAAATCAAGCAAGTTCCGGCAGCCAAAATCAATGAACTATGGAAGAATTACCAGCTTTATGCTGAAAAGTTCTACGATCTGATTAAGCTGAACAATGAATTCCGCGAATATGATTTCAAGAAAAACCTCGAAATTAAACTGCATCTCTGTGAAGCAGCCGAAAAACTGGCAAACGAAGAAGACATCATTTCCGCTTTCCACCAATTACAGAAACTGCATCAGGAATTCCGTGATACAGGTCCCGTAGCCAAAGAATTGCGCGAAGAAATCTGGACACGTTTTAAAACTGCTTCAACAACCGTAAACCGCCGTCACCAGCAGCACTTCGAAGCCCTAAAAGAAAAAGAGCAACGCAACTTGGATGAAAAGACCGTTATTTGCGAAATTGTGGAAACAATGGAGTATGACACATTTACCACCTTCCAGGATTGGGAAAATAAAACACAGGAAGTCATTGCTTTGCAGGCCAAATGGAAAACCATCGGCTATGCTCCGCAGAAAATGAATGTGAAAATATTCGAGCGTTTCCGTTCGGCATGTGATGAATTCTTTAAACGCAAAGCCGAATTCTTCAAGTCTGTCAAGGAAAACATGTCCGGCAATTTGGAGAAAAAGAAAGAATTATGTGAAAAGGCTGAAGCGCTGAAAGACAGCACAGACTGGAAGACTACCGCCGAAGTATTGAGCAAATTGCAAAAGGAATGGAAAACCATCGGCCCGGTCCCAAAGAAATATTCGGAAATGATATGGAAGCGTTTCATCGGGGCTTGTGACTATTTCTTTGACCAAAAGAACAAGGCTACTTCTTCACAACGTTCTGTTGAACAGGAAAATATGGTGCTGAAAAAAGAGATTATCGAAAAGCTGAATGCAATCAACGCTCAAGAAACTCCTGAAGAAGATGCCGATAATACCATTCGTGAGCTGATGAAAGAATGGAATACAATCGGCCATGTCCCTTTCAAGGAAAAAGATAAGTTATACAAACAATATCACGCAATAATTGATAAGTTGTTCGATAAACTGAACCTGTCTGCTTCTCAGAAGAAGTTGAGCAACTTCAAGTCAAACATCGGTAAAGAAGGTAATATATACCGTGAACGTGAAAAGCTGGTTCGTGCGTATGAAAATATGAAAAACGAAATTCAAACGTACGAAAATAACTTGGGATTCCTGACCAGTTCGTCAAAGAAAGGCAGTAACCTGGTAACAGAAATGAATCGTAAAGTTGAAAAGTTAAAAGCAGATTTAGAATTAATACTGAAGAAAATCGAAATCATTGACCAATCAATGAGTAAAGAATAAAAAAAATATTCTTATATCTTGATTCCGCCGTCTTAATCAGAAGGAGCATCCTTTTATATTGAGATGGCGGTTTTTTAAATACATCTGTTCAATAGACTCGGAAAAGATGTTTCTTTGGGAGAATTGGCAATCCCGATTTGCCCCCGAATCAATGTCCCACTTTTTTCGAAAGACAAAATGAGAGCAATAAAAAAGCTCCTAAAACAATATATTTAGGAGCTTTTTAAACTTTAACAAGTAATTTCTTTGTTGGGATACCAGGATTCGAACCTGGAAAAACAGGACCAGAATCTGTTGTGTTACCATTACACCATATCCCAATGTCCTTTATCAAAAGCCTCATTTCGTTTTTGACGGTGCAAAGATACCGCTTTTTCTGAAACCTACAAACTTTTATATAACTTTTTTCTAAAAAAACTCCATTATTTTACTGTAAAGTGAATTGGCATAGAAGTATTATCATCATCCAACATACTTCTTCACAAGTAAAACCAAAGTCAACAAATCCATCTAATTTATTAATAATCAGAATATATTCATAAATATCCAATCTGACATCCGAAACAAACACATCCAACTCCGGCAAAACATTCAAAGAGCCATTCTGTTTGTCCGGTACGACCACCCTATCTTTCATCCTTTAATATATTTGAGGTAAAAACAGAGGTAAATCAAAACTTATCTAAGGGATTAACCTAATATTAAAAGGTTCTCTAACTAAAAAAAACAAAAAGAGCGCATATTTCAAGCACATTTTTTCGTTGTAATTAGAAAACCAAGTATCTTTGTACTTTGTTGTAAATGTAGACTATTGAGTAAAATTAGTATTAAATAGAATGAACGAAGCAAAGTATTTAGTAAAAAAAATAACAGAAGGTATTCAAGAAAAAAAAGGTAAAAACATTGTTATAGCAGACCTTAGTTCCATTGACGATACGATTTGCAATTATTTTGTTATCTGTCAGGGAAATTCTCCCAGCCAAGTCACAGCGATTGTCGACTCGGTAAAAGATTATGTCCGTATAGCAACAGATAATAAGCCGACTGCAATAGACGGACTCCAAAATGCACAATGGGTAGCAATGGACTATAGTGATGTCTTAGTACATGTATTCCTACCCGAGGTCAGAGATTTCTATAATCTGGAGCACCTATGGGCAGATGCCAAGCTTACCTACTTACCCGATTTAGATTAAACATTTGATAGAAAAAAAATGAGTGAAACTAATAATAACAACAAGCCTAAAATAAATATGCCACGCTTTAATTTAAGCTGGTTATATGTTATCATCGCAATGAGCTTTGGTATCCTCTATTTTTCCAATCAGGAAGGAGGAATAGATAAGCAAATCACTTATACCGAGTTTAAAGACATGGTGAATAAGGGGTATGCGAATAAAATCATTGCCTATGACAATAATACAGTTGAAATGTTTATCAAACCTGAGTATATCAAAGATGTATTCAAGAATGATTATAAGAGAGTAGGAAGAAGTCCCTCACTGAGTGTAGAAATCGGTTCGATAGAATCATTGGACAAATTTTTGGAAAAAGCTCAGGAAGAGGGTCATTTTACGGGCTCGATCAGTTACGAGAAAAAACGTGACTATTTCGGCGCTCTGTTTTGGAATATCGCTCCTTTCCTACTTCTAATCGGTATTTGGATGTTTGCCATGCGCCGTATGAGCGGAGGCGGAGGTTCGGGTGGCGCCAATCCTTTTAATGTAGGTAAAAGTAAAGCCCAAGTATATGAAAAGGGAGACAAGACCAACCGAATTACATTTAAGGATGTAGCCGGTCAGGCAGAAGCAAAGCAGGAGGTAGAAGAAATTGTAGAGTTTCTGAAACAACCACAGAAATATACGGAACTTGGAGGTAAAATACCTAAAGGCGCTTTGCTTGTAGGCCCTCCGGGAACAGGTAAAACCCTGCTTGCAAAAGCTGTGGCAGGTGAAGCAGATGTTCCGTTCTTCTCATTATCCGGCTCTGATTTCGTTGAAATGTTTGTGGGTGTAGGCGCTTCACGTGTTCGTGACCTTTTCCGTCAGGCCAAGGAAAAAGCTCCTTGTATAATTTTCATTGACGAAATTGACGCAGTAGGACGTGCACGCGGTAAAAACCCGAGTATGGGTGGAAATGACGAACGCGAAAACACACTGAACCAATTATTAACCGAAATGGATGGCTTCGGCTCTAACAGTGGCGTCATTATTTTGGCCGCTACCAACCGTGTAGATATCCTCGATAAAGCATTGCTTCGTGCCGGACGTTTTGACCGTCAAATTCATGTTGATTTACCCGACTTGAATGAACGCAAGGAAGTGTTTGGCGTACATTTAAAGCCTTTGAAGCTGGATCATTCGGTAGACATCGATTTATTAGCCCGTCAGACTCCCGGATTCAGCGGCGCAGATATTGCCAATGTATGTAATGAAGCAGCACTGATCGCCGCCCGCCATGGTAAGAATGCGGTTGGGAAACAAGATTTTCTAGATGCTGTAGACCGTATTATCGGTGGTTTGGAAAAGAAAACCAAAATCATGACTGCCGAAGAAAAGCGTACTATTGCCTTACACGAAGCCGGTCACGCTACGCTGTCTTGGTTTTTGGAACATGCCAATCCTTTGATTAAGGTAACCATTGTTCCCCGTGGACGTGCATTGGGAGCCGCATGGTATTTGCCCGAAGAACGGCAGATCACAACCAAAGAGCAGATGCTGGATGAAATGTGTGCCACTTTAGGGGGACGTGCAGCCGAAGAACTGTTCACCGGACATATTTCAACCGGTGCCATGAACGATTTGGAACGTGTGACAAAACAATCATATGGAATGATTGCTTATGCCGGAATGAGTGAAAAGTTACCCAACTTATGTTATTACAGCAACGATGAATACTCTTTCAGCAAGCCTTACAGTGAACGTACAGCCGAACTGATTGACGAAGAAGTGAAAAGAATGATCAACGAACAATATGATCGGGCAAAAGCAATATTATCCGAACATAAAGATGGTCACAACGAGCTGGCCCGTCTGCTGGTTGAAAAAGAAGTAATTTTCGCCGAAGATGTGGAACGCATTTTCGGCAAACGCCCCTGGACTTCACGTTCAGAAGAAATTATGGCTTTAGAAGCTACAGCAAAACCAGTAGAAGTAACCGAAGATTTTGAAGAGAAGAATTCTTCAGATTCTGAGGAAAAGGAAAAAGAAAAAAAAGAAGCATAACATTGTAGAAAGATCTGTCAACTATATAAGCATTGTCATTCTGAATGATACAAAGAGTCCGTAATAATCCAGATATATCCGGATTCTTCATGGTCACTCAGAATGATAAAAAAACAGATCTTCTACTTTGATTTTTGAATCACTTAAGACTAACGACCGTGAAAAGCAATTTCTTACAACGTGCCATAACCGGAATTATTTTTGTTGCAGTACTGATAGGCTGCATCGTGGGAGGGGCTGTCTCATTCGGCATCCTATTTGCCATTATCAGCGCATTGGCAATCAATGAATTCTGTAATTTGGTCAATCATGTAGAAGGAATACAAGTAAATAAACGTATATGTATTCTCAGCGGAATTTTTCTTTTCCTGTGCTTTTTCTATTTTGGAATAGATCCTTCACAAACAGGTATATTTATTCCTTATTTAGCTTTATTTATTTATCTGATGGTCAGCGAACTTTATTTGAAAAAAGAAAACCCGCTGAATAATTGGGCTTATGCCATGTTAAGCCAGATGTATATTGCCTTGCCATTCGCTTTGCTGAATGTATTGGCTTTCCATTCGGACGAAACAGCCAGCCTTTCACAATACAACGCTATTCTCCCACTATCTATTTTTATATTCAACTGGGTGAATGATACAGGTGCTTACTGTACAGGCATGCTGTTTGGCAAACATAAACTATTTGAACGCATCTCTCCTAAGAAGTCATGGGAAGGCTCTATTGGCGGCGGCATTTTCTGTATCATAGCTTCTTTCCTGCTATCTCACTTCTTCCCTTTCATGTCTACCGGAGTATGGATCGGACTAGCATTGACAGTGGTAGTATTCGGAACCTGGGGAGATTTAACGGAATCTTTATTAAAACGCCGTCTAGGCATCAAAGATTCGGGCAATATTTTACCGGGACACGGTGGAATGCTCGACCGTTTTGACAGCGCGATTCTCGCAATCCCGGCAGCAGTAGTCTATCTGTATGTAGTTTCTTTATTTTAACTCCGCCAAATCCAAAGGATTAAAGCCCGGTACATCCTCGCCAGTGAGCGGATAAGAGAAAATATATGTTTTTTCTTCCCCGTCCACAGGATTAACCAATACCTTTATTCCTTTCAATTCACTGTTTTCCGGTGAATAATCACCTAATTTAAAAGAAACCATACCAGGTACCAATCTGCCCTGACTTCCGTTGTTATTATAGCGGAGTTCCAAATGCGCATATCCGTCCTTTGTCCAAGGAATCATCTCATTCACAACCAGATTAAGAATAGGTTTCTGCGGACTGGGAAAATTCAACATAAAACGTACATTCAGATAGTCATCAGAAGGCCACATATCCTTGATCTGTACTTTCATATTTCCAATACTGTCCATATTATCGGGGTTCAATCCGATAATTTTCTGAACAGGTACTAAGGTATAGTCATTCAAACGGATATTATAAGCAAATCCACTTTCACCGGCTTCCAAAAAAGAATAATTTCCAAAAATCCGTTCTCCTGCCTTCAAATCCCGGTAAGGAACAATATGCTGCACCACCCACAACTTCTCTCCGTTGTCCAACACCAAATAAGGAGCATCATACTGAGGTTGTTTTTCTACGGTAGCCATAGCTATAGTCACCGTACTGTCCGGATCACTTTCATCATTACCACAAGATGAAAAGGCGAATACTCCGCTCAAAAGAAGCATCGCCCCTAACATAGATTGAAAAAAATATTTCATATACTTCCAGGGTTTAAGTTGTTTACCCGAAAGAACAAAAAGAGATCGTGAAAAGTTTATTTCTTCAACAAAGCTACCATTTCACGGGCTGCTGTCCCCGAAGCTCCTGCCGGACCTAAAATCTGAATAATACGATCATACTCTTCCAACACCTTATTTCTGTATACCTTATTATATAAAAGAGATTCTAACTCTGAACGCACGTTATCCACCGTCATCGTATCCGCCACCAGTTCACGAACCACTTCCTTGTCGGCTACCAGATTAACCAACGAAATATATTTCACTTTTAGAATATGCCGGCGAAGAAAAGCGATAAATTTCCCTACCGGAGTATAGTAACACACCACTTGAGGAACACGGAAAAGAGCTGTTTCCAAAGTTGCAGTACCCGAAGTCACCAATGCCGCCTGCGCGTGCTGCAACAACCTGTAGGTCTGTCCGAAAATGATTTTAACCGGTACATTCGGATTTATATAATCCGAATAATAGGCAGGGTCCATCCCCGGAGCCCCTGCCAGCACCAATTGATAATCTTTGGTAAACGGAGCAGCAGCCTCCAGCATCATCGGCAGGTTGTCTTTGATTTCCTGTTTCCGGCTGCCCGCCAACAATGCGATAACAGGCTTTTCGGACAAGCCATTATCCGCCACAAATTCCGGAAATCCATCCGGATGTTCCTTACAATAAGCATCCACTGCATCTACACAAGGATTACCCACATAATGAACAGGGTACTGATGTCCGGCAAAAAACTCAACCTCAAAAGGCAGGATGGAAAACAGTTCGTCCACATCCCGCTTGATATTTTTAATCCTATACTCTTTCCAAGCCCATATTTTAGGAGAAATATAATAGTAGACAGGTATTTTCGTCTGCTTCTTTATAAACTCGGCTATTTTCAGGTTAAAGCCGGGATAATCCACCAGAATCACTACATCAGGAGCCCAACGAACAATGTCCTGCTTACATTCTTTCATATTCCGAAAGATAGTACGCAAATGCAACAACACCGGGATAAAACCCATATAAGCCAGTTCTTTGTAATGCTTCACCCGCGTTCCACCAACAGCCGTCATCAAGTCCCCGCCAAAGAAACGGAATTCTGCTTCCGGATCTTCCTGTATCAAGGCACGCATTAAATTAGATGCGTGCAAATCGCCTGATGCCTCGCCTACTATCAAATAGTATTTCATACTTCCAGATTCCAGTTTTTCAACTCATTCATCATCCCATAAGCAGTCACATCAATTTGGGTCGGAGTTACCGCCACATACCCATGTCCTAATGCCCAGTGATCCGAATCTTCCGCTTCCGGTTCATAGTTATCAAACTCTCCGGTCAGCCAGAAATACTCTCCCCCCCGAGGATGCAGACTACGCTTCCATTCATTAATCCAAGCCCCATTCGTCTGACGGCAGATGCGTACCCCTTTCAAGGAAGCTGTATCCGGAAAGTTCACATTCAAGCAAATTCCCAAAGGCAAGCCATGCTCCAGGACCTGCTCAGTAATACGGCGTATATAAGGCAGCGATGAAGAGAAATCAGCATCCGCAAAATGATTACATAATGAATATCCGATAGAAGAGATCCCCTTCAGACACCCTTCAATCACTACCCCCATCGTACCGGAATAATGCACATTCACTGAAGAATTATCACCGTGGTTTATTCCACCTATCACCACATCGGGACGACGGGGAACCACCGTATGCAATGCCAGTTTCACACAATCTACCGGTGTGCCCGTACATTTATACACAGTCAAATCCTCCTCTTCACGTCCCTTGTAATACTTCACAGGATGCTCGGAAGTGATCGCCCCCGAAGCTCCCGAACGAGGACCGTCCGGTGCCATTACGATTATCTCACCCATTCCACGCAACCCGCGTATCAATTCATTCAATCCCTTAGCTTCCACGCCGTCATCATTTGACAGCAATATCAACGGTTTTTCTTTCTTCATATTTTTCCACTCTTTTTCTCGGAGCGTAAAGATACAACTCTTTGCCGGAACTACCCCTCACCGGAAAAGAAAATTATCTTAATGTTCTACAACCCAGTGCTAAAAATAGAATAGAATTGAATGAAAATTTCTATCTTTGCCGCCGTTGAGTTATTAACAAAACCAATGAGTTATCAACAGTTTTGCTAATGTCTGCCGTTTTTTATAGGTGCAATCACCTATTATTTGTTACTTCGCAGCGAGAAAAACTGATTAATATGGGAAAAATTATTGCTTTAGCCAATCAAAAAGGTGGCGTAGGTAAAACTACCACAACGATTAACCTCGCAGCTTCTCTGGCAACACTGGAGAAAAAGGTGCTGGTTATTGATGCAGACCCTCAGGCCAACGCATCATCAGGATTGGGTGTGAACATCAAAGAGGTAGAATGCTCTATCTATGAATGTATTATCAACGAAGCCGATATACGGGAAGCAATTTATACCACCGACATTGACGGACTCGACATTGTTTCTTCACACATCGACCTGGTTGGCGCAGAAATAGAAATGCTGAACCTGGAAGACCGCGAGAAGATCATGAAAAAAGTATTAGCCCCCATGCGGGACGAATATGACTATATCCTGATAGACTGCTCCCCGTCGTTAGGCTTGATAACAATCAATGCGCTGACAGCAGCCGATTCAGTGATTATCCCTGTTCAATGCGAATATTTTGCATTAGAGGGCATCAGCAAATTGCTGAATACCATTAAGATTATTAAATCGAAACTGAATCCTTCACTGGAAATAGAAGGCTTCCTGCTGACAATGTTCGATTCACGTCTGCGTCTGGCCAACCAGATTTATGATGAAGTGAAACGCCATTTTCAAGAATATCTATTAAAGACAAGTATACAGCGTAACGTCAAACTGAGCGAAGCTCCCAGCCACGGCATACCTGTCATT
>OGMM01000773.1_pt1 | contig 12183 bp, 10 predicted proteins | sample 1573221 | NCBI WGS metagenome assembly OGMM01 (sample SAMEA2581988, study PRJEB24529) | metagenome | biome: Human gut stool | place: China | collected 2011 | reverse complement strand
TGGGGAGTGCCTTCCCCAAACCCTGCTTATGCGGCTTACGCCGCTGGAAAATCCCTCAAAATAATTTTTCGGATTTGTTACCGAAAAATATTATGGATTTTTTAAGAAAGAATATTGAAGTATATAATATAGAAAAGGTAAAAGATGGGGTAAGAGTTTGTCTTCAAGAACCCTTAAAAAAGGGAACTGGATTATATTTAGCATTTCCAGAGTGTCCAGAACGAAAGGGGGAAATTGTCCAATATACGAATATGCGATATGTTACTGAAGATGCAACAGGGCGAATGTTAGTAAAAATAGGGATACCAGATACAATAACTGATGAAGAATTTCAAATTTGGCTTAATCAGTCAATAAATACTGCTTCAAGGAAACTATATGATGAAACATACCAAGAGTTATATTTTGCTCAAATGTTACATTCAATGTATATGACAAGGTCCCAATTTAAAGCTGATTTACTGGCAAAGAGAGTAGATAATAATTCCATGCAGAGTGCAATTGCTAATCTCACTCTTAAATTGGAAGTTCCGGTTTTTCATGGTGTTGACTTAAAAGATATAATTGAAATAAGACAAAATTATGGTCAAAGCTTTAAAAATTTTAGGAATGAGTTAGGAGAAAAATTGATAAAGCTGAATGGATTACAGGATGATCAAAATTTAAAGAGAGAACTAGATATTGTTTCATATGAAATAAATGAAACTTATATAAATGATATTGCTAAAGAAATTTCTTCATTAAAAAGAGCTATTGGAATTGATGGAATAGTCTTAACTGGTACTCTATTGACAAGTTATGTAACAGGAGGTTTATCATTGATTGGTTCAGTTGCAGCGACTATTTCCGCAATGAAAGATTCGACAAAACTATTTGGCGATGTACGTGAAAATCCAGGTTACTTTTTATGGAAGATTGATAAGAAAAACAGTAGAAAGTGGTAATGAAAAGTGATTGATGATTATTGCCTGTAGAATTTTAGTATATGATTTATAGCAATGAAATAACATCCTCCCCTCCTACTTTGTGACAATTATATAATGTTCTCTATACAGAAATATGCGGTTTTAAGCCATTTTGGTGGTAAAAAAGCCGCATATTTTTTGTAGCAATGACTTGACATCCTCGGGGTGGATTTGTGTTTTCTTATGATATAGTTTGTTGGTTTTAAGTTCACTGCAAAGATGAAGTGGAGAGGAAAAATACGATGAACGAAACAATAAAATTGCTGGCAGGAGGTATAAGTGCTGTTGATTTATACTTAAAACTGACCATAGTTTTACATTCAGTTTTGATCCACCCAATAGGAAGAAAATCATTACTGTCATAACACATTTTTATATTGTACCTTAAAAATTTTACACTTAAATTTGATCCGCTTCTTATGAATAAATAAAATACATTTCATGTGCCTATGCACATAGGAAGCAGAAAGAAGAGGTGAAAAAAATACAAGACTGGGCCGCTGTACATAAGGTATACAAGCAAACCCAATCAATAAGAAAAACTGCTAAGATTCTTGGTATTTCCAGAAATACTGTTAAGAAACTGTTAGCTATGAATGCCCCACATGCTTATCACAGGACAATCTATAAATCCAAACTTGATGATTACAAAGACCAGATTGTCGAATGGCGTTGTGAACCATACTGTTTTAATGGAACGCGTATTTATAGGGAATTAGTCAATAGAGGATATACTGGAAGTATAAGCCCCATTTACAGGTATATACGGCAGATTAATGAGGATACTGGCGGACATATAAGCAGTAAAGCTACAGTAAGGCATGAAAGTCATCCTGGAGACCAGGCTCAATTCGACTGGACAGAGTATGATGTTCTTATTGGCTCAAGATATAGAAAAGTTTATTGTTTTGCAATGATTTTTGCAGCATCGCGTAAGAAAGCAGTATGTTTTTCACTAAAGGCGGATGCTGATGCCATATATGAAGCTATACAGGAACTTTTTGACGACCTTGGAGGAGTTACTCTTGAACTATTGATTGATAACCCTAAGTCACTGGTTATTGAAAATAATCCCCGGTCACAGGAAGAAGTCAGGTACAATCCATATGCCCTGATTGTTGCACGACATCTTGGTACAGAACTTAATGCATGCCCATGCTACTGGCCACGTAAAAAAGGAAAAATAGAACGTCAATTCAAATACATAGAGGAACAGTTCATAAAGGGTACAGCATTTGTTTCAATGGATAATCTTAACCGCAGAGGAAAGGAGTTTGTAAATGAATGGTGTAACTGCAGGCACAGCACAACGCAAAGGATTTCAAATCAACATTATCTTAAAGAAGAAAATATATTAGCATTCTTACAGGATGAAACAATAATGGGAGAATGTGTTGCTGCTATAAACTGAACCTTCGGAAAAATTTTGGTTATCGCATCAACAATTTTCCATTGCCATTTAGGGTGTAAATTCGAATCTATTTCATCAATAAGCACAATGCCTTCAACTTCTAACATATTATCTCCAATATCTGGATTTAACACTGCAATACGATATGCCAGATCAATGATAAGACTTAATATTGATTGATAACCTGCACTTAAATCCTCTATTTCTTTACAATCACCTTTCTCAACATATAATAATTTGCGTGAATTAACATCATATATAACTTCACTTTCTGCACCATCATTCATATAACACATAAAGTCAGAGATTATTTTCATAAATACTTTATAGTTATGTGGTTCTTTATGCAATTTCATAGTATTCCATTCCATCTGCATACACCAGTCATATACCGAATTAAGATTAAGCTTTCTATCAAGACATCCTAAATAACCACATCTTCTGTCATGCAGCTGCTTGATTTTTTTTACATCGGCATCTGCTCGTGCTGTGAGCCAATGTCTTGCTGCCCCTTGATAGCTTATTAATGGAAGAACCTCATCCATTGAATTAATCAATCTTTGTGAGACATGCTGTATATCTTTAGGTGTCATAGTAGTTTTACTTGAGCTGCTTGAATTCTTCTTAGCTCTTACCCACTCATAACCAATCCCCTTATATTCCACAAGACAACGTATTTGTGTTGATCCTGTATTGTATATTTTATTAGGAATTCCCATATTATCTTTGATGATTTTATATCTGACATCCTGTTTATATATATTTCTTGCTGGAACATCCTACATTCCTGTCAGAAAGCCTGAAACAGCCACAGAAGCAGCCTCCAAAATAGTTGTTTTTCCGACTCCATTATCACCTAACAAAATATTAAATCCTGGTTCAAACTCTAATTTAATATTATCAAACATTTTAAAATTTGATACTTCCAATTCTTTTAAATACATAATTAATTCTCCACAATACATAAAATAATATTTAATTTCCAATAAATAAAACCTTTAAAGTTATTATACTATAAAGGCTTTATTGTTAGCAAATATAAAATTATTATAATATGGATTACAAGTCATTTGAATCGTTAGGGTTAGTGTGGCTTGTTGTTGTTTTAATGGTGAAGAATAAAAAAGAATTGCGATGTATAAGAGAAGATTATTTGAGTATGAGGAGAAATATGATAATGAAATTGTAGAACTAGAGGACGAAGAATATAATTAAAATTTGAAAATATAGTCTTTTTTTGTGATTTATAGTCGTTTTTTGCAGAGGTTATTGTTATATAATTATGTTAGTGATACATTAAGGCTAACATATGTTGAGTATTATTTTGCGTGTAGCTGAAGGCAGCAATGGATACGGTTATTGTATTAAATTATAAATATAAGGTAAGTAGCATTGAAAATAGTCGTATATGATGATGGAAAGTTGCTGATGAAATATATTGATGAAGAATGGTGCCAATATAGGAGTACATAAGATAATGGTATTAATTTAAAAATGTTAGGGAGAATAGCCTATGAATAATTTATTGCAGGAAAACAAGGATCGGTTTATCAAAACTATGAACTTAAACATTACAGGAAATATAATGTCATGGCAGGATTGTCTTGTACAGATAAGTAATGTTTCTTACATTACAGCTAAGGGAATACAGCAGGTACCATTTCCTTGGATAACAATACCAGCTTTTATTATAGGAATTATGTTGTTTAAAGTAAATGTTGTGATAGCATTAATAGTTGTAATATGCAGTTTTGGTGGCGTGTATACGTGGTATAAGGAATATGAAAAAAGAAAGAATTCTATAGCTTTGGTTCTAACGATGAATTCTGGAGACAGGCTGGTTTTAATATTTAATGACAGAAGTTTCCTGGCAAAAGTAATGGAAGTTTTAAAGAAGATTATAACTGATGGAGGAATAGGAAAAAACAATTCTATTTCAATAGATTTAAGTGGTTGTCAGTTTAAAGGTGATGCAACGTTGCTTAATAATCTAGGAGTGAAACAATAAACTTTATAATTATACCGTTATGGAGGATATTATATGGGTATAAACATAGATATGAGCAATATGATTATAGGTGGTAATGCAAAAATATTAAATGATGCAAGTCTTATTGGTGGTGATGTTAATGTTAAAATGAGTAGTATGCATATAGATGGAGATGCTTTATTAATGCAAGGATTTGTTGTAAACGATTTCTATGCTCAACTAAATGAAAAGATAAATAATATGAACACTGATTCACCAGAATATAAGAGTATAAAAAGAATACTACAAATACCACAAAGTGATAAAAAATTAATAGCAAAAGAAGTAACAAAACATATTTATATATTTTCAAAAGGTGTGTTGGAAAATGTTCTTGCAAATTATATAAGCAGAGGATTTTAATATCTATAAAATGTTTATAAAATATGTTCTTGCGTAAGAAATATGTAAAGTTTGTGCTATAGACAAGATAATAAAAGATAGGATTTATGATGAATCCTGATGATTGCATGGAGGCAATACATAATATATAGATACAGGGATTACAAGCCATTCGAATCGTTAGGGTTCGGGTGGCTTGTTGCTTTATTATGAGTAGTTTGTTAGTTTAAAGTTTACTGTAAAGAATATTAGAGGAGGTTAATATGGACACAATACAGAAGAATTGTTCAAAGCATTTGTTTTTATCATATTCATGGAAGGATTTGGAATTAGCTGATAGAATTGATTATGAATTAACGAGTCAGGGTGTTGATGTAAAACGAGATATAAGAGATATTGGAGTTTGGAGAAGTATAAAAGAATTTATGTCTTTAATCAGAGAGCAAGACTATGCTGTTATGATAATAAGTAAAAGTTATTTGAAGTCTCCAAATTGTATGTATGAGGTTTTGGAGGTTTTTAAAGATGCTCAATACAAAGATAAAATTCTTTCAGTTGTAAAATCAGATGCTGATATATATAATCCGATATCGAGAGCAAATTATATTAAATACTGGGAAGAAGAAACCCAAAAGCTTGAAGAAACAATAAAAACTTTGAAATTGGACAATACTGCAGAATTAACAATGGATTTGAGAAAATATAAATTAATAGAAACAACAATAGCTTCTTTTTTAGATTTAATAGCAGATAAAAATAATCCTAAGGTTGTAGATGCAATACAAAAAATACGGGAAATAGTTTGTTCAGATAAGATTATCTTATATAAAGCTAGAAATGATAATAAAAAAGACTATTTAGATATAAAAGTAGAGGCATGCCATTATGCTTTTCTAAAATTTGAAACGTCAATGGATGTTTCAGATACGGAGTTAGAAAATATGATAGGAATAAAAAAGCTGTGTAATAGCACAGAACAAAATGAATACGACCTACCGATGTTAAGATGTGAAGTAATAAATCGCTCTAATCAAGAAAGGATAATACAAGAACCTTGTATAGAAGGTAATATTAAACTAAATGAAAATGAAGTGAATGCAGTGGGATTTTTTATAATAGATAACTCAAAAAAAAGACTAGAACCAGGTTCAAAAGCCTGTTTTATATTAAATGGTGTTTTTATGATTAGTATTATTCAATCACTATTTGCTGGTAAAATTATGAGTATTTATGTGGAAGATAATTTTGGTTTCCGTTATAAAGTAAAAATGAATCAACTAGAAGAAATAACAGATTATTTCAAGAAGTATTGCTCTAATTTAGATGAACTGAAGGAGAAATATAGTAAATATGGAAATATAAGTTGGAAACAAAATAGATATATCATTAAGACAATCTGATTAAATAAAAATAACCGCTCAGTTGGAGAGTGTGTCAGTCATTAGCATAAATTTTTATAATTAATGTTTGTTGATTAGGGATAACTCTGAAAATGTAGTGGTTGTTTTTATATAGAAATAGTATTTTTATAAGTATAAAGGTAATACATTATATATACAATACAATTATGTAGAAATAACTTCTTGTATGTAAGAAAAAAATTACCGGATATTGTTCAACATATGAAAAATAATATATGATGTCAAGTAGCATTTTTAACAAAAAAATATTTCGATATTCTCTATGGGTGGTTACAATATGTTATTGCATAAGCAATATGCAAAGTTTATACTATATCCAAGATAATCTCATTTTTGACACTTTTTAGGTTAAAAATCGCCGCAAATGCAGACAGTTACTGCGTTTGCGGCTTTTATACATTTTTCGTGAAAAGCGTAATGTTTTGCGTAATTCTTATAATCCTTTGGAACGCCTGATTATTCCAGCCATTGTCTTTGGTGTTGTAAGTTCATTATCGGTTCTGAATCCTGCATTATCATGCAATGCATCTGTAAGTTCTGTTCTTGTATAGTTAGGTATATAGCCATATTCCCCAACCTTCCTGATATTCATTTTGCGCAGGCTGTTTATGATTTCTTCACATGTAAAGCTGCTGTCAAGATGTTTTTCAAGTATCCTGTAAATCATAAGGGATATGAAGCATGTGAGAAAATGTGCTTTTATGCGGTCATCGCGGTGAAGATATACAGGTCTTGCATCAAATTCAGATTTCATGATTCTGAAGGATTCTTCTATTTCCCATCTGTCATGGTTTATCCTGGCTATTTCGGCAGGGTCATCGTCAAGATTTGTACATACGGCATAAAAACCATCGTACTTTGCTTCTTCTTCAATGGCATTTATATTTAGTTCATAGGCAGCTTTTTCTGCGATTTCCCCATCATTAGTGAAAGGAGTTTTTTTGATAAATCTTTTTGCATCTGTAACAGAGTGTTTATCATACTGTGCCGGATGCTGCAGATATTTCTTTGCTCTTTCAACCTGACGCTCACGTATAGTCTGCTGATGCAGTTTGTATTTGAGAGAGTATGTGACAATAAGTGTCTGGTCAAATGCTATATCTCTTTCATCATCATAACCTTCAACAAGCATCTGCTTATAAAAAATCTTGTTTCTGTTTTCAGGAGTATCCTCAATTTCAGAAATATTATAAGCTTTCTTACTTCCCTCTAACTGCCAGCCCTTGCAGTCAAGACACCATTCTTTCAAGTTCCTTTTCAGTTTTTTGATGGACTGTGTGGTTATAAAGCTTCTTTCACCAAAGTTATTAAAACGGCGGTTGGCATCTGATGATAATCCGGCATCAGTGCATACAACAAACTTTGAAAGTTCAAAGTCACGCATAATCTGCTGTTCAAGAGGCTTTAAAGATAACTGCTCATTCTGGTTTCTTGAATTAATGCAGAAGGCAAGAGGAATCCCTGATTTATCCATAAATAATCCCATCTGTACAATCGGATTAGGTCTGTGTTCCTTGCTTGAATCATACTGATTCAGTCCATCTTCGTGTTCAAGTTCAAAAAAGTAATTCGTGCAGTCATAAAATAAAACGCCAGTATTGCGTTTGACAAGCTTTTTTGAACGCTTGTAAAGTTCAGCCTGTATAAAGTCAGAATTGTCAGCAAGAACAGAAAGAGCACGATAAATGTGGTGCGGGTCAAACTCAGGCTGTTCGAAGCATGACAGTTTTGAAGAAGGAAAAAGAATCCTGCCATAAACAAGCCTTGAAAGGATAGCATTAAGGTCATAAGTGAAAGGGATTTCAAGCCATTCGTATCGTTAAGGTTCGGGTGGCTTGTTGCTTTTTGAAATGTTATTTTATTAAAGCGTGTTGTAAAAATAGTATTTAATGATAAACGTGAACAAAACGTGAACTGTATATTGACTTTGTATATAAAAAGTGATACTTTAATATTAATAAAGGAGGTGGTGCCTCATGGACAGTGATACAGATATATATAATGTGTGGGCTGGATTACTGTGTAAGATAAAGCCGTTGATTAACAGGAAAGTGCTTAATCAATTACAATCGTTTAATGCAAAGATGAATAATATATCCGCATTTAAAGAAATCGGCGAGATTCTACAAAATGCGAATACAAATAATGGTATGCTTTCAGCTAAAGAAGAACGTATGATAAATGAGAAATTAGAAGAGATAAAAAATGGAGGTGCAATTAATGAAAATGAATTAGAAAAAATCAAGGATGAAAAAGAGAAGGAAAAACGTAGAAAAGAAATAGGAAAATTATGTTATATCCACGCCATTATAACTTTATTTGACAACCAATTACCTGAGTACAAAATATCACATTCTAATCGACACAATCATAATGATTTTGTTGATATAGAGCCAGATAATACAATCATTCAACCATTGAATAGTAAATATAATGATCAAGAGATAAAGATATACCCTCATGTCAGGTCAAAGTTGCCTAACACAAGTAAACAAAATATGATGTTATCCAATATCAATATGTTTCTGAAAAAACATATAGTATTGTTTAAGGAAGATGAAACAAAATATAAGATTGTGTTTCATTATCTGGGAGATTTCTTTGAAGGAGAAATGCTAGACGATGAGTTGAGTATTGCAGTCTCACCTATATGTGATTATGCTAAGTTTGAATGTAAATGTAAAGATAGTGTGGTTAATACAATGACGTTTTATGGAGTAAAGAATAAAAAAGAAGTGAGAGACCGTTGTGTTAATACATTGGTAGCGGCTATAGACAGTGGTGCTCATATTATTGTATTTCCAGAGCTTATGGGAATGCCAGAGCTTGAAGATGATTTCAGAAGAATTCTTGAAAATACCAAATCAGATGTTTTGGTGTTCTTACCTTCATATATGAAAGAAGGATACAATCAAGGTGTTATTATGTATGGTCCAGGCAAAAGGGACATAATAATACAGAATAAACTTCATTCTTTTCATTATATAAAAGGGGAAGTCGATTATATGGAAGATATTAAAATGGGTAAGGAGTTACATATCATAATGATAGAAGGAGTTGGCAGCATAGCAGAAGCAATATGCGTTGATTATCTTATGAATGATGTACGCAATATGTTATGCAAACTCAGGACGGATATTGTAATTAATCCCTCGTTATCACCAGGATATAATTATTTTTACGAAGTTTATTCCTCTAATGGAGTCAATAATCTTAATTCAATATGGATTAATACATGCTCAGTATTCAAATCTAATTTGTTTGATAGCTATTATAACTCAGGTGAAATCAGTATGCTTAGTATATGCAATGAAAAAAGCAATCAGAATACTGATAAAGTATACAAGCGTGACGAAAAATGCGAATGTGGAGAGAAAAAGGAATGTTTCTTTATGTATACCATAAAGGTGTAGGTGTAGATAAACTAAGAAACAACTTAACTGGGAATTTTACAAAAAAGAATACTCTTTTATAAGGATGAATGTCAAAGGACTGTTGCGTTGTATTACAATGCAGACAATCCTCTGACATCATTATAGTATACATATGATTAGATAAACCGTGAGAGAATGGAGAATTATATGAAAAGAAACGAAAATGTACATACGGATGATATAAGAAAAATCAGTTCAAAAGAATTCGCTCAAAAGAATGTTCAGCTTGAAGATAAGCTGTTCAGTGATTTTTTAAGATCTGATTATAAAGCAATAAAGGAGGATTTACCAGGAAAAACCAGAAAACAAAGAGCATCATATAACTACATAGTAAATATAATAGATACACAGGATGTAGTATGTATGCCTAATCAAGATATAAAACCTATCGTTGAAGATAAACTATGGAAAATATATGAAGCAGGATATGAGATGGCATTATATTCAATAATGTCAAGAATAGCAGATTACAAGAATGACTTACTTGAAATAAAAAATATTAACTCACGGTATTCTGATAAAATAGTTGAACTATTGTTTGAAAAAGATGTTATGAATCATAATGAATTAGCCAAAGAGTTGCAAGTGACCACAACAAATCTTTCAAACATAATGAAAAGAATAAGAGATTCAAAGGCGGATGTATTAAGAACTGAAAGAAGTGGTAAATACAAAATATATTATCTTACCGATAATGGAATAAGGTATGCAAAAAAAATAGTGAAGAGTAAGCAAAAAAAAGAAGACCAATATTTAAAAAAAGCATGGGAACGGAAGGTGCTAAGAAATAGCAAGAGCTATGAAGATAAGTTTGATGTGAATGTATTTCAAATAGTGGAGCAAAGAGATACAGATGTTCAAAGGCAATGGCTGACGAATATACAGCAGGCACTAACAATAGATAAGCAGAAACAATCAACGAGCTTAAAATTTAACGAAATTATAAATGTGCCTGCTCAAAAAATTATAAATGCAAATGGTAAGGAGATGACAAAAAATGAAAAACAATCTGGAACGATTTCAAGAAGAAGTAGGAGAAGCATGGAAGGAAGAACTGACAAAAAAGTGCTATGCTGAAAGTTATGATAATGAGGATAAAACAGATGTGATATTTTCAGATATTATAGAAGAATTGAAGACAATGGTTAAAAATAATGAGATAGAAGATAACTATATAAAAAGTGCTATTAATGAAGAGAGCATATACAATATGCTTGTCAAGAAAGCACAAAGTGAAATGCTTATATATCTGAAATTTGATGAATTCAGAAAGATGGACAAAGATACGCAAAAGCAGATAATTAACGATATATTTGAATATAGAATACATAGATATAATATGATGTTTAAGTTAAATGGACAAGCTTATGCGAAAAAAGTCAAAGAAGTGGATGACCTTGTAAGGTGCTTGTCAGCAGTTATTAATTTCTGTATATATCAGAACTATTCAATGGAATCAATAAAATATCAATTGATGGATATGACGGGAATAGATGATGATATTGCAGAAATGTTGGCAATTAAGGTTGATGAGAATTTTGATAGTCTAAGGCTTACATATATAACAGAAAACGTAACGGGGTTAATGAGACCGGAAGAGTAAAAGAATAATGATCAAAGCCTATAAGATTGTAAATTACATTGGAATCTATCTTCATGAGTTTTAAAATGTTGAAATTTAATGTGATTAAATGAAGAAGGTGAAGACAAAATGAAGAAAATACCAATAATTAGTGATTTTATATCAAAAAAAGGGACGATTTTAGTCTTTTTATTTTTTACAATAATAATTATTGCATCGGGAATTTTATATATTATAGGACTTTCGCCTACGGATAGTAATATTGAAAAAATAATTGATAAATATTCTACAGGTGATTATAGAATTCCATATTATGTGGGTGAAAGATATTTAATATGGTATTTAATGAGGACCTTTTTTTTGGCTCTGAATTATTTATTATCATTATTGGGAATAATAGCAACTTTGGTAACTATATTTTATGCATCAAATAAAGGAAATAACAATATAATAGTATTTCTGTCATTGTTATCAATGTGCTTTAATGTAGCTTCCTATTTTATTAATCCGAATAGTAAGGCAAATATGTCGCAACATATATGGAGGGAACTTGATATATGTATAATGCAGACTATTACTAATGATGAATTGAATTCTAATGAAAAAGATACAATTCTAGTTAATAAAGTAGCAGAATTGGAGAGATACGTAGAGACATTTGAAAAATAGGATGTATTTTAATATCAATAGAACTGAAACACATAAGGTTAAGAAAACAGCTATGTCATCCGATATAATAAACATATAAATTGGATTTATAAGTCAGACATATATTGATTAGTGATTAATATATGTTTGTGTGCGAATGGAGTCGCTGAATGAATATATCGAAATAGCTGTTATATAATTGTTTGAGTATAATAATTGGTGTATGAAGGGGCTGTCGCACTAAGAAATGAACTGCTCCCCGTCAAGTAGACAATTGAAAAAATATAAATTTTCCTGCCAGCAGAAATTTATCTGCTGGCAGGTTTTATGCAGCTTGCAAGTGAATTTCAT
>OGMM01000770.1_pt1 | contig 12203 bp, 9 predicted proteins | sample 1573221 | NCBI WGS metagenome assembly OGMM01 (sample SAMEA2581988, study PRJEB24529) | metagenome | biome: Human gut stool | place: China | collected 2011 | reverse complement strand
TTTCCCTACACGACGCTCTTCCGATCTCAAAGAGCTGAAAGACTCTTTGCTAAGTCAGAAGAAGTTGCTAATGAGAGATTCGAGCACTTACAGAGACTTGTTGAGTTATATAAGTAATTCACGTTGCACAATAAACAGAATATGATTAATATTAAGGATTGAATTGTCTTTTATATGACATTGCAGTTCCTTGATAAAAGGGAGGCTCCTGATATATGCTTTGAAGGTATATGTCAGGAGCCTTTTACAATATATTTGTCAGCTATTTTCAAAGATGGAAGAATGAGCGGTAGGAAAGAGAATGACAATTGGCTTATAATCAGGAAATCGTAAAAAAATAGGATTCATAGTTCACAATGAATTGATAATTGTGTATAATAAAGGTATAAAAATGCGTGTAATATTATAATGATGCCGGGGTCAAAAGCCCCCGACATCATTATAAGAATATAAGAAAATACAAACGATCGTGCTGTAAAAGGTATGGAATGGGGTGATTATATGAGTAAAGGCACTTTAAAAAAGAAAAAGGTGGAAATTATAACTGTATGCATATGTGTTGTGCTGATAGCGGCTATTCTTGCAATACTTATTGTGTTTAATAAGAGCAAAGATTTTGTTTATAATAAACATCTTGATGAAGCTGTGATCAGCATAGATGATGAGAATATTACATTGAAGGATTTTTCTTACTATATATATATAGTGGAAAAGCAGATTAATGATATGGCTATAAAGTATAATCCTGATGACCCTAATGATTTCTGGAACACACATTTTAAAAATTCACTTGACAGCGTGTTCACAAGGGATTATGCTAAACAACTGGCAAAGGATTTATGTGAGTATGATTATATAATGGAAAAAGAGACTGCCATTCATAATATATATGTAACTGAAAGTGAAAAAGAATCAATAAAAGCAGATGCTAAGGATACATATGATGATTTTTCACAAAAAGCTAAGGACAACACAAGGCTTAGTGAGGAAGATATATATAATATATTATGCCGTAGAAAGCTTGTTGAAAAGTATGCTGTCAGGGCAGCACAACAGGTTAAGAGTGATGGCTTTGCAGGAGATAGTGCATCATTGCTTGATTATGATGGAGAATATTATAAAGAGATGATTAAGTCAAAGTATAATGTTACAGAGAATAACAAGCTGCTTGATAAGATAACCATGGGAAGAGTTACTGTTAACTGATATCGTGAACACATTTAGTTTTCGTAAAATGCTGCTTGTTTAATGCTGGTTTAATAAAATAATCATATACACATAGTTAGTTAGATGTTAAGAACAGAATAAGTGTTGCATAACACAGAAAGAGGTTGAAGATGACAAAGGATATGACTAAAGGGTCACCTTTCAAGCTGATTCTTGGATTTGCATTTCCTATGCTTTTAGGTATGCTATTCCAGCAGTTCTATAATCTTGTTGATACTATGATTGTGGGTAAGACGTTAGGTGTATCAGCCCTGGCAGGAGTTGGAGCTACAGGCTCAATAAACTTTATGATAATTGGATTTTGTATGGGTATATGTAATGGATTCGCAATTCCTGTTGCACAGCAGTTTGGGGCAGGAAAGTATAGTGAGCTTAGAAAGTATGTTTTTAATGGATATATATGCAGTGCGGTATTTGCGGTTGTTATGACAGTGCTTTCAGTAGTATTTTGTGCACCTATACTTAGATTACTTAATACACCAGATGATATATTCATGCATGCGTATAATTATATTGTTATAATATTTGCTGGAATACCAACGGTATTTCTATATAATATCGTATCGGGTATAATACGTTCACTTGGTGACAGTAAGACACCAGTATATTTTCTTGTATTATCATCGGTTATTAATATAGCACTTGATTTCATACTTATTATATATGTTAAGATGGGAGTAGCGGGTGCAGGTGTTGCAACTGTTGTATCACAGCTTATATCAGGTATTGGATGTACTATATATATGTATAAAAAGTTTGATATATTAAAAGCAACTAAACAGGAAAATGTTGTAAGGAAAAGATATGTTGTTAACCTTTGCTATATAGGTGTTCCTATGGGACTTCAGTATTCCATAACAGCTATTGGAAGTACTATACTTCAGGCAGCAGTAAATGGTCTTGGTTCGTCATATGTAGCAGCCATGACAGCAGGCTCTAAGATGTTTAACTTTACTTGTTGTCCTTTTGATGCTCTTGGTTCTACTATGGCAACATATGGTGGACAGAATGTTGGAGCTGGAAAGATAGACAGGCTTGGCAAGGGTATAAGAGCTGCTATGATAATAGGTGCGGTGTACAGTGTAGTGGCACTTGTGGTTCTGTTCTTTACAACAGATTATATAGCACTTCTTTTTGTAGATGCAGCTGAGGTTGAGATTATCAGACTTACAAGAAGATTCATAATAGCATCAGCTCTGTTTTATATACCTCTTACAGGAGTCAATGTTTACAGATTCTGTATACAGGGTATGGGGTATTCAGTATTTGCAATACTAGCCGGAGTGTTTGAGATGCTTGCAAGAACACTTGTTGCTATATTCCTTATACCAGTTATAGGTTTTAACGGGGCATGTCTTGCTAATCCGGCAGCATGGATTGCAGCAGATATTTTCTTAATACCTGCATTTATGCATTGCTGCAATAAGCTTAAGATAAGGCATGGAATGAAAAAGAGTGCATAAAGTTGGAATAAAATCATTAAAATCAGACATTCTAATATTACTGGTTAAGATAGGAATGAAAGGATGCCTGCAATGAGTGATTTCAGCTGTAATGTTAAAGAGAATATTAAAAGGTTAGAAACTAGTCTTAATGTGGAACGTAATTTTGATATACTTCAAAGAGAAGTAATGATTGCGGGGCATAGGGCTGGTTTCTTTTTTATAGATGGTTTTGTCAGGGAAGATATGGTAGAAAAGCTTATGCAGTTTTTTTATTCATTGAAAGAATCGGACATGGAGAACCTTGATGTATTTTTGGAAAATGGAATGCCTTACACTGAGGTTGAAAAAAGTGGCAATGTGGATACAGTCATAACGCAGTTTTTGTCAGGTGTTTCTGTTATGGTTGTAGATGGCTTTGATGAGTGTCTGCTTATCGACTGCAGGACATATCCTATGCGTTCTGTGTCAGAGCCATGGAAAGACAGGGTGCTTAGAGGTTCAAGAGATGGTTTTGTTGAAACACTTGTATCCAATGCAGCATTATTGAGGAGGAGAATCCGTGATCCAAAGTTTTCAATGGAGTTGTATGGCGTTGGCAGACGTTCAAGATCTGATGTAGTTATATGTTATATATCTGATTCCGTAGACAAGAGCGTGCTTACAAGGATGAGAAAGCTGATTCAGTCGATAGATGTTGATGCTCTTACTATGAATATAGAAAGCCTTGCGGAATGTATGTTTACACATAAGTGGATTAATCCATTTCCGAAGTTTAAGTATTCGGAACGTCCGGATACGGCAACAGCGGCTATACTTGACGGGAATATTGTAATTATGGTAGACAATTCCCCAGCAGTTATGATAATTCCAGCATCTATCTTTGATATTATAGAGGAGGCGGATGATTTTAATTTCTCTCCTATAGTAGGTTCGTATTTAAGAATCACAAGATTTTTCTTTTCTATTGTGACATGGATATTAACACCGTTGTGGCTGCTTTTTGTTAATAATCCAGATTGGGTTCCAGAATTTCTTAAGTTCATTCTTATAACGGATGATATTACAGTACCGGTGCTTCTGCAACTTCTTATACTAGAACTGGCGGTAGATGGACTTAAGCTTGCAGCGGTGAATACACCAACTATGTTATCAACACCGCTAAGTATAGTGGCAGGTATTGTTGTTGGCGAGTATGCTGTAAGTTCAGGATGGTTTAACCCGGAGGCACTTCTTTATATGGCGGTTGTAACTGTTGGAACCTATGGACAGACTAACTTTGAAATGGGATATGCTTTCAAGTTTTTAAGAGTGCTTATGCTCATACTCACACAAATATTCAATCTTGCTGGATTTATCACAGGAGTTGTCATATCTGTACTTATGATAGCATTTAACAGGACTATAACAGGGAAAAGCTATATATATCCGCTTATTCCATGGGATGGGAAGATGCTTAAGAGGAAGGTGTTCAGGGTGAGGCTGCCGCATGGTTTTAAATGATATGCATAAATAATACGTGCATAAATAATACGGATGATTATTATTGCAATTTTCAAGAAAAATAGTATAATGAATATTGATTGAGTTTATATATTAGTTTATATGTTTATTGTATATATGTATGGCATTTGTCATTGTATAATTTTAGGAGTATGTTTTAGATTTTTGAATTGACATTTGTTATTAGATATAATATTATAATAATGTTATTACCATTCAAAATAACATAACGGGTTAAAATAAATTTTTAAACTAAATGATTACAGTTGCGTATGGCAACTAAAAAAGAAGTTCAAGGGTATAGCCGTTGAACTTCTTTTTTTGAGCATATATTATAATGCCATTGTATATGGATAAAAAATATTGACTATGCGATAAAAAGAGAGTATTCTTTAGATAAAGAATTGTAGTAGGAGGAGAATATGTATAACATAGGATTGGATATAGGAACTGGTTCTGTAGGCTGGTGCTTAACGGATAATAATGGACATTTGCTAAAAATAAATAGGAAAGGTGATAATGGTAAAACATATAGAAATAGCGCCTGGGGAGTGAGATTGTTTGCATCAGCAGATACAGCAGCTGATTGCAGGATAAAAAGGAGCACAAGAAGGCGTTATAACAGAAGGCGAACAAGAGTTATAGAGTTAAGAAAGATAATGTCAGAAATGATAATGCCGGTTGACCCTAATTTTTACGCTAGATTAGATGAAGCATTTCTGTGGAATGAGGATAAGAGCGATAAAGCAAAAGCACCATTTTTATTATTCAATGATAAAGAGCTTTATGATATTAAATATTATAAAAAATATCCAACAATATATCATTTAAGAAAATATTTGCTCGAAACAAAAGAGAAGGCTGACCCAAGATTTATATATCTGGCATTACATCATATGATGAAATATAGAGGACATTTTCTGTTTGAGGGACAGTCATTTGAGGCAATAGATAATATTAAAGATACATTTATAGAATTGGAACAGTTGATAAATGTATATGTTAAGGGAAAAGAGGAAATAGAAGATAATAATAAGAATAATGATAAGTATGAAGCAATAAAAATTTGTTTGGCAGATAATAAAGTAAAAAATAAAGATAAAAAAGAAAATATAACAGATATATTTATTAAAGCAGGTTACGATAATAAATATTCAAAGGAACTTGCAGCGGCAGTTCTTGGTTATGAATTTAATGTAGGAATTATTGTTAATGATAACAGTTTAACAGATGAAGATGGTAAAGCATTGAAAGCTAAATTCGCAGATGCCAAATATGAGGAGCAGGAGGAAAAATTAAGTGATACACTTGGAGAAAGATATTATGTAGTTGAAACGCTGAAAAAGATATATTCGTGGAAGGTGCTTCACAGCATATTAGGTGATAATAAGTATCTTTCATATGCTATGGTAGATAAATATGAAAAACATAGCGAACAGCTTAAAGCATTAAAATACTTGTTTCATAAGTATACAAGTCAGGATAAATATAATGACTTTTTTCACAAAGAAAAATGTTATAAGAATGATAAAGACGAAAAAGATGCTAACGAAGAAAAGAATAATAATGAAAAAAAGTGTGATAAATGGAAATATATAGTTAATTATGCCAATTACATAAAAGGAATAAAAAGGCTGAGTAATGAAACAAACAAGAAATACAATACAAAACAACAGTTGTATCAAAGCATAAAGGAAAAATTAGGTGAGAGCGCGGCAGATGATGAAGTTTATAAGAATATTTTAGTGGAAATGGAACAGGAAACATTTCTTGAAAAGATAAATAATGTTGATAATTCAGCAATACCATATCAGTTAAATTTAATGGAAATGGATAAGATATTGACACAGCAGGGAGTATACTACAAAGAATTAAGGGACAATAAAGAACTGTTACTTAAAATGCTGTCTTCAAAAATTCCTTATTATGTAGGACCGCTTAATAATAATAGCAATGGAAATCGTAATTTTGCGTGGATGACGAAAAAAGCGGGGAAAGAAAATGAAAAGGTGTATCCTTTGAATGTTAAAGATGTTGTGGATATAGATGTTACGGCAGAAGATTTTATTACGAGGATGACGAATTACTGTACATATCTTCCTAATGAAAAAGTGCTTCCAAAGGAGTCATTGTTATATCAGAGATATATGTTATTAGAGGAGTTATCACAGATAAGAATTGATGGCAAGAAGCTTAGTAAAGAAGACAGAAAAGCAATAATAGATGATTTATTTATTGGTAAGGGAAGGGTTAAAGTAAGCGATAAAGATTTTAAAGAGTATCTTGATAAAGTTAATTATGTTAAGGTTAATGGCAAGGGATATGATGTTACAGGATATCAGAGTGATGATGGCTTTGCTTGTGCACTAAGCAGTTATAATAAGTTCAGACGTATATTAGGATATGTAGATGAACGAAATGAAAAGATGATAGAAGATATAATATACTGGCTTACTGTATTTGAGGATAAAGATATAGTTAAAAGAAAGATAAATAAGCAGTATGCAGACAAGTTTAGTGATGAGCAGTTAAAGAAAATATTAAAGTTAAAATTCAAGGGCTGGGGTCGTTATTCTGCTAAGCTATTAAATGGCATAAAAGGTGATATGGGAACAACTATTATCGAAATGCTTGAAGATGCTGACGAACGATTTGCATATTGTGATTATTGTCCTAATTTTATGCGAATTATTAATAAAGATGCGAAGATAAAACAGATAATAGATGATAACAGACCTATATATGATGGAACAAAAGATTTATTAGAGGTTATACAGGATATGCATACATCACCAGCTAACAGGCGTGGTATATGGCAGACAATGAAAGTAATCGAAGAGATAATTGAATATATAGGTGAAAAACCACGGCAGATATATATTGAATTTGCAAGGGAAGATGATTTTAAGGCCAAGAATAAAAGAACTGATTCAAGAAAAAAAACTGTTGATAAGGCACTTAAGAAATTAAAAAAGGAAGTGGTTGATGAGTATAATGAAAATGTATACAAGGAATTAAAACAATATGAGAATCGTTTAGATGAAGAAAAGGTGTATCTATACTTTATGCAGAATGGGAAATCTTTATATACAGAGGAAAAGTTAAATCTTAATGAACCAGAAAATCTTGAGATAGACCATATAATTCCATACTCGTTATCTGATGATGATAGTCTGGATAATAAAGCATTAGTATTAAAGGATGAAAATCAGAAAAAGGGCAATAAGATAGTAAAAGAAACGTTCCCACAATCGTTTTCTGATATTAAGATGATAAATTATTGGAAGAACTTGAAAAAAGTGGGGTTGATATCAGAAAAGAAGTATAATAACCTTCAGAAAAATAATGTTGATGACATACTGACGAAAGGATTCATTAACAGACAGCTTGTAGAAACAAGACAGATTGTAAAGTCTGTAGCTAATCTTATACTTGATTATTATAATGAACAGATTGACGTAATAGAAGTAAAGGCTAGTCTAAGTACAAGTGTAAGAAAAATGCTTACATATGAGAAAAAAGATAATAATGGGTTCTGGGAAGAAAATAAAGATAATTGTATGTTCTATAAAAATAGGGATATGAATGATTATCATCACGCACACGATGCGTATCTTGCCAATATTATAGGTATGTATATACAGAAGAATTATCCACATTTGCAGAAGGAACTTAATTATTCACAGTATAGAAGAGTATGGCGTAAATATTATGAAAATACAAAGAACAATAATGGAGTAAACTGGTTTGCAACGCTTGGTAAATTCAGCAGTAATAATGAGGAAGCAGACTGGTATGGTCAAGATATTATAGCCTATATGAGAAAAATATTCTGTTATAGAGATGTTATTATATCTAAAAAGGTAGAAGAAAATACAGGAGCATTTTATAGTGAAACCAAATATCCAAGAGAGGATAAAGCAGGCAGCAAGCTTGTACCTCTGAAACAGGGTAATAATATGCGTGGTGCTGATAATCTTAAAGAACTTGATACAAGAAAGTATGGAGGATATAAAGGTGGTGAAAAAGCCTATTTTGTACTTGTAAAATATTGTATCGAAAAGGCACTAAAGAAGAAAGTTAAAAAAGAGTATCATATGGAATTCGTTGAAATACCTGTATATATTGCAAGAGATATTAAAAATAAGGATATAAATCTCTATGATTATGTGTGTGACATTTTAAGTGAAGCTTATAAAAATAGTGTTGTAGATGTTGAAATATTGCGAAATAAAGTTCCTAAATACCAGATGATAATAGGAGAAAATGGAGAGGAATATTATCTTGTTGGTGCGACAGAGGTGATTAATTCAAAACAGTTTGTCCTTGGTGGTGCTAATCAGCAATATAACAGGCTGTTAAATTACATAATGTATGGTAAAAATGATAAATGGCAGTATATACAGACAGAGTTACTAGATGAGCAGTTGACAGGACTATATGATTTGCTTTTATCTAAAATCAAAGATGAATATAAAGGCTTTTCTAAAGAGGCAATAAGGATACAGGAGGATAATTCATTTTATAAACTTGATGTAAAGAATAAGAAAGAATTTATAGCAGAGATGATTAAGCTTGTTCAGCCAGACTCCAATTATCCATATTTAGGAAAGTATTCAACAGGATTGTCAGATAGAATGGGTCGAAAGAGCAAGGAGAAAGTTGGTAAAAAGATTACGCTTGTAGATAAGTCAGTTACGGGGTTATACGAGAGGAGAACAACATTTGAGCTGGAGGACGATAGTAGTACAAAGTCACGCTAAGTTAAGTTATAAGAATGGATATATGATAGTGCGGGGTGAAGATGTTAAGATGGTGCACCTGAGTGAAATTAATACAGTTATAATTGATTCTACTCAGGTGTCAATGACATCTTATCTATTATGTGAGTTTGTTAAAAGAAAGATAAAGGTGATATTTTGCGATGAGAAAAGAAATCCCTGCAGTGAGTTAATGCCATATTATGGAACATATAATTCAAGCAAGAAAATTCGTAAGCAAATGCAGTGGGATATGGAGTATGCCAAGGAAATATGGACATATATTGTAAGACAAAAAATACTAAATCAGGCAGAAATACTTTCTAAATATGGATTTGAAACTACTGATAAGTTAATGCAGTATGCAGAAGAAATAGAGCTGTTTGATATGACAAACAGGGAAGCACACGCAGCTAAAGTATATTTTAATAGTCTGTTTGGCAAAGAATTTTCGAGAGATGATGTCAATTCAATTAATGCGGCATTGAATTATGGCTATGGAATTCTGCTATCTAATTTTAACAAAGAGATAGTGTCGGACGGATATTTAACACAGTTAGGTATAAAACATACCAATGAATACAATCCTTATAATCTCTCCTGTGATTTAATGGAGCCGTTCAGAGTTTTAGTGGACGAAATTGTGTTTAATAACATTGATAAAACATTTGATTCTGATTATAAAATGCAGCTTGTAAATGTTCTGAATAAGCGGATTAATTATTGTGGGCGTGAGTATTATGTTACAAATGCTATTCAGATATATCTTGATAAAATGTTTGGTGCGATAGAACAGAAAAGTTTTATTACTTCAATGATATATCAATTTGAATGATTAGCAGATTTATGAGAGTGATGGTGTTTTTTGATTTGCCCACAATAACAGATAAAAACAGGCACGACTATAGAAAATTCAGGCAGTTTCTTGTTCAGGAAGGATTTATTATGATGCAGGAATCTGTGTATACAAAGCTTGTTCTAAACGGAACTATGGTTAATCTTATGAAGAATAAGATAAGAAAGAATAAACCACAGGAAGGTTTGGTAGAAATGCTTGTTATAACTGAAAAGCAGTTTAGTGGAATTGAATATGTGTCAGGTGGTGAACAGGAAAATATTGTTGATGGAGAGGAAAGGCTGATTATTATATGATAATGAAGATATTTTCGCTGGAAAATGATATAATATTCACAGAAGAATATATTAATGTACTTCAAATTCAGGATAAAAAATTATTTACTAATGTCATAAATAGCCTAAATGATAATATAAACAATATTGAGGATACTAAAGAACGTATAATTATATTAGATAATGATACAGAGATTAAGATTGAAAAAGAAGTGTTGATGTTTATTGATGTGTTTAATATTGATTTTAATCAAAAGAAAATACAGAGTGCTTTATATAATAAAATAGAGAAAATATATAAGCAGGAATTTGAAAGAATGTCAGAGTTTCAGACAATTTTTCAAAAATTGCAACTAAATGTATTAGATGTATTCAATGAATTTCCGTTTGAATTCAATTATAAGGAAAGTATCGGGATACAAGAGTATTTGAAACTATTAGGGCTTAAGATATCGAATAATAAAGGGAAAATAACAGATACAATATTTTCATTGATAGATGTTGTTGAATATCTTTCGATCGCAAAAATATTAATATTTGTTAATCTTAAATTATATCTGATTGATGATGAATTAAAGGAAATATATAAATATGCAATGTATAAAAAGGTTAATATACTGCTTATAGAAACAGGAGAAGAAAAAGAACCGCTTGAAAATGAAAAAATATTGTATATAGATAGTGATTATGATGAAATTATATTGTATAATAAATAAAAAAGTTACTATTTAAAATACGGGTGCGTCGTTAACACCTGAAAAACTTTATTTGAGATTTTAGGAGTATGTTATTTTGAATGGTAACAAAACCAATAGTCCAGAGTTTGAAACTATAGACAGGTTTTAGGAGTGTGTTATTTTTCTGTAAACAAAGATTAATATGGTTAAAGTGAAACAAGTTTATATAAATTTTCTAATTAATTCTACTTTTATTAATGGTAATTCCTCATAAATATGATAAACTTATAACTATCGAATATAAGTGTTATTATTCTTAGTGTGAGTTATGGAGGAATTATGAGTAAGGTAATTGGAATCGATCTTGGTACAACTAATAGCTGCGTGGCAGTTATAGAAGGTGATTCGCCAACAGTTATTACTAATAGTGAAGGGTATAGAACAACACCATCGGTTGTTGCATTTACTAAGAATAAGGAAAGACTGGTTGGGGATGCTGCAAGAAGACAGGCATCGGTTAACTCAGACAGAACCATATTTTCAATAAAAAGACATATGGGAACTGATTATAAGAAAAAGATAGATGGCAAAGCATATACGCCACAGGAGTTATCAGCTTATATACTTATGAAACTAAAGAAGGATGCAGAAGGATTTCTTGGAGAGGAAGTAACAGATGCTGTCATTACTGTGCCAGCATATTTTAATGATGCACAAAGACAGGCTACTAAGGATGCAGGAAAGATAGCGGGGCTTAATGTGTTAAGAATCATTAATGAGCCAACAAGCGCTGCACTTGCATATGGACTTGATAATGGCAATCCTCAGAAAGTGCTTGTATATGACCTTGGTGGAGGTACCTTTGACGTATCTGTTATAGATATTGGAGATAATGTTATAGAGGTTCTTGCAACCTCCGGAGATAATCATCTTGGAGGGGATGACTTTGATTCCCGCATTGTTGATTATGATATCGATATCGCCCCATTCCTTGAAGGATACAGATGGAATTAATCTTGCAAAAGATCCAGCGGCTATGCAGAGATTAAGGGAAGAAGCTGAAAAGGCTAAGAAAGAGCTTTCTTCTGCAATGAATGCCAATATTAATCTTCCATTTATAGCTGTTGCAAAGGATGGTCCGCATCACATGGATATGAATATCACCAGACAAAAGTTTAATGAGCTTACAGATGATCTGGTTAACAAGACAGTTATTCCTGTTGAGAATGCACTTCGTGATGCCGGGCTTAGTAAGAATGATATTGGTATGGTACTTCTTGTTGGAGGCTCCACAAGAATTCCTGCTGTTTCGGATAAGGTAAGACAGATTATGGGAAAAGAACCATCAAGGAATCTTAATCCGGATGAGTGTGTTGCACTTGGAGCAGCAGTTCAGGGTGGAAAGCTTGGTAACCAGCTTAAGCCAGGTTCAGCAGCTTCGGAGATTATACTTATGGATGTAA
>OGMM01000769.1_pt1 | contig 12237 bp, 13 predicted proteins | sample 1573221 | NCBI WGS metagenome assembly OGMM01 (sample SAMEA2581988, study PRJEB24529) | metagenome | biome: Human gut stool | place: China | collected 2011 | reverse complement strand
TGATTTCAGGAGGACATGAATGTGAAGTACGATGAAAGAGCTTGCAAATTCAACATGGACACCGGTTGCGTGGAACTGCTGCTCCGGGATGGGAGAAAAATTTCCATCGACTGCACCGGGGTCGAGGATGCGCTGGATGTGACCATGGCCCAGCAGACTGAACTGGACTACCTCATCTACAACGACCCACTGGGCTATGCGGATTTGATTCTGAACGGCGACCCGAAGGAATATTTGAAGAATGTGTCCGGTAGTCGTACACTAGAAGATTGAAAAGTAATTGTCTGTCGAACAAAAATGTTCGGCAGACAATTTTTTTCATAGATTTAGAAGTACTGTCAGTTCCAACCATACAAAAACGTTGGGTTCAACAGGTGAATCTTTGCACCGGAAAAATCAAGGATCCTCTCATCGCGCATCCGGCACAGCTCACGGGAAAGAGCACTGCGGTCCACACAGAGGAAATCTGCCAGTTCTGTCCGGGTGTAGGGCAGACTGTAACAGCCTTTTTCATCGGGTGTCAAGGTTTGAAGATAAATCTTCAGACGATCTCGAAGCCGTTTTTGTGCTAAAATACGCACTTTGGTGTTAAAAAAGAGAAGCTGCTGCGCCATATCCTGCATAAGATTTGCTGTGACTTGCATCCGGCAGGGACAGGACAGCGTTTTCTGTGACATCAATGCGCTGAAATCCAGCAGCATTACGGTACAGTCCGAACTGGCACGCAGACAGACCGGACTTGTCGTCCAGCCAGTACAGGCCAGTTCTGCACCAAATACTTCTCCGGGACAAAAACGGCAGATGCTGATTTGATTGCCATTTTCATCATACAAAAATTCTTCTATCGTGCCATCCAGCAGAACACCCGTATTGTGGCTCTGCTCACCCAGCTCGACGATGTGCGCACCACGAGGATATTCACGGACAGTCGCATTCAAGCAACGAAGGACTTCCCTATATTTTCGTGGCTGGATGCCGTTGAACATGCCGCATTGCTGTAAAATTGAATAATATTGCTCCATCTTAAAATTTACTTTGCCGTTGCCATAACAACGGACACTCCGAGGTAGTTGTGTTAAACTCTTGGTTAGAGATGTCTAATTAAAAGGCATCATTATTATACGGTATAAAGTTTGAAATGTCAAACCCTATAACTTGCAGGGTTTGTCTTGAAGGAGTGACACAATGCTTTCGTTGGGTATGGATATCGGCACTTCGACGGTCAAGTTGGTGCTGCTGCGGGATGGTGCAATGGCAAAGCAGTGGATGGCGGTGCATCACGGCAGGCCGTTCGCCTGCCTGAAAAAAGGACTTTCTGCATTGGAACTGGATGCAGACACACCGTTTTCGCTCTGTGTAACTGGCAGCAACACCGAAGCTCTGCTGGAACAGGCTCCCGATATTCCCTCTTTTGGGGATATCCCAGCTATCGTCGAGGGTGTGCGCCAGATTGTTCCGCAGGCTGGTTCGGTCATTGAAATCGGCAGTCAGGGTGCGCGATTCATCACGGATTTGCAGAGCCGTGCACCGCAGTTCGCAGTCAACGAACACTGTGCAGGCGGCACGGGCTCGTTCTTTGAAGACCAGATGTCCCGTGTGGGCTGCAAGCTGGAGGATTATTCTGCGCTGGTTGAGCAGGCGCAGAGCGTCCCGCGGCTTTCCGGACGCTGCGCCGTGTTTGCCAAAACGGATATCATTCACCGCCAGCAGGAAGGCGTTTCCACACCGGACATTCTGCTGGGATTGTGCTATGCGATGATCCGCAACTACAAAGCTACCATCGTGCGTCGGCTTCCGGTCTGCAAACCGGTGGTATTCTGCGGCGGCGTGACCTGCAACTCCGGTGTGATACGGGCTATCCGGGATGTGTTCGACCTGACCGAAGAGGAACTGATCGTCCCGGAAGAAGCGCGTTTTGAAGCGGCCATCGGTGCAGCATGCAAGGCAGAAGGTGCATTTACACTGGCACAGCTGGATGCGTTGTTGAACGATGCAATGGCAACACGCTCCACGACAACCGGGCTTCCCAGACTGGAACTGTTGCCCGGCACTGATCTTTCTGAGCCGAAGGCCACCGGTATCCTCCCGGAGAAGGGCTGTGCGCTGGGCATCGACATCGGTTCCACCAGCACCGATCTTGTCCTGGTCGGTGCTGACGGTGAACTGGTAGACTTTCAATATCTGCGCACCGCAGGTAACCCGGAAGGAGCTGTCCGCAAGGGGCTGGCCAGCATCCGGGAACGGTTCGGTGCGGTGCGCTTTACGGCGGTGGGCGTGACTGGCTCCGGGCGGGAGCGTGTCGGCAAGCGCATCGGCGCGGATGCTGTCCGGGATGAGATCACTGCGCAAGCCAAGGGAGCTGCTCATTGGGTGCCGGAAGTCGATACCGTGTTTGAAATCGGCGGACAGGATAGCAAATACATCAGCATCCAGAACGGTGAAGTTGTGGATTTTCAAATGAACAAGATCTGCGCTGCCGGTACCGGTTCTTTTGTGGAAGAACAAGCTGCCCGTATGGGCATCCCACTGGCGGAATTTGGCCCATTAGCCTTATCCTCTGAACATCCGGCATCCTTGGGAGAACGGTGCACGGTGTTTATCGAAACGGCCATTGCGTCCGCTTCCGCTGAAGGTATTTCACGGGCGGATATTGCCGCAGGCCTTTGTCACTCCATCGTACAGAACTATCTGCATAAAGTTGTTGGTTCTAAACCTGTGGGGCAGCACATCGTTTTGCAGGGCGGTGTCGATTACAACCCCGGCATTGTGGCGGCATTCCAATCCGCATACGGCGACCGCATACAGGTCAGCCCGGTCTTTTCCATCAGCGGCGCATATGGCGTGGCTTTGCTGGCACAGGAAGCTGTGGGCGACGCACCCAGCCGATTTGTGGGATTTGACAGCCCGGCAAAGGATGCAGAGGACAGCCGCAGTGCGGAGATTCAGAAGAATATTGACTTCTACAAGCAGGCAGACAAACTGCTTTTGGAGGGTTACACTGGCAAACGTGACCCATGTAAAAAGACCGTAGGTGTGCCTTTTGCGTTGATGATCCACAAATTCTTCCCGATGGCGAATGCCTTCTTTACCTCGTTGGGCTTCAATGTCGTCCTGACTGACCCCACCAGTGAGGAAACGATCCGGCTGGCTCAGCAGACCGCACAAGGGGAGACCTGCTACCCGGTCAAGCTGATCTACGGCCACATACAGCAGCTCATCGACCAGAAGGTGGATTATATCTTTCTGCCCAGCATCCACACCATGAAGCACGAAAAGAGCCGGGTGAAGCACAACTACGGCTGCGTCTATATGCAGACGGCGGCGGTGTCCATCGCAAAGGCACTGGACATCGAAAGCAAGGGCATCACCCTGCTCAGCCCGGTATTTGATCTGGACTTCGGGCAGGAAGCCATGGCCACCGCCATGCTGGGGCTGGGCAAAGTACTAGGTATCCCGAAACCGTTTTGTGCCAAAGCTCTGCTCAGTGGTGCCATGGCGGTGCGCCGCCATACCGCCGCCGTGGAAAAACAGGGCAAAGCTCTGCTGGCGACCCTGAGACCGGACGATAAAGTGTTGGTGCTCATCACCCGCAACTACGGCGTTTCCGACCCCATCCTGAACATGGGCATCCCGGAACTGCTGTTGGAGCGGGGCTACAAGGTCATTACGCTGAGCCACCTGCCCGGTCATGCGCTGGACATCTCCGATGAATACGATAATCTTTATTATCCGTTCGGGCAGCATATCCTGTCCGGAGCAAAGCTGATCGCTCACCACCCGAACCTCTACGCTGTCTACCTGACCAACCACGGCTGCGGCCCGGACACCATGCTCTCACACCTGTTCAAGCAGGAAATGGGGGATAAGCCCTACTTGCAGATCGAAGTGGACGAGCACTTTTCCAATGTGGGTGTCATCACCCGCATTGAAGCCTTCCTGAACAGCCTGAACCACCGCCCGGCGGTGGCTCTGCCGACAGATTTCAACATCGAGCAGGTCGATATTCACCCCTGTCGTCTGGCACAGACACCATCCCCCAATGTGCCACTCTATCTTCCGGCGATGGGGGCTTATACGCCCTATCTGGCCGCATATTTCAAACAGCAAGGGGCAGACCCCTACGAGCTGCCGCACCTGACGGACGATATTCTGAGCCTTGGCCGAGCGGAGACGAGTGCAAAAGAATACCTGCCTTTCCCGGCACTGCTGGGCAGCATCCTTGCCGAGCGAAAAAACGACCAGACACATGCGCAGTTCCTGATTCCGCAGACGCAGGGTGCGGAGGCAGACGGTCAGTACGCCCGTGTCATCCGTGCTGTGTTGGACCGCAGAAAAGAGCGGAATGCTCAACTGGTCAGCCCGATGCTGGAAACACTGCCCGAAATGGCGCAGAACCGTGACGCACTCTTCCGCACTTTGCTGGCGGGAGATATCCTCTATGCTGCTCCGGCAGATAAACGTGCAGACATTTCGGCACAGTGGGATGCTCTGCCCGGCTGGGAGCAGCTGCACACAGCGGCGAGAGAGATCGGAGCACTTCTCACCAAAGGCCGCCGCATTGCCGCTGTTGGTACGCCGCTCTGCCTGACAGAACTGGACAACGGCGTACTTGCTGCGCTGGAAGCCGAAGGCGAACAGGTGCTTCGCGCCCCGCTCAGCGAGGCACTCTGGTTTCTGTGGAAAGACAATTTGGATGAAAACAAACCATCGGCTGGTTGGCTTGACCAGATGCAGAGGCAGATGCAGACCCTTGGGAATGAACTTGGAGCGCAGAGTACCTTTGCGGAAGACGCTGAAACACTGTTCCTCATTGCGGACTCTGCCTTGCCGAATTTTTCAGGCGGGAACGGTCGATATCGGTACGCCAAGGCCGTGGAGCTTTCTAACCGTACCAATGCAGTGCTGACCCTTGCACCCCGGTATGAAAATACAGCGATGATTCTGGATATGCGCGGCCTGCACGATGCCTGCAGTGCCCCACTGTTCCAGCTTTCCCTTGATAACGACTGGGATGAAACTGCATGGAGCCGCCTGCGTTCGTTCCTCTACTACTGCTGAATCTGACAGACGCAAAGAACCCGTCCGGTACGTCCGGACGGGTTCTTTGCGTCTGTTATGAAACAGAAGATCGCTTATTCGATGACCAGCAGCAGGCTCATCTTGAACTTGCCCTGTGCGGTAACGCTGTGCAGGCCGTTCTTATCGAAGCGGAAGCTCTCGCCTGCGTTCAGCTCGTAATCCTTGCCCTCATAGCCAATAATGGCCTTGCCTTCGAGGGCGGTCAGGATGGCATTGCCGGGAGCACGGTGCGGAGTCAGGCCAGTGCCCTCGTCAAAAGCCATCAGGACAAATTTCATGTTGTCTGCATGAGCGATGTCCAGATTGGCGATGCTGCCGTCCTCGTAAGAAATGAGATCTTTCAGTTCGGTGGGCTGGCCTGCTTTGAGAATGTTGTTCATGGTGAAGTTCTCCTTTTTCAGAATGATTTCAGTATAGATCATGCCGCTGTCGGTTAGACAGCCACAGAGCGTTTTGGGCGGAACGGCCAGCAGCTGGCCGGGATGCAGCGGGACAGTACGGCTCTCTCCACCCAGAAGAAATATGCCGCCACCTTCTCCGCACAGATACAGGGTAGTGCAGTCGTAATACTCCGGGGTGATTGAGGTGCCGCCGCCCAGCGAGAACCAGGTAACAGGTACACTCTCGCCCAGTTTTGCTGGGCGGGAAACTGTCATGGCTTCCCGGATGGGACGCAGCTGGGAAAGCGTAAATGGCATCTTCATACGGCATTCCCTCGCAAGGCCACTGGCACAATGCTGCGCACCGACCGCCCCTGATAATGCAGTTCATCCACCAGCACCTGAACATCAAAAGAATACGAGATGTTCTCCTCGTTCAAGATCTCCGCAGCTGGACCGTAGAAAAATTCGCCTTTGCGGTTCAGCATCAGGACTTCGTCCGCTACGCTCATGGCATTGGTGGGATAGTGGGTATTCATGATGGCACTGATGCCGGATTCATGCGCCAGCCGCTCCACCATATTCAGTACTAAGATCTGATTGTGGAAATCCAGACCGGTTTCCGGCTCGTCCAGAATGATGAGCTTCGGCTCGTTGATAAGGGCACGGGCAATGAGCACCATTTGCAGTTCGCCGCCGCTCATCCGGTTGCAGTCCTTGTTGGCAAGGTGAGAGATGCCCACCCGCTCCATCATGGCTTCGGCCATTTCCAGTTCCTCTTTACCGGGCTGCTGGAACATACCCAGATGGGCACTGCGGCCCAGCAAAACCATTTCCAGTCCGGTATAGGAGAAGGCAAACCCGTGGGACTGCGGGATGTAGGAGATGGTGCTCCACACTTCCTTCGGCTTCAGGGTGTGGATCTCCTTACCATAGAGCAGGGTCTTGCCGCTGTGCCACGACAGCAGACCGATCATGCACTTGAGCAGGGTGGTTTTACCAATGCCGTTTGGTCCAAGAATTGCAAGGATGTGTCCTTCTTCCAGACGCAAATTGATATTTTCGAGAATCACAGGCTGCTTCGGGTAGCCGAAGCAACCGTTCTGCACTTCCAAGATCATTGCAGGTTGCTCCTTGTTTTATTCAGCAGAGAAATAAATGCCGGCGCACCGATGATAGCGGTGAGGATGGAAAGAGGCAGCTCGATAATGCTGATGCTGCGGGACAGGGTATCGATCAGGATCATAAAGCTGGCTCCCAGACTGAGACTGAGGGGCACCACATAACGGTTGTTGCTTCCTACCAGCATCCGGGATGCGTGCGGGATCAGCAAACCGATCCAGCCCACCTGGCCGCACATGGAAACGGCTGAAGCCGTGACCAGCGTAGATGCAACAATGAACAGCATTCGGGTCTGCTTGATGTTGATGCCGCTGGCACGAGCCTCGTCATCACTCAGTGAAAGGATGTTCAGCCGCCAGCGCAGCAGATAGATGATGATAATTCCGGCAACGATAAGTGGGCAGCCAATCAGGATCTTCTGGTAACTGGCACTGGTAAAGCTGCCCAAGAGCCAGTAGGTGATCTCCGGCAGCTTATCCTGCGGGTCGGCCGTATACTTGAGCAGCGATCCGACTGCGTTGAACAGCGAGGAGGCAATGGTTCCGGCCAGAACCAGATAGACCATGGAACGGCCATCGTTCTTGCCTGCAATTTTCAGGGTAAAGCAGACGGACGCAAGGCCGAACACCAGCGCAATGAGCTGTGTTTCCAGAATGCTGCACGACAGAATGATGGCCAGAATTGCGCCCACACAGGTGCCGCTGGTCACGCCCAGAATGTCCGGCGTGGCAAGCGGATTAGAAAACAGGGACTGAAAGGTGTTGCCCGCACAGGTCAACCCTGCACCCACGATGATGGCCATGAGGATGCGGGGCAGACGCAGGTTGATGACGATGGAATAGTTCTGCACATTGGCCGCGCTGCCGCCGGTCAGAGCTGTGCGCAGAGCGGCCAGCACTTCCCCGACCGGGACATTCATACGTCCGAAGCACAGGCAGACCACCGAAGTGACCAGCGGCAGGGCCAGCATCAGCAGGATAGCCAGCGGGGTAAAGCGGCCTTTTTTGATCCAGATGGTGTCCTTCATCAGTACAGCAGCATTTCCTCCAGCTCGTCATCGGTCACATCATAGCTATACCAGGTCTTGTAGTATTCCTTGATGGTATCGCCCAGCGGGTAATCTGCGAAAGCGTCCGGGTAGGTGTTGCAGGCCAGCCATGCCAGTACCAGCGGGGCATCCGGGTTCGGGGTGAACCAGTTCCACATACCGAGGGTGGTGTTGTACACGCGGCCGTTCTGCACGGCGGTCAGCGTGGAGAAGTCGGCACCATCCACGTTGCCGGAAAGCACATTCTCCGTGCGCAGGGGCTGCAGGCCGGGGCCATCGAGGAAGAGGATGTCCGGATCCCAGCTGTAGACCTGTTCCATGCTGGTCTGGGCAAAACCGGTGGCTTCCAGCGCTTTGTCAGTCACGCCCAGATGCTTCATCCAGTAGGTACCGAACGTGCCATTTCCGGAAACCTGCGGCACTCCGTCCGAATACTTCCACAGAATCAGCGCACTGGGGCGGTCGCTCTCAGGAATATCCGCAATGCGGGCTTCCACATCGGCCACGATCTCGTCACCGGCAGCCACAAAGGCCTCGGTCTTGCCCGGTTCGCCAAAGATATCCTCCAGCAGTTTCAGCCACTCCTCATAGCGCTCCAGCGGGTCAGCCTCGGTGGAAGCACCCACGGTGGCAAAGCCGATCGAGGGAATACCGCTGGCCTTCAGGATCTCTGCATGGGAGGAATTGCCTGCATTGTACAGGATAACATCAGGGTTCAGCTTCATGATCTCCTCGATGTTCAGGTCGCTCTGAGCATAGACCGTATCGCTGGACTCCAGAAGCTCCGGGGCGATGTTTTTCAACACAGTGTCAGAAATAACCGACTTGAAAGAGCCGCAGTAACCCACGATGTAGGGAGCACTGCCCTCAAAATAGGCCATGTAGGTGGACAGGATTGGAATCTGGTCGATGACCACACGAGTGACCTTATTAGGCACTTCTACTTCGTTGCCGCCGTGGTCTACGACGGTATGGGTACCGGTCTCATCCATAGATGCGGCAGAGGAAGTTGCTTCGCTGGATACAGCGGAAGAAGCCACAGAAGAAGCCGTGCTGCTGGAAGAAGAACCGCAGGCGGCCAGAACACCGGCTGCACTTACAGCAGCCATAGCAGCGAGAAAAGAACGACGAGAAATCTTTTTCATGGAAAACTCCTTTGATAAATCAATGGTTCTTTGGTTGTGGCAGTTAGTTAGCAATAACCAACCGCAGAGCATTTTATCAGATTCACTTTCCTTTGTCGGTTGCTATGGCAACGGCAGTGCAAATTTATGTGATGGTAAAAATAGCCACAAAAACAGGGTGCGCCCTGCTGAACACACCCTGCAAAAATCCACACACGATAGCGATATGTACAACAGGGCGTTCCCCATCGGGAACGCTCTGTTTTTCTTTGCCGGAGAGATGAGCCTGTTCCGCCTGCCACGCGGCAAATTCTCTTTGCCCTTCTTCGCTGTTCCAGCAGGCAAGGATGGCTGGGTAGAATGCCCGTGCCAGACGGTCAATGACTTCATCGGGATAAGGGGAAGTGTTTGTGGACTTTTTCTTTTTGTTCAAACGCACGCTCCTTTGGACATCTGTGAACAGCATACCATGTGCCTGATGTTATGCTGTCTGGTCTTTAACATCTGCGAGTGCGGCTTCCAGAGAAGCAAGGTAGTCCTTGTGCTTGTGAATGATCTCCAGAATCACATCACGCTGTGCATTATCGGGCATCTGCTCCAACTGGTAGCTGAACGAAATGCGGAAACGAGTTGTGAGTTCTTCCAACGCCACATACTCGTACCGTACATCCTCCGGGTAAGCATCGCTGTCGTAAACCGATTCAAACTTTCGGAATGGCATGACGGGCGCTTTACCCAGAATGCGGATCACACCGTCAGCGTCAGGCGTCGGTTCCACCTTCAGCTCCGGGTGCAGAATATCCTGCAAAGTTTGTGCCCGGTCATGGTAGGCCGTCCTGGCAAGGCGGTGCATATCCGCTTTGGACACTTTCGTCTGTCCGGACAGGATGCTCTGCTTTAGCCCCGGCATCAGTTCTTCTGCGATCTCCACGCCTTTCATATACTTCGAGGCGCGGAAAACGGTGTCCTTGCTCACACCGTTTTCTTCTGCGATTCGGTCGCAGGTTTTGGTGCTGTCGATCAAGTTCGCTTTTAGCGAACTTGATTTTGCATCGCTGCTCTTGCGATCACCGCCGTGCGCGGCTTTTTCGGCTTCATACTGTTTGCCCATCAGGTAGTACTTCTGCTCCGGGGTTAAATTGCGCCGCCCCAACTGGTTCTTACAAATCCAAGCGAGGACTTCTTCTCTGCTTTCAAACGGGAGCGGCATGGTGGAGAAAGAGATTTCGGGATGCTCCTGAACAATTTCATAACGGTTGTGTCCATCAACAAGGGTGTTACCCCAGACGATCAAAGGAGAGAGCAGCTTGCCCTCTTTGAGGATATTTTCTTCAAGCTGCTTAAATTCATCATCGGTCAGAGGGGGAATCTGGGACTGAAACTCCGGGTCGATTTTCAGATTGATCATACGCACACTCCTTTATCTCTCCTGCTGCGCCGGTTCTTCCTCCCGGAAAAAGGACGCAACATTCTGCTTTGCGGTTTTCAGTTTGAGCAGTTCTTCCTTGGCTTCCTTGTACTGCTCGTAGAACTTTGCCTTTTCGGATGCCAGCTGCGCATACTCGGCTTCCAGCTTTTTCGGGCTGGGCAGCTTGGTGATATCATTTGCCTTGAAATAGGCTGCTGCCGCCCGGTACGCTGTCAGCTCTGCACGGTGCTGTTCTTCAAAGGCTGCGGAGCAATCTTTTTGGTATTTCTATAAATAATAATCAAGAGGGCGACAGCTTCTGTTGTCGCCCTCTTGATTATTATTTATTGTTCCCACGTTTTGGCTTTTTGTCGGACATTTATAATTTGGAGCTGGTATAGAATGCTGGGAATTGCAGAAACCAATGAAAAAATACCCAAGACAATAGAATGCTTGATAATGGCAAACAGTGCAAATAGGAGCAGCAGGAATAGCCATGGGTTACGCAAATTGCGGTAGTATTTTTCTTTATCGGCATAAGAAGTATGAAGTTCAAAAGGCTTTCCGTCGTTTGATTTTTCTACAATCAATAGTTCCCTGTTAAAAGTTGTTGCGTTTGTTGCAATACAACCGCCCATTTCCGCCCATGGACGCAATCGAACTTTTCCGACAGAATAGTTTAGATTGATATTTTTGAAAAATACCTTGTAGCCCATATCCTCCAAAAAATCAGCGTAGTCCGTTGCATTCTCTTTTGATTTTTCTCCGATAAACTCTACACAATAGGTCACTTCATCAGGACTGCATTTTTCAAATTCATAGAGCATCTTCCCTGTCCGGACAAGTCGATAGCCTTTTTCGGACATTTTGTTTAACCATTTTGCCTGTGCATTTAGCAATCCGCCAAAAAATCGATAACATTTTTTACTCATACTGCACCTCCAATAATTTCACTTGCGACGCTTACAAGTTCATTTAGTCTTGCAAGCTCTTTTTCTGCAATTTCTTTTCCCTGTGCTGTAATGTGGTATTCTTTTTTTCTTCCCTCACTATCGCCATAAGGTTCAATCCACTTCTTGTCCTGCAAAGAGTTTAATGCTCCATATAAAGTGCCTGCGCCTAGGGAAAGCCGTCCGTCTGTTTTTTCTTCAATAAACTGCATAACAGCGTATCCGTGTTTTGGCGTATAAAGAGAAAGCAAAATATAAAAGGTGACTTCTGTAAGCGCACCACCTTTTGCATTATCGCGCATGGTTTGCCTCCTTATTACGGTTACTGTAATAAATATATCACTAACCGTAATATTCGTCAAGCAGATTCAGGAAAATTATATAATGGGTGTGTGAAAGAAGAACAGTCTGCTCTCTATTTGTTTTGTTGTTCGGCGTGTCGTGGTGCTGGGAATTGCTAGGGGTCGGTTGAACATTCGTTTTGGTCATTGTACCTCCTGTCTGTTCGATAACTCCTCGGTGAAGTTATGTAAAGCACGACACGCCGTTGCTGTTCGCACCGTCAGGTGCGAACCATGAGCAGGGTTTGGGGTGGGACCGCGTTTGCGAAGCGCAGCGGAGCAATGAAAGCCCCAGTGGGGCTTTTAAGCGGCAGCGCGGTCTGCGACAGCAGATGGAGGGGCGTTGCCCCGACAAGCGCTACCCCAACAAGATCACTTCGGAAATGCAGACGCATTGAAGAAGTGAAGTCCCGGATGGACAGGAAATTTTCAAGAATTGAAAATTTGTGGCCACGGGACGGTTCTTGCCCTCTACCGCTGCGCTCAAAACGTATTTTTAACAAATGTTTCCGAATTGTTAAGACGCAAAAATAAGTAGAGAGTTCCGCTGCTCGTGTATGTTGATCACCGTTTGCTCCGAACGAAGTTCCTGCCCCTGTTTGTACAGCGGCGTTGTCTGGCTCGCTCACGGAAAGTGTGAGGTCATGGCACGGTATCACGTTCAGACGGCTTATGAAGGATTCAAGGTTCGGTATGAAGAAAGCCGGGCGCAGTGCGGACACTACGTCTTGCTTCTTTCAAACGCAATAATAACACTTTGAAGTTGTGCAGTCAACAACCCAAAA
>OGMM01000765.1_pt1 | contig 12355 bp, 9 predicted proteins | sample 1573221 | NCBI WGS metagenome assembly OGMM01 (sample SAMEA2581988, study PRJEB24529) | metagenome | biome: Human gut stool | place: China | collected 2011 | reverse complement strand
GACTGCCTGTAGCTTATATTTGTCGTCCGTTCGTCACCAACTAATATTCAATTAACCAATCATATTCACATCTATCCACACCTTATACAGAGTTATGCACAACATGTGCATAACTTGTGCATAACTTTTCTATTTTTTGTGATTAAATGTGTGTTTTTTTGCTATTTTCCGCTATTTTCCTATGTTTTTTTTGTTTATATATTATCAACACAATTTTGTATAACACGGAATTTTTTAAAGATTTTTTAAGTTATCCACAATTTTATTGAAAAAAATCCACAAATGCTTTATGATTATAAAGGAATGTTTTTTTATCATTCTAATACAGCCAGAAAGGCAATTATTATGGAAGAATTAATTAACAGCTGGGATAGAATCCTTCAAATATTTAAAGAGGAATACGACATACAGGATATTTCCTTTAATACATTTATTAAACCCCTTAAGATATATTCAGTAGATGATAACGTAATTACCTTATTAGTATCTAAGGGCCGTATGGGTGTATCCCTCATAGAAAAGAAATATCGTGAATTTCTTGAAATAACTGTCTGTGAGGTTATGGATGATAAATACACGATCCGTCTTATATCCGATGAAGACCTTGAACATGAGGAAAAGATTAAAAAAGAAAAGATTAAAAAAGATGAGCCTAAGAAAGATAATAACAATTCTAACAATCTTTCCCTTAATCTTAATCCTAATTATACATTCGACACATTTGTCGTTGGTAACAATAACAGCCTTGCACATGCAGCCTCTGTAGCTGTTGCCGAATCGCCTGGCGAAGTATATAACCCACTTTTTATATATGGTGGTGTTGGACTTGGCAAGACTCATCTTATGCAGGCTATTGCACATTTTATTATCGAAAACAATCCTAATAAAAAGGTATTGTATGTAACAAGTGAAACTTTCACCAATGAGCTTATAGATGCCATCCGTAATAAAGAAAATGCTGAAAAAGGCAATGCTGCTTTCAGAAACCGTTACCGTAACATTGATGTGCTTCTTATTGATGATATACAGTTTATTATAGGTAAGGAATCTACACAGGAAGAGTTCTTCCATACCTTTAACTCTTTATATCAGGATAGAAAGCAGATTGTTATATCTTCTGATAAGCCACCTAAGGAAATGGAAACTCTTTCGGAACGTCTAAGAACAAGATTCGAGATGGGACTTCCTGTTGATATCCAGATTCCTACATACGAAACTAAGATGGCTATTATAAAAAGAAAAGCCGAATTATCATCACTTGATATTCCATATGATGTACAGGATTACGTAGCAACCCATATAAAGTCAAGTATAAGGGAGCTTGAGGGTGCACTTACAAAGTTATCTGCATTTTCAAAGTTATCTCATACACCTATTACTGTAGAATTCGCTGAACAGACATTAAAAGATCTTATATCTCCTGATTCTAAAAAAGAAATCACACCTGAGCTTATTATACAGACGGTGGCAGATCACTTTAATGTTAAATACGATGACATAATATCATCTAAGCGTAATGCAAACATAGTACATCCAAGACAAATTGCCATGTATCTATGCCGTCAGATGACAACAGCCCCTCTTCAGGCAGTAGGTAAAGCTTTAGGTAACAGAGACCATACAACAGTTATCCACGGAGCTGAAAAGATTGCCAAAGAAGTTGTCCAGAATGAATCTGTACGCAATACTATTGATATTATCATCAAAAAGATCAATCCTTCATGATGTTATTAACAATAATTAACTGTGTTATAAACAGTTATCCACAAAGTTATCAACAGATTGTGGATTTTTCCACATGGTATTTGTTATAAGCTGTTTATAATATGTGCTTTTTATGTTGATGTTAATTTATAACTTTTTTTTCAATTTTTGTTTGGATTTTTTTATCAACATAATTTTTGTTTTTTAAACAGTATACCCAGTCCGTTTTAACTGGCTTATCCTTTTGCCAAACGCTGATATTTACTGTATTTGTAAGGGTTTTTAACATATTAACAGCCCCTACTATAACTACTACTGAATTATATTTATATATATATGTGTCTGGGGAAGGTTTCCTCGCACCGAAAGGAGTTTTGAACAATTATGAAACTTGTATTCTCAAAAAGTGAACTTAATAAAGCCGTTGGTATTGTTATGAATGCGGTACCTGTACGTACCACTATGAATATTCTTGAATGTATCTTAATAGATGCTACTACTAACGTTATTAAGTTTACAGGTAATGATATGGAACTCGGTATTGAAACTATCGTTGATGGTGAGATACTTGAAAAAGGTAAAGTTGCTATTGAAGCAAAGCTTTTTTCTGAAATAGTAAGAAAGCTTCCAGATAGTGAAGTTACTATTACTACAGATTCCAACTATACATCTTTAATTACATGTGAAAACAGTAAAATTAACATTGCTGGTAAATCTGGAGATGATTTTTCTTACTTACCTATAATAGACAAAGATAAAATGATCACTATTTCCCAGTTTAAACTTAAGGAAATAATCAACCAGACTATTTTCTCTACAGCACCTAACGATAACAATAAAATGATGACAGGTGAACTTTTTGAAGTATCCGAAAATACTCTTAAGGTTGTAGGTCTTGATGGACATAGAATTGCTATAAGAAACATTGCACTTGAAGGAAGAGCTGATGATGTTAAGGTAGTAGTACCTGGAAAAACATTACAGGAGATAAGTAAGATATTATCTACTGATGCAGAAAATATGGTTAATGTATACTTTACTAATAATCATATTTTATTTGAGTTCGATAATACTATTGTAGTTTCAAGACTTATTGAAGGTGAATACTTCAAAATAAGCCAGATGTTGTCAAGTGATTATGAAACAAAAGTTGTTATTAATAAAAAAGAATTTATAGATTCTATAGATAGAGCTAATCTTCTTATTACTGAGAGCGAAAAGAAACCAATTATTATTAATATTACAGATGGTTCACTTGAAGTTAATGTTAATTCATCAAAGGGAAAGTCTAACGAAAATATAGATATTAAAAAAGAGGGTAAGGATCTTATGATTGGCTTTAACCCTAAGTTCCTTATGGATGCATTAAAAGTTATTGACGATGAAACAGTAGATATATATCTTGTTAACCCTAAGGCACCTTGTTTTATAAGAGATGCTAACCAGTCATATATATATCTTATACTTCCTGTTAATTTTACAGCTTAAATATAATGTTTATGATTATGCCGTTTGTTAAGTTATAAGGCAATATTAAATTTATTATAAAAAGTTGTATATGAGTTCAGGTATATGTTTAGATTTTAGATAAAATATCAGAAATGAGGATTATCATGGAAGAATTAACTATTAGAAAAGGTGATGACTTCATCAAGTTAGGTCAGGCTGTTAAAGCTGTTGGATTCGTTGAATCAGGAGTAGAAGCTAAGGAAGTTATCCAGAGTGGACTTGTAAAAGTCAATGGAGTTGTGGAAAAACAACGAGGAAAAAAGCTTGTTGGTGGAGAAGTTGTAGAATTCAACGGCAATAAGCTTATTATTAAGCGCTGATAACAGCAAATAAACTATTCAGGGACAAGCTGATATGCTATACATTGCTCTGAACGATAACAAATTATGGCAGGTGAAACAGTGGTTATTGATTCTCTAGATTTAAAGAATTATCGGAATTATGATATTCTTGATATGAATTTCGATAAAAATGTCAATATTATATATGGTGACAATGCACAGGGAAAGACTAATATACTTGAGTCTATATATATGTGTGCCACCTCAAGGTCACATCGTGGCAGTAAAGACAAAGAAATGATAAGATTCGGAGAGTCAGAATCACATATAAAAGCCAACGTGTTAAAAAATAACATAAACTATCGTATCGATATGCATCTTAAGGGAAACAAAGCCAAAGGTATAGCAATAAATGGAATACCAATAAAAAAGGCAGTTGACCTGTTTGGTATAATACAGATAGTACTTTTCTCACCAGAAGATCTTAATATTATAAAAAATGGTCCTTCCGAGAGAAGAAGATTTATGGATATGGAGCTAAGCCAGCTTAATAAGATATATCTAAGCAATCTTGTTAATTATAATAAAGTGCTGGTTCAGCGTAATAAGCTGCTAAAGGAATTGTCATTTAACATGACAGATGAACTTTTATCAACTCTTGATATATGGGATATGCAGCTTGTGCATTATGGAAGAAGCATAATCGATGGAAGAATTAAGTTTGTTGAAGAGCTTAATGATATAATAAGCAGTATTCACTCTAATCTTACAGGAAGTAAAGAAAAGCTTGTAGTTGAGTATGCTCCATATACGACGGCCGAAAGGCTTGAAGATATGGTAAGTGCATCAAGAGATAAGGATATAAGGTATAAAAGTACAGGAATTGGACCACATAAGGATGATCTTGTTTTTTATATCAATGGACAAGATGTAAGAAAGTATGGATCCCAGGGACAGCAGAGGACAACAGCATTGTCACTTAAGCTGTCAGAGATTGAACTTGTAAAGAAGCTTACTAAAGATAATCCTATTCTTCTTTTGGATGATGTGCTGTCAGAGCTTGACAGTAACAGGCAGAATTATCTGCTTAACAGTATAGGTGATATACAGACGATTATCACGTGTACAGGTTTAGATGAATTTATTAATAACAGAATAAATATTAATAAAGTTTTTAAAGTAACTAATGGAACAGTAAGTCACGTACAATGCGGTGATGGTACCGCAGAAATGAGGTAATATGGCAGAGCAGAATTATGGTGGAGATCAGATTCAGATATTAAAGGGTCTTGAAGCTGTTAGAAAGAGACCCGGTATGTATATAGGTAGTACATCTGGAAGAGGATTACATCATCTTGTATATGAAATAGTAGATAATGCGGTTGATGAGGCACTTGCAGGATACTGTAATGTTATTAAGGTATTCATCAATAAGGATAACTCAATAACTGTAACAGATAACGGAAGAGGAGTACCTGTTGATATTAATCACGAAACTGGAAAGCCTGCCATTGAAGTAGTGTATACAATGTTACATGCAGGTGGTAAGTTCGGTGGTGGAGGATACAAGGTATCTGGTGGACTTCACGGTGTAGGTGCATCTGTTGTTAATGCTTTATCAGAGTGGATGGAAGTTGAAGTTAAAAGAGATGGACATATATATGAGCAGCGTTATGAAAGAGGAAATGTATGTTATGAATTAAGGACAGTAGGTGATTGTCCGGCGGATGAAACTGGAACTAAGGTAACATTTCTTCCTGATAAGGAGATATTCCAGGAAACAACTGTGTTTGAGTATGACATATTAAAACACAGATTAAGAGAGATGGCGTTTCTTACTAAAGGGATAAAGATTATACTTACTGACTTAAGAGAAGGTCAGGAAAAGGAAGAAATATTCCATTATGAGGGCGGTATAAGAGAATTCGTTGAGTATATAAACAAGAGCAAGGAGCCACTTTACAGCCAGGTAATATACTGCGAAGGTGTCAAGGATAACGTACAGGTTGAAGTAGCTTTCCAGCATAATGATGGTTTTAATGAGGTTGTAGATTCATTTGTTAACAATATAAAGACTCCTGAGGGTGGAACACATCTTGCTGGTTTTAGAAATGCGATGACTAAAACATTTAATGACTACGCAAGAAAGAATAAGATTCTTAAAGAGAGCGAGCAGAGTCTTTCTGGTGATGATATAAGAGAGGGACTTACAGCGATAGTAAGTGTTAAGATAGAGGATCCCCAGTTTGAAGGACAGACTAAGCAGAAGCTTGGTAATACTATAGCAAGAAGTGCAGTTGACAGTATAGTATCTGAACAGCTTCAGATATTTCTTGAACAGAATCCATCGGTAGCAAAGGCTATATGTGAGAAATCGTTACTTGCACAAAGAGCAAGGGAGGCTGCAAGAAAGGCAAGAGATCTTACAAGAAGAAAGACAGCACTTGAGAGTACATCGCTTCCAGGCAAGCTTGCTGACTGTACAGACAAGAATCCAGAGAATTGTGAAATCTATATCGTTGAGGGAGATTCAGCCGGTGGTTCAGCTAAAACTGCAAGAAGCCGTGCAACTCAGGCTATTCTTCCACTTCGTGGCAAGATTCTTAATGTAGAAAAGGCAAGACTTGACAGAATACTTGGAAACAAGGAAATACAAGCTATGATTACAGCATTTGGTACAGGTATTCATGATGATTTTGATATTAAAAAGTTAAGATATCACAAGATAATAATCATGACTGATGCCGATGTTGATGGAGCACATATTGCAACACTTCTTCTGACATTCTTCTATAGATTTATGCCAGAGCTTATAAAGCAGGGACACGTATACCTTGCACAGCCACCTCTTTACAAGGTTGAGAAGAACAAGAAGGTTTGGTATGCGTACAGTGATGATGAACTGAATCAGATTATGACAGAAATCGGAAGAGACCAGAACAACAAGGTACAGCGTTATAAGGGTCTTGGTGAGATGGATGCAGAGCAGTTATGGGATACAACTATGGATCCACATAAGAGAGTACTTTTAAGAGTAGATATGAAGGAAGATGATGAGGCAGATCTTGATGTTACATTTTCAACACTTATGGGAGATAAGGTAGAACCAAGACGTGAATTTATTGAGAATAATGCCAGATTTGTAAGAAATCTTGATATCTAAATGAATGTAAAATATTATACAGACTGTATATAGTGATGCAGCAAAGAAAGGAATTAATCAAATGGATGAACATATCTTTGATAAAGTTCAGGAAGTAGATATGCAAAAGACTATGAAGGATTATTACATAGACTATGCCATGAGTGTTATCGCTTCAAGAGCATTGCCAGATGTAAGAGATGGTCTTAAGCCAGTTCAAAGAAGAATACTGTATTCTATGGTTGAACTTAACAATGGTCCTGATAAACCACATAGAAAGTGTGCCCGTATCGTAGGTGATACAATGGGTAAATATCATCCTCATGGAGATTCATCTATCTATGAGGCACTTGTAAAGCTTGCCCAGGACTTCAATACGCGATATCCACTTGTTGATGGACACGGTAACTTTGGTTCTGTTGATGGTGATGGGGCAGCAGCCATGCGATATACTGAGGCAAGACTCAGTAAAATATCTATGGAGATGACAGCAGATCTTAACAAAGATACTGTTGATTTTATACCTAACTTTGATGAAACAGAGAAAGAGCCGACTGTTCTTCCATCAAGATATCCTAATCTGCTTGTCAATGGTACATCAGGTATAGCGGTAGGTATGGCAACTAATATTCCACCACACAACTTAAGGGAAGTTATAGGTGCTGTTGTAAAAATTATAGATAACAAGATAAACGAGGACAGGGAAACTACACTTGAGGAAATACTTGAGATAGTTAAAGGTCCTGATTTTCCTACAGGTGGTACGATCATAGGAAAGACAGCTATTGAAGAGGCTTATAGAACCGGAAGGGCTAAGATAAGAGTCAGAGCTGTTACGAATATTGAACCTATGCCTAACGGAAAAAACAGAATAGTTGTAACAGAGCTTCCTTACATGGTTAACAAGGCAAGGCTTATAGAAAATATTGCTGATCTTGTAAGGGATAAGAGAGTAGAAGGAATCACAGACCTGCGTGATGAATCAGACAGGGAAGGTATGCGTATAGCTATTGAGTTAAGAAGAGATGTGAATCCTAATATTATACTTAACCAGCTTTATAAGCATACTCAGCTTCAGGATACATTTGGTGTTATAATGCTTGCACTTGTTGACAATCAGCCAAAGGTTCTTAATCTTTACGAAATGCTTAAGTATTATCTTATGCATCAGGAAGATGTTGTTACAAGAAGAACTAAGTATGATCTTAATAAGGCAGAGGAAAGAGCACACATATTAGAGGGATTAATAATAGCCCTTGATAATATAGACAGAGTTATATCAATCATAAGAGGATCTTCAACGGTACAGGCTGCCAAGGAAAGTCTTATGAAAGAATTCAATCTTACAGATGCACAGTCACAGGCTATAGTAGATATGCGTCTTAGATCTCTTACAGGTTTAGAGAGAAGTAAGATTGAGGCAGAACTTGCTGATTTACAGAAGAAGATTGAGGAATACAGAGCTATACTTGCTGATAAGAATAAGCTTCTTACTGTTATAAAGACAGAGATATCTCTTATAGCAGACAAGTATGGTGATGAAAGAAGAACTTCAATAGGATATGATGAATATGATCTTTCAATGGAAGACCTTATACCAGATGAGGCTTGTGTTATAGCACGTACTAATATGGGATATGTAAAGAGAATGACACCTGATAATTTCAAGAGCCAGCACAGAGGTGGCAAGGGAATTAAGGGTATGCAGACACTTGAAGAGGATTATATTAAAGATCTTTTTATGACAACTTCCCATCATGTGCTTACATTCTTTACGAATACAGGAAGAGCATATAAGCTTAAGGCATATGAGATACCAGAAGCAGGAAGAACATCAAGAGGAACAGCAATCATTAATCTTTTACAGCTTGCACCAGGTGAAACAATAACAGCTGTAGTTCCAGTGAAGGTAGAGGATATAAGTGATAATGATTATCTTTTTATGGCTACTAAGAATGGTATAGTCAAGAAGACTCCTTGTAGGGAATTCGCAAACATCAGAAAGAATGGCATACAGGCTATGACACTAAGGGATGATGATGAACTTATAGAGGTTAAGTTAACTGATGATACTACAGAAGTAATGATGGTTACTAAGTTAGGTATGTGTATAAGATTCAAGGCAACAGATGTAAGGCCTACAGGAAGATCCGCAATGGGGGTTATAGGCATGAATCTTATGGATACTGATGAGGTTGTAGGAGTACAGCTTAATACACAGGGCGATACTATGCTTATTGTTTCAGAAAATGGTATGGGTAAGAAAACTGACATATCAGAATATGCAGTACAGCATCGTGGAGGAAAAGGTGTTAAGTGCTATAAGATTACGGAAAAAACAGGTAATGTAATAGGCGCAAAGGCTGTAGATGATACAAGAGAGGTTATGCTTATAACAACAGAGGGCATAATTATAAGACTGGCATGCAGGGATATTTCAACACTTGGAAGAATAACTTCAGGTGTTAAGCTTATTAATCTTGATGATAATGTAAAGGTAGCAACGGTTTCCAAGGTAAGAAAGAGTCCATCAGGTGATGATGGTAACGAAACAGAGGAATTTGATGCAGAAAGTGATTCTGAAAATATTGATGGAGTGAATAAAGTAAATGAAAATACATCAGATATCAATACATCAGATGTAGCAGACGATTCAATAGACAGACTGCTTGATGCAGCTAATAAAGATAATCAGGAAGATTAATATTAAAACCCCGGTTGCACAGAGTAAGTGTAACCGGGGTTTATGTGTTAAAGTTTATAGCTATGTATAGCATTTTAAGATGGATTATGAACAATAAAGTTCGTATATACGAGAGATATTAACGTATGGAGGTTGATATGAGAGAGGTAAATGTGGATAAAGTCACTGAAAACATAAAGGAAATGTGTATAGAAGCTAATCATTTTCTTACAGATGACATGAAAAAGGTGTTTAAGAATGCAGTTGTGTCAGAAAAATCACCATTAGGAAAGCAGGTACTAAACCAGTTAAATGAAAACCTTGATATAGCAGCCAATGATATGATACCTATATGTCAGGATACAGGTATGGCTGTAGTATTCATAAATGTTGGTCAGGATGTGCATTTTACAGGTGGAAATATAACAGATGCAATAAATGAGGGTGTGCGTCAGGGTTATGTTGAAGGTTTTTTAAGAAAGTCAGTAGTTAATGACCCTATTATCAGGGAGAATACTAAGGACAATACTCCAGCTGTAATTCACTATAATATAGTTCCTGGAGATAAAGTGGATATAACGGTTGCACCTAAGGGCTTTGGCAGCGAGAACATGAGCCGTGTATTTATGTTAAAACCAGCTGATGGCATAGAAGGTGTAAAGGATGCAATACTGACAGCTGTAAAAGATGCCGGTCCTAACGCATGTCCACCTATGGTTATAGGTGTTGGTATTGGTGGAACATTTGAAAAGTGTGCACTTCTTGCGAAAAAGGCACTCACAAGAAATGTAGAGGAAGAATCTCATGTTCCATATGTAAGAGAGCTTGAAAAAGAAATGCTTGAAAAAATAAATAAGCTTGGAATAGGACCAGGAGGACTTGGTGGAACGCAGACAGCACTTGCTATCAACATAGAAACATACCCAACACATATAGCAGGTCTTCCAGTAGCAGTTAATATGTGCTGTCATGTCAACCGTCACGCACATAGACAGATATAGTTGATTATAAAAAAATATAATTTAGATTATAAATAGAGTTAGAATTATAAATAGAGTTAGAATTATAAATAAAATTATAATTACAATTAGGAATAGTCGTATCTTAATATGACAGTCATGCAGGATTGATGTGAAAATTTTTTCACATGTGGGATTTGTGTCTGCGCACACTTGACACAAATTTGATATGAGCAAAAATGTGTGCAGAAAAGAGGTTTAGTGTGAAAAATAAGATTTTTCACACAAGAATGGAGGATTATTATGGACAGACACATAGCAGCTCCTATAAGTGACGAAGATGCAAAGAGTCTTCATTCAGGAGATTATGTATACATAACAGGAACTATATACACAGCCAGGGATGCAGCACATAAAAGAATGGCAGAGGCTCTGGCAGCAGGAGAGCCACTTCCAATAGATATGAAAAATAATATTATATATTATATGGGACCATCTCCAGCGAGAGAAGGAAGACCAATAGGTTCAGCAGGTCCAACAACAGCAAGCAGAATGGATAAGTATGCACCAGACCTTATTGATCTTGGACTAAAAGGAATGATTGGAAAAGGAAAAAGAAGCAAGGCTGTGATAGATGCAATAGTAAGAAATGGTGCGGTATATTTTGCGGCAGTTGGAGGTGCAGGTGCTATTCTTTCAAAATGTATCAAAAAATCTACAGTAATTGCATATGATGATCTTGGAACAGAGGCAATACGTGAACTTGAAGTAGAAGATTTCCCTGTTGTTGTAGTTATTGATAGTGATGGTAACAATCTTTATGAGACAGCTATAAAAGAATACTGTACATTATAAAAAAATGTGGGCTATTAGCTTAAAAGGTATTAGTGTGAAAAATAAGATTTTTCACACGACGTCATATTATATAATGTTATATAGAAATATTATGTGATATTATATGAAAATGGGCTTGACATATTATAACAAATTTGATAATATATCTCTTGCGTGTAACGCAGAATTTCATATTATGAGTTAAACATTAATGGTTTAGGGCTCGCATTCATGGAATCTGGAGTAGTACTCAAGAGGCTGAAGAGGCGCCCCTGCTAAGGGTGTAGGTCGGGCAACCGGCGCGAGGGTTCAAATCCCTCCTGCTCCGTTGACAGTATATGCTGTAAGTTGGAAACAACTTACAGCTTTTTTCTTTATATCGTTATGTTTTATATTCATATATATAATATTTATATTTATTCAATATCTGTATATCATATCTATGGCTCTATTAATCCAGGTATCTATTCATCTATCCATCAATTTATCTAAACATATGTCCTTATGTTTGCCTATTCATATATTCGTAGAGCTTTATATAAAAATCTAGATATTAAATAATCTTCATCTCAATGAACTATATCTGGTCTTTTAGTTTAGATTTTGTAATTTATATTTCGATGTGAGATTTTCTATGTAATTTTATTATTTTTTGGCGTATCATTTTATCGTGTTTTAAATAGATTTATTAATTATTCTATTATAAATAAATTGTAAGCTTGATTTTGTATCATATTTTTGTTATGCAGGGGCAGGTTAACATATATTAAAGTCCAAATAAATATTTTGCACAATTATATAAATACAAAGTATAGGTTTTTACATATAGGAAGTCTGTTTAAGAAGAAGTAAATATAAAGTGAATATAAAAACAAGAAAAATGCGAATGTTTTAAAAAGAAAAAAAGAAGAATTCCAGAAAATTTTTTTATATTTTTTTGAAACATTACTAGAAAAACATATGGGTGATAAAAAAATACGTAAAAACATAATACTATATATAGTGGTTTAAATGTTTAATAACAACTATATATAGTACAATAAAAAATAAAATAAAAAAAGCAACATTTTTTCAAAAAAAGTGTTGACATATGTGAGGGGTGGTGCTATTATAATCAAGTCGCCGCGATACGGCAGCGACAAAAACTTAAAGAAACACTGATGAATACAGGGTTCTTTAAGAACTGAACTTTGATAACTGAACAGAAAGACAACCTTGAAAATTCTTTTTAGAATTTCGAGAT
>OGMM01000760.1_pt1 | contig 12401 bp, 8 predicted proteins | sample 1573221 | NCBI WGS metagenome assembly OGMM01 (sample SAMEA2581988, study PRJEB24529) | metagenome | biome: Human gut stool | place: China | collected 2011 | reverse complement strand
CGTTTGAAAAGATATACAACAAGTATAATAAATAATAGTTATAAAAAAATAATCCGAAAAAGCGCCGAAAATTGCCTAAAAAATATGCAATTTTCGGCGCTTTCATTATGCGGTTTTCACAAAGTTGTCTCCGTGTGGCCGCTGTGTGACCGTTGTGTGACCATTATTTTGTATAATGGAATAAAGAGTGGGAATATAAATAAAATCATAACGGAATAGTTATAAAAAATACAATAGAAAAGGAGATATGAGAGTGTTTAATAAAAAACTTAACAGGTTACTAGCAATCATGCTAGCTTCTGTAATGGGTGCGACATCGCTTCCGGCAACACCGGTAAGTGCTGATACACCATCTTCAGAGTATGATATATCTAACGACGCAGCCTCGGATGATATATCTGACAGTAAAATTCCAGATGAACAGGATTCGGATAATAATGCCACCGAGGAAAAACAGCCACAGCAGCTGACGGTAGAGTATACACCGGCGGATGATATTTATGTGGGGAACAAAGTTGTTCCGGTGGTAAAATCCGACAGGGCGGATGCAGCCGTTGACAATTTAAAATACACTGTTGTAGAAGGCAAAAATCTGATTGAAAAGGATGCAGACTTTGCATCAAATGGTATATGGACAGCAAAGGATACCGGAACTGTAAGGATAAAGGTGACAAAAGCAGAAGATGACAAATATAAGTCAGCAGAGGCAGAATATACTGTTACCATCAAAGAATATGATTACAGCAGTATGAATAACAGCCTGACAGGGACAATGCTGCAGGGTACACAGTTTTATGTAGAAGCACCTACATTATCGCTGGCAAGTGACAATCAGGCGGTATATGTGGTTAGAAAAGGTGATGAATGGATTGAAGCTGATAAATATCAGCTTATGCCACAGCAGGGTGATAACAGACAGACTCTTGTAATAGCACGTAAGGACAAGGAAAGCGGAGCTATCACAGATATTGGAAGTCTGCAGCTCGACTACAAATATGATACACAGCCTCCAAAGATAACATTGAATCCAAAGGAGGATGATAAACCTGCTTTCACAAAGGATGCTGTGGATTATTATGGAAATGTCAGAAAAGTAGACATGAATATCCACGATGTCTCTTTGGATGATGGTTCCACACAGCTTTGGGTAAAGGTTGATGACCGGGAAGAATTCGATGTATTTGATGTCGATAATGCCCAGAAGCTGATTGATGCAGGAATAGAGTATAGTGACTGGATCGTGACAGGGGCTGATTATAGCAGCTGCATCACATTTGGTACAAAAGCGGATGAGGAACACAAATATCAGATAATCAGAATGTATGCGAAGGATCAGGCGGAGCATGAGTGTAATGATACAAGCTCAATAGAGCAGCCGTTTTATGTGGATAGAAAAGCGCCTTCAGGTACTATTGGATATGATGCTGATTTAATAGACGAGCAGAATATGGCCAGTCAGCAGGCAGCAAAGGTATATGGACAGCTGGAGGATATCAGCGGAATAAAGCAGGCATTCTACTATGTGAATAAATCAGATGAAAGTGGCAGTATTTTAAATGATGAGCAGGTAAAAGCGCTTGATGATTCAGCATGGAAGCCGTTAAAGCTTATCGAGGATACATATGATGCCCGATATAAGTACAAGATTAATACATCTGATCTGAAGGATACTTCATATAACGTATACGTAAAGGCTCAGGACAATTGTAATGGCGAGACAGCATTTTTCTCCACAGCGAAGCTGGTTGTTGATACCCTGCCACCGGAGCTTACAGTGTCACAGGATACCATGACAGCAGCCAATGAAAAAGGCTGGCATAAGGATGATATAAGCTATATCGTTAAAGCTGATGACAGCTTATCAGGAATTAAGAGTGTTGAATACACTGTATTTGATGGGAAAAGGAAAATTGTATCAGGACAGACTGTTGAGCTTGACGCAAGCGGGGAAGGAAGGATAACCATTCCGGCAGCAGAGCAGTTTAACGGAATTGATCTGATGCTTTCAGTAAAGGCAACTGATTATGCCGGTCTTAAGACAGAGGTTAAAGGTGACAGCTTCAAGTTCAGCATGGACAGTCAGTCACCTGATGTCAGTATAGAGCCGGAAGCGGGCAAAAACAGAAAATATTTCAATGACGATGTCCGTATAAAAACAAGTGTAGCTGACAGCATTTCAGGTGTTGTATCAGCAAAATACCAGATAGTGACAGATGATCAGTCAGTATCGGATGATGAAGGTGCATGGAATGAGCTTGATGAATCAGGAATCATAAATGTATCGGCTGAGGCTTATCTGGATAAAAAGGCAGATGTATATGTTAAAGCTGTTGATGAGGCAGGAAACGTGACTGTAGCGGATTTGACAGCAAGCGGCAGCCAGCCATTTTATATTCACAAGGCAGCGCCTGCAATAACAGTGACATATGGTACACCTGAGCAGCCGGATCCACAGTGCATCAGCAGTGTAAAAGGCACTGAGTATTACAGGGAAAACAGGATTGCAACCATTTCGGTAAAAGAGAATGAGCTTTTCTTTGACCCCGATGAAACAAAAATCAATGTAAAGGTTGATGGAAATGAACAGACACAGTCAGATGCATGGTCTGAAAAGTCATACTGGGTAAAGACAGGCGAGGGAGCAGAAGCTGTTTACAGTAAGCAGCTCGTATTCAATGCAGGACACAAGTATGAGCTGAGTGTCAGTGCAAAAGATTTGTGTGGTAATTCAGATGATGGATTTGAGATAGAAGGAGACAAATCAGCAGAGTTTGTAATTGACGTACAGTCGCCGACAGGAAATATCAGGTTTGACGGACTTTCAACAGGCATGGATACCGTGTGGGATTTATTGCTGCCAAAAGACAAATATGAGATTTCAAGCTTTGCTGCCAAGAAGGTCAATATTGCCGGACAGCTTGGAGATGAGCATGGCGGCATCAAGTCAGCAGAGTATTTCGTTTCAGCAGAGGATGCAATAATTGACGTAGACAGTATTCAGGAGGCTGACTGGAAGACACTTGACAGCCTTAATGAGGATGGCACCTTCAGTGAACCGATAGAATGCGAGAACAAAAACTGCGTGGTATATGTCAGGGTTACAGATTTAAGCGGTAATGTTTCATATATCAGCACAAATGGATTGGTAGTTGATACATGCGCACCGGCAATATCAGTCATCACACCTGAGACAGCATCAGGAGTGTACAGTGCAGATGTGCCGGTAAGTATAGAGGTATCAGATGAGAATGCCACAGGAGTTGCATCAGGAATAAAGAGCGTAAACTATACGGTAACAAATATGGGACAGCCGACACAGGATGGAACATTATATAGCTATGATAAGACAGCAGCGGGCTTAAAAGATCTGGAAAATCATGTAACAGAGCAATTTGACATAAGCGCGGCTTCAAACAACAGTAATGAAGTGCGTATAGATGTTACCGCAACAGACAATGCAGGAACGGCATACACAGTAACAAAATACATAAAAATAGATACAACAGCACCAACAGTGCAGGTAAGCTATGACAATAACAGTGCAGATACATCATTTGGAGACACAGCATACTTCAAAGCACCGCGAACAGCAACCGTAAAAGTAACAGAGCGTAACTTTGATGCATCAAAGGTAGCAGCGGAAATAAAAGCCGCAGCAGGTAAGGCACCTGCTCTTTCAAACTGGAGCACAGAAGGTGGAAGCGGTAACGGTGATGATACAGTACATGTTGCCACAATATATTACGGACATGATGACGATTACACATTTGGAATCGGAGTAAAAGACATTGCGGGAAATGCCGCAGCAGGAGTGGATTATGCAAATTCGCTTGCACCGACAAAATTTACAATTGATACGACAGCACCTGTTATTTCGGTAGCATATGATAACAACAGTGCATCAAACGGAAACTATTATAATAACAAGAGAACAGCAACTGTGACAATCACAGAGCACAATTTTGATACAAGCAGAATAGCACTGAGCATGACTGCGCAGGATGCAGGAAAATCAGTAGCAGCACCGGCATTTGGAAGCTGGTCAGATAATGGTGATATACATACGGCAACATTAAGCTTTGATGCGGATGCCACATATACATGGTCACTTGCATATACAGACAAAGCCGGCAATAAGGCAAAAGACCTTGCAAAGCAGGAGTTCTGCATAGATACGACAAAGCCTGTTGTAACAATCAACGGAGTAACCCCGGGCTCAGTAAACAATAATTCAGGAAATATGTCATTTGTAATAGAGTGCACAGATACTAATCTTGAATACTTTTCACCGGTGCTTACAGTTGAGGTATATGAAAATAGCAGATTCGTAAGAAAAACGATTACCGGAAATGTGATATCAATTACAAACGGACAACGTGTAGAGTTTAGAAATCTCAATGAGGATGGAGTGTATTCACTGACATGCCATGCACAGGATAAGGCCGGAAATTCTTATGAAACAGTCAATATTATAGATGCAGGCGGAAAGCAGGTGACAGAGACTGCAGGGCAGGGAGAAAAATTGATGGATTTCTCCATAAACAAAGGCGGTTCAATCTTCTCGCTGGATGACAATACGATGAAGCTTGTAAAGGATTACTATGTGCAGAAGGTATACCATGATGTGGTAGTCAGAGAGATAAATCCGGATGAAGTTACCAGCTGTACTGTCAAAGTAAATGGAAAAGCACTTAAGCAGGGAACAGACTTCAGTGTGAATAATGTAAGTGAAAGCGATGGCTGGCATAAGTACGAATATGTGATATCAAATGCGGTATTTGAAAAAGAGGGTCAGTACAATATCGTTGTGGAGACAAAGGACAAAGCAGATTCAGTTGCCTACAGTGATGTGAAGAGTGTAAATATTGAATTTATTGTGGACAAGACAGCACCTACATATACATTGACAGGCGTAGATGAAAACAATGAAAACTATATTGGCTCAAAGAATGCAGTATTGATGCCGAAGGATGATGGCGGAAAGCTTGGACGTGTAAAGATTACTGTAGTGGGCAAGGATGACAAAGAAAAAAAGGTTATCAAGGAAATGTCGGGAGACGATATGCTTGACTATCTGGACAAGCATGACGGAAAGATAGAGTTTGAAGTACCTAAGGAGGTGCTCTCTGCAAAAGACGGTGATTCAAGGCTTATGGTAGAGTGTGCAGACTGTTCTGTTGACGAAGGTGGAAAGACCAATAAAGTGAAAAAAATATATGGTAAGGATACAGAAGCAGATACAGAGATTGCCGAAGATGATGTACCTATGGAATCAAATTCGTCAGATGTCAAATCAGTAGAAACAAACAATGATAAGGCAGTATATATAATTGGAGCAATAATATTATTTGTACTTATAATTGCTATATTGATAATCGCTTATTACATGAGAAAAAAGCTGAAAGAAAAAAAAGACAATGATGAGCAATAAGATAATTATCTATGTGTTTACATCACCATGTGGTGGTGTGGGAAAAACAACAGTGTCTGTGGCATGCGCGAAAGCGCATGCCCTTCAAGGCAGACCTGGCAACGAAGATTTTGAATTCTGGGAGGAGTGTGTATGAGATTTGAAATAGCAGCTGACACGGACAGAGGAATCGTAAAAGAAACTAATCAGGATAGTCTGCTGGTAAAGTGCTTCTCAACATGCAAAGGAGACATGGCATTTGCAGTATTATGTGACGGCATGGGCGGCTTATCGAAGGGTGAGCTGGCCAGTGCCACTGTAGTCAGGGCATTTGACAGATGGAGTGACGAGCAGCTGCCTGAGCTCTGCAAATTGTCGAACCCGGATATTGACAGTCTGATTCTGGAAAGACAGTGGGATGAAGTAATACAGCAGCAGAACGAAAAAATAAAAGCATATGGCAAAGCACATGCAGTAAACATGGGAACAACAGTGGTAGCGCTGCTTGTCACGCAAAAAGCCTACTACATTATAAACGTGGGCGATTCCAGAATATATAGCCTTTCAGACCATATAGAAAGGCTTACGACAGACCAGACATATGTACAGCGGGAAATTATGAATGGAAATATGACACAGGAGCAGGCTATGAGAGATCCGCGAAGGAATGTACTGCTGCAGTGTGTCGGGGCATCAGCAGAGGTAAAGCCGGAGTACAGGACCGGGGCAATGAAAAATGGAATGTCACTTCTGCTTTGTTCAGATGGCTTCAGGCATGAGGTATCAGAACAGGAAATCTATGAGATGCTGAAAACGGCAGCAACTGTAGACGGGCAGAATATGCACGACAGACTGGAGCAGCTCATCAGACTCAGCATGCAAAGAGGAGAGCGCGATAATATAACAGCAGCGCTCATAAAGGCACAGTAGGAGGAATAGATGCTTGAAATAGGCTCTTTAATTGACGGAAAATACAAGATACTAAACGAAGTTGGACACGGCGGAATGAGCGTTGTGTACCTGGCTATGAATGAAAGGGCAAACAAACAGTGGGCAATAAAAGAGGTCAGAAAGGATGGAGTAAAGGATTTTGAGGTGGTAAAGCAAAGTCTTGTTGCGGAGACCAATATGCTCAAAAAACTGAGCCATCCCAGTCTTCCTGATATTGTCGATGTCATAGATGAGGATGACAGATTCCTTATCGTAATGGATTATATAGAGGGAAATTCTCTCAAGACAGCATTGCAGGAGTACGGAGCCCAGTCGCAGAAAAATGTGATAAAGTGGGCCAAACAGCTATGCGACGTTCTTGGGTATCTGCACTCACAGAACCCGCCAATCATATATCGTGATATGAAGCCGGCAAACATAATGCTAAAGCCTGATGGAAATGTGGTGCTTATAGATTTTGGAACAGCAAGGGAATATAAGGAAAATAACATAGAGGATACGACATGTCTTGGCACGATGGGATATGCTGCACCGGAACAGTTTGGTGGAATGGGACAGACAGACGCGAGAACAGATATATATTGTCTGGGAGCCACAATGTATCATCTTGTTACGGGAATGAATCCCTGTGAGCCACCTTACGAAATAAGGCCGATCAGAGAAATTGACCCAACATTGTCAGGTGGTCTTGAACGTATTATTACAAAGTGTACACAGCCGGATCCAAACAACAGATATCAGAGCGCAGCTGAGCTGATGTATGACCTTGAGCACTATACAGAGATTGATGACATGTATAGGAAGAATCTAAAGAGAAAGCTTGCGGTATTTATCACCACATCAGCTTTGACGCTGCTGCTTGGAACAAGTACAGTATTAAGCTATTGTGCGGCAGAACACAAAAAAAATGAAAACTATAATAGCATATTAAAAGAAGCGGATACCTATGACAATTATGACAACGGATATTACACGGCTATAGTAACCGACCCGACAAGGACGGAGGCGTATCTTAAGCTGAATGACAAACTGACAGACGATTTTGTACTGAACAGGGATGAGGCGCAGATATTGAACAGGCTGATGGTAGGTATAGATTGCAAGGACCACAATGGCCGGGTGCATACATATGATGTCATGGCAAAGCTGAAAGAAAAAAATCCAAAGGGATATGAGGATGTATGCTATAAGATTGGTGAAAGCTTTTTATTCTACTACGAAATCAATGTGGAAAAAGACAGATACTCCAGTGCGGCGCAGTGGTTCAAGGAAGTAAAGGAGAATCATCCGGAGGCAGGAATATACTGTGAGATATCAGATTGTCTGACATTGATTAGCCAGTATGATGGAGCAAAGATAAAACAGACAGAAAAAACATATGAAGAATACAAAAAGCTATGGAAGCAAATAAATGAGCTATATGCAAAATCAGAGAATTTTGACAGCTTAGACGCAAAGATTCAGGTATGGAATGAGATAGATGATATAGTTGACACAAATATCACATCATTTATAGCAGTGACAGATAAGGATAAAGTTATGGATTTATTACAGACAATAAAGGACAAAACAGAAAAGCTGGATAAATCCATAATGCGCGAGCAGATAACAGGATTGCAGGATAATATAGACAAAACAATTGAGAAGGCACAGAGCGTGAAGGAGGAAAACAAAGATGACTTATAATCAGTACAGGATGATATTTTACGTATCCTTCACCGCATTTGCCATAATGCTTATAGCTTCAATAGTCGTACTTATAGTGCTTGAAATACCTAAGGTCATAGGTGCACTTACCGGAAAATCTGCCCGGAAAGGAATTGCAGCAATTGTACAAAAGCAGACAGCGGGACATATTGACATAACATCGTCCGGTCCCATAGCACCGTCATATAACCTGGCAGGGGAGAATAAGAAAAAGCCGGGATATACACAAAATATAGATGAAACTACTGTGCTGGATGCACCGACAGAAGTATTGCAGGATGAAACCACAGTATTGGAAGATATAACCGAAAAGCTGCAAAAAACCAATATCAGGTTCGAAGTAACAAAGAAAATAGAATTTTTACATACGACAGAATGTATCTCATAAGGAATGGAAAATAGCGAATGTCTAAATTAAAAGTAAGCATAAAAAAATCGACCGTTACTGCCATGATGAAGGCAGGACGAAAGGAAAGAATAAATGAAACCGAACTAAGCCAGCTAGCCAGAATAAAACCATGTGGAATCATGCATGTGACAAAAACAAAAAAAGACAGTGTCATATATACGTGCCCTGCAAATATAAATCTTACCGATAGATTGAAAAAAGCCATAAGCAAATATGATTTCTTTTTCATGATGGAACAGATAGTAATAATGGTTGAGGATGTATACAATAACGGACTGAACGTAAACAGTGTTCGTTTTAATATGGATGACGTATACATAAACGAGATGACAAAAGAGATGTACTTTATATATTTTCCGATAGTAGGAGGACAGGAAAGTGCAGATATTGTCGGATTTATAGAAAACATAATTTATACAATGACACCTGTTATCAATGAGGATACGAATTATATATCCAGATTTATGTATTATGTCAGAAGCTTCCATGGCTTCAACGGCAATGCAATAGAAAAATATATCTCACGCGAAGAGCGTGCAGTTGTGAACGTGCTGAAAAACAAAGCAGTGACAATGCAGCAGACAATGCAGCAACAGATAATGCAGCAACAGATAATGCAGGGCAGCATGGATGGAACTACAGTGTTGTCAGATGATAGCATATCCATACAGCAGATACAGCAGATGCAACCGGTGAACTATCATTTTGCAAGTCTTACAAGGCAGGTAACAGGTGAAAAGATAGAGCTTGGCAAACCGTCGTTTGTGCTGGGAAAGAATCCGGAAAAGTCAGATTATGCGGTAGCAGGCAATACGAATATCAGCAGGGTGCATGCAGTGATAACCATGCGAAACGGACGTTATTATGTAATGGACCAAAATTCTACCAATGGCACATTTATCAATGGAAGGATAATAAAGGCGGGGCAGGAAACAGAGATATTACCGGGAGACTGTCTGATGTTAGCTAATGAGGAATTTATATTTAATGAATAGCTTTAAATATAAAAGGTGAGGAGAATAATACTATTATGGAACTAAAAGAATTAAGTCGCAGAATATCAAGGTACCGGGCAAATGTAGAAAATCTGCAGCTTGAGAAAAACAGGCTGCTTAATGAAATAGATGCTTTGGATCAGGAAGCATCGAAAATAAAGGAATATAAATGGCAGGCGCAAAACCGGTTTAAATGCAGAGTTGATAATATAGCCGGCATGGACAGATATAGCAGTCGTAATATAACAAATCTGAAGGGCAGGCTTAAGAGTATTAATTCATTAAACGACGGAAAATCGTATGTAGCCAATGCGATGAATGCTATAGATTCAATGCTGAGAGATGTAGAGAATGCAATCAGGAGCAGAAATGACAGGATATATGAAATAAATCAGCAGCTGTGTACATATGAGGACAATATAGAGCAGCTGAGAATAAAAAAAAGAAGAATGGAGAGTAAGTAATGGGACAGTACAATTTAAGGTTTGAGCAGGAGGAATTTACAGAACTTGTGCGTTTATACTCAGAACTTGCAAAGATTGCAGATAGACAGATGAACGAATATCAGATGATACTTGATATTATAAACACAAATGCAGTTATAAGCGGTGAATTGCACGATAAGCTGGAAGTGTACGAGGATGCTGTTCATACATATCAGAGTATACTGGGAGAATCCTTCAGGGAAATGTCAAAAAAACTTAATGAATTTGTGAGAGATGTAGATGAGGCAGATGGAGATATATATGGTATAGGAACATATGAAGCGTATTAGAAGGAGGGGTGACGCATAATGAAATTTAAGGATTTTACGCAGGAAGCGTACGATGACATACAAAGCTATATGGGAGGAGAAGAACAGTGGGAGGAAATAAACAAAACCTACGGTGTAGTGGAAACCAAAGGTATATTTCAATATGATTATGAATCACAGCTAAGAAACGCGGCAACAGAATATCAGAGACAAAATGAAGAGGCAAGCAATAGTGTAAGAAGGATGTTTGATAATGTAAATGGTGTGGATGATATATATGCAGCCAGGTTTCGGGACGAATATATGGACTTGGAAAGATTCAGCACTGCAATTAAAGAACTGGCAGCTCTGATTAATGTAAGATCCGTTGAGAATATATATACGATGGATTGCCAGACATTGAAAACAAAAGCTGGTAATATACAGGCAAAAGTGGACTCGAAGATAACAGAGTATTATAAAGAGCGATTCTATTCAGTGGATTCTAATGGAAAGACAGTTATGAACTGGGACGAAATAAACTATGAGATGCGGAAGGAATTTGTACCAGATGCAGAGATGCAGGCACTTGTATCAGTATTTCCAAAGCTGTCCACAGATGATGAGGAAGAAACCATAGCAAATATAGAGAACATGTTGCGCGCAGGTTATGGAAACGCCAAGGATGATGAGTGGATAGATAATGCAGATCTGGAAGACCCTAAGTATTACAGTGTGAGTGTCACGAATACATTTAAGAGGGCGGTGGATATATATAAGACAAGTATGGATATAATTGACTATTACAGCGAAAAATGTGCATACAGAAACGACGAGATTAGTGATGAAGCGCTTGAAGAGATGAAAGAGCAGTACAGAGTGTCATCCCTGTTTAAAGCAATGGTTGATAGCTACCCGACAATTGGAGTTGCATATAATGGAAAAAATGATGGATTTACAATACATTCCGATAGAGAGAAAAATGTGACCGTATCCGTATGCCTGAAAGAGCTGCCGTTTGATGTAAGCATATGCAAGATTACAGACAGCAATGACAGGGAGATATTGGACAAATATTATAACGTCAAGGTAACAAATGGAACTATTAATGAAAAAGTAGGAAAAGAAAATGAGAAGGTCAATCAGATAGATGCGTATGGAATGGTAGATAATCAGATTGTAAGCCATGTACTTCCACACGGCATGATTGAGAATACAAAGCAGAATCTTGAAAATCAAAAGGAAGAGGAAAAGACTGAATGCAGGGTATTTTTTGATGTAACAAGTAATACTTTAAAAGGTAAGATTATTGATGAAGCTATAGGCCTTTCAGCGGTAATAATAAATGAAACCGTAGGAGATAAGATTAACAAGGCTAACGCAGCAATAAATTATTTGAATGACTTAAATGAAGCATATGATGAAAATAATGAAAATGTACAAAATAATGCAGAAATTGATGAGGCAAAAGACAGACTGACAGAAACAGACTTTACATGTCAGGATATGATAGTAGCTGCCAATTATTTCGGCATGGATATGGAGATAACCAGGGTAGGTGACACCTATATCTGTGAGAATATCACGACGGATGTGGAGAAAGTGACGAAGATGGTGGATGCATATAATGCACAGGCAGAGCCGAAAAAGCAGGTAAGTATTAAAGACCTAGAAAAATATGCCAAGGGAGCAGGCGATAAAAATCAGAGAGAGGATGACGAAAGCTATGATATGTTGTGTGATAGAGTTACAGACTATATTGATTACGTTATAGAAAATTGAGATAACAATAAATAGGCATGAATGCAACGCATACGGAAAGGAAAATTTATTATGAAGAAAGCAATATCAGTTCTTATGGTAGCAGCATGTATGTTATGTATGGTGACAGCATGCGAAAAAAAGGATAAGAAGGAAAATGACACATCAGCAGCTCAGGCAACAGAAACAGATTGCACGGCAGCAGAGCTTGTGACCACAGAGCCGGAAGGTAAAATCACGATATCAGAGATGATAGATCAGAGGATTAAAGAGGAAGGAAAGATAATGATATATAGGATGCATTTTGGTCCGTCAAAGACTCCTTTGGAAATAACAGAGGATTTAAACGTAAATATTATATCGTATGATGGGAAAGAACTTATCGATTATGGAAATAGCTCTAATCGCAGAGGGGAGACCAGACTTGGTGACATA
>OGMM01000753.1_pt1 | contig 12542 bp, 7 predicted proteins | sample 1573221 | NCBI WGS metagenome assembly OGMM01 (sample SAMEA2581988, study PRJEB24529) | metagenome | biome: Human gut stool | place: China | collected 2011 | reverse complement strand
TGAGTTCATCGCAACTCTCTCTCCAAACTGTCTTTGCATGAAATTGCTCGAGTTCAGCTCGGGAATCGGTCTGATACGCCCAAACATAGTCTTTGTATAGCCGTTTTTCTTGGCATCCAAAACCGTCTGATCCAAAAACTCCTTAATCTTTGGATATTTGACAAAATAGCTGTCTATATAGCCCTGTGCCTCTTTCCTTGAAATCCCCAGGTCGTTAGACAGACCAAACGCGCTGATGCCATAAACGATACCAAAATTTACCGCCTTTGCATTTCGTCTTTGAAGGTCTGTGACCTCATCAAACGGTGTGTCAAACACAAGGGATGCTGTACTTCTGTGGATATCCTGACCATTCTTAAATGCCTCTATCATCCTTTCATCCCCGGAAAGCGCCGCAAGCACTCGAAGCTCAATCTGCGAGTAGTCTGAGTCAACAAACAAATCTCCATCCTCAGGCAGAAATACCTTTCTGATAAGCTTGCCCAGCTCAATCCTTATCGGGATATTCTGCAGATTAGGTTCTGTGCTTGAAAGACGGCCTGTCGCAGTGATTGTCTGATTTAAGGTAGTATGGATTTTGCCATCGGATGCAATATATCCCGAAAGTCCGTCAGCATATGTGCTCTTTAGCTTTGTTAGCTGTCTGTATTCCAGAATATCCGCAACAATCGGATACTCCGGCGCCAGCTTTTCAAGCACATCTGCCGCAGTAGAATAACCGGTCTTTGTCTTCTTTTCATTTGGAAGTCCAAGCTTTTCAAAGAGAATGACTCCAAGCTGCTTTGGCGAATTTATATTAAACTCTTCACCTGCTGCCTCGTATATTTTCTTTTCAAGCTCAGCTATCGAAACAGCAAGCTTGTCTCCATACTCCTTAAGCTTTATTCCATCAGCCCTTATACCCTCATTTTCCATATCATACAGCACGAAAACGAGCGGGAGCTCGATATCTTTATAAAGCGTGAGCATATCCATTTCCTTTAGCTTCTGCAAAAGAACCGGCTTTGATTTCCAGGCAGTATACACCTCGTAGCAGGCACAGTCCACTGCCTTTTTCTCATCCTCCTTCATCATCTGAGTAAAATCAAGCTTCCCCAGATAATCCTTTTTAGATGAGAGCATAAGCCCCAGATAGTCCTTTGCAACCGCATCATAGGGATACTCCCCGACAAGCGGATTGATAAGGTATGCAGCCACCATCATGTCAAAATATCTGTCTCTGTCATCTGCCTTTATCTCTTTGCTCTTAAATCTGTGCAGATTCGTCTTTAAATCCGGTGATATCCATGACTTTACTTCCAGGGTATTTAGTTTTTCATCGAGGAAGCTGCTTGAAATCTCATCACCTGTACAGATAAAATATATGTCCTCCTCTGAAAAACAAATCGAAACAGCAAGATAATCGTTAGAAACCGGCTCCGAAAACAGACTTAGCTGTCCATCACTTTCGCTGTTTTCCAAAGACTCTCCCGGTACTACCGCAAATGCGACATCCCTGCCCTTTGCCTTCTCAAACACACTCTCTGCAGTCTTTAAGTCCCTTACTACCACAAAATGCTCCTCGGCATTGTTTTTAGGAGCCTCCACGTTAAACCGCGACAGCATGTTTTTGAATTCGTATCTTTTGCACAGTAAAAAGGCTTCCTCAGTGTAGAGTGACTCTACTCCGCCACTAAGCTTTGCATCAGCAAATTCATAGTCAACAGGTGCATCAAGTATGATTGTCGCAAGCTCCTTGCTCATAAGCGCCTGCTCCCAATACTCCACTATATTCTTTGAAGCCCTTGGCGGCTTTACATTCTCAGCATCCTCATGTACTGCCTCTATACAGTGATATTTTGCTATAAGTGCGCCTGCTGTCTTTTCGCCGATACCGGGTACCCCGGGAATATTATCAGACGTATCCCCCTGCAGAGCCTTTACATCGATAAACTCCTTTGGAGTGACGCCGTACTTTTCGATAACATCTGCTGTATTGTAGTTTTCTATCTCGGTTCCTGTCTTTTTGGTCTTTGGAATCCTTACCATGACATGGTCAGTCGCAAGCTGCAAAAGGTCTCTGTCTCCGGAAATGATAGCGACATCCATACCGGCCTTTTCTGCCCTGACAGATAAAGTTCCAAGTATATCGTCGGCCTCATAGCCTTCCTTTTCCACGATTTTTATGCCCATGGCAGTAAGCATTTCCTTTATCATAGGCACCTGCTGCCTGAGTTCCTCGTCCATAGGCTTTCTCGTGCCCTTGTACGCATCAAACATCCTGTGGCGAAACGTCGGCGCATGCACATCAAATGCCACCGTCAGATAGTCAGGCTTTTCCTCGTCAAGGATCTTGAACATGATATTCAAAAATCCATAGACTGCATTTGTGTGAAGCCCCTCTGAATTTGTCAGATCAGGCAGCCCGTGATATGCCCTGTTTAAAATACTGTGTCCGTCTATAAGTACAAGCTTTTCACTCATTTTGATACTTTCCTTACTGTCAATTATAATATTGTTGTAATCGCTGCCGGTCACACTGCAGTGCAGGCAGTAACGTTAAATAGCTCTTGTATATTTCTTGAGCCACTGGGCCTCCTCATCATTCAAAAATGGTGAAACAAGCTCATAAACTCTCGCATGATAAGCATTCAGGTATCCTTTTTCCCTGTCTGTCATCTGATTTGGATCAATCGCATCGAGATCTATAGGCACATAGGTCAGATTCTCAAAATACATGAACTGGCCATACTCATTTTTCTCACCCTTTCGGCAGATAAGCTCATTCTCTGTACGAATACCGAATTTGCCCTCTAAATAGATGCCCGGCTCATCTGTAGTGACCATGCCCTCTTCTATCACACGCTCTGCAGTCCTGCCCGGATACTGCTTCCAGTGGAAGCTGTTTGGTCCCTCATGCACATTGAGCACATAGCCCACACCGTGTCCGGTACCGTGATTGTAGTCCATGCCGATCTCCCATAAAGGCTCTCTTGCCAGAATATCAAAGTTTAGTCCCGAGCAGCCCTCCTTAAACCTTGCATTTGCCAGGTTCATATTTGAGCGGCACACTCTCGTAAACATATCCTTCATCTCGTCAGTCACCGGTCCTAACGCAAAGGTTCTCGTGATATCTGTGGTTCCCTCCAGATAATGTCCGCCTGAATCAACCAGTAAAAAACTTTCCGGCTTAAGCGGCCTGTCAGACTCCTCTGTTGCAGAGTAATGCACAATAGCACCATGATCAGCATATCCACATATTGTGGCAAAGCTCAAATCAAGAAAGCCCTCCTGCTCTGCTCTAAGCGATGCAAGATAATCTGAAGCCGAAATCTCTGTCATAGGTATCTTACCTATATTTGTCTTAAGCCAGTACATGAACCTGCACATCGCAACTGCATCCTTCAAATGCGCCTTGCGCAGATTTTCAAGCTGTACTTTATTCTTTACGGCCTTCATGACAACTGTAGGATCCTCCGCATCAATCACCTTAACACCATCCGGCAGGCTGTTGCAGACGCGGTAATTTACAACCGATGTATTTAGAAGCACTGTTTCTTTTTCATCAATATGCTTAACATATTCATAAAAATCATCGTAAGGTCTTGTCTGTATACCATTCTTATCGAGGTATGCCTTAAGAGCCTCTGTCACAACCTCTTCCTGCAAAAACCATATGCAGCTGTCCTGTGACAATGCCAGGTATGAAAGAACTACAGGCACATAGCTTATGTCGCCTCCCCTGACATTTAAAAGCCATGCTATATCGTAAAGTGATGACATCAGATGAAGTGTTGCGCCCTTTTTTGCCATCTGCTCTCTGACTCTTTTAAGCTTTGAGCTTATATCCTCACCGGTATATTTATTGTCAAAAATCATGACAGCTTCCTTTGACATAGGTGGTCTGTCAGTCCATATAAGGTCAATCAGATCCTCATTTACATACATGCTGCCGTGCTTTTCTTTTGCGATTTCAGAAAGCCTTTTGCCCCATGCGGCATTTACCACTCTGCCGTCAAAGCCTATTACACCGCCATCCGAAAGAGTATCCTTTATATACTCATCAACTGTCGGTACGCCCTCCTCGCCAATCTTAAACAGCTTTACAGTGGTATCCTTAAGCTGCGCAGCCGCCTGCACAAAATACCTGCCGTCTGTCCATAGACCTGCCTCATCCATAGTGATGACTGCGGTACCTGCTGATCCCGTGAAGCCTGTAATATATTTGCGTGCCTTAAAATGCTCTCCTACATACTCTGACTCATGAAAATCAGCAGTAGGTACCACATACAGCGAGATGCCCCTCTTTGCCATCTCGCTTCTCAATGCTTTTAATCTATCCTGTATCATCTTATTATGCCTCTTTAAATTCAAAAAATTTCGTATCTAATTCCGGATACATTCTCTTTAATGAGATTGGTTTGCCGGATTTGTTCAAAAAGCAATGGCTGCTTTTTGCAGTAGTTCGAAGCTCGCCTGTCTCTTTATCTTTCATGACATACTCAAGCTCCATCTTGATTCCGTTATACTTAAGCAGCTTTGTGTAGATAACGACCGTATCATCAAAATGTACCATACTGTGATACTCTACCGATATCGACAGCACCGGACTTATGATTTCCATATCCTCCATCTGCCTGTAGTTGAGTCCTATCTGATCCATCAAATCAAGTCTTGCTTCTTCCATCCACTTGACATAGTTTGAATGGTGGATTATACCCATCTGATCTGTTTCATAATACTTTGCGTGGTGCTCGTAAGGACGGATTCTAAGCTCGCCTTGTGAGCCGGCAATCTGTAACTCATTATTTGCCATAAAAAATTCCTCCATTCATATTTTGGTCTTATTTCTATTATGCCACATTGGACAGCTAAATTCAACGACTTGACCGTAAAATATAAACCGCCAAAAATATAAACCGGCTGCTACCTGCGTATCATGCTGTAGCAGTCTCTGCATATATTGCGCGAATTTCCAATCGGAAGTATTCTGCCGCAATAGCGGCATCTGATTATATACTCATCCTTACTCTTTGCAAGAAGCTGCATAATCTTTGCCTGTGTTTTGTCACGCTCGTTTTCAAGCCAGTCCTCATCCACAATTTTGCCCATGCGGACTGAAAACTGATAGTACAAATCAAGCTTTTTGTAATAGGATTCGTATTTCATGAGTCCCTGATACTTTGAATGCTTATCCGGCTTATCGAGAGAGATATCAGACGTATATGACATGCAGTAACGCAGCCATTGTCTGACAAGCTCCCTGTCCTTTATATCTATAGGACATGTAATCATCTTATAAAGCAGATATTTGTCATCAAAATCTGCGATAAAGTATCGCTCCTTATACGCATATCCATACAAAAACAATATCTCATCGACATTGATTTTCCTAAACGGTGCTGATGGCTCTGCCTCATGCCAGAGCTTAATTATCGCATCAAGCGGCGCATCCATTGTAAGGAGCACCTGCGGGAAGCCAAGACTTACTATATCAATATCCTGCTCCGGTATATTTAGCGTATTCTTCAGATAATTCAGATTCTTTTGTCCCAAAGCTGTCACATAGCCTGTATCATACAGACCAAATCTGCCTGCACGGCCCGCTATCTGTTTTATCTCAGAGATGACAAGCGGACGTCTTGATACTCCATCAAACTTTTCCACCTCCAGAAATACAATTCTTCTGACCGGCAGATTGAGTCCCATTCCTATCGCATCTGTTGACACGACAACCTGTGTCTTTTTCTCATTAAAAAGCGTCATCTGCCTTCGCCTTATTTCCGGCGGCAGACTTCCGTATATGACACTTGGCTTTATGCCGTTTTCCTCAAGACGCCCTGCTATATTGAGTACCGACTTCTTTGAAAATACGATAAAGGCATCGCCATCCCTCACATCCTGTGGAAATGAAAACGGCTTATCCTCCAGCTTTAGAGCTGTCTTTCTCTCATACTCTCTTATCTCATACTCGTCATGGCAAAGATTAATCAGATGAATGACTACATCCTTTGCTACCGGGCTCATGCATATATGAATCTCTCCTGCAAGTGTACCAAGAATTGCCCTGGTCCACGAATGTCCCCTGTCATCATCTGCTACCATCTGTGCCTCATCAATCACTGCGATATCATATTCCTTATCACAGTCAAGCATCTCCACTGTCGATGCTGTAATTCTGCTGTCTGATACCTCAAGACACTCCTGGCCTGTAAGCATGGTGCATGGTATGCCTGCATCATTCATCTTCTCATATACCTCAAGTGCCAGAAGTCTAAGAGGCCCCAGATAAACTCCGTTTTGTGCCAGCTTAAGCCTCTCAAGCGCCTGATACGTCTTACCGCTGTTAGTCGGGCCTATATGGAGTATGAAGTGCCTTTTCATGCTCTGTGCTTTTGGAAACTCAAGCTCCGGCCGTGCCGGAACCAGCGTGACAATCTCTCTTCTAAGCTCCTTGCTGCGGTACTCATTGTAAAGCGCTTTCATGCTCCTTGTACATATCGCACCTATATACTCCTTGCGCAAAAGCTTTAGAAAATCCTCTGTGAGATACTCTGCTTCCTTCTCATCAAACTGCTCCATATCCACCCTGACGAGCTGCGGAATGATTTCTCTATTTAAAATATGCTTTGCATTCTTATTGTTTGAATAGTAGGTAATCAATGCAAGCCTTTTTATTTCCTGATGCAGCTTGTCGAGTGCCACAGTCTCATTTTTTGAAAATCGCGCATATTTAATTGATTTTGCCTTGCTATTGAGCCTGTGAATATAGTGTGCCAGCTTTACAGGTTTACCTGTACTTCTCTTCGCATTCTCCCTGTACTGGTCAATATAAAACTGTACCAGTACATCTTCAAACGATTTTTCCATATATGTGTATTATCCTCTTTATTTGTACACGCCGTTGAGTGTCACTTCAAAAGTAACATCCTTTCCGGCAAGCTCCGTATTTACCTTATAATCATCCGGGAATTTCAGGTTTAAATCAAAGGTTTCTCCCACCTTGTGACCTACCACTCCGTCCTCAAAGCCATCTATATAGCTGCCTGAGCCAAGCACCAGGTCTGTGCCCTGTCCATCAGTGCTTCCACCCTTGAATTTTTCTCCGTCCATATATCCGGTGTAATCAATATTTACCTTATCTCCGTTTTCTGCAACCGTGTCAGTCTCTGTATTCAGTGTTGCTGCCTTGGTCTGTGAAGCACTGCTTTGTGTCTCTGATGCCTGAGATTCTGTGGTCTGTGATGCAGCTTGCGTACCGGCAGTGCCCTTTGACGATGAACCTCCCGATGTCGCAACTGCCCAGATGAGCACTATGACTACCACGACAACTGCCACTACCGGCACCCAGAATTTCAGCAGATTCACAACCTTTGCCTTCTTCTGCGCTTTTTCTCTTTCGACTCTTCTTTTTTCCTGTGCGATTTTTTTGTTTTGTTTGTTCATTTTGTTAATCTCCTGTTTTAGTTTTATTATTAAGCATTATCTGTCACTGTGAGATTTAAGCTGTAACCGTCTGCGTCTCTTAACCATTTGGCGCGCCAATAAAAGTAATAGAAAAATACCCACACTGCCTGCGCTTATAGCTGCACCTGCCTTAAGCCCCGGTGTCTCATAATAAAGCTCTATCTCATGCTCTCCCTCATCCAGATGAATGCTCACAAAGGTATCTGAAAAATCCTCATACTCTGCATCCTTCCCATCCACCTTCATAGTCCATCCCTTTTCACTCGGAATAGAAAGCACAAGCTGTCCTGCCTGCTTCACATCTATGTGTCCGCTTATGTGTGTGTCTGAAAAATCATCCACCGAGAGTGTCTGCTCATTGAGTGTATTGTAAGCACTCTCAACTGCAGCAATGGAAAGCTCGTATACATTAAATCGTACAGCATCGGCATCAGTGTTTGTGACGGAAACTGTCTCCCCCGCCTTCACGTATCCCAGGTCAAACAGATACCTGTGAGTGGTCTTCGAGTATGTGGTCTCATACTCTCCGTGGCTGAAGGTCAGACTGTCTGTGCTGCACGAATCGTATGCCGCATAATAATATCCGTCATGGTCAAAGGTGAGAGTCGTAGTTCCCGGATTTTCATCCTGAGTGCACTCTGTCAGGGTCAGCGTATCATCTGCTGCACCAAGAAGCCTGCCAAGGGAATTAATCGAATAGATTTTCGATGACGATGATGGCTTCCACGCATCAATCACTCCCTCATCCATCATAAAACCAAGCGGAAGCGTGTAGTTGTTCCGATACAGATAGTGATTTCCGCATTTTCCCACAAGTGTAGTCAGCTCATTCTGTGGCTGTATGGATTTTGTAACCATATATCTGACAGAAAGCATGGCTGACGTGACAGGTGTGGCACCGTTATAACAGTAAAAATTTTTGCCTCCCTCCATATAAAGAGCCTGATAAAAATGGCTCACATTTATATTCATCAGGGAAGAAAACTGTGTTCCGGAAGCATAGCCGTATCGTGTGTCATCATTTTTAGTTAGTCGGCCTGTGTCCTCAACCCTGTAAAATGGTACATCATTGTCAGCTGCATCCTCTTTTGCCAGCTTAAGAGCCTTTTGCATATCGTCCACATTGGCATTGTAGCTGCTTCTGCCGGTACATCCAAGTCCTGTCACAGCCATATTGACAGCCAGCTCCACAATCGCAATACCGCATGTTATGACCATCAAAAGCTCCCTGTTTTTCCTTGCTGCAAGCTTTAAAAGTACTGTCATAATGCCGTACAGCGCAACAAACAATATGCTTATGATAACTGCATAATACTCTGTCACATCCTCATCGGCAAACATCGTGCTTACTGCCATAAGCGCCGATGCAAATACAACCGCCACTCCAATATGCCACAATCTTATGCCACGCCACTTTCTTACTGTAGCATAGCCTATGGTCAATACAAGAAATGCATACAGATACGACTGTCTGCCAGGCAACGAATCCGGAAAATGCAGTCCGTGCCATATAAAGTCAAGCTGTTTATTGGCAAAGCTTGCCATGAAAAACAACACAAACAATACAGGAGCTATTTTTTTCTTCCAATTAATCCTTTTGTTGAGCACAAACAGTATCAAAAGCATCACACTAAAGGCTCCGGCATACAGATTCGGCCAGTTCTCTGCCCCCTCATAGACGCTTGCTGTCGTGCACATCCTGCCGACCTCTGATAAGAGATTAAAATACCACTCTATCTGCTTTGGAAACTCAATCCCCGACGAACCGCTGTAGCTTAAAATGATAAGCTCCGGGATGATTAGCACCATCGCAGTGCCTCCAGCCAAAAGCGAGTAAACGGCAAATCTCACAATTGCAGCCATTTTACCGCCATTTTGCGTAAAGAAAAGCCATGCAAACCAGAATACCAGAAAGATGCAAAGCATGATGCTTAAGTAATAATTTGACAATATGCAAAGTGCCAGTGATACATAGTAAAGCCCCGGCTTTTTATCCCGCACAAGCTTCTCAAGTCCTACTATCGCAAGCGGTGCAACCGCCACAACATCCATCCACATGACATCCCAGCTATACGCAGCTACAAATCCGGAAAGTGCATATGCCGTAGAAAAAACAAATGCCGGCACAAATGTATTATTGTGATACCTGTTATCCTTTCCAAGAAGCACAAAGTGCTCCTTCAAAAAATAGAAAAATGTTGCTCCGCTAAGCGAAATCTTAAAAATGATAAGCAGCTCAATAAACTCAATAATATGGCTCTTTGGAAAAAGCACCACAAGCCAGTTCAACGGACTCGCCAGATAATAGGCAAATACCGATACAAAATCACTGCCAAGCCCGATATTCCATGTATACATGAGGCTAGCACCATTCCTTAGCTTCTCCCACAGCTCATTAAAGAATGGCAGATACTGGTGATACAAATCCATATGCAAAAGGCAGTAATCGCCAAATGGATACACACCGTTTCCTATACAGATGATTATACATATGAAAAATGGAATTAAAAACGCTGTCAAAAGTGGATGCTTTTTAACAAAATTCATCACTTGCCCTCCCAGTCAAACAGTCTGTAATATTGCAAAATCTTATAATTGTTTAGCATATCCGAGTCGGCCTGATTCTTTTTACTTCCGGTTGCCTTGTCTGATTTATTTGATGCTTTATCTAATGTCTTATCTGCAGTTTTATCCGTGCGTACCGCTGATATAACAGGATACTCCTCCTGCAGCTTAAGCAGAAAGCTCTGGTAGTCATTTGTCGGCACACCTGCCGCTTTAAGTACGTTTGCAGCCAGATAATTGACGCTCGTGTCTTTTCCTGTGGCCTCATCAATATCATAATTTGCCCAGATAACATACGGCACCTGATAACGCAGCTTAAGCTCTTCATTGGATAAATTGTTATAATCCATGCCGTTTGCTGCAAGAACAGAGCTTGCCACAGTATCATTTGGCTGATGATCACCGAAAAATACCACTATGGTTTTCTCATCCACATTTGAGAAATATTCAATGAGGTTCTTTAAATCCTCGTCTGTCAGCTTAATCAATGAAAGATACTGGTCAAGTGCAGAATTATTAAGCTTATCTGCTGTCACCGTATTATCAAAGCCGTAGTAAGTATTTGTGTATCCGCCATGGTTTTGCATAGTGACATTGAATATAAATGCCGGCTGGCCATCCGGTTTATTCTCATAGGTCTCAATAATCTTATCAAAGGATGTCTCATCACTTATATATTCGCGCACAAACCTCTGATTAGAATAATCCTGCATAAACGAAAGATTATCAAATCCCAAAAGAGGATAGACCGTATCCCTGTTCCATCCACTGCTATAGTACGGATGCTGTGCATACGTTGCGTAACCTATACTCTTTAGATAGCTTGCAAGAGAAGGTGTCTTACTCTTTATATACTGCTGATACGGAATGCTTCCTACCGGCAGAAAAGCCATCGTATTGCCTGTCAGAAACTCAAACTCAGTATCAGCGGTATTTCCACCGCATACAGACGTATTCAGATATCCTGTTATAGTGTTCTCATTGCCCTTTTCAAGACTGTGTACAAACGGCATATAGTCTGTATTTGTATCAAAATCACCGAGCACTGACAGGTCTGAAAATGCCTCATCCATCACAACTATAATATTCGGATAATCACTTTTATCTGTAATTGCAGTATTATTAGCTGCATCTGAATTATCATCTGTACCGGAATAGCTGTCAAGCAGCTCCTTTGCCTTCTGTCTGCTATACCCGTCAGGCTTATCAACCGCCACAAACTTAAGATCCATGGCAAAGGTTACCGCCATTCCATTCACCTTTGTCATATATGCAGGTGTAAATAGAAACGGATACAGATAATTGTCCGTCTGGAAATCCTCATCCTGCAGAGCATTTACAAACAGGCACAGCACAAGAATTCCAAGCACTGTCGGAATTAGTCTGAACCTGAATTTCCACTTAATTCTGAAATCAACAAAATGCATCAGCATAATAAGAGCTATAAATATAACTGTAACAACAACTACTCCTGCAGTCGGTGCGAAATCATAATTAGATGCAACACTTGTCGCCGTACCAATTGAAAAAATATCCCATGGAACAAAAGGAGTCGAGCGGAAAAGCATAACATAATGATTAATCAGTCCAAAAACCATTGCCACGATAAAAACTGCACGAAGTGCCCATTTCGCCCTGCCCGTAACAAAATAAAGAATCCAGGCAATCAGCTCAAACAAAATAATATTAAAAAATCCCGCCATAAATCTGACTTCTTCAAAAGGATTATGTTCGTAGAACTCCATAAGATAAAAAGCCGCAATCGGAAAAATCGAGAATAATACAACATTGAATATAATTTCATATTTTTTATAAATCTTTTTTATCATCATAATGCTCCTGTTTACTATCTGGTATTACAGCCTATATGGCAGATTTTTGGGTACCTTTTTGGGTACAATTTTGGGGCAAATTTTTCTTAAAAGTACCCTAATTTCTTTAATTTTTTGAAAGATTGTAAGTAAAGAAAAACCCCGCAAACCCTTGATTTTACTGAAAATCTTGGATTTACGGGGTTTTGCAAATAGTGCCGGCAGTGGGACTTGAACCCACACGGGCTTGCGCCCAACAGATTTTGAGTCTGCATCGTCTGCCATTCCGACATGCCGGCGTCTTACGAACAGACAATATTTTATCACAGTTATTGACTTCATGCAACTAAAATTTTTAATTTCAATATAAATATCTCAGCATACAACCTTATTCTTACCTGTGCATTTTCCGACATAAAGTTGTTTGTCAACAAAATTAATCCATTCCTTGTAATCCTGCCCTACTTTATATTTTCCGGCACCTATGGTCACTGTCATCCTTCCGCTGCCCTTAGATGTCCAGAAGGATTTTGAATTAATCTCTACACGAAGCTCATCGAGAAAATTCTTAGGCACCTCTCCGTCGACACATTTACCAAGAAGTAAAAACTCTTCTCCTCCCCATCTGCAATAGCTAAGCTCAACACCTCGAGCCTTGCTTACGATAGTACGAGCGAGTATCTTAAGTGCATCATCTCCTACATTATGTCCAAATGAATC
>OGMM01000748.1_pt1 | contig 12578 bp, 11 predicted proteins | sample 1573221 | NCBI WGS metagenome assembly OGMM01 (sample SAMEA2581988, study PRJEB24529) | metagenome | biome: Human gut stool | place: China | collected 2011 | reverse complement strand
CGCCCTACCGAAATGGCTGAAGCAGAGCTGGAACAAATAAAGCAAGCGGCCTCGTATTCGCCGTGGAGCACACGGATGACTTCATCCCTTCGCTCCGCCACGGTGATGATATCGGTGGTGTGGCGTACGCTTGCTCCATCGATGACACTGCGCACCACTTCGATGCCGTATTGCAGCATCACGTCGCCTATGTCCTTGCATCCGCCGGGCAGGGTGACGAAGAGGCAGCGGGCGTTGAAGTAGTCCGACAGCCGTTTGGTGAGTATGCGGCCGGGCAGGTCGGTGTCACCGCAGACCACGATGTGGTCCACCTGTTCCAGCCATGGGAGAAACGCTTCGAAGGATTTGCCCAAGTCGCTTGCGGCTCCCGACGGTACGCTGATGACATATCGGTAGCCGGCTTCTGCCAGCACCAGCGTGTCTTTTTCGCCTTCCACCACGATGACCCGCGGAATGGTTTCTTCCTCCACGAGCAGCGGATTGAGGCAGTCGATGTTGTAAGGGGCGCAAGGCGTGGTGGGTGAGTCCTGTCCCCAGAACTTGCTGTAGACGGTGGGTTTTCCCTCTTCCTGCCTGGTCGAGGGCGATGGACTGCACGAGCGGTACTTGGCGTTGACGGGGTGTCCGTCCACATAGTTTACGTAGGCGATGCAGGGGAACACGTTGGATGCCTGTTCGCTCTTGTTCTCGCTGTCCTTGGTGATGCAGTAATGGCGCAGGCAGCCTATCCGGGCTGTGATGGCGGTGGCGAGGGAGATGCCCTGGTCCAGGAGGTAGCGGCGCGCGGCGAGCTGGTCGGGGTCGGTACAGTCGGGCGAGTCGGTGAGGGGTTTGATTTTCTGCACCACTTCGGCGGTCAGGGGCTTGTAGTCCGAGGGCAGCATGGGCACTTCGCCCAACGTGCTTTGAGCGTCGTTTCGGGCGGTCTTGTATCTGTTGCCGCTGCGGGTCGGGGCATATCCGGCAGCTCCCGCGGCATATTGCGGGAACATGGGGCGGTCTGCCTTGCAGAAGTCGGTCAGTATGCCGTTGAAGTTACATCCTGCGTAGAAGCAGTGGTACACACCTTTTGCTTTGGAGATGGACAGATGGGGTGTTCCGCATTTGGGGCATACGGCAACAAAATTCTTTCCCGCGCTTTTGCGGTCGGGGAAGTCTGAAAGAGAATAATAAGGCTTCATATCAATTTTAAAATTAAAATGTAAAAAATAAAAATCATGGTTGACAGGGAACTGCTTCAGGACCCGGAGTGTTGACCGTCGGTGTCCACCCATTTTTGTGAGAGGACGTTCCAGATGGCTTCATCGGAGGGTCGTGGCGGTGCATCCGCCGGTATTTCCACTTTTCCGTCTATGGGGTCGTCATAGTATCGGATGTCTTTGTCGGCATCCTTCCATTCGAATGGCGAGACGGGACGGAATTCACGGAGTTTTTTGCGTTGTTCTTCCAGTTCCTTCAGCAGTGTTTCGCCCAGTTTTTGTGTGGCTTGCTGTATCAGGTTCTCCCCGTGGCGGGTCTTGATAAGGTTTTGCAGCCAGATGATGCGTCCGTTGTGCGGTGTTTTGGCAAAATTGGACTGGGCATCGAAGTGAGGAATCAGGAATTCGTTCACCAGAACGACCAGCGCATCCAGTGCGCGCGGTCGGGTGTAGCGGTAACCGGCAACGATACGGTCGATAATCGGCACCAGTACTGCCTGCTTCTCTTCGGGAGTGGCGTTGAGCTTGTGAAAGAACTCTTTGGCAGATGAAGAAGCTTTTGGAGCTTCATCGCCGTGAGGCGTTCCGGTAGGATTTTCAGAAGGAATATTTGGCTGCTTTTGGACGATATTTTCGCAAGATAATCCCTTATGGGAATCCTTCGGAGAATATATATTATTTATATTATATAATATATTACTATTAAAAAAAGCAGAATCCTGCGCAGAATCCTGCGGTGTTTTCTGCGCAGAATCCTGCTGCACATTTTTTGTTTCCTTGTCACTTTTATGATACCATAAAGGAGAGTAGAATGCGATGATTTTTGTGTGCCCTTCATCCCAAATAAGTCCGAATGTGTGGCAGTCTGTCACTGCCGTTATCAGTGCAGTAGTATATGAGAATTTGAGTGCGATTCTAATGTAGTAGAAATTGCAGAGTGGATAGATACCGCTTTCGTTCATATAAGCCGGCATTCCCAAATGGAGGTCCAGTAGTTTGGTTACAGTAGGATCGTTTATTCCCCTGTTTTTCCATTGGTGAATCATTTTCTGTATTTCACAGATGGATACGTTTTGTTTCAGTGCTTTTATAGCCATAAGAGATATTGTTTTAAGTTAATTCTTGCGAAGTTAGGAAAGAATAAGTTGGTATTACTTCCCGCTAGGGAGAAGTAAAGACACGTTTGTTGTATATAATTAACAATTAATAAAAGAAAGTAAGATGAAGAACAGACAGTTCGATACAGAGAAGTTGGCAGCAAGCATCAAAGTGCTTGTTAAAGCTGCCGGATTGCGTAATTCAGAGGTTTGTAAAGACGTTCGTATGAGTCCCTCTTGTTACTACAGGACTCTTAAAGGTAAACTGATGATTTGAGTTTTTATGCTGTTATTATTCATTTTCTGATTATCAACTGCCGTGATTGCGGTGTGGAGACTCAGATGGAAGCGGTGAAACGTGAATGGTGGAATGTGGTAATGGAGAATGAATGGGAGTTAAAAACGGTAGATAAAAGTAGATAAAAAAGAAGAAAGACCATGTATCGTAAGTATTTAAAGCGTTGGCTTGATTTTGTTATTGTATTGTGTGTATTGGCTGTCATTTGGCCGATATTGCTTTTGATCACTTTATGGCTTCACTTTGCCAATAAAGGAGCGGGTGCCTTCTTTACTCAGGAACGTCCCGGACGAAACGGAAAAATATTCAAGGTAATCAAGTTTAAAACAATGACGGACGAACGTGACGCAGACGGTAACTTGCTTCCGGATGCAGAACGTCTGACCCCGGTAGGGCGCTTTGTACGTTCTACTTCTATTGATGAGTTGCCACAACTGATTAACGTGCTGAAGGGAGATATGGCGTTGATAGGGCCACGACCACTGTTAGTGCAGTATTTGCCTTTGTATAGCAAAGAGCAGGCACGCAGACACGAGGTACGTCCCGGAATTACTGGTTGGGCACAGTGTCATGGGAGAAACTCTATCAGTTGGACGGAAAAATTCAAACTGGATGTGTGGTATGTGGACCATTGTTCGTTGATTACAGATATTAAAGTGATTTTTATAACAATTAAAAAGGTGTTGCTTCGTGATGGTATTTCGCAAGAAGGACAAGCAACCATGGAACTTTTTAACGGAAATAATTAATTATGAAACAACATAACATTCTTATTACATCTGCGGGAAAGCGTGTAGTATTAACCCGCGCCTTTAAAGACACTTTGGCAAAATATGATTCTAAGGCTAAAGTTTATACGACGGATATGAATCCTGAGATGGCACCTGCGGGATATGTTTCGGATGAATGTATACAGGTACCAAGATGTACAGCTGATAATTATGTAGAATTGCTTCTGCAAATATGTAAAGAAAAGTCAATAGGGCTTATCATTCCTACTATTGATACTGAATTGCTGATATTGGCAATCAATCGCTTAAAATTTGAAGAGTTGGGGGTGGTTGTAAGTGTTCCTTCGATGGATTTTGTAGCAATATGTAGAGACAAGCGAAACACTGGGCAATTTTTGGAAGCACACGGTATTCGCATACCGGCAGAGGTGGATAAATATAATCCTGTTTTTCCTTTATTTGCCAAGCCTTATGACGGTTCTTTGAGTGCCAATCTGCATTATATAACTAAACCTGAGGAACTCACAGATGATATTCTTAATGACCCCAAGTTGCTTTTCATGGAATATATCGACAAGAAAGTGTATAAAGAATACACGGTGGATATGTACTATGGAGCAGATAATGAATTGAAGTGCCTTGTTCCGCGTGAACGCATAGAAATCAGAGCCGGTGAAATAAATAAAGGATGCACGCATAAAGGTAAGTTGATGGAATACCTCAAAAAACGGATGTCACATATTGAAGGTTGTGTGGGGTGTATTTGCCTGCAAGTCTTCTATAATCCTGAAACGGAAGATGTGGTGGGTATAGAAATAAATCCGCGTTTCGGTGGCGGATATCCTCAAAGTTATGCAGCCGGGGCTAACTTTCCTGAATTATTGATACGTGAATATTTTGGAAAGGAAAAGATTGAATACTTTGAAGATTGGAAAGATAATTTGATAATGCTTCGGTATGATGATGCAATTTTTGTCGGATAAAGATATCGTGGTCTTTGATCTTGATGATACACTATACAAAGAAATAGATTATCTTTTTTCGGCATATCATGCCATTGCAGAGAGTATCAGATTAGATGTTGCAGGTGAAATGCTTGATTGGTATCATGCCGGGAAAAATGTGTTTTTGTGTTTACAAGAAAAGTATAGTGTAGGTTTGTCTGTGACTGAATTGTTAGAGATATACCGGTATCATGAGCCCCAAATTTCTCTTCCTTCTGAAAGTGCTGCTTTACTTTTACATCTTCGTAGAAAGAATATCAGATTAGGGATAATATCTGACGGTCGTAGCAGAACTCAGCGCAATAAATTGAGGGCATTAGGATTGGACTGGATAGAAGATGTGGTGATTTCTGAAGAGTTTGGTAGTGAAAAGCCTTGTGAGGCAAACTATCTGTATTTTGAAAAGAAATATCCTGATTATCGTTTTACTTATATAGCAGATAATTTGAAGAAAGATTTTGTGGCTCCGAATCGTTTGGGGTGGCGTACTGTCTGTCTGAAAGATGACGGTAGGAATATACATTCACAAAATATAGAAATAGCAGAGGTTCAGAAACCTCAGTTTATAATAGACAAATTAACAGATTTAATTAAAGTGGAGAAAAAAAGGTTATGAGTTACATTCCTGAAAAAACAATTTACCTCTGTCTTGCTCACATGAGTGAAGATGGAATAGAGCAGAAGTATGTGAAGGAAGCATTCGATACCAACTGGGTAGTGCCTTTGGGTCCCAATGTAAATGCTTTTGAGGAAGACCTCAAGAACTTTGTCGGAGGAAAGAATGAAGTTGTCGCACTTTCGGCGGGAACGGCAGCGGTGCATCTTGCATTGATTGGCTGTGGCGTTCAGGCGGGTGATGAAGTTTTGGTACAAAGCTTTACCTTTTGTGCTTCGTCGCATCCGGTTACTTATCTGGGTGCAAAGCCTGTGTTTGTCGGCTCTGAAAAAGATACGTGGAATATGGACCCGGTGTTGCTGGAGGAAGCTATCAAAGACCGTATGGAGAAAACGGGAAAGAAGCCCAAGGCGATTGTTCCGGTGGCGCTCTATGGTATGCCATACGATTGTGAGAGAATTATGGAGATTGCAAATCGCTATGACATTCCTGTGGTGGAGGATGCGGCGGAAGGGTTCGGCTCCAAGTTCGACGGCAGGGTGCTGGGCACTTTCGGCAAGTTTGGCGTGTTGTCATTCAACGGCAATAAGATGATTACCACTTCGGGCGGCGGTGCTTTGATTTGCCGGAATGCCGAAGATAAAAATACCATTATGTGGTATGCTACTCAGGCACGCGATGCTTATCCTTATTATCAGCATACGGCAATCGGCTACAATTATCGTATGAGTAATATTTGTGCCGGTATCGGTCGCGGACAGATGACCGTGGCGGAGGCGCACATTGCTCATCATAAGCATGTGCAGGCTTTGTATGAAGAACTGTTGAAGGATGTGAAGGGCATACGTATGCATAAGCAGCCTGAGGATGCGCGTTATGATGCCAACTTCTGGCTGTGTACGGCTACCATCGATCCTGATGTGAAGGTTGTCGGTCAGGAGAATGCGTATAAGGAAGTGGTCAAGACTGCGGTGGGAGGAGCTGCCGGGGTGATTAAGGCGGTAGACAGTGCCACCACGAATTGCCAGCCTAATGAGAATGTGGAAGCAATGCGTGTTTTCATGCTTGCTAGGAAGATAGAAGTACGACCTGTGTGGAAGCCGATGCACAAGCAGCCGGTGTATGCGGATGCGCCTGTTTATACCAACGGGGTGGAAGAGGAAATCTTCAGGACCGGACTGTGTCTTCCTGCGGGCCCTTGTGTAAGTGACGAGGATGTGGCATACATTGTGCAGGCAATAAAGGATTGTATAAAAGAATAATGGATTATTATCGGTATTTGGATATGATTGGGAAATTATCAAACTGGTATTTTTCAAAGGACGCGCTGCCGTATTGGTGTATATTCGTTTTGGATTGCCTGATAGTGCTGGGCGCGGATGTGTTGGTTTATGCTTTGAATAACGGAACACTTTCTTTTTTGCAGAACTTTGTACAACTGACAGGGGCTTTCTGCTTTTATTTGTTGTTCTATGTTGTGAGCTTTCGGATGTTTCATACGTATTCGGGGGTGATTCGTTATTCTTCGTTTATCGATTTGCAGCGGATGGGTTTTGCCATGATTACGGGCTTGCTGATGATTATAGGCGTCAGGTATCTGCTGAATGAGGATTGTTGGTTGATGGCAGTCGGTATGAAGGATATCGGAATTGCCGCATTGCTGGCTGTTCTGATGATGTGGAGCGTGCGGGTTTTTGTGAAATATCTGTATGACTCTACTTTTAACAGACGACGCGGAAAACGTGTGTTTATCTACGGGGTGAAAGCCGGCGGAGTGGGACTGGCGAAGAGTATCCGCAACCAGGTTGACTCCCGATATGTCGTGAGCGGTTTCGTTTCGGATATGCAGGATATGCAGGGCCGCTTTCTGATGGGGAAGCGGGTTTATCCCAACGATGAGCATTTGGTGGAGAAGATGGAGGACTTCGGAGTGCATACTTTGCTGGTTTCTCCCTTGAAGAATGAGGCGATTCGGAATAATCCCGAAATGGTGGAGAGGCTGATAAAGGCAGGTATACGAATCTATATGATTTCTGCCGCGCAGGAGTGGGACGGTAAGAGTGATCTTGACCATCGTCAGCTCAAGGAGGTGGATATTGAAGATTTGCTGCCTCGCGACAAGATAGAAATCGACTTGAAAGCGGTGGAGGAATTGCTTACCGGAAAGAGTATTCTGATAACGGGAGCTGCCGGCAGCATCGGAAGCGAGATAGTGCGCCAGATTGCCAAATTTACTCCGCAAAAGCTTATTCTGATAGATCAGGCGGAGACGCCTTTGCATGATGTGCGTCTGATGATGGCACGCAAATGGCCCGACATCGAGGCGGAAACCATCGTGAGTGATATTTGCATGAAGGAACGCATGGAGGAGATTTTCGGTATATATCGTCCTGATTATGTGTTTCATGCGGCGGCGTATAAGCATGTGCCTATGATGGAGAATAATCCGGGAGAGAGTGTGCGTAATAATGTGGAGGGTACGCGTATCATTGCAGACTTGGCTGTGAAGTATCGGGCGAAGAAGTTTGTGATGGTGTCTACGGACAAGGCGGTGAATCCCACCAATGTGATGGGGTGCTCCAAGCGTATCTGCGAAATTTATGTGCAGAGTCTGGATAAGGCGGAGAAGGATGGCAAAGTGGAGGGAGTCACTCAGTTTGTCACTACGCGTTTCGGTAATGTGCTGGGCTCGAACGGTTCGGTTATTCCGCTGTTTAAGGAACAAATCAAGCAGGGCGGACCGATAACGGTGACGCATCCCGATATTATCCGTTTCTTTATGTTGATTCCCGAAGCTTGTAAGCTGGTGCTTGAGGCGGGAACGATGGGCAATGGCGGTGAGATTTTCGTGTTCGATATGGGTAAGCCGGTGAAGATTGTGGATCTTGCCCGACGTATGATTCAGTTAAGCGGAGCCAAGAATGTGGAGATTAAGTTTACAGGATTGCGCGACGGTGAGAAACTGTATGAGGAGGTATTGAATGAAGAAGAGACGACCAAGCCTACTTTTCATCCTAAAATCAAGATTGCGCAGGTGCGTGAGTATGATTATGCCGATGTGTGCCGGCAGGTGGATGAGCTGGTGGCTTCCAGTGTGGAAGAGGATGATATGGAGATTGTAAAACGTATGAAGGAAATGGTTCCCGAGTTCAAGAGTAAACATTCGGTGTATGAAGTTTTGGATAAGTAGAATTGGGTATCGATGTTTTTTGCCGTTATGCCTGTCGGTATTGTTTGTTTGTACCGGAAGGGCGCAATCGGCAGAGAACACGCGGGTGGATGTGTTTATGGGAGCCGAATTGCATTATCGTGATATTTTTCACAATAAGATATATGAGGTGCTGGTGAACCTGACACCCGGAGTGAAGTGGTATATGGGAAACCGCTGGCAGTTGGCGGGACAGGTCATTGTGCCTGTTTATAATGATTATGGCGATCGTTATAAGAAAGTCCGTCTGAACATGGCTGTGCTTAGCAAGGAATGGGACTGGCACCGGAAGCATTTTCTGAAAGTGAGCGGAGGACTGTTTGCGATGGAACGCTACGGACTGGATGTGAAGTGGATGTATGCGGCTACGGACTGGCTTGCCTTGGACGCACAGGCGGGATGGACGGGTTTTTGTTCCATGGCGGCAGGATGGGAATGCAGTCCGATGGAGCGTTTGACGGCTCTTGCCGGGGTACGTGCTTATCTGAATGGGGTGAATACGGAATTCCGGGTGCGCGGCGGCCGTTTCCTGTATGAAGACTGCGGTGTGCAGGGAGAAGCGATGAGGCATTTCCGGCATTGCACGGTGGGGGTGTTTGCCCAATATACCGATAAGGGAAAAGAGAATTTCGGTTTTAAGGTGGTTATGATGATTCCTCCTTATAAACGGAGTAACAGGAAGGTGCGTTTCCGCCCGGCATCCAATTTCCGCTTGACGTATAATCAGGAGGCGGATGCTTATGCGGGTAAAATGTATACGACCGACCCCGAAGAGAATGAACGGGAAGGATGGTTTGACCGCAGCCGGTCGGACTGGGGTGCGAATGGCATGACGCCTGATTTTACTGTTCGGCAGAAAGGAGGTACTGAATGAAAATGAGATATATAATGGGGTGCTTCATGGCATTGCTGTTTTCGGTGCCGGCCGTGGCACAGCAGTATACGGGCATGAGCGGTTTGATACATGTTCCTTCGGCGGACATGGGTGAAGAGGGGGAGGCACGCGCAGGGGTGCATTTCCTGAATCGGGAGTTTACTCCGAATGTGCTGACGTATAAAGGCGATAAATATCATACGATGAGTTATTACCTGAGTATCACGCCGTTCAGGTGGATGGAGATTGCGTATACTTGTACGCTTTTGAAATCGACGAAGATTGTTGACGGTGTGGAAGATAAGGAACATCCGGGGCTGCACCGCAAGGACCGTTATTTTTCGCTCAAGCTACAGCCGGTTCGTGAGAAGCCGGGTAAGTGGTGGCCGAGTGTGGCGATAGGGGTCAATGACCTGGATTTCCGTGTAAACTGGCTGAAGACGCAGCATGAGACGGATGTATCGCGTGTGGTAAACAGCTATTTTTCCAATTATTATGTGGCATTGTCCAAGCATTTCCGGCTGAAAGGGAATGTGCTGGGTGTGCACATGGCTTACCGGCACTGGCGGTGGAGTCTGAACTCGAAATGGAACGGACCGGTGGGCGGTATTACGTTCAGCCCTTCGTTTCAGAAGAATTTCCGGTTGATAGCGGAGTATACGGGCGATGATGTGAACGTGGGCTTTGACTGGAAATTGTGGAAGCACTTGCTGGTACAGTCTTCGCTGCAAAACGGCAAATATTTTTCCGGAGGGGTGTGCTTTTGCATCAATCTGTTGTAAATGATATAACTAAACATAATTTTTAAATTTAATTATTTTACTATGTACAATTTTGTAAGAAGAGGAGCTTATATGCTTCTGATTGCCGGTTTGACCATGGGGGGTGCCGGTTGTAGTGACGATGATCCTGATTATGACCATGTGACTCCGCCTGTGGTTGAGGTTGCTTCCAATACGTTGACCGGAGTTATCACAAGTCTGAACGGTGAGGGAATCTCGGGTGCGAAGGTTTCATTGGGAGAGGGTAATTCTGCCACGACCGATGCCAACGGTGTTTATCTGTTTAAGGATGTCAAGGCGGGTACTTACCAACTGAAAGCGGAAGCCGAAGGTAAGTTGTCACATACAGGAACATTGACTGTTGCGGATGTGAAGAAGACTCAGAATCTGGTGTGGAATGCGGCACTTGCTTCTGACGTGAAGAAGGAAGTGAGTGTATCGGCTGATGCACCAAGTGAAGGAAAAGTGGAAACGGAAACATTGAAAGGCAATGAGGAAGCCAAGGTGGAAGTGAAGGCTGAAATCGCTGCCGGTGCCGTGGATACAGATGCAGATGTGAAGGTCATCATCTCTCCGCTTTATAAGGAGGAAGATGTAGTGGCACGTGCTGCGCGTGCTACCGATGAGACCATGTTGGTCGGTGCCGTTCTTTCTTGTAACAAGGAGGGTGTTTCTTTGAAAAAGGCTATCGAGCTGAGTTTCGAACTGGATACCGAACTGGCAGGTAAGGTGGAAGTCAAGCAGTATAAGAACGGTGAATGGGTGAAGGCGGACAGCCGTGTCGAAGACAGCCATGTAATCGTTGCTGCAAGTGAGTTCGCTTCTTATGGTCTGTTCCTCGATGTGGAATTCTCTGAGAAGAAGAGTACGAAAGCTGTAGAGTTTGAACAAAGCAAATGGGACAACCTGTATGGTTCTAAGGATATGTCTGTGGGTGAGGCTGCTTATACCTATAAGGCAGGTACTGAAATCAGCACTGAAGGTAATGCAGACAAACTGACTGCTCTTTTGATAGAAGAGTTGGCACAGCGTTTCGGTGCAACGGCGACTACACTCAACGGCTCTTATCCTATCAATGTTACATTGCCGGTAGGTACTATGTTGGAAATCAGTGGTATGCAGGAAGAATGGGGTGTATCGGCAAGTGCACTCGGTAAGTCGGCTTCAGGTACACGCCATGGTAATGTAGTAATTGAGGTTGCTACTTCCAATCGTGAGCACACAGGTGGTGGTGAGTAAACTGTAGTTTGTATTAATTTTTGTGACCGGTCGGGAAGTAAGCATAAGCCGGTCAGTTATATATTAGGGAGGTAATGGTAGTTATCTTCCTAATATTTTTTTATACCCTTTTCCTGCTGTTTTTTGAAATGTATGACATGATTGTGTCATTCGCTTTTTTTATAACCTCGTTCTTAAATCCTTTTAAATATATCTCTGTCACTTTTACTGACGAATGACCAAGGGCTTCACATATTAGTTGTTCGGAGAAATTACAATATTTGGCAAGGGTGGCCCAGGTGTGGCGCAGGGTGTATGAACTGACTTTGGCTGATACGCCGCATTTTTTCGCCAGCCTGTCTAAATTATAATTCATGGTTCGTAGTGCCTGTTGGTACTCTGTATACAGCTCTTCTCCGGTTTTGCTTCCGCTGAGGATAGGGAAAAGGTAGGGAGAGTTCTGATTGGTATTCTGATACTTGTTTATCAGTGTCATTGTGGTTTCCGACACTTCCACTATCATTTGTCTGCCTGTCTTATGCCGGCGGTAGGAAAGTATATTGCCTTTCAGGTCGCTTTTATGTAGATGGGCTAAATCGACAAAAGGTATTCCGTGCAGCCGGAACATCAGGTTTGCCCACACTCTGCACTGTATCAGCTCTTTCGATAATTTCTTCAAGGGGATTTCATTCAGCAGCTTGTTTATCTCCTCCACTTCCAGCGCACGTTTGATGTTGTTTTTCACTCCGGTGTAGACGTGATTGAACAAGCGGGAGTTTTCTGCTGTTATTCTTTGGTCCACTGCCTTGTTGTAAGCTCCGCGCAGCGTTCTCATATAGGTGGAGACTGTGTTCCAGCTCAGTTGCTTGTTGCGCAGGTAGGTCTCAAATTCTTTCAGCGTGCTTCTGTTGAGTTGGTGGAAGTAAACAACCTTGCATCCGCAGAATTCGCAGAAAGCGTTTAAGGCACTTTGATAGATGTGTGCCGTGCTGTAACGCTTCTCTTCTTTCAGTTCTTCAATAGTTTTGTTTATAAACTCGTTGAATTTTTTCTTCTTTCTCATAAAGATTCCGTTTTTTTATAGATTTTACAAAATAAGTAATTCTCATAACGGAATCGAATATAAATCGAAATGTTTGAATTAGAAAAATTATTTGTCTAATTCTGCGTTGTTTATGCGTATTATCCAGCCGTTTACTTGCATCTGCAAGCACATGTAAGGCTTTGACGGATTATTTGTAGGCTCAAGGAAAAATATCAGATTATATCGGTCTTGTCTGTCCAGATACTCTTGTGGGAGCATGGCTGCTGCCTCTACATTGCTTGATAAAAGTAAGTACTGTGTCAGTGGAATGTTGAACAACGTTTCTCCGCTAGGCTGATAAATCAAACGTAAGCGGGTGTCATCATTTTCCATCAGTCGTAATGTATTCATTCCGGCATGCACTACCTGTATGTCTTCCAAGTTGGCGCTCTCTTGCATGAAGGGGAGATAACAGGTGAAAACGGAGTCTGTCGGAGTGTTCCGGTGATCCATGCATCCGTTGCGGG
>OGMM01000747.1_pt1 | contig 12614 bp, 10 predicted proteins | sample 1573221 | NCBI WGS metagenome assembly OGMM01 (sample SAMEA2581988, study PRJEB24529) | metagenome | biome: Human gut stool | place: China | collected 2011 | reverse complement strand
TCCCGAACCTCGTGTACGACGAGAGCAATGTGGAGGACATCGACACCCGGCAGGAGGACCACATCTACGACGAGTGCCGCTATGTGCTGATGGAACATCCCATCAGCCCGCCCGAGGCTTCTGCCGCGCCGCCAAGGCCGGACGACCCGCTGGAGCTGCACCGGCAGGCGCGGTTCTACCGCATCTGAAAAAACAGGACAGAAAGGAAAGAACTATGGAAGATACAAGAGCAGAAGCTTTGCCCATCGGCGCGGCAGAGGCGGCGGCTGCATTGCAGACGCTGCAGCGCTACAAGGCGGGCAAGGCGGCGCTGGACAAGCGCCTGATCGACAATGAGCTGTGGTTCCGCATGGGACACTGGAAAAACTACCGCGACCCGCTGATGCCCGGCAAGGCGCAGCCTTCCAGCGGGTGGCTGTTCAACAGCATTGCCAACAAGCACGCCGATGCCATGGACAACTACCCGGAACCGAACGTGCTGCCCCGAGAGGCAGATGACGAGGACACCGCACGGGCACTTTCCAGCGTTTTGCCGGTGGTGCTGGAACAGGCCGACTACGAGCAGGTGTACAGCGACTGCTGGTGGCGCAAGCTCAAGCAGGGCACCGGGGTCACCGGTGTGTTCTGGGACCCGGCAGCCCGGGGCGGCGTGGGGGATATTGCGGTGCGGGCCATGAACCTGCTGATGCTCTACTGGGAGCCGGGCGTGGAGGATATTCAGGCGTCGCCCCACTTTTTCTCGCTGAGTCTGGCCGACACGGCTCAGCTGGAAAGCCGCTGGCCCCAGCTGGCCGGACACACTGCCAGCGTGCTGGACGTGCCGCATTACATCCACGACGGCGATCTCGATACCAGCGACAAGAGCGTCGTGGTGGACTGGTACTACAAAAAGCTTTCCCCCGAGGGCAGGAGCGTCCTGCACTACTGCAAGTTCTGCAATGGCGTGGTGCTCTACGCCAGCGAGAACGACCCGGCGCTGGCCGAAAGAGGCTTCTACGACCACGGCAGGTATCCCTTCGTGTTCGACGCGCTGTTCATGGAAGAGGACAGCCCGGCGGGCTTCGGGTACATCGATGTGATGAAGGAGTGCCAGACCGCCATCGACAAGATGAACCACGCCATGGACGAGAATGTCCTGCTCTCGTCCCGCCAGCGGTATGTACTGAGCGACACGGCGGGCGTCAACGAGGAAGAGCTGACCGACCTGTCACGGGACATCATCCACGTGGTGGGGCGGCTGAACGACGACAGCTTCCGGCCGTTGCAGACGGCGGGCCTGCAGGGAAACAGCCTGAGCTACCGCAACAGCCGCATCGAGGAGCTGAAGGAGATCAGCGGAAACCGTGACATGACTCAGGGAGGCACTGCAGGCGGCGTGACGGCAGCTTCGGCCATCGCGGCCTTGCAGGAGGCGGGTTCGAAGCTCAGCCGGGATATGCTCAAGAGCGCTTACAGGGCATTTGCCAAAGAGTGCTGCCTTATCATCGAGCTGATGAGGCAGTTCTACGACGAGGAGCGCATCTTCCGCATCACCGGCAAGAGCGGCGAGAGCGAGTTCGTCCGCTTTTCGGGCCAGATGCTCCGCGCCCAGCCTGCAAGAGTCGTGGGCGGCGTGGAGCTGGGCAGTCATGAGCCGGTGTTCGACATCGTGGTGAGTGCGGAGAAAAAGTCCACCTTCTCCCGCCTGTCGCAGAACGAGACGGCCAAGGAGTGCTATCAGCTGGGCTTTTTCGCCCCGGCCAACGCCGACGCCGCGCTGGCGGCACTGGAAATGATGGACTTTGAGGGCATCGAAAAGGTGCGCCAGCGGGTGCGGCAGAACGGCACCCTCGCCCAGCAGCTGGCCCGGATGCAGGCCCAGATGGCCCAGCTGACGGGTCTGCTGGAAGTGCAGAAAAAGTCCGAAGCCCCCAAGCTCAGCGGCCCGGCACAGGAGCTGAGCACGGCTGCAATGGCGAGGGCGATGAAGACGCAGAAAGGAGAAATGAGATGATAAAAGTAAACTACACCGAGCTGGACGGCCCGGCAGGCCCCACCTGCCGGCTGGAAGCTTCGGGCCACGCGGGCTATGCCCCCGCCGGGCAGGACATCGTGTGTGCGGGGGCCAGCACCCTGATGCAGACCCTCTGCGCCCTGCTGGCGGGCGAGGAAGGCACCAAGAGCGGCGTGTGGGACGAGCCGGACGGCCCGCGTCTGGCCGTGACGGCAGCGGCACCCCAGAAGCCGTGGGTGGAGGGGGCGTTCGAATTTGCAAAGGCGGGCTTTGCCCTGCTGGCAGAACGCTACCCGGACAATGTCCGCTTCGCCGATTTGAGCGGACGGGGGGAGCAGTCGATGGTGGATCTGCAGCTCTTTGCCTCGGAGGGCGGCGATGCCGCCGCCCCCTCCGCTCCTGCCCTCAGCCATGCACAGGCTCAGCAGGCCATCGCCTCCGGGACGATGAAGGCGGATGAGGGCCGGGAGTCTTCGGATGTGCCGACACCGGCGGCAGTGCAGGAGCCGGAAGAGCGTCCTGCACCGCCCGAACGTCCTGCGCCGCTGCCGCTCCCGCCCATCCCGGGCCTGAGAGAGGGCGCGAACACCGTCCGCGCCCTCCACGCCCGCTGGGCGGCGGAAGAGGCGATGCTTCGCCGGGATATGCCGGATTTTTCGCTCAAGCAGGAGCTGGCGAACCCCGAGATGCGCCGCCTGATGGAGCTGCCCGGGATGCGGATGGGCGACGCCTACCGTCTGGCCCACTACAACGACGCTCTGCGTCAGACCGCCCAGACCGTGGAGCAGGGCGTTGTGGAGCGCATCCGCCAGCGTTCGGCCCGCCCGGCGGAAAACGGTACCAGCCCCGGCAGTGCGGCCATCACCCGGGCCGATGTGGCCAGCATGACCCGCGCCCAGCGTGAGGCACTGGAACGCCGTGCGATGCACGGGGTGAAGATCAGTTTTTAACCTCTCACCGCGTCGGTCTGACTTCGTCAGCGCCTCGCGGAGCTCCCCTGGTAGGGGAGCCAAGAATCGATGAATAACAGAAAGGACAAATGACATGAAAAGCTACAACCTGAAGATGAACCTCCAGCTCTTTGCCGACCCTTCTGCCAGCCTGCAGAACACCACCGGCACCATGACCAACGAGATGAAGACCTTCTACGAGAAGCGCCTTATCGACCAGGCCGAGCCCCGTCTGGTGCATGACCAGTTCGCGGACTACTATCCCGTACCCCAGAACGGCGGCAAGACCATTGAGTTCCGCAAGTACGACAGCCTGCCCAAGGCCGATACCCCGCTGACCGAGGGCGTGACCCCCAACGGCCAGACCCTGAACGTGACCACCATCACCAGCGACCTGCACCAGTACGGCGGCTGGACCCCGCTCACCGATGTGCTGCAGATGACGGCCATCGACAACAATGTGGTACAGGCCACCCGCGTTCTGGCAAGCCAGGCGGGCCGCACCATGGACAGCATCACCCGCGATGTGCTGGCCGGCGGCACCAACGTCATCTATGCGCCGAAGCTTTCCGCAGACGGCACCGAGACTGCCGTCACCAGCCGCAAGGCGCTGGACAAGAGCTGCACCCTGACCCCGAAGTTGTTCTTCCAGGCGGCGGCACAGCTGGGCGCGATGAACGCTGACCCCATCGGCGACAGCTACATCGCCATCATCCATCCCTACGCCGCCTACGACCTCAAGACCTGCAAGGAGTTCATCGAGGCCCACAAGTACGCCGACCCCGACACCATGTACCGCGGCGAGATCGGCAAGCTGGGCAACATCCGCTTCATCGAGACCAGCGAGGCGAAGATCTGGAAGGACGCTACCTGTCCGGAGGGTCTGGCCGTCTTTGGTACCCTCGTGCTGGGTGCCCACGCCTACGGCGTCACCGAGCTGGAAGGCGGCGGCCTGGAGCACATCGTCAAGCAGCTGGGCTACGGCGACGATCCGCTGAACCAGCGCGCCTCTGTGGGCTGGAAGGGGATGCGCGCCGCCGAGCGTCTGGTGGAGCAGTACATGGTGCGCATCGAGAGCGTGTCCAGCTATTCCACCACTGCGGCGGCAAACTGAGCAGAAAGGAGAAGCTATGGCAGAAAAGAAGAATGTCCGCATCCGGCTGTTCAAGGACAACAGCCGGTACAAGGGCGATCTGTTCGTGAGCGTCAACGGCGTGAACTACAAGATCCGCCGGGGCGTGGAGGTGGAAGTGCCGCCTGAGGTGGCCGAGGTGCTGGAACACAGCCAGCAGCAGGACGAGCACACCGCCGCCCGCATCGCTGCGGCAGAGACTGCGGCCCAGTAAAATAAGACAACGCGGCCCGGCAGAGACGGCGGAGAAGGCCGCTTCTGCCGGGCCTTTTTGGAAAAAGCGAAAGGAGGCTTTTTATGACGGTAGGAGAAGCGATGGAGCGGGCCGAAGAGCTGCGCCCGGGCAGCCGTGTCGCGGCCCGCACCCGGCAGCGCTGGCTGTGCGAGGTGGACGGGATGCTGCGGGAGAAATTTTTCCGGCCCAGCAGCGCCGACAGCCGGGAGGGCGTGGGCGCGGACATTGCGTGGGACGACGGCCTGCGGGATGACGACGTGCTGCTGGTGCCGCCGCCCTTCGACAGCCTGTACCCGCACTATCTGTGCGCCATGACGGACGCCGCGCTGGGCGAGAACGACCGGTACGCCGGTGAGCAGGCTCAGTACAACAGCATCTTAGCCGAACTGGCCGCGTGGCTGCGGCGGAAGAATCTGCCCGCCCGGGGCTGCAGCTGGCGCTGGTAAGGAGGGAGAAAGATGATACTTTCGAACCGGAACGGCCTGAAAAACACCCGGAATATGCTGCGGGTGTTCGGCGGGCTGAACGAGACGTACAGCTGCACCGAGGCAGAGTACAGCGCGGGCATCAACTTTTCGGCCCGGAATTTCCCGGCCCTGAGCACCCGTCTGCCCCGGCGGAAGCTGCGGGAGGAAGCAGACCTGAACGGAATGTATCACCTGAACGGCCTGTTGACCGTCTGCGGCAGAGACCTCGTCTACACGCCGGATGACAGGGATGAGATGGAAGTGACCCTGAAAGACGCCGTGGAGAACGGCAGGAAAACGCTGGTGGGCATCGGGACGAGGATCCTGATCTTCCCGGACAAGCTGGCTTTCGACACAGCCAGCCGGGAGGTGAGCGCTCTGGGCGCGGTGTGGTCGGGCAAGAACGCCAGCGTGGAGTTTGCACCCTGCGACGCGGAGGGCAAGGTCTACGAGGTGAGTGGCTGCGGCCCTGCTGAGCCCGACAAGCCGACGGACGGTCAGCTTTTCCTGCGGGTGGAAGACCCGGAAAAGCCATGGAGCAGCGAGAGCACGCTGGAAGTATATAGTGAGGCGTCCGGCAACTGGTCGGCGGTGGTGCTGGACTACTGCCGCATCTCGGCAAAGGGGGTGGGGACAGACTTTGCGGCAGAGGACACCGTGACCCTCACCGGCTCGGCAGCAGAACAGGCCGGGCAGTGGAACGAGCTGGACGGCGACCGCATCGTCTACGACGCCGGCGCAGATGCTCTGCGCGTCAAGGCCGACCCGGGCGGCGAGTGGTTCTATGGCCGTCTGACCCGTACCGGCGCAGCGGTAAGATGGGTGAGTCTGGACGGCAGCGTCAGCCGGGAGTTCGTCTCGGCAGAGGTGGTGGAGCTGGAACGCCGGGTGCCGGACATGGACTACCTGACCGAGTGCGACAACCGGGTGTGGGGATGCTCCAACAAGGAGAACGTCATCTACGCCTGCAAGCTGGGCGACCCCACCAACTGGTTCTCCTACCGGGGCATTGCCGCCGACAGCTATGCCGTGACCGTGGGCAGCGACGGGGCATTTACCGGCGCGGCTACCTGTATGGGATACGCGCTTTTCTTCAAGGAAAACACCCTTCACAAGCTTTACGGCTCCAAGCCCTCGGATTTCCAGCTCAGCAGCCTGCGCTGCCGGGGCGTGGCAAAGGGCGCGGCCCGGAGCCTCTGCGTCATCAACGAGACGCTTTATTATCTCTCGCCCGACGGCGTGATGGCCTGGGACGGCAGCATCCCCACCAAAGTCTCGACGGCCCTCGACCCGGCCCGGCTGCGGAACGTGAAGTCGGCGCTGGGCGGCGCGCTGGACGGGCGGTATTATCTGCACCTCGTGCGGGGCAGCGGCGAAGCCCAGGCCGTCCGGCTGCTGGTCTACGACACCGAACGGGGGCTCTGGCAGGAGGAAGATGTCTGCTCCTACGAGATGACCGGAAGCGGCGGGCAGCTCTATCTCTGGGACGGAAAGGCCATCTGGGCCGCAGATGCAGACCGGGAGGAGAACTGGCAGCAGGCGGGCGGCATCGAGGACGGCGTGAGTTTCGAGCTCGTCAGCGGGAATATCGGGCTGGACGGCCCGGAAGAGCTGTATCTCTCCCGGCTGACGCTCCGGCTCGAGGCCGAGGTGAAGAGCCGCATCGAGGTGGCTGTGAGTTACGACAGCGGGGCGTGGGAGACACTGGCCCAGCTGACCGCCGACGGGCGGCGCTGCTTCGATGTTCCGCTTGTGCCGAGGCGGTGCGGGAGCCTGCGGCTCCGGCTGAAGGGCAGAGGACAGCTCACCCTGCGCAGCCTGACCCGGACGAGCGCCGCCGCGAAGGGCGGCATTCTGGCACAGGAGGTGAACTGAACATGGCAAGTGTCACGGGACTTTCGAAGATCGGACTGCCCCATCTGAGCGAGAACATGGACGCGGAGGATGCCCGCGCCATCCGCAACTACTTATACCAGATGCAGGAGCAATTACAATATGTGCTCTGCAATCTGGACGTGGAAAATATGTCGGAGCCGCTGCGCGCCCGGCTGAACAGCATCCAGTGAGAAAGGAGAATTTATGAGCACCGAGAAAAAGAAAGAACAGCAGCTGCTGGAAGATGTGGCTGCCCAGCCTGCAGTCCAGTCCTCCTACAGCACGGCGGGACTGAACAGCCGCAAAGAGGTGGAGAATGCACTGACAAATGCGGTGTACACCCCCGGTCAGAGCGTCACCGACGCAGCAGCGGACCTGAGAAACTGGCAGCAGAACCGGCCGGGCAAGTATGAGAGCGCCTATCAGGGCCGCATCGAAGACCTCATCGGCCAGCTGCTGGAGCGGAACAGCTTCCAGTACAGCTATGCACAGGACCCGCTCTACCGCCAGTATGCCCAGCAGTACACCCAGAACGCCCGCAACGCCAGCGCGGACGCCGCCGCACAGGCTGCGGCCCTCACCGGCGGCTACGGCTCCAGCTATGCGGCCAGTGCGGCCCAGCAGGCGTACCAGCAGCAGATGGGCGCGCTGAACGACGCCCTGCCGTCCCTCTACCGGCTGGCGTTGGACACCTACAACAGTGAGGGCGACGATGTCGTGACCCGGATCGACCAGCTCAACACGCAGGAGAAGAACGCACAGGCGCAGTATAATGCGGAGCTGTCGGACTATTACAGTCAGCTCGACCGGAAGGGCAGCGCCTACAATGCTGCCTACGAGCAGGACTATGGCCGCTATCAGGACTATCTGGGCCGGCTGGACACCCTGTACGGCTACTATTCCAACCAGGAGCAGCAGGCCATCGCCAAGCGCAAGCAGGCGTTCAATGGTGTGCTGAGCATTCTGGGCGTTATCGGCGACGCGGTGCAGCTGGCCATCACCGGAACCACCGGCATCGGCTCGCTGATGGGTACGCTGGCCAACACCGGGTATAATATGTATGCCAAAGACCGCGCCTACGCGGCCGAGCGTGCCGACGCTGCGTGGGACCAGCAGATGCAGGAGACCCAGCGGCAGGACAGCCTTGCCCAGCAGAAGTACAAGAACGAGCAGGCGGAGCGGCAGTATCAGGACACCCTGCGCCAGCAGGAGTTCAACAACAATGCGACCAGCGAAAAGCTGAATATCGCAAAGGGCGAATGGGCGCTCAAGCAGTCCAAGGCAGCCCAGAGCGCCCAGCAGGCTGCGGCAAACGCCGGGGCAAAGAGTGCGGGCAGTTCGGGAGGCTCGGGCAGGGGGTCAGTGCTGTCGTCCGGAGGCAGCACCATCGTACCTTACAGCGCCGCCCGTCTCTACCGGCAGGGCAGGAGCGATACGGCCATCCGCAGCGAACTGCTGAAGGAGGGCTACTCCAACGATGAGGTCGCTAATATCCTGAAGCAGCTGGGAAGCTGAGAAATACGAAAAGGCCGCAGCGTGGAACACGGAAAGGTGTTCTGGGCTGCGGCCTTAATTTATTTATGAGGTAGAAGGTGAGGGGAGCGGCTCACGAGTTGCGCTTGCTGATTTTTCCGCAGCCCCTTGGCGGGGCCTTGAAAAATCAGAGCGCGGCCCCAGCCTCACCTCCCTGTTTCCGCCGCAGGCGGCGGTCGGTTCGGCTGCTGTTCGAGTCCCACTGGACATCCCCACAATAGAAAAAGACCCGCAAGCATATGCTTGCGGGTCTTTTTAGTGGGGTGCCCAGTGGGACTCGAACCCACGGTCTCCAGATCCACAATCTGGCGCGTTAACCGACTACGCTATGGGCACCACATCAATGCGCCCGAAGGGACTCGAACCCCCGGCCCACTGCTTAGAAGGCAGTTGCTCTATCCACCTGAGCTACGGGCGCACGTTGTTATCCCATTCGGTTCTGATATGGTTTGCAGCTGTGAGTCGAAGCACGCTGCGAGAAGTATAATACCATAGCCCCGGGGTTCTGTCAAGAGAAATCTGAAACTTTTTTGCGCTTTTTGCAAAAGGCTTCTCACAGCAGCCACATCCCCACAAAGCCGAACGTAAGCCCGAAGGCTGCGCCTGCCAGCACATCCCGGACGAAGTGCGCCCCAGAAAGCACCCGCAGCAGACAGATGAGGGCGGCGATGGTCAGCATCACGACGCCGACGGCAGGGTAGAAGTAGAGCCACACCATCCCGAGGACGGCGGCACTGAGTGCGTGGCGGGAAGGGCAGGAATTGCCGTGGGTCTCCTTAGATACCAGCGGCACGAAGCCCGGCTGCTCATAAGGGCGGGGGAAGTTGAGCCTCGCCCGCAGGATGGTCCCCAGCCCGAACGCCAGACCCGGAACGAGAATGGCCCGGGCAATGACCTGCATAAAATCAAGAGCGCCGCCGCCCCGTCCGATGGTGAGCATTGTGAACCACCGGAGGTTGAGCAGTACCAGAAGCACCGGATAGCAGACAAAAGGCACGAGGGGGAGCCAGCGGTTGAGCAGGATGATGCCCTCCCGCAGGGCGGGATGTCCTTCGAGCCAGTCTGTCAGTTTTTTATATCGTTCCGGTGTCATGCAATTCCCTCCCTGAGAGATTCATTCAAAACAGGTGTTGAGGTAGTTTTCTACATCGAAAGGTTTCGGCGTGGAGTCCTTGCGCAGGTAGAGGGGATGGTGGGGGTGGCCCTTTTTGCTGCGGGGGCCGAAGGTCACCCAGGGGATGTTCTTTTCCCGCGTCAGGGCAACCATCTCCCGCATCAGGCCGGGCAGATAGTCCCGCTTTTCAATCAGAGTACCCCATGCGGCCCACATGGTGGGCTCGGTCTGGGCCAGCACGGCCTGCAGCCAGCGGAGGTTTTCGTCGCAGAGGGCGCGGTCGGGCGTTTTGTCCATGTCGTTGGGGTTGGTGGCCCGCTGGGGGTAGACGTTGAACATGATCCAGCTGTCGAAGCCGTTGGCGTTGGCCAGACGCTCGACACTCTTCAGAGTGGGGTCCAGCGCGCCGGGCTGGGCGGTGCTGGGGTTGATGCCGATGCACACCAGCGGGCGGCGGCCCACCCGCCCCAGCACATAGCGGTAGGGCTGGTAGGTGTGGGGCTCGTAGTACCACAGACCGCCGGGATATTCGTCGGCTTCCAGCCGGGGAAGAGTTTCACAAAGCATAGCTTACCTCACAAGAAACGTGTGTTTCTTTTATCGTACCTTAAAATTTGTGCGAAAGCAACACCTTGCGGCGAGAAAGTCTCCCATAATTTCGATTTTCATGCTATACTATCCCTTAGAGGAAAGTATCCCTCTTCGCTTGCTGAAAAAGCAGAAGGAGTTTTGTTTATGATAGAAGATTACCGCAGCGCCCAGCGTGCGGGCCAGCGCGCCTACCGGGCCAATGTGGCCCGGGGGCAGTCGCCCTATCTCGCGGTGCTGGACGACATCCTCACCGATGTGGACATCGTGGCGCAGGAGCCTCTGGGGCTGGTGGACATCCCGGCCGAGAGCATCGTGGGTACCAAGACCGCCGGACGCCACACCGCCTTTGCCTCCAATTTCATGCCTCTTCTGGACGACGACACCGAGTTTGCAGTCAAGTGGTCGAACCTCTGTGACGCCCATCTGGAAGAGGGGATCCACACCCCTATTATTGCCTTCGAATACCTGAACAAATTCTATGTGCAGGAGGGCAACAAGCGTGTCTCCGTCCTCAAATACTATGAGGCCGTGAAAATTCCCGGCACCGTCACCCGGCTCATCCCGGCAAAGAACGACACGCTGGAAAATAAGCTCTATTACGAGTTCCTTGATTTTTACAAGTTTTCCCGCATCAACTACGTCAGCTTCTCCCGGCTGGGGGGCTATGCAAAGCTGCAGGCGCTGGCCTGCAAGGCCACGGGCGAGGCGTGGACGGAGGATGACCGACTGAATTTTTCGTCCCTCTACACCATGTTCAGCCAGCAGTTCTATGCGCTGGGCGGCGGCTCACTGGGCCTGACGCCGGGCGACGCACTTTTGGTGTACCTGTCGGTGTACCGCTACTCTGACACCTACGACGCCACCCCGGCGCAGGTACGGCAGAACCTGGAAAAGCTGTGGAACGAGGTGCGGGTGCTCACCGAGCCGCAGGCCGTGCATCTTTCACTGGAGCCGACCCAGAGCGCCGGCGAGCCGCTGCTGGCCAAGCTGAACATCTTCAGCTCCCGGCCCAGTGAGCTCAAGGTGGTGTTCCTGCATGAGCACAATGCCGAGAACAGCGCCTGGGTGCGCAACCACGACAAGGGCCGTGCGGCGCTGGAAAAGGAATTTCCGGACCGGCTGTCTGTTACCTGCCGGGAGAATGTGAACCCGGAGGTGGACGCGGAACAGATCCTGGAGGACGTAGCCCACGACAACGCGGATGTGATCTTCACCACCAGTGCCCGGATGCACACGGCCTGCCTGAAGGTGGCGGCCCAGCACCCCAAGACCCGCATCCTGAACTGCTCGCTGAACGCGCCGCACCCGCTGGTGCGCACCTACTACCCCCGCACCTATGAGGTGACCTATCTGCTGGGAATGCTGGCAGGCATCGTCTCCCACAGTGACAAGGTGGGCTATGTGGCTGCAAACCCGGTGTATGGTGTGCCTGCGGCCATCAATGCCTTTGCCCAGGGCGTGCGTGCCGTCCGGCCCGACAGCCGGGTGGTGCTGCGCTGGGCCTGCCTGCCGGACCCGGCACACCCGCTGGATTTCTCTGACCGGCCGGATGTGGAGATCTTCTATGCCCGGGATAACCGCGAGCCGGAAGGCACCCACCGGGACTACGGTCTGTGCCGCCGCCAGCCGGACGGCACCCTGCAGCCGCTGGGCCTGCCGGTGTGGCGGTGGGATACCTTTTATACCGAGATCATCCGCTCCATTTTTGACGGCACCTGGAACAACGACGGCAGCGGTGCCCGGGCGGTGAATTACTGGTGGGGCATGCGCAGCGGTGCCGAAGAGATCAACTACAGCGCCGACCTGCCGGCAGGCACTCTGCAGCTGCTGGACCTGATGGAAAAGCTGCTGAGCGAGGATGAACTGCGCATCTTCCATGGCGAGCTGTACGCTGCAGGCCATGTGCTGCATGCACCGGAAAAGCTGATCTATTCGCCCAAGGAGCTCATGGAGATGGACTGGCTGGACGAATGCGTGGAAGGTGCGCTGCCGCACTACGATGAACTGGATGTAAAAACGCATGTGCTTATGGCGATCAACGGCCTCAATACCCTGAAAGGGTTTGTGAAATAAGCGGCCCTCAGGCCGAGAGAGAACGGAGCAAACCGATGTGAAAATTCTTGCAATTTCGGATGTGCCCTCTAAAGCACTGTGGGACTACGGTACCCGCGAACATCTGGAAGGCATCGACCTGATCCTTTCCTGCGGGGACCTGCCAAAGAAGTATCTGGAGTATCTGACCAATTTCACGACCGTGCCCATTTTGTATGTCCACGGCAACCACGACGGAAGCTACCGGGGCGATGAGCCGGGCGGCTGCATTTGTGTGGACGACAGCGTGTATGTGTGGAAGGGCCTGCGCATTATGGGACTGGGCGGCAGCATCCGCTACAATAACCGGGAGGACAGCTTCCAGTATACGGAAAGGGAAATGCGCCGCCGTGTGCGCAAACTCTGGCGCAAGGCCCATCATGTGGGCGGCATCGACCTGCTGCTGACCCACGCCCCGGCCAAGGGACTGAACGACGGGGACGACTGTGCCCACAGGGGCTTTGAGTGCTTCAACGAGATTTTGGACGAGTACCAGCCTAAATGGTTCATCCACGGGCACGTACACCTGAATTACGATGCAAAGCTGCCCCGGGTATGCACCCGCGGCAACACCACCGTTATCAACGCCACCGAGCGTTATGTATTCGAGATCCCAGACCCGGACCCGGCCGA
>OGMM01000744.1_pt1 | contig 12643 bp, 9 predicted proteins | sample 1573221 | NCBI WGS metagenome assembly OGMM01 (sample SAMEA2581988, study PRJEB24529) | metagenome | biome: Human gut stool | place: China | collected 2011 | reverse complement strand
CTTCCATAAGGAATACTGCATCTGGAGACTTGCTGGAGAGTGCGGATGCAACAGGAATTACGTCTGATGCATCGTCTACAAATAAACAGGAGTCGGCAGTCGGTACAGAGTATTCAACAACCAACGTGATGACAGAGGGCGTTGATGAGAGTGATGTGGTAAAGACGGACGGAAAATACATTTACATGGTCGAGGATGGTCAGATATCCATTACGGATATTTCAAATGGAAAGCCTGGGGAAGAGACGCTGTTTCGTCCTGATTTTGAGGTACCGTCAGATACTGTAGAGGAGCTTTATATCAGTGACGGAAAAATGCTTATCATATCAAACCATGCAGGCGATAAGGATGAGACTATATGCTATAGCTATGATATAGCTGACCCGACGAAACCGGTGCTTATAGGTAAAGCGCGTCAGGATGGATTTTACAATACATCGCGCAAAATCGGCAATACGGTATATGTTTTTTCAGACACATACATAAAGACCTCCGATATGAATAAAAATGTGGCGCTGCAGGAGGATAATCTGGAGAAATGGGTGCCACAGGTAAATGGCAAAGTGATAAGCTATGACTGCTTCTATATAGGAGAGGATACATATTCAGGCACAGTCGTTTCGAGCTTTGATGTGAATAAACCTGATAAGACGATAGATGCAAAATGCATTATGAATAATAGCGGTGAGGTGTATGTTTCAAGCAATGCCATGTATCTGTATCATTCCGATTGGAGTGCAAGCCGTGAGCTTACCAAAATCAGCAAAATTTCGTTTGAGGATGGAGTGATGAAGACCGGGGAGACGACTTCAGTGAATGGTTATTTTAACGATAAATTTGCAATAAATGAGCAGGGAGGGTATCTGTATGTGCTTCCAACCTCAAATACCGGCAGCCAGCCTGTCAATTCACTTCATGTGCTTGATAAGGATATGAAGGAGGTCGGTGTGATAAATGAGATTGCGCGAGGGGAGAGTATATATGCAGCCCGCTTTGTTGGAAAATACGTATATTTCATCACATACAGGCAGACGGATCCTCTTTTTGTGGCAGATATATCCGATCCGACATCACCAAAGCTTTTGGGTGAGCTTGAGGTGAGTGGATTTTCTGAATATCTGCATATGTGGGATGATACGCACGTGCTTGGAATAGGCTATGGTGATTCGCAGCAGAGTAAGATAAAGCTTACGATGTTTGACGTGAGTGATCCGACAAAGCCGGTTGAGGTGAACCAGAAGCTTATCGACAGTTCTGAGAGCTGGAGTAATGAGTTTGTATACAACTACAAGGCTATTCTTGCTGACCCGGAGAAAAATCTGATAGGATTTACTGCGAATGACTACTATCTGTTTTCGTATGACAGTGAAAACGGCTTTAGTCTTTTGGAGCAGCAGGCACTGACCTATAAAAATACAGAAGGCTACAGAGGAATTTATAAGGATAATGATTTCTATGTGGCAGGAAACGGAGAGATAAAGCATTTTAAGCTGGCAGAATAGCGTAAATAATAGTGTTATGTAATGAGATATAAAGACAGGCGGCGAATACCCAAAGAGGGTGTTTGCTGCCTGTTTTTTGTATAATTTCATATACAAACGAAATGTAACAGCATATTTAAGTATGCAATTTAAGGCAGTCGGTGATATAATATCTCTGATTTTGATAACACGGAGGAACTATTATAATGAATACAGCCTCAAAGACAAGACATGTCTTTATTTTGTTTTTGGCAGATATAGTCTGGGGAATAGCCTTTGTAGCGCAGTCAAAGGGAGGGGATGCAGTTGGAGCATTTTCATTCAACGGCATCCGCTTCCTTATTGGTGCGCTCTGCCTTCTGCCGGTCATAAAAATACTGGATATGAAGGGGCTGACGGTAAACAGACCTGAAAGCAAAAAGCAAAAGAAAGAGCTTTGGATAGCCGGAAGCTGCTGTGGAATAGCACTTTTCTTTGCGAGCAACCTGCAGCAGCTTGGAATCAGCATGGGCGCAGAATCCGGCAAGGCAGGGTTTCTTACAGCTACATATATACTTATGGTGCCGATACTTGGGATATTCCTCAAAAGAAGATGCGGAGCCAAAATATGGATAGGTGTATTTATTGCACTGATAGGCATGTATTTTTTGTGCATGAATGGGGCATTTTCACTTAGCGGCTCGGATTTGCTTCTGCTGGCAGGGGCATTGTGCTTTGCGATACAGATACTTGTGATAGACCATTTCGTATCACAGGTAGATGCGGTCAGGCTCTCATGCATTGAGTTTTTTGTCACCGGGCTTGGCACATGTATAGTGATGATTTTTACTGATATGGGACCATCTGCCGGCGGTATAGCGCAGTGGGCGCAGTCGCTTTGCACGTGGGATGCATGGATTCCGATTCTCTATGCCGGTATTTTTTCAAGTGGAGTGGGCTATACGCTGCAGATTGTCGGACAAAAGGGCTTAAACCCGGCGGTGGCATCGGTGGCGATGAGCCTTGAATCGGTGGTTTCTGTGATTGCAGGATGGATTCTGCTTGGCCAGATGCTAGGTGGCAGAGAAATTTTTGGATGTGTGCTCATGTTTATTGCGATAATTATTGCACAGCTTCCAGATAGGGAGTATACTAAATAGGTTACAGTATAAAAATGAAATGTGATTATTCAAGTGTGGTTTTGCGAATGTGCGTGGGATGAATAGTTACAACGAGACAGGGATTGGATATGAGAAATAATAGCAGAAATAATTACAGATGCCGCAGACGAAATAAAGGAGCTTCACAGATTAAGCTTGTAGGAATAGTGGCTGTGATAGTCGTTATAGCGATTGTGATAATTATATCGTGCTTTAATAAAGCAAAAAAAGATAGTAATAAGGCAAAAGACACAGGGGCAGTCACAGAAAGTGTGACCGCTGTGACAGAGCAGGTGAGTGAGACGGAGGAAGCAAAGGAGCTCTTTGCTCCAAAGGAGTCTGACGCTACAGCAGCAATCGGAGATGAGCTTGAGAGCTCCTATGCCGTAGTGATTGATGAGCAGGACGGCACAGTTGTTGCAGGAAAGAATGCACATGAGAAAATGTACCCGGCTTCCATGACAAAGGTTATGACAGTGCTTGTAGCAGCAGAGCAGGCTGAGAAAAATGCGATAGCTGCAGCAAAGAATGAAAACACTGAAATAGACAGACAGGCTGTGATAGAAAACAAGCTCAACGAGGTTGTTACAATTACAAGAGAAGCCACAGATTATTCATATGTGCATGATTGCAGTACAACAGGCTTTTTGGACGGTGAGCAGGTGCCTCTTCGCGATGTGTTTAACGGAACCATCCTGCCGTCAGGTGGAGAATCGGCATACCAGCTTGCGCTTTACACAGCAGGCTCCATGGAGGCATTTGTCGATATGATGAACCAGAAGGCAGCAGAGCTTGGTATAGGCCAGACCACACATTTTGCAAACCCTGTCGGCATATATGATGAGAACAATTACAGCACAGCCTATGACATGGCAGTCATCATGCAGGCAGCGATGCAGGACGATATTTGTAAAACCGTACTTTCAAATCATACATACAGCACGGCTGCAACACCGCAGCATCCGGAGAATCTGAACATATCGAATCTGTTCCTGCGCCGTATAGAGGACAAGATGACAAGTGGCGAGGTAATCGGTGCAAAGACGGGCTTTGTAAATCAGTCCGGCAACTGTGCGGTCAGCTATGAGAAGTCAGCCAGCGGAAAGACATATATATGTGTGACAGCAGGCGCTTCAAGCGGATGGCACTGTATAGATAATCATGTGTATCTATATAATACATACACAAAGTAGTCAGCATAGCTGATTTTAAGGAGCACAGATATGGCGGGAAATCAAGGCAATTACAGGGAAAAACCCACGCGTAATGAGAAAAATTGCAAAAAAGCCAACGGACAGCCGAGACTAAAGGAGAAAAGCAGCCGGGCAAAAAGCGATAACGTATGTCCGTATGCGAAGAAATGTGGCGGCTGCGACTATCAGGGCATAGAATATAAGGAACAGTTAAAAACCAAGCAGGCATACATGAAAAAGCTGCTAAAGCCTTTTTGCTTTGTGGAGCCGATTGTCGGTATGAAAAATCCGCTCTATTATCGTCACAAGGTTCATGCAGCCTTTGACTGTACGAGGCGCGGTCAGATTGTGGCGGGAGCATACAGGAAAAACACACATGATGTGGTGGATATCGAAAGCTGTATGATAGAGGAGCAGGAGTCAGATGAGATAATCAGGGACATAAAGGATATGCTCCGCTCATTCAGGATAAAGACCTATGATGAGGATACCGGCTATGGGCTTCTTAGACATGTGCTTGTGAGAAAGGGCTATGCAACAGGGCAGATAATGGTAGTGCTTGTCCTGGCATCGCCGATACTTCCGTCGAAGAATAATTTCGTAAAAGCACTTAGGAAAAAGCATCCCAATATCACGACAGTAGTGCTCAACGTGAATGATAAAAAGACAAGCATGGTGCTCGGAGACAGAAATATCACACTTTATGGCAAGGGCTTCATAGAGGATAAGCTGTGCGGCTGCACCTTCCGCATCTCACCAGGCTCGTTTTATCAGGTGAATCCGGTACAGACAGAGCTTTTATACGAAAAAGCCATTCATGAGGCGCACCTCACGGGCAAGGAACGTGTAATCGATGCATACTGCGGCACCGGAACCATAGGCATCATAGCAGCGAAAAATGCAGGTGAAGTCATCGGAGTCGAGCTAAACCGTGATGCAATCCGCGATGCAGTCATCAATGCAAAGCGAAACGACATCAGAAATATCCGCTTCTACAATGACGATGCCGGAAAATTCATGGTCGAGATGGCACAAAAGGGTGAGAAAGCGGATGTTGTCATAATGGATCCTCCACGTACCGGCAGCGACGAGGCGTTTTTATCATCGGTCGTCAAGCTGTCGCCGGAGAGAGTGGTGTATGTGTCATGTGGTCCGGAAACACTGGCGAGGGATTTAAAGTATCTCACAAAGCATGGGTATGCAGTGAAACGTGCCACACCGTATGACTGTTTTCCATTTACAAGCCACATTGAGTGCGTTGTATTGATGTCAAGGGTTGAGAAATAAGAGTGTGGAAGTGGCTTGAAATTAGGGGATTTTGCGAAATACAGCATAAAGTTTGAATGTGATGAATTTACGAAAATTGCTTTAAAATCAATGCGTGGGAACATATCCATCCGAAGAGTTGAGTTGACGGAATAGATATTGGGTATGTTGTGTAGACAGGATGGACATTTAATATGTTGAGTTGACAGAATGGTTGAATTGGCTAATTACTATATGTTATTATTGGGTTATAGCGATTAGGCGGCAGATGGGAGAAGGATAAAATATGCAGGAAAACTCGAAAATACATTTCATACCTCCGATACCAAAACGGGAAAAACGTGTCGGTATTTACTGCTGTGTAAGTACAAATTCAGCGGAGCAGCTTCAAAGTCTGACGGCTCAAGTATCTCATCTGACAAGACTTACGGCAGCTATGCCACAATGTGTTTTGGCGGATGTGTATATGGATATTGCTACCAGCAAAACGGGGGCATCAAGGAAAGAATTTAATCGCCTGCTGGAAGATTGCAATTTGAGAAAGATTGAGATAGTAATTACGAAAAATATCAGCAGATTTGGAAGGGATACTGTAGAAATTTTGGATGCCTTGAATCAGTTAAAAGCATTAGGTGTTCGTGTAATATTTGAACAGGAAGAACTGGATACTGCGAATACAGATAGCGATTTAATGATTTCAATTATTGAGTCTCTTGCACAGGCTGAAAATGAATCACGTAGTGAAAATATAAAATGGGGCATTAAGCAACGGGCAGCGTCAGGAACTTCAAAATTGTATGATAGGAAGTGCTATGATTATAAACATGATAAGTATGGCAAGTTGGTCATTGATGAACAAAAAGCTGAAAATGTTAAACTGATATTTGATTTGTATCTTTGCGGTCAAAGTGTTATAGGAATTATCAAAGAGTTGGAAAAACGGAGGATTCTTTCGCCTACAAGGAAAGAAAAATGGTGTAAAAGAACAATTGATGTAATGCTTAGTAATGAGAAATATACTGGAGATGTCCGGCTTCTGAAATCTGGCAAAAGCGAAGTTCAATACCTGTCTTCGGATAATAATCCTGCTATAATTGCAAAAGAAGTGTTTGAGGTTGTGCGGATTGAGAAGGCTCGGCGGAGCAACGTGATTAAGAGCGAATGTGGGAATCAAAGAAAGAGCAATAAGTTTAGTTCAAAGAAAATATAAACTAAGAATTAAAAAAATCGGATTTGGGAGGAAATAATACTATGCAAACTGATAATGCAAATTTAAAAGGAACGACTGAAATTAAGCAAGCATTTTTAGCTAGTGCCATTTCAGACATTTCTTCTTATATTCAATTATCTGACACGAAAGTTTCAATAATTATGGCTGCTATGGTTGCTCTTGTTGCCGCTGTTGTTTCTTGTTATGAGCCGATTTTATCTGCTTTGGGGCAAGATCAAGCCATGTAGTTGGTTGGGGGTTGCTATCATAATTTTTAGCATATTGTTCTTTATAAGTTTTGCTGCAGTATTTGTATTTGGCATACTGACAATTCGAGGTCATTCTTCAAATATCGGATATAAGTCAAAGTGGTTTTTGCCTCAAACAACAAAAGAGTATTCTTTTGATGTATACAAAAGAGACGTTCAAGAAATGACAGATGAAGATATAATTGAGAATATGGCGGCTGAACTTTATAAATTAAATGACATTAATCGTCAGAAGTTAAGAACAAATAGATGGGTAATCCGTTCCTTTTTATCGACATTAATCACAGCGAGCATTATTTGCATATTGATTGTGGCATCTGTATTATAGGGGGGGGAGCAATATGGCTATTGATATTGATTCTATTTATCAAAACACATATAAACATTATCTACAAGCTAAAAGTAATATTATCGAAAAGGCGGTGTTTGAGCATCGTGCTGATGCCATTTCTGATGTAATTCCTGGATTTGAAGCGGATAAACTTGAATTTGGTTCATATGATAAAGAAAACTTTGCAGTTTTATTTGTGGATATGCGTCGATCTACTCAACGAGCACAAACCGTAGGCGCTGAAAAGACATTCTTGACTATGCATGTGTTTCTTACCGCACTTCTGGAGGTAGTGAAATATTATCACGGTAAAGTAATTGATATTATGGGCGATGGTCTAATGGTATTTTGGGGTGGTGCCGTTGCCCGAGAAGAGGATAATATGGTTAAGTCACTTGCTGTTCAAAATGCTGGCCTATGTGGTCGTGATATGCTGAAAATCCGAGGGTCTGTAATTAATCGAATTATTGAGGATGAGCAGCTTGGACCTAAAGTGAGTATTGGTGTAGGTGTTACATTTGACAGTGTCATTGTTACTAAGATTGGTATTGCAGACTCATATGATGTTAAAGCATTTGGAGATTGTATTAATGTTGCTTCTCATTATGCAGGTCAAACAGAAAATAAAGTAAAGGTATCCAAAAAAGTAAAATATGAATGGCCTTCTAGTAAGGGCGGACGCATTCGGTTTACTTTAGCCGGAGATGATGGAGCATATTATCTTGAGTCAGGGAGTTAATTGTGGGAGACATATATATGAGCGAAGACAAAATACCAAAGTATGAATTAGATTTATTATCAGCAGCAATAAATAGGATTATTTCATCAGAAGTACTTGAAAATTCCATGTCAGATCAATTACCTTTAACTGATGCCTTGTCAGATTCAAACAAAATATACCACGGCAAAGTGTCTATACTTTTTGTCGATATGCGTGGATCTACAAAATTGCCCGAAAGATTCAACAACACCCAATTAGTAAAGATTTACAGAAGTTATATTAGGACAGTTGTTCAGGCTATTCGATATTCAGGTGGCGTTGTACGAGATTTCATGGGAGATGGCGTTCTTGCAGTTTTCGTAGATAATGAGGATGGAAAGTCGGAAGATAAGGTTGTACGGGCAGCCAGATATATTGCGACTGCCATTGATAAATTCCTTAATCATGTATTGAATCAGGAAATAAAATATCGAATTTCTTGCGGTATAGGTGTACATACGGGAGAAGTATCCCTATCAAAGGTGGGAATGAAGGGAAAAGAACAGCAAGAAGACACAGAAAATGAGTTTGGTATTGCATGGATTGGTAATAGCACAAATTTAGCTTGTAAATTTAGTGGAGCTGTGGATAATGGAACAATTTTTATAAGTCCATCAACGTATTCTACGCTTTCCGATATTGAAGGCAAACAAAAATGGGAGAGGGTTGAGATATCCAAGGGTGGGAATGTGCTAAGTGGATATATAGCTAAACAATATTATTTGACGCTTGATGTTGATACTGATATTGAAGCTTGTCCTGCTGGAAAGAATGTTACAACATTAAGCCTTGCAGATGAGTTAAAAAAGGAATATCAAAAGCAATTGGATGATATAAAAAGAAAGACCGAAGAATTAGGAAAAAGGGAGCAATCTTTGCAAATCAAAGAGCATCAGCTTAATTGTAAAGCAACAGAACTAAATCAACAAGGGAAAGAAAATATTTCTAGAGAGCAAGCTATCAATAAACGAGAGTATAGTTTTTATTGTGATGTGTTGTATAGCGGTCATTGTAAGTCTGCTTATGTAAGAGAGATGGGGAAAGACTTCTGGGAAGACAATTTGGCCAATGCACTTTCTGCCGGGCTAAAAATAGGAAAAAGTGAGCATGTGGTAAAACAAGAAGTAAGCTTTGCAATGGTAAGTATTTATGAAGACCTGGAACTATATGACAAAGCTTATGATTTTTTAGTGGAACAGGTCATTGGATGCGCATGGTTACATTTGTTTACCGTTCAAAACATTGTCAAGAAAGTTGGCTATTGTGATAGATTAACGACAGCACTTTATATACGACTTGAAAAAGATGATTTATCGCCAGAAAATAGGTTGGAATTTGAAAAGATAAAAAAATGGTTGGTATTTGACTATGTCTCCAGATGATTATGAGGTCTAGAAGAACTTCAAAAGTTCACATAGGAGAATGCTATTAGAAATGAGGATGTTAGCTAGAGAAAGATTGAGAAGTGTGGCTCAAAAGTATAGAAAGAAAATAACGAAACACAACTGTAAATTTTTAGAAAGGATTTTTATCATGATTAATCAACAACGTTATGGGAAATTATATTGGCATGTTGATGACAGAGAAACATATTTGGAATTCCAAAATCAAGAAGAAGCACGAACATGGGGAATAGAACATTATAAAAATTGGGCTGATAAGTATAAGCGAGTCATGCAAATGTCAAAGTCGGCAGTTAAGGGCAGTTTGTGTGAGATACCAATAGAATGCTATTGTGGCTATTCGTATCGACAGATAAATAAGTTTTTGAGATATGAAAAAGATGATGATTATCATACATATAGAGAATTGGCTGATATTTTGTCGATTGTCTTATGTAGTGCACCTAGAATTCCTCATAACTTAGTTTTGTACCGAATGGTAAATGATGAGTTTATAAATATGCTTATTGAAAAAAATAAACAAGAATTGCCTACGCCTATGCAAGAAAAGGGATTTATGAGTACAAGTTTGCTTAAGAATATAGCAAATGAAACGGAATCATATGCGAGCCAGAACAATTTATTGAAAATATTTGTTCCGAAAGATACGATCGGTGTATATGTTAATGCTGTAACAAGTCGAAGTGAGGAAGAAATGTTATTATTCCCTAATATGTATTTGGGTTTAGCATCCTATCCACATAAAGACGAAGATACAGGAAAAATATTGTTTGAATGTCAATTAATAAAGATGTACTGATAATTATAAATTTTGAAACAATAAAGTAAAATAGCCTAATCAGAAAATATAATTGAAAAAGCACTGTAAAATCAAAAGATTATTAAGAAAACAACAAATTTTGTGGAATAGCCTAACTATTACATGTGGAGACGGTAGTATTGATGTCAAAAGTACAGAAGTAAGAACTGCAAATGGAATTGAAATAAAAGGATTTCGAGAGTTTGGAGTAAATATTATAGGCTTGCTCCAGACTCTCTTTTTTGTGTATATGAGAACTGGTCTACTGTGATTTTTCGGTAGGGTTGAGTTGATAAGATGAACATTGGCATAGGTTGAGTTGATAAGATGAATATTTTATAGGTTGAGTTGATAGGATAGATGTAGAGTTTTAGCTGTGTCTCATTGTAAAATTCTAGTAAATGGTGTACAATAAATTATCTTATTTGTGAAATTCTGAGATGATAAACAAGGAGATTGTAAATGCTAAAAAATAATATAGAAGTGGATGTAAAAGTCAAGTGTATAGAGTCAGGGATTACTCAGGCTCAGCTTGCGGAAAATATAGAAACCACCAGTTCATATGTGAATCGTGTTATCAAGAAAAAAGATGGTGTCCTTAATAAGACCTTTGTGCGTATAATGGAAGAACTGGGATATGATATAGAGTTTACTTATATCAAAAAAGACGAGAAAAATTAGGAGGAATGGCTATGGCAGGATGTACACCAGAAAATTGGTCTTTGCAGGATTTATCATCTGCATTACAAGATATGCATAAGGATCATAAGAAAATTGTTGTTCCTATGTTTCAAAGAGGTAGCGGACGTTGGGGGAAAGAACAAGAGAAGACATTTATTGATTCTTTAATCAAGGGCTATCCGGTGGGAACTATGCTTTTCTATAAAACAGTTGAAGATAATCAAGAAACTTACATTTTGGTTGATGGGCTTCAAAGAGGAAATTGCATTAGAAAGTATATGACCAATCCTACAGAATTTTTCTATGATAGCAATATCTCAGACGAGTTCTGTAAAAATATACTAACGATTGTAAAAAGCGACAATGAGGAGGATTATCAAACAATCAGAAACCTTCTTACAGCTTTTATAAAAGAACAAAAAACATTTAAAAATTTACAATATTTTAATCCGGCAAAAGAGATAGCGGAGACATTTGGGGCTGGATATGATTGTATAGGAGATTTAATTATAATTATTACCGAATTCTTCGAGAAGAGACAAGATTTGTATGATCGGATTGCTAGTACAATAATTCCCGTTATTGTTTACAGTGGTGAAGAAGAAACATTGCCAGAAATATTTGATCGAATTAATTCTAAAGGAACTCCATTAGACAAGTATGAGATTTATGCTGCAGCTTGGCCGGTTAATGAGAAGTATACGATTTCCAATGCATCTATTGTTGAATATGTGATAGCAAAATACGATGCTTTTACCAACGATGGATATAAAATTCATGGCTACAATCGTGAAGATATGAGAGCAAGCAAAAAGGTTAATGCCTTTGAGTATTTATTTGGACTAAGTAAGTATCTTGTCGAAAAATATGAAATCCTCGGATTTAACAAAAATTTATCGAGTGACACTGTTAATCCTCTAGCCTATGAGTTGGTTAATGCATGTTTGAACGATTCAGATAAAATAAAAACCTTGTATGTACGCTTGAGAGATATTGAGTTAGATGTATTAGAGGTGGCATTGTGTAAAGCAATTGAATTTGTTAATAATGCAATTTCGATAGTTACAAAGTTTAAGGGGAATAGCCGCAATGCTAATAAGATTTTTCATTCAAAATATCAAATACTTTCAATGATATCTACAACGTTTAAGGAAATGTATGTTGATGGTGATTTCTCGGCTATAGCACCAACATGGAATGATAAGAAAAATATTATTGCTAGAAACCTGGTTCACTTTTATGTGTATGACATTCTAACAAATTATTGGAGCGAGGGTGGTACAGGAAAAATTCATGCAGCTGCAAAGCCAAATAGATATATGAATGAAATATCTAGTCGTGCCTGGATGGTGGCTTTGGATAGTTTCTTTGAGAAATCTATGTTGAGAGCAGAGAAAAAGAATATTGCTAATCCGAAAAGTGAGGAATTCGTATTCTTGAACTGTATCTATTTAAAGACTTTTACAGCAATGGATCAGTTATCAATTGAGAAATTTGATGTTGAACATATCGCTCCAAAGGAACAGATGAGAAAACTCATAGATGCATGTGATGGCGAGGGGCTTCCTATAAGCTGTATTGCGAATTTATGTTATCTTCCAGAGTATGTTAACAGAAGCAAAGGGGATAAAAACTTTTATCAGGATAAAAAGTATTTATTGCATGTCAAACTAAAGGATGTTGAAACTAAGTATAGTTTTACAGAACAAGAGGACATGGACTGGATGGATATGCCATATGAGAAGAATGATTTCCCAGTATTGAAGGACTATTATACAGATTATTGTACAAAACGATTTGAGAAAATTAAACATTTATTCTGTGAGTCTCTCGGAATTGAATATGAAGATATCATAGATGAGGAACCAAAAATTGTGCAGAAAGTAGTTGTTCCATCTAATGATAAACAACAGAATAAGAAGGCGAAATTTGCAGATAAATGTATTATCAGACTTGCACAGGAATTGAACACTGAACTTATAAAGGTTGGAAGAAGTACATATATTTCTAATGATGGAAATAAAGGATATGTAATTACAACTTCAAAGGCATATAAGCAAGGGAATCGTGAGAAGTATTGGTTTGCGTATAGAAGAAATCCATTAGCGGAT
>OGMM01000725.1_pt1 | contig 12920 bp, 10 predicted proteins | sample 1573221 | NCBI WGS metagenome assembly OGMM01 (sample SAMEA2581988, study PRJEB24529) | metagenome | biome: Human gut stool | place: China | collected 2011 | reverse complement strand
TGGTCTGCGCACTGCTTGAGCTGCTCAAGCAGTTTGTTCGGAAATTCCTGCTTTTCCGCTGGAAGTTCCTCCAAAAAGCCATCGTCCATTTCCAGCACAGAAACTTTTGCCGATACCCTGCCCTGCCTGTTTTCCAGCACCGTACGCTCATACGCTGCAAGCAGCTCTGCCGATGCATCTTGATCGATCAGCAGATAATCGCACAGGCGGTAATCCGCCTTTTGCGGCAGTTGCTTTTGCGCCGCCGCCAGCGCTTTTGCCAGCGTGTCCGCCTGCGCCAACTGCAGCTGCACAGCCCCAGAAGCCTCGGATGCATCGGCGGCAGCTTCCGGAGCCTGATACAGCAGCCCTACCGTGATGGACTGTTCCTTCTGAGCAAGATACAGCGCACGAACCATGCTTTTTTCGGTGGTCTCGCAGCGCAGAAAAATCAGGCACCACCCGATCAAAAGCATCGCACTGAGAGAGCGCAGTTTCTTCTGCTTCATTTTACCGCTCCTTTCCCGCACTGCACCGCGCGCTGCCACACGGTACGCACTGCCGCGCAGAGAAAGCCGGTGCGGAAGATCGCGCAGGTGAGCCAGATGAGCAAAAGCAGCGCATCCATGCGGGAAAAGCTGCCGCCGCTCCACGCCCGCAGCAGCTCATAGCCCGGGTAAGCCTGCGGTGCGCCGAAAAGAAGGGCCAGCCCCAGCGCATAACCTGAGGAAATGACGGCAGCGATGATCGGAAGCCACACGACAGGCTTTTTGCTGATTTTCGCATTATTTTCACTCCTACAGAGAAGCGGAAAGGAGAAATATTCCGGGTAAAAAGAGGCATCCGGAAGAACAAACGAATGTGCCGTCTCACCTGTCACGAGCACCTGCCATTGCAGCTGTCCGGCCAGCCCCAGCACACAGAACACGATGCCCAGCACTACGAGCCACCCGAGGACGGAGGCCATCCGGTCATACAGCTCACAGCCGAGGCTCCACCCTGCCCAGAGAAAGAACGGCAGCAGACCGATGAAGGCCATAGACGCAAACTGTTCCCAGCAGGCTTGTTGGAGCATTGCAGCTGTCCGGACAAGTTCGAAGAGATACCAGAGCAGAAAGACGGCACAGATGCACTTTCCTGCAAAGCCCGGGCGGTTCAGACGGGAGGCGTTGACCGAGACGAGCGCGGCAAGGAGCACGAGGGCTGCTGCCGCCAGTACATTGCTCAGCAGGACGGCACGGACGGAGCCGGTCTGCCCTGCCCCGAAGATGGCGCGACCCAGCTCTGCCGCCGCGATGCTGAGTGTCAGCGTCCGGGCCGAGAATGTCTGTTTTTGCTGCATTCAGGAATCCCTCCTTTGCCAGATGGTGAATGGGCGGCGGGACAGCGCCCGATAGTTGCGGCGGACGACGCCGTCACCCGAAAAGACTGCGCCCGAAAGATAGGGTACCCCCATCGCGGAGATGGACGTCAGTGCGGCCAACACGCCCAAAGCCGCACACACCAGACCTACCGGACCGGCCAGACCGGCGGCCAGCGTAACGCCCAATCGCAGCAATGTGGCCGGTTCGTACAGCGAGGGCGTCACAAAAACCGAGATGGCCGTGATGCTGGCTACGAGGATGACCGGCGTGCTCAGCAGTCCGGCCCCGATGGCGGCGTCACCGATGATGAGCGCTGCCACAAGGCTCACCGAGTGGCCCAGCGTCTGGGGCATCCGAAGCCCGGCCTCCCGGATGATCTCCAATAAGATGATGACCAGCAGCATCTCGGCAAAGAGCGGCAGAGGCGTCGCCTTTTCTGCCGCTGCGATTTTGAATAATAACTGCGGTGGGATGAGCTCGGGCAGATAGACCGCCAGACAGACAAAAACGCCCGGCAGGAAGATGCTGAGATAAAACGAGCCATACTTCAGGACACGCAGGAACGACGAAAAAACTGCCGTGGTGGCGTAGTCGTCGAGGCAGTCGAAGTTCTCGCAGAAAAGGGACGGCAGCACCAGCGCCGAGGGGCTGCCGTTGACAAGGATGACGATTTTCCCCTCACAGAGCTTTGCGGCGGCGGAAGCCGGGCGCTCGGTATAGCTCACCGGGGCGAACAGCCGCCACCTGGCCGGGAAAAGCCACGGTACAAAGTAGCTGGAATCCAGCAGGACCTCCGGCTTTGCCTCCTGGAGCGTCCGGCGCACCCGCGCCACTGCCGTCTTGCCGGCCTTGTCTTTGCAGTAGCAGATGGCATATTCGGTCTTCATGGCACAGTCGGCCTGTGCGGTCTCCATCACGAGAGTGTCGGTACGGATGAGGCGGCGCAGTAGACTCAGGTTGACCCGCAGCAGGTCGGCGAATCCCTCCCGGGAGCCGCGAAGGTTTCCTTCCCCGGAGGGCTCTTCCACCGAGCGCGATTTCAGCCCCTGCACCGAGAAGACAAGCCCCTTTTTGCACCCGTCCAGCAGAAGCACGGCCATGCCGGCGGTCATGCGGCGGATGAGGTCGTCCATGTCCTTGACCGGGCCGTCCTCGGCGGGCAGACCGGAGTGGTTCATCAGCAAATCATACACCTGCGTACCGCTGTGAGGCATCCGCTCCGGTTCGAGGCTGGGCGTGTGACGGGTGGCTGCGTCCAGTAAAAGCGACCAGAGTGACTCGAGGCTGGCCATATTGTCGAAAAGGACGATGGCCCCCGGGCAGTGATAAAGCTCGATTCGCTTGGCATAAAAATCCGCCGAAGCGCCAAACCTAGCGTTGAGCGCCGCCAGATTTTCTTCCAGCGACGAGGAAAGCTGCAGCATACGGTATCCCCCTTTGCCTGCCAGTATTCCCTTGCCGGCGGTGCTTATTCAACCCACAAGGAGGGCCTTCTCGTGAAGCTTCTGATTTTCCGTACTCTGCTCATCTATCTCTGCGTTCTGTTCGCCATGCGGCTGATGGGCAAGCGTCAGCTGGGCGAACTGCAGCCCGAAGAGCTGGTATCCACCATCCTCATCTCAAATCTGGCGTCCATCTCCATCGAGTCGGAAGAAGTGCCGGTGACGGCCAGCCTCATACCCCTCTTCCTCATCGCGGCTTTGGAGCTGCTGGGGTCGGCGCTGAGCTTCCGCAGCCAGAAATTTTTCAACCTGATGTCGGGCCGTCCCAAGACGGTCATCTTAGACGGACAAATCGACCAGAACGCTCTGCGCACCCTCCGGCTGACGACTGCCGACCTGCTGGAGGCACTGCGCGGCAAAAACATCTTTGACCCCCGGGACGTCTCCTACGCCGTAGTGGAGACGAACGGCAGTCTCTCGGCGGCACTGCGCCCCGAAAAAGAGACCGCTACCCTCGCTGACTTGCAGCTGAAAGTGGAGCACAGCCACGCGACCATCCCCTTCGTACTGGACGGGCAGGTGCTCGAGGAAAATCTGCACTGGTGCGGCAAAGACCGGGACTGGCTCGAGCGGACAGCGCAGGCCAATACCCTGCTGCCGGAGGAAATCCTGCTTTTAGTGGGCAATGAGACGGAAGACTATTTTCTGCTGAAAAAAGAGAGCCGCCGCAAGGGCAGCTCCCGGTGAGAGGTGTGAGATGAAGCGAATTTATGCGTGTCTGTGCATCGTGGCAGTGCTGCTGGGTGTGGCTTTTTACAGCAGCTGGCGGGTGCAGAAGTTTGCAGAGGATATTTCGGACGACATCGACAACGCCATGGAGGCCATCCGGGACGAGGACCTCCCTTCCGCGCGGCAGGCACTGGCCGAGGGCGCTGAACTCTGCGATAAAATGCGGGAAGGGATGAATCACCTGCTCCGCACGCAGGACTTCACAGAACTGGAAGCTGCCCTTCGCGCTGCAGACGGACATCTCGAACTGAACGCCCCCGAGGAAGCATTTGGTGAACTGCGCCGGGCGCAGGTTCAGGTGGAGACGCTGGAATGGCTGTCGCGGAGGCTTGTATAATTAAATCGTTCAGACGTGGTTATATTTCGTGTAATCTATATTATTCGAAATCATATCGTCTTACTTCAGCATGAAATTGGTCTTATAAAGCGGATTTTATCAGCAAGGCCATCCGGAACTTTCATTGTGCTATCGTTATTTTGCTCCGTAGTAATTCAATTTATAATAGGTTGTTATTAAGTGCCTCCAGCTATATGAATTTTTATATATCCAATCTTTCAGCGTATCTTCCGAAAGATGCAGATCTTATAGAAAAAGCTCTTTTCCCGTGGCCAAGAGGCGCAAAAAGCGCCCCATCCCCTGCCCTGCGGCAGAGAATGGGGCGCTCGTGCTTTTTTACACTTTACTTCTTACGGTCGCCCATCAGCTTTTTCAGTTCATTGAAGAAGCTTTCGACGTCCGCGAACTGCTGATAGACCGAGGCAAAGCGGACATAGGCCACCTCGTCGATTTTCTTCAGCTCCTGCATGGTCAGCTCACCGATGCGCACACTCGTCACCTCGCGGTCGTAGGTGCTCATCAGGGTCTGCTCGATGCTGCTGACGGCGCGTTCCAGAGACTCGTAGCTCACCGGACGCTTGGCGCAGGCCCGAAGCATCGCGTTGAGCAGCTTCTGCCGGTCGAACGGCTCACGGGAGTTATCCTTTTTGATGACGATGAGCGGCACCGTTTCCACGACCTCGTAGGTCGTGAACCGCATATGGCAGTTCAGGCACTCCCGGCGGCGGCGGATGCGCTCGCTGTCTTCGGTAGGGCGGGAGTCGATGACTTTGGATTCCTCAGCGCCACAATAGGGGCATTTCATGGTCGTTCCTCCTAGATTCAGGACAGATTTGCGTCAGGATAGAAGCTCAGTTTTTCTTTGCGTCCTTGCGCTCGCTCCAAGCCACCCATGCGGAAGTGGAGACACACAGCGAAGTATACACGCCGCTGAGCATGCCCATCATCAGGGGGAAGGCAAAGGTGAAGATGCTGTCCAGACCGTACAGTTTGGAGACGATGCACATCACACCCAGAGCCATCACCGTAGTGACGGTGGTGATGATGGTACGGCGGGCAGACTGGTTGACGGAATGGTTGACCAGCTCTTCGAAGCTGGCCTTCTTGCCCAGCAGGCCGCGGTTCTCACGGATACGGTCGTAGACGACGACGGTATCGTTGATGGAGTAGCCGAGGATGGTGAGCATAGCGGCGATGAAATTGCCGTCCAGCGGGGCGCGCAGCAGCACGAAGGTGCCGAACACCACCATCAGGTCATTGAGCAGGGCCAGAACAGCCATCATGCCGCCGGTGAGGCCGCCGATCTTCTTGAAGCGGTAGGCGATGTAGGCGAGGATGAGCACCAGTGCGAACACCACGGCCACCAGACTCTTCTGAAGGAACTTGGTACCCATTGCGGCGCTGACATTGCTCAGAGAGAGCTGTGCAAAGGAGTTATCCGGGCAGCTCTCATTCAGGGAGTCCAGCAGGGTCTGCACTTCGTCGGTGGTGACAGTCTCGGTGCCGGGCATCGAGATTTTCAGGGTCTGCTCCCCTGTCGCGACGTTCTCGCCGGTCTGCAGGGTCAGGCCGTTGCTGCCCAGCGCTTCGGAGGCGGTCTTCTGGACGGCAGACATCTCAAAGCTGTTCTCGTAGCTCAGGGTGATCATGGCACCGCCGGTGAACTCGGTGTCCAGATGGACGCCCAGCACCACAGCGCAGAGGACGATAGCTGCCATCAGGCAGGCGGAGAAGGTCAGGAAGCGCTTGCGCAGGCCGACGAAGTTGACCTGCTTCTTCTCTGCCGGGGTCTTGCCGGGAGCATCGGCACCGTAGAGGCGGGGATCACGCAGAGCCTTGATCGAGGCAGCGCCCCGGATCATGGTACGGGTAGCGAAGATGCCGAACACGAAGTTGAGCAGCACGCCGGTGAGCAGCGTGTAACCGAAGGCGTAGATGGTGCCTGCGGTCGAGGGGCCGAAGGCGAAGAAGACGAAGTGCAGGGCCTTGGCGAAGAAGCCGTCAGACGGGCCGAAGGCACCCATCAGCACGATGGCGACGATGACGATGGTCACGTTGCCGTCGATGATGGGAGTCAGGCCGCGGGCAAAGCCGCTCTTGAGGGCGCCGTCGAGGCTCTTGCCGCTGCGCAGCTCTTCCTTGATGCGCTCGGCAGTGATGACGTTGGCGTCAACGCCCATGCCGATGGCAAGGATGATGCCGGCGATGCCGGGCAGGGTCAGGGTGAAGCTCTCAAACACCGGGAAGTAACCGGAGACGAAGGCCAGCGTAGCCGCCACCTGACCAGCCAGAGCGATGCAGGCCAGGAAGCCGGGCAGACGGTACAGAGCCGTCATCAGAACCACGATGAGGGCGAAGGCGATGACGCCGGCCAGCACCATGGCGCTCAGGCTGTTCTCGCCCAGACTCGGGCTGATGGTGGAGTAGCTGTCCACCGTCAGCGCAAAGGGCAGAGAGCCGGAGTTGATCTGGCGGGCCATCTTGACAACGTCCTCCTGCGTGAAGGGGCTCGACGCAGAACTGGTGATGATGGCAGAGCCGTCGGTGATGGCGGCGTTGACGCTGGCGGTGCTGACGTTCTCGTCGTCCAGCCAGATGCTGATGGTGCCGCCGGTCTGATACAGGCGGGTGGTCGCGTCGCCGAATGCCTTGGCGCCCTCATCGGTAAACTTGAGCGCCACATAGTACTCGGAGCTGCTGCCGTTGACGGGACCATACTGGGCAGCTGCGCTCTCCACCATCGAGCCATCGAGGACGAGCTCTCCGTCTGCACTGCTCCCCTCGCGGAAGGTCAGATAGGCAGTGGTGCCGATCTCCTCAATGGCGGCTTCGGGGTCGAACTCCGTCTCGCCCGACTGCCACGGGAACTCGAGGATGAGGCTGTCGGAGTTGTTGTCCACATACAGCTCATAGTCAGTCACGTTGAGGGCGACCAGACGGTTCTCGATGACCAGCTGAGCAGCCTCGAGCTGGTCGTCGGTGGCGTCATAGCCGTCGGAAGGGACAAAGGTGACGTTGACGCCGCCCTTGATGTCCACACCAAAGCGGATGTCTTTCGCGCCCTTGATGTAGGTTGTGGTCACATCACCGTACTTGACTGCGACGCCAAAGAATGCCGTATAGACGAACGCCGCGATCAAAAGCACAGTGAGGACAAGTTGCCATGCTTTGCCTTTAGTTTTCATATGAATCGGGAAACCTCCAAATATAATAAGAAGCTGTTTTCATAACCATTGCACACCGCCTGAACTGCCTTTTGGCGCACTCTGGCTATGAAAACAACTTCCAAATCCCCGCTGCGCCGTCAGAGCGGCAGCACAGCGGGGATCTTGTGCGATGAATCAGGCTTTCTCAGCCAGCAGCTTCTCGACTGCGGCCAGACGGACGCAGACACAGAGCAGGTCGGACGCAGTCTCCACTTCGTCCAGGCTGGGATAAGTGGGCGCGATGCGCAGATGGGCATCGTCCGGGTCCTTGTGGTAAGGGTAAGCGGAGCCTGCGCCGGTGAGGGTCAGGCCGCAGTCCTTGCACAGCTGGGCCACACGCTTGGCGCAGCCGGGCATGACGTAGAGGCTGATGAAGTAGCCGCCCTTGGGGTTCGTCCAGTGGGCGATGTCGCCGCAGGGAGTCAGCTCCTCGTTGAAGGCCGTCTTGACGGCATCAAAGCAGGGTACCAGACGGCGGCGGTGCTTTGCCATGTGGGCCAGAACGCCTTCCTTGTTCTTGAGGAAGCGGACGTGACGCAGCTGGTTCATCTTATCATAGCTGATGATCATGACCGAGAAGCGCTTGCAGATGTACTTCATCATGGCTTCGCTGCAGGCCAGCGCAGAAACGCCTGCGCCCGGGAAGGTGATCTTGCTGGTAGAGGTGAACATGAAGACGCGGTCCTCAGTGCCGTACTTCTTGCACTCGTTCAGCAGGACAGGAGTCTCGATGATCTCGTCCGTCAGGTGGTGGACGATGTAAGCCTCATCCCAGAAGATCTTGAAATCAGGAGCGGCGGTCTTCATCTTGGCGAAGCGGTCGATGGTCTCGTCGCTGTAGGTGTAGCCGTCGGGGTTGGAATACTGAGGCACACACCAGATGCCCTTGATGGTATCATCCTCAGCTACCAGCTTCTCAACAACGTCCATATCAGGGCCGGTCGGAGTCATGGGAACGCTGATGAGCTCGAAGCCGAATTCCTCGGTGATGGCGAAGTGGCGGTCATAGCCGGGTACCGGGCAGAGGAACTTGCGCTTCTCCACCTGCGACCAGGGGCAGGGAGACTCGGGGAAGCCGAAGCAGTAGCCCATAGAGATGAGGTTGTACATGATCTGCAGGCTGGAGTTGCCGCCCACAAAGACTTCCTCGGGCTTGACACCCATCACGTCGCCGAACAGCTCACGGGCCTCGTGCAGGCCCTCAAGGTCACCGTAGTTGCGGGCATCGGTGCCGGCATCGGTGGTGTAATCGTTCATCTTCAGCAGGTCCATGGCCAGATCCATCTGGTGAGGGCCGGGCTTGCCGCGGGCCATATTCAGCTTCAGGCCCATTGCCTGAAATTTCTTGTAGTTTTCTTCCAGAGCTGCCTTCTCAGCAGTCAGTTCGTCGCGGGTCATCTCAAAATAATTTGCCATAACACACACTCCTTTATCGTACTTTCTGTTTCCCACAAAATGTCCGGCGCTGCCATCCGCAGAGCAGTCCCATGCCAGTGGACCGTCCCGGTATTCCCCTTGCAATTCCAGACTTTTATAGTTTACTACAATTTGGTCTCGGAAACAAGTCAGATGGCACAAAAAAGCCCCGCCAAAAAGCAAAAAGCTTTCAGCGGGGCTGCTCTTCCCTGCTGTGCGCTGACGCTCAGCTCAGGGAAGTCTGACTCTTATAGCGCTTGCGCACCGCACCGTACTCCATGTGCGCTTCGCTGCCCTCCACGGTATCCTCGTCGATGGTGACGCGGATGATGGTGGGGTCGTTCGGCACATCGTACATGATGGGCATGAGGATGTTCTCCATCACGCTGCGCAAACCGCGGGCGCCGGTCTTGCGCTCGATGGTCTTGCGGGCGATGGCATGGAGGGCCTCGTCGGTGATGTCCAGCTCCACATTGTCCATCGACAGCAGCTCTTTATACTGCTTGACCAGACTGTTGCGGGGCTCCTTGAGCACGCGCACCAGCGCATCCTCGTCCAGGTCGTCCAGCACGGTGATGACCGGCAGACGGCCGATCAACTCGGGGATGAGGCCGAACTTGACGAGGTCGTGGGGTTCGACCTTCCGCAGCAGGGCCTTTTCGGCTTCGCTGGAGTTATCCTTCAGCGCACTGCCGAAGCCCAGTGCAGACTTGTCGGTGCGGCGGAGGATATACTTGTCCAGACCGTCGAACGCACCGCCGCAGATGAAGAGGATGTTGGTGGTGTCGATTTGGATGAACTCCTGCTGGGGGTGCTTGCGGCCGCCCTGCGGGGGGACATTGCTGACGGTGCCTTCCAAGATCTTCAGCAGAGCCTGCTGCACACCTTCACCGCCCACGTCGCGGGTGATGGAGGGATTCTCACTCTTGCGGGTGATCTTGTCGATCTCATCAATATAGATGATGCCGATCTGAGCTTTCTGGACGTCGAAGTCTGCGGCCTGAATGAGCTTGAGCAGGATGTTCTCGACGTCCTCGCCCACATAGCCGGCCTCCGTCAGGGTGGTGGCGTCTGCGATGGCGAAGGGAACGCCCAGCATCTTGGCCAGCGTCTGGGCCAGCAGGGTCTTGCCGACACCGGAGGGTCCCAGCAGCAGGACGTTGGACTTCTGCAGTTCAACGTCTGAGCCCTTGCCGCTCAGGATGCGCTTATAATGGTTGTAGACCGAGACGGCCAGCACACGCTTGGCCTCGTCCTGACCGATGACATACTGGTCCAGACCCTCCTTGATCTCTGCGGGGGTCTTGATGTTGATGGCGAGATCATCTGCGGGCTGGATACGCGCCCGGCTGGCGCTGCCGCGGCTGGGGCGGGAGCTGTTGCTGCCCGGATGATCCGGCTTGTCCGAGAGCAGGTCGGCGCAGAGGCCGATGCATTCGCTGCAGATGTTCACGCCGGGGCCGATGATCATCCGCTCCACTTCGTCCTGATGTTTGCCGCAGAAGCTGCAGACCAGATCCTTTTCGTTTTTATCTCTGCCGGAATTGTTATTAGCCATAACCGTTTTTCCTTATCCTGGGTGTATTGCTTTCTGCCGCTCAGCGGTGGGTGATGACCTCATCGATGAGGCCGTATTCCTTGGCCTCCTGCGCAGAAAGGAAGTTGTCGCGCTCGGTATCCTGCTCCACCTTTTCCAGCGGCTGGCCGGTGTACTCGCTGAGCAGCCGGTTCATCTTGGCGCGGGTGCGGATGATGTGGTCCGCGTGGATCTTGATGTCGGTAGCCTGTCCGGACAGACCGCCGCCCTGACCGCCTGCAATCAGCGGCTGGTGGATCATGATCTCAGCGTTGGGCAGAGCGAACCGCTTGCCCTTGGTGCCGCTTGCCAGCAGGAATGCGCCCATCGAGGCAGCCATGCCCATGCAGATGGTGGAGACATCACACTTGATATACTGGATGGTATCGTGGATGGCCATACCCGCGCTGATGGAGCCGCCGGGGCTGTTGATATACAGGCTGATGTCCTTATCGGGGTCCTGCCCTTCCAGATACAGCAGCTGTGCCACGACAAGGCTGGCAGAGGTGTCGTTGACATCCTCGCTCAGCACAATGATGCGGTCGTTCAGCAGACGGGAGAAAATATCGTAGGAACGCTCCCCGTGCGCCGACTGCTCGACAACGTAAGGAACAAAACTCATAGGGTTCGCCTCCTGAATGAAAATTATTGTATTTGCAAAATTGACCGATACGGCAAGCGCACATGGGCCGTAGCCGTATCGGTCAATTTCAACAACCTTAGCTTACAGAGCCGGGATCACTCCCTGCCCTGTGTGACCTTGTGCGCCAGAATTACTGAGCGTCCTCGGTCTTCTCGGCCTCAGCGGCCTTCTCCACGACGTTAGCGTGGCTCTTGATGAAGTCGATCGCCTTGTTGATGGCCAGGTCGTGCTTCACCTCATCGACATTGATGAGCTCGCGGACCTTGTCCTCTTCCATCTTGTACTGGTCAGCGATGCGCTTGACCTCTGCGTTCAGCTCGTCCTCAGAAGCCTCGATGTTCTCGGCAGCTGCGACAGCCTCCAGAGCCAGACGGATCTTGACCTGCTTCTCAGCCTGAGGCATGAAGGAAGCACGGAACTGGTCGACGGACTGGCCCATATACTTCAGGTAGTCCTCGAGGCGCAGGCCCTGCTGCTCCATGCGGAAAGCAAAGTCGTTGACCAGCTCGTCCATGCGGACATCGTACATAGCCTGGGGGATCTCAGCCTCCATGCCGTCGATGACCTGATCGACCAGAGCGTTCTCGACAGCCAGGTCATCCTGCTTGTCCAGCTGCTCCTGGTTGTTCTTGCGGATGGAAGCCTTGAACTCGTCCAGAGTGTCGTACTCGGAGCAGTCCTTAGCCAGCTCGTCGTCCAGAGCGGGCAGCTCCTTGTACTTGACCTCGTGCAGCTTGATCTTGAAGACAGCAGCCTTGCCAGCCAGCTCAGCAGCCTGATACTCGGTGGGGAAGGTGACGTTCACGTCGAACTCTTCGCCAGCGGAGTGGCCCACGATCTGATCCTCAAAGCCGGGGATGAAGCTGCCGCTGCCCAGGGTCAGGCTGTAGTGCTCAGCCTTGCCGCCCTCGAATGCGACGCCATCCACAAAGCCCTCGAAGTCGATGTCCACGATGTCGCCGTTCTCAGCAGCACCCTCGCGGGTCAGCTCACGGGCGTTGCGCTCCTGCACACGCTTCAGCTCGGCCTCAACAGCCTCGTCAGAAACAGTATGGACAGTCTTTTCAACTGTCAGACCATTGTAGCTGCCAATCTTGACTTCAGGCTTGACAGCGACCTTGACGGTCAGGGTGACACCCTCGGTCTCGTTTGCGGCGTCAACGCTGACTTCCGGACGGCCGACCGGCTCCACGTTTGCTTCCTTAACAGCAGCCTCGAAAGCCTCGGGGAACAGCTCGTTGATGGCGTCGTAGGTAAAGACATCAGCGCCGTACATCTTCTCGATGAGAGCCTTGGGAGCCTTGCCCTTGCGGAAGCCCTGAACAGGGTACTTCTTGCCCTCCTTCTTGAAAACATCGGCAACAGCCTTCTTGAAGGCCTCTGCGTCGATGGAGAACTGCAGTTCTGCCATGCTCTTCTCGAGCTTTTCACACTTGATGAGATTCATTTGTTTATCCTCCACTCAAATATTCTATTGCTCAGGGCAGGAAGTTTTTGCCCGGGGCAACCGCGCACCACGTCCTTGCTGTATGCACACGGAATGCGGGGACGCGCGCGCTCAATTGGGTGCAACAATCGCGTCAAAACCTATTATAGCACGCTCTGGACACAATTGCCATACCAAATTTTTAAATTTTGTCGTTTTTGCCCTTTTATACCGCCGTTAATTGATGCGGTAGGGGCAGAAACGCAGGCCGTCGGCACTTACCAGCTTGTACCGGATGCCGTCCACCTCGCCCTGTACGGCAAACCGGATGGCGTTGCCGTGCAGATGCCCGTAGAAGCAGGTCTTGATGCCGAACTCCTTCAGGGTGGCCACGATCTCCGGGGCGCTGGTGCCGGTGTAGACCGGCGGATAGTGCAGGAACACCAGCTTTTCCAGCCCGGGCTCTGCAGCATCCAGACTCATGCGCAGCCGTCCGATCTCGCGGTTCATCACCTTTTCGTCGTGGGCCTCGCCTGCATCAAACAGCCAGCCGCGGGTACCGCACAGTGCATACCCCTCTACACTGTAGGAGTTGTTGTGCAGAATGTGCAGGGTATCAAAGCCTTCTGCTTTGAGGTAGGCATTCATCTTGTTCACGGTAGACCACCAGTAATCGTGGTTGCCCTTCATGATGATCTTCTGCCCGGGCAGGCTCTGCAGAAATTCAAAATCCTTACGGGTA
>OGMM01000718.1_pt1 | contig 13141 bp, 11 predicted proteins | sample 1573221 | NCBI WGS metagenome assembly OGMM01 (sample SAMEA2581988, study PRJEB24529) | metagenome | biome: Human gut stool | place: China | collected 2011 | reverse complement strand
TAGTTTTGCAGAACTGACAACCTTTTTAGGAATATAATGTTTAACCTGTCAACTTAGTCAGGAATTAATCTTCAAACTGACAACTATTTTTAGTACACTTCAATCCCTTCAGAGAACCTCCGAAAACGCCTTTGCGTTTGAAGTAAAACGCAAGGGCGTTTCAGATCAAACGTACTTGCGTTTAGTTATAAATGCACTTGCGTTTTCCCCATGTTCCTATCCGTATGTTTGTCAGACCATAAAAAAACGCCCTGAGAGAGCATAAAACCGCCCGAAAGATTGTTTATGTCTTGAATAAACATTAATTTTGTCTCGCTGTATATAGGCATTTGGCGTTTATCATTTCTAGCCGGAAAGGTATGGGAGTGGTAACGGCGAAGCATGGCCTAAAAAACTGTCCAATAAAATCTAAAGCCTGAAATAGGGATTCAAAACATACAAATACAACTAGCACCCATTTAAAAAACTAATAGACAGATAACACAGAAAGTCCTATATGCCCATCAATAATAACGAAAACAACAAAAGAATTGCAAAAAACACACTATTGCTTTATGTGAGAATGCTTTTTACCATTATTGTTGGGTTATATACCAGTAGGATTGTACTCAATACTTTAGGAGTAAATGATTATGGATTATATAATGTAGTCGGGGGAATCGTGTCCATGTTAGGATTCCTAAATTCTGCCATGACAGCTGCTTCACAACGATTTATATCCTTTGAGTTAGGAAAACAAAACAAACAAAAACTAGAGGAAGTATTTAGTACATCTGTAACCATCCATATCATAATAGCCTGCATTATATTTATCACTGCAGAAACGATAGGTTTATGGTTTCTGAACACTCATATGAATATAGCAACCAGCAGAATGACAGCCGCCAATTGGGTGTATCAATGTTCTATTTTCACATTTATGATTTCAGTTATCAGTGTTCCTTACAATGCTTGTATAGTAGCTCATGAGCATATGAAAACGTTTGCTTATATTAGTATTATAGAAGTAAGTCTTAAATTAGCCATTGTATATTTATTACTAATACTATCTTTTGATAAACTAATTATATACGCTGTTTTACTGCTTTGCGTTTCCTTGATAATACGTGTGATTTATGGTATATATTGCAAAAAAAAATTTGAGGAATGCACATATCGTTTCCACTTTAATAAAAAATTGTTCTTAGAAATGTTTTCATTTGCAGGATGGAGTATCATTGGTAATCTAGGATTCTCGTTAAAAGATCAAGGTTCGAATGTTGTACTCAATCTTTTTTGTGGAACTGCCATTAATGCAGCAAGAGGTGTTGCATTACAAGTAAATGGTATTATTAGTAACTTTTCAAACAATTTTCTAATGGCCCTAAATCCACAAATCACGAAACAATATGCAACAGGTGATATCCCAAAATCCATACAACTTGTATACGCCGGATGCAGATATTCCTTCTATTTACTATCTATCATTTCAATACCAGTAATGGTCAACTTAGATTACATACTGTCCCTATGGTTAGGTATAGTTCCTCCATATACTAAGGAATTTTTATTTTTAACCCTTATTACAGCCCTCATAAACTCCATGTCAGGGTCTCTAGTCACAGCTATGCAGGCAACAGGCAGAATAAGAAATTTTCAAATTGTAATTTGCATCATCATGATGTGTGAATTTCCTATGACTTATATTACATTAAAAATGGGATATAAACCATATTGGGCCGTCATTCCTAGTATTATTGTTATAACATTAGGATTAATAGCCAGATTCCTCTTATTAAAACAATTAGTTAAATCCTATAGTATACATTATTTTATATTACACATTGTTCTTCGAAATATTGCGATTGCAGCTGGTTGTTTAATACTATCTCTCTATATTAGTCAATATTGGGAACACAATGACTTCATCAGCTTCATCTTAACGTCATTTATAGCCTTTATTATAACCATCGTTGGAATATATTTAGGGGGAATGACTTCACAAGAACGGTTATTTATCAGTAGCAAAATCAAGATAATTTTAAGACATAATAGCTAATTGCAACCATTCTATTCTCTGCCTTGACACGCATTTCCCTAAACATACTTTTCGCCATAACCAAATAACATCAATGATTATGGCAAAAGAAAAAGTAAACTATCAGGAGGTATATAACCTCTAACAGTTATGCAGCGAGACCAAGAATTTTCGCGAATTCTGTGCGGATTATGGATAAATTACGACAAGTTCATGAACTGGCAGTATCACCAGCTGTGGAGCGAGAAGTCGGGTAAGACAGTCCCGGTTGAGCAATCCAAGGTTGCCAAAGTCCAGATAACCGTCAATCTTGCAACAGTCCAACCGTGAAGTTGGAAGTGAAACAGCCTGAAGGCGAATCTCCAATTTAGCGGGTGAAACTGCAATTGATATCCAGAGCGACACTGTTCCTGAGAAACACCACAGTTCTTGATTTGAGTTTGTTGCTTAATAAAATGCTAGGATGATATGATTGATGAAAGAGCATACGAGTTACTTTGCTGCCAGCTTGGTCTGGCGAATGAGGAAAAGGCAGGACTTTGCAAACAGGTAAACGAACAGATTGCGAGGCTTAAGGCCTATTGAGGGGTCAAACAAAGAGAACTCCAAGGCTTTGGTTGATACAATTAATGAGTTATCCGCAACAGTCGAGACCTATCGAAAGGAAATAGAGCTTATGAGAAAGCAGCTTGAAGCAAAAGATGAGGTGAACATGATGCAGGCAAATGAAATCCAATCTCGTGCTTCAGCTTGAGGGTAGCAAGAAATACCGTTTCAGCCGTACCTCCAAGCAAAGAAGGCTGGACACACTGCAGGAAGTTGTGGGTTGAAGCCTTGCCTTCAGGCAGGAAAGCGATGGATATAATAGACCCGGTAATATGTTCAGGAATGAAGACCTGTTCCGTATGATAAAGCTCAGCGGCGAACAGATTAAGGAAAAAAGACTTAATAAGCGTTACAGAACCAATTCTTGAACGTATCCATCATAAGGTGATTATGATGATTATGATGGTGCAGGATATAAACTCATGGCAAATGAATTGATGAAAAAGGCCGTGAACTGTACGATAAACCAGTTGAAATCCCTGAAAAATATCCTCAAGAACGGTACAGCGGAAATACAGAACAACCTCCATGAGCAAAGGATGAAACCTGTAAAGTTACTACTCAAGAACTGTATGAACATCGGAAGTGAGGATACAACAGAAAACTCGGCATTCATATTCTCTCTGATAGAAAGCTGCAAACTTAATGACATCCTCAGGATTACCTGAAGTATTCGTTTGAATGTATTCTTCATGGTAAGGACTGCGACAAGAAAGCTCTTCTGCCATATTTTTATAAACTTGGAATGCTAAAATAAAAATATTTTCTTGTGGACATTTTTATTTTATCGGTTGAAAAACAGCCGATAAAATTATCGTAACGTAAAATAGAATGCTTACTAAGAATCGACGCAATAAGTCTATTACATAAAAACCAGCAAATATTAAGTCAGAAAATTTTATAGAAAATTTACTCAAATGCAAATATCTCAAAGAGAGATTAATATACAATTTTAGTATTTATCAAATATGTAATAATCTTTGAATAACAAGAAATGACAAGTGTCATTACATCAATAAGATAATCACCATATGGCAGATCTGCATAGCAAAAGGAGTATATGGATAATTATAGCAATTTATTGTATACTAAATGCATTTTTTTATAATTATCATATTCAAACCAAAATTCCATTTTATGGAGGAGTTGCTATCCTTTTTTTCTCCTTTCTTTTAATATTCAATTTTAAAAGAATATTAAGACATATAAGAGGAAAAGACATTACATCTATAGTTTCAAAACTACTCATGATGTTCATACTTTCAATTCTATGGGTTTTTATACTTTGGGGGCAATTACCCTGGAGTAGTATGATTGTAATGGGATCCATAGGTGGTGTATTTCCTTTAATAATATACTTCACTCTACAGAAATATAAAATATCCACTCAAACATTAGTCAAAGCAATAATTATAATATATATATTATATGTAATATGTTATTTAATAGGATTATATACTATACCTACACCTTTATTTGGATATACAGAAAAAAGTAGCTCAATAGAAGAAATTGCAGATTCTATTACCCAACGAGGGGTTATTAGATTAGGTGTTCCAGGAGGAGATTTTGTTGTACTAATAACTTTTTTAATTTTAACCCGTTTCAAGAATAAAAAAATCTTCTACTTACTATTAATACCTGTCGCAATTACATTATTAATGAGGGGTACAAGAACTCCATTTTTTGCAACTGTCATTATTGCCGTAATCTATTATTTATGGCAAATCAAACATAAATGGATAATAATTGTAATCGGAATGCTAATGTATATATGTAGTACTCCTATATATCAAATGATACTCAATAGTGATAGTGATAATGCCATAGTCAAATATGTCCAAATGACATCAAATCAAATTGAACGTAGTAATGAACAAGAAGAAGATATCCGAATAGAAATGGCTAGATACATGTTTACAGAGTTTAATGAAGGAAATATCTTAAGAATTCTATTTGGCAATGGAGTCCCAGGATATAATGGGCATTATGCAAAAATTATTGAAAGACTTGGCGAAAAGCGAGATTATTACCCCGTAGATACTGCGTTTACCACTATATATGTATATTTCGGAATTATAGGTTTAATTTTGTATACCCAATTATTATGGACTGTAATTAGAACGAAAGTAACCTCAGATGGATTTTTTGCTAAACTCTATATATTCTATTTATACCTTATAGCTCCTGCCAATTGTGCTCTAATATTTTCTGGAGCATTAACTTTAGGTATTGCTTTATATATAATTCAACAAAATCAAATTAAAACTAATATAAAACTTAATAAAGTCTAAATATGTCTCTTTATGAAAACAATTTTAACAATATGTTGCCATGTTGATCTATGTGGAGCAGATTTATCTATGCTAACAGCCTTAAAAGGACTAAAAAATAAAGGGTATAAAATTGTTGTATTACTTACTAGAAATGGACGCATTGAAGAACAGTTAAAAAAAATGGATATTGAATACTATATAGTTCCGCAAAATGGTTGTGCAACAAATACCCCTCCAAAAATCAATATGTTTTTACTCAGACAGTTATACTATTTGCTATTTTTCATTAAACATGAATTTATATGCGACATTAAATTACTCAAATTTATAAGGAATTTTAATCAAAAACCTGACATAATTTATACAAATACTTTCCTACCAACAACAGGGATTTTCTTATCACTATATTATAAAGTTCCGCATGTTATGCATATACGAGAACTTACTGATGATGACTTTCATTTCACATACTATATAGGAAAAAAATTATATTTAAAAATCCTAGACAGGACATTAACGTGTGCAATTTGTATATCAAAGGCTGTACAAGATAAATTTACTCCATATTTAAAAGGTAAAACCAAACTTATCTACAATGGAGTACCAGAAATAAAAGAAACTAAATTTATCACAGAATCAAATGATTCTGTGATAAAGATCCTTTTTGTAGGCAGGTTATCTAAAGAAAAAGGTGTAATAGAAGTCGTAAAAGCTATTAAAACATTAAAGGAAAAAGGATATAATAATATAAGATTAGATATATGGGGAGAAGGACAAGATAAGGATCAAGTCGAAACATATATCAATAAAAATCAATTAGAGAAATTTGTGGAAATGAAAGGGTACAGCCCATCTAATCTCATACCAAGACATAAATATGACATTGCAGTAATGTCAAGTCCACATGAAGCTTTTGGAAGAGTAACAGTTGAGTATATGATGGCTGGATTAGCTGTAATAGGATATAATGGAGGTGCAACTCCTGAAATAATAAAACATAAGGAATCTGGTTTATTATATAACTCGCAAGAAGAATTAATTAAATATATACAATTACTTATAGAAAATAAAGAAACACGCTTAACAATAGGAAAAAAAGGGCAAGAAAGAGCTTATAATTATTTTTCAGAACAAAAATACATGAACAATATTAATAACCTATTTGATTCAATTTTGAAAAATAAAAATGTCAATAACTAAAATCATTCTTTTTTTTAAGGTACAATGGCTAAAAACCATTGTCTTTAATTTTTATTATTTACCCATATGGCAAGCTATACATTTACCTTTTTTTATATACAAAGGCTGTAAATGTTTCAGCTTCTCTCATAATGGAAAAATTATACTGGATGTTCTCCCTCACCAACTTTGTACAGGTATGATTAAATTAGGAATAAAACATGAAGCAACTTGCATTAGTAAACAAGGGGTTGTTTTACAAAATAATGGTACTATAATATTTAAAGGTTGTGGAGTTATTGGAAATGGAACTATTTTTTCTATAAAAAAAAATGCTACATTATCAATAGGAGAAAATTTTGGTATAACAGGAAATTTAAAATTACATTGCCATAATTCTATAAATATAGGAAACCATTTTTCATGCTCATGGAATGTATCAATCAGCGATACAGATTTTCATCCAACAGTAAATTTAATAACAGGAAAACAAAATCCCCTAACAGCTCCAATCATTATTAATCATGGAGTTTGGATATGTCCTAATACTACAATACAGAAAGGCAGTATTTTACCGCCTTTTTGTATTGTAGCTTCAAACTCACTTGTCAATAAGCAATATGAACTCCAAGACTTTTCTGTTATTGGAGGCATTCCGGCAAAACCTCTAAATATAGAAATCAGAAATGAAGATATTTGGAATAATTATCAGAATAAAAATTTTAAAATAACACGAGGTCTTTCAATTTTTAGCGTATGAAAAATATAGAATTTATAGCATATTGTCTGAGAAAAGCATACCGTCACACCCACAAAAAACAATTACAATTTAAACAATACACCAGTTATGTAGAGTTATGGAATCAAGATGCTAATGATTTTTGTTATAGACTTTTAGATTCTAATACCCCTTGTATGATATCAAAATTCGGAACTGTAGAACTTGGTGCATTACAACAATATCAGTCCTCTTTAAAAAAACATTTTACATTTAAAGAGTACATGGATTTTATTAAATGTATAAAACCAGGACTACATACATTATATAATATATCAGGGTTATGTAATCAAGCTGGTTTTTTCCCTAATGATACATCTCTTTTAAAAAAATTCTATGAAGAGTATATTAGTTCCATTAAAGAGATAGATGTTTTAGGCAGCTACATTTACGGAGAAAAAGATTTTGAATCAGAATTAACAAATGCAAAAAGAGTAAACATTGAAGGATACTATTACCCTTTCCTATTTAAAAATCCATGGACAAAAATACTTAAAGGGAAAAAGGTTTTAGTAATACATCCTTTTTCTGAAGACATACAATATCAATATTCACGAAAAGAATTAATTTGGAAAGAACGAACAGAAGAAATTCTTCCAGACTTTCATTTAATTACATATAAGGCTGTTCAATCCATGTTAGGAATAAAAACACCATACAAAACTTGGTTTGAAGCTTTAGAACATATGAAATTAGAAATATCTGATATTGATTTTGACATTGCTCTTATTGGTTGTGGAGCATATGGTATGCCTCTAGCAGCTCATATAAAAAAAATGGGAAAACAGTCAATTCATCTAGCAGGGTGTACGCAAGTTTTATTCGGCATTATTGGTAAGAGATGGCAAGAACTACCGACTGTATCAAAATTTATTAATGAATACTGGATCCACCCTTCAAAAGAAAATACTCCACTTAATGCCAAAAAAGTAGAGAATGGTTGTTATTGGTAATAACCTATATAAGGACAAAATATGGATTATTTTAAACAGCAATTAATACCATTTCAGTATGTATCATTTGATGTATTTGATACACTAATCTTTAGAACTGTAACAAATTACAAATCTATTTTTGATATTGTTACTATAAAGTACCAAGAAAAATATGGAGAGCTTTTAAAAAGCTTTCCTAAAGTAAGAATCTTAGCAGAACATAAAGCACGAAAGGCTCAAAAGGGAAAAGAAATAAATATTGAAATGATTTATGAAAATCTTCCTTATGATCATATTACCCGAAACAGATTACGAAATATTGAGGAACAATGTGAAATCCAAAATGTAATACCTAACACTATAATGATAGATATACTATTATGGTGCAAAAAACAGAATAAAAAAATAATTATAACAACAGATATGTATCTTCCTCGCTCAGTATTTGAAAAGATAATGAAGAAAATTAATGTTGAGTATGATTATATGTTTATCTCTGGAGAAGAGGGGGAAACTAAACGTACTGGAAAATTATTTCCTATTGTTTTAAAAAAGCTACAAATTCACCCATCTGAACTAATACATATAGGTGACGACCTTAATAACGATATACAAAAACCTAAAGAATATGGAATAAAATCTTTAGAGCGTATCCAAAACCCAATAACTCCACCACAGTATATAAAATTTAATAAGAAAGATATACTCCAAGATCATCTTTATAATTTTATATTACGTCAGAGTCAAAATCAAAACAACATAACTAATGCTTATCGTATAGGGTATTGTATACTAGGTCCACTCATGCTTGAATTCTGTAAATGGATACACAAAATAAAAAATGAAGAAAACATTGACTCTCTATTATTTGTAGCAAGAGAGGGATATTTCATTAAGCAGTGTTATGAGCTAATCTACTCAGAAAAAACAGATTACATACGTTTAAATAGAAATTTACTTCGCCTGCCTTTACTTCAATTCGATAATCCCATTAAAAGATTCATTGAATACTTACCTGATTGCCGTGAAATGAAATGGAAACAAATTTTTAATGCTTTACTTATTTCAAATCATACGGAAATCTCACAATATATAAAATCTAAAATTAAAGATTTTGATTATAATAAAGTTCTTTTAAAATCAGATTTAAAAGAACATAAATTTGATGATATTCTATCAATATTAATTGAAAAGCAAAAGAATATTATAAACGAACAAGCTTCTTTACTAAATCAATATATAAAAGAAAAAAAATTAACCAAAGGAAAAATAGGATTGATAAATAATAGCATGAATGGTAGTGGACAGTCCATGATTGAAAATTATTTGTCACATAAAAAATTAAGTTCAAACATTATTGGACTTCAATTTGTAAAACGAGAAATATGTATAAAACGTTTAGGTAAAAGAAGCCGAGCTTGGATTACAGAAAACAATATTTCTCATTTTTCTAGTTATATTTTCCAGGTTAACTGCCTACTATTAGAACATCTGTTATTTGAACCTACAGGAACATCACTCTATTTTAAGGCATCAGAAAGTAATGTAGATGTAGTATGTGAACAACCACGAAGTGAAAGAAATAACTTTCAATTCATAGAGTCACTGCAATCAATGGCATTACAATTTATCAAAGACTATCGCAATAATCTCAATTTAAATCTTAATATGCATAGTTATCATATTTATCTAAATAGTATAACATTTCCAATAAAAGAAGACGCCTTAATACTTTGCCATTTAAATGATGACGATATTAATGGAGATAAATTCTTAAGTGACTATTCTATTCCATTATCCTATAAACAAATAATAACAGGCAGAATACCTGAACAAATACAATGGGTAGAAGGATATCTATCTGCTAAAAATTTTTCTACCATATATTATTTAATTTACCATTTGAGAATGATGATACGTTGCTATCGTCATTCATTCAAGCATTTTATTGCTGATATTAAATTAATATTTAATTTCCAAAAGATATATTATGATGCAAAATAAAGTTCTTATATATGGCAGCATGTCTTTTGCTGGAATGGGACCTTATGTAAGTGAGATAATAAACACTTTCACACTTAATAATAACATAACTTATATGTTATTCGACATTGAAGATCAATTCTTCGCTAAAAATATAAAATCAGAATTGAAATCAATGTGTAAGTTTGTAAATTATCATCATGGTATCATATCTAAGGCTGATTTCTTTTTAGGCATTTACAAAAGAAAAAATCGAAAGTTCTTATTAAATTACTGTCTCCAACATAACATAACAGCAGTACACTTTATAAATGGTTGCACAGATAACACACTAATTAATAAATTACATAAAAACAACATAAAAACATTAATCACTGTACACGATTTACACCCCCATGAGAGTGACAAAGAATTATACAAAAGGTGGAAATATCATACTTTAGCAAAACAAGAAAAAAAATGTTTATATACTTGCTCTAATCTTGTCACAAATAGTCGAATTCAATATAACGAACTAAAACATTTATTTCCTGAAAAAAATATTTTTTTCCATGAATTTCCTTCATTAGTATCCAAGAATATAAGAGAAGGAAATGACATTCCACCAGAAATACAAAGTATCAAAAAAAAATATATTTTATTTTTTGGACGTATTGAAAAATATAAAGGCATTGATATTCTATACAAATCTTTTTGTAATTCTAAAGAGCTTCAAAAAGAATACACTTTAGTAATTGCAGGAAAGGGTCGTTTTCTCATGCCACAAAATGAATATAACTCTAATATTGTATTTATAAATAGATATATCAAAGACACAGAAGTTGGTTATCTGTTTAAAAAAGCATCAGCAGTTGTATATCCATATATTTCAGCAACTCAATCTGGTGTATTATCAATATCATGCTTCTTTAACACTCCTACATTAACTTCTAATATACCCTATTTTAAATCAATCATCGATTCATCAGGAATTGCTATTACATTTAATAAGAATGATTCAAATGATCTAACCCAACAATTACTAAAATTACTAAGCTCTTCGACAGATGAGATGAAAGAAAAGCAACAACAATTTTATAATTCTTTTTATTCAGATAATTCCATTAGAGAAACTCTAACAGAAATTTATAAAAATCTAATTCTATAAATCTCTATATTGAATTAATACTTATATATGAAAACAATATCTTTCATCCTTCCAATATTCAATGTTGAAAAGTATTTGGGAAAATGTTTATTATCCATAAAGCCTTTTTTAGTAAAAGGTCATCAACTTATATTAGTTAATGATGGTTCAACTGATAAGTCTTTAGATATTATAAATAATTTTCATAAAGAAAACAGCAATTATAATGTAACAATAATAAATAAATCTAATGGAGGGCTTAGTGATGCAAGAAATGCAGGTTTATCAAAAGTCACTGGTGATTATATATGGTTCATAGATACAGATGACTGGTTAGATTCTTCTGCTATAGAAATCTTAAAATCTGATATATTAAATAATAATTATGACTTAATTATATTAGGCAGGAAAGAAATTTTTCCTAATAAAATAAGAGAAATCCCCACTAAGCTATCCATAAAAAATTACTCAAATGGAGTAGAATATTTTAATGACGCTATCTTCCAACATAAATTTCGGACGCAAGTATGGGATAAAATATTTAGAACTCAATTTATAAAAGACCATCATTTAACTTTTGTAAAAGGACTATTGTATGAAGATATGCTATTTATGCTACAAACAATACTTCACGCCCAAAATGTACTTGTTTATCCTTTATATGTATATTGCTACAACCAAACTAATATAACTAGTATTTCAAAACAAATACGAAAAAAAGATTTAGATATATTACGATTCATAGAATTATCAGATGATTATATAAAGAAAGCAGATAAATCAATAAACGAATTATCTTTATCATATAATCTATTAATATTCAATTGGGTTTCGACTTGTTTATTAAACAAATATGTCAAATTAAGTTTAAAGGATTCTGAAGCTTTATATATATATAATAAAGCTCTTAAGCACCCTATTTATAGGAGGGCAATCCAAATATGTATAAAAGGCAATGTTGGATTAAGAAGAAAAATTTTTGCTAGGCTATTACTGAATCATCCTACAATCTATAAGTATGTTCTTATTTTGGCAGTTCAAATAAAGTCAATATTATAATTTATCTATTTCTTAGTAACTATGAATATAACAGTATTAATAGCTTCTCATAAACGAACCGAAATGCCATCTTATCCTATCTATCTTCCTATACACGTAGGTAAAGAATTACATCCCGAACTAGATTTTGGATATCAAGGCGATAATACAGGAAATAATATATCTAATAAGAACCTTTATTTCTGTGAACTTACAGCTTTATATTGGGGATGGAAAAATTTAAATTCTGATTATATTGGATTAGTCCACTACAGAAGATATTTAGGATTAAAAAAGGAAAAAGAAAAAATAAATGGTGTATTAACATCTGAGCAAGCAGAAAGGTTATGCGAAAAATATGATATCATACTACCACAAAAAAGGAGATATTATATAGAAAGTTTATGGTCACATTACGCACATACACATGACATTACTCATCTGGAAAAGACCAAGAATATTATAGCTAAATCATACCCTGAATACCTCCCGGCTTTTGAAAAAGTAATGAAACGTACTTGGGGACACATGTTCAATATGTTCATTTTGAAAAAAGGATATGCAGATGAATATTGTTCATGGCTATTTGATATTCTTTTCCAGTTAGAAAAAGAAGTTGATTTAAATCAACTTCCAGCTTTTGATGCTAGGTTATTTGGTAGAGTAAGTGAATTACTGCTTGATGTATGGATTGAAAAAAATCAGTATTCATACAAAGAAATAAAAATGATTCAATTAGGAAATGAAAACTGGCCACAAAAAATAAAATATTTTTTGGCCGCAAAATTCTTTGGCAAAAAATATACACAAAGTAGATAATAAATTAAAAAACTCATATTATTATGCAACATTACGACTACCTCATAGTAGGAGCAGGACTTTTCGGTACTGTATTCGCCTACAAAGCTAAGCAACAAGGCAAGAAATGCCTGGTGATTGACCGCCGTCCTCATTTAGGAGGAAACATCTATTGCGAGAAAATGGAAGGTATCAATGTGCATAAATACGGAGCACATATTTTCCATACTTCAAACAAGACTGTATGGGATTTTGTAAACTCAATTGTAGAGTTCAACCGTTATACGAATTCACCCGTAGCAAACTACAAAGGTAAATTATACAACCTGCCTTTCAACATGAATACGTTCTATCAGATGTGGGGAGTAACTACTCCTGCTGAAGCCACTGCTAAAATTGAAGAAC
>OGMM01000694.1_pt1 | contig 13699 bp, 9 predicted proteins | sample 1573221 | NCBI WGS metagenome assembly OGMM01 (sample SAMEA2581988, study PRJEB24529) | metagenome | biome: Human gut stool | place: China | collected 2011 | reverse complement strand
TCATATTATATGCCTTCTTGCCTGCTTCTGCGTCCTCTTTTGAAAGAAGCTGCGAGAGCACCTTGTCTGCAAGTGCCTCTGCCATATAATATGTGTAGCCATCAACAGCCTTTACCTTTACATATGTGTCATCAGGGTTCACACAGAGTGCCACGTTGCTTGGAAGTGTCCATGGAGTTGTGGTCCATGCGAGGAAATATGCATCCTCTCCTACTACCTTAAAACGTACTACTGCTGATTTTTCTTTGACTGTCTTGTAGCCCTGTGCCACCTCCTGTGCAGAAAGCGGTGTTCCACAACGAGGACAGTAAGGAACAATCTTGAAGCCCTTGTAAAGAAGTCCCTTGTTCCAGATTTCCTTGAGAGCCCACCACTCTGACTCGATGAAATTATCATCGTATGTGACGTATGGATTATCCATATCAGCCCAGAAACCTACTGTGTTGGAGAAATCCTCCCACATACCCTTGTATTTCCATACAGACTCTTTACACTTCTTGATGAATGGCTCAAGTCCGTAGTTCTCAATCTGATCCTTGCCGTCAAGGCCGAGAAGCTTCTCCACCTCAATCTCAACAGGAAGTCCGTGTGTATCCCAGCCTGCTTTACGTGGCACATATTTGCCCTTCATGGTCTGGAATCTTGGAATCATATCCTTTATGGTACGTGTCTCAACATGTCCGATGTGAGGCTTTCCGTTTGCTGTAGGAGGTCCATCATAGAATGTGTATGTCTCTCCTTCTTTTCTGTTTTCCATAGATTTTCTGAAGATATTGTTCTCTCTCCAGAACTGCTCTGTCTTCTTCTCGCGTTCAACGAAGTTCATATTGGTGTCAACTTTGTTGTACATGACTATCTCTCCTTATTCTATATTGTTCGTAAACATCCCGGTTTATGGAATATTCACAAAAAAAGGCACACATTCCTGTAATTAGGAACGCGTGCCTGATACGTCTATACCACCTATTACAATGTACTTAAGGGAAATACCCTTGCATACCCGCCCCTGTAACGTAGGGAATACGTCAGAACCTACTCTCGCAACGCTGTATGGCGATTTTAGCCTGCGGCTCAGAAGTGATTTTCAAAACGGCTCTACTCATACCGGCTCTCACCTGTCCCGGCTCTCTTTGACTTTCCTGCCATCTCTACTGTCTTCGTCACTGCCTTTTACTAACTGTGTTTAAGTATATAACTGAAAAGCCACTGTTGTCAAGATGTAATTGATTCTGTAATAATTTGATAATAATTAACTCTAATAAATGCCATCATACTCAAAATTCTGATAATCAAAATCGTCATAATCAAAAGAATCATAATCATAATCATAATCGTAATCCTCATAGGAATCGTCATCATTATAATACTCATAGCCCTCATCAAAGCCCTTCATGAACTCCTTTTCAAAATCTGTGCTTGCATTTGAGCCTGCCACAACCCAGAATATGATGCTGACTATAACTGAGATAGCTGCTGTTGCTATACCAACTATACCAAACACCTTGTTGTTGCCCTTTATGATATGTATAATACCAAAAATGATAGCAAGCAGAGCTGTCACATAATTGATGCATGTACAAAACAGTACAATAGATGCGATTCCAAGTACCAGAGAAGCTATACCAAAGCCATTGCTGTTCTTTGGCGGCTGGTTGTATGGATTAGCTCCATACTGTGGCTGACTGTAGGCTGTCTGTCCGTATGCGGTCTGATTGTAGCCACCCTGTCCGTTTGGCTGCTGGCCATACTGCGTCTGTCCGTAAGCTGACTGATTAAATGAGCCCTGAGCATATGTGTTCTGGTTGTATGTACCCTGGGCATTTGGATTCTGGTTGTATGTACCCTGGGCATTTGAATTCTGATTGTATGTACCCTGATTTGCATAACCATATGCACTGCCCGGATTATTGACATATCCGTCTGTGCTGCCTGTCTGGTCTGATGCCTGTCCATATGCATACGCATTGCCACTGCCCTGCTGGGATACCGGCTGACCATATGTGTCTGTCGGCTGGCTGTATGTGTCATGTGGCTCGCTGTGTGTCTGAGCCATTTGCTGTTCCTGCTGACTGCCCGAATACACCTGTATTGTCCGGTGTGCCTGATGACTGGTTGTCATTGTTCATAAAATTGTTATCGTCCATAACTTCCTCCATATATCCTATGTTTATGTTTCTATTGTGTTAGAAATATTTTATCATATATTACGATAATGTAAATATTTTTATCATAAAAATATATGTAAAAATGGCAGGAGCTAATGCACTCCTGCCATGAATATGAAAATCATATTTACTGCTCCTGGAAATCATATTTCTGTCCAAGTACTTCCTCGCTCTCCTCAACAGAGTTTTTGAGGTCATCTGCAAGCATGTAGATATTTTCCAGCACTTTCTTGCACTTTGCCATACTCTCAACTGTGGTATCAGCCATGCGAAGTCCCTCTGTTGAAGAAGCTGCAACCTCTTCTCCTGTTGCTGAGAGGTGTGTGATATTGTCTGATATGACTGTTGTGGAATCAAGAATCTTTTTGATACTCTCCTCAGCCACATTGATATCCTTCATCAACAGCCCAACGGCCTCTCCCATTGCATTAAACTTGTCTCTTGTGTCGTCGATAAGCTCATTCTGCTTCTCAACCGATGATACAGAGTTTTCTATGCTCTCATTGGCACGCCTTGTGTCCTCATTGAGCTTGTTAATAATCTCTGTAATATTGGCTGATGCGTCCTTTGTCTGCTCTGATAGCTGTCTGATTTCATCGGCAACTACCGCAAAGCCTTTTCCCGCCTCACCGGCTCTGGCAGCCTCAATTGAAGCATTGAGTGCAAGTAAATTGGTCTGGTTTGAAATATTGATAATCGACTCAACGAAGCTCTTTACATCCTCTACCTTGGCTGTAAGACTCTGGATAACTGACACTGTAACATTGCTTGCCTCTGCCACGTTGTGTGCCTGCTCCTTGAGTTCTTCCACAACATCAGCTCCCTGCTTTACGGTCTCATCAGTCTGGCGTGAGGCATCTATCATAGCCTTGATTCCACTCTCTGCATTGTCTGTATTTCCCTGAATATCAACACACATAGCTGCCTGCTTCTGGATAGCCTCCGCGGTGCTCTCTGTGCTGTCTGCTATCTCCTGGATTGAACTATGGCTCACCGCAACCGCCTCATCGAGATCATTTAACATGGCCATAGCCTCGTCAAAGTGCTTTGAAATATTCTCCGCAACTATTACCATCTTCTTATTGCTGTCCACCTGTGCCATGGACGACTCTTTGATTTCATCCATATTTTCATCAAAGAAATGAGTAAGAAGAATCGTGATACTATCTGACGCATATCCCACAAGTATAAGTACAAATACTGCTATCACATCATTCTGAAGAGCTGTACCCCCTATTCCAAGCTGCATTACAAGCCTGATGACGCTGGATATGATTATTACTGCATTCATCACCATCATCATCTTGATATCCAGATATATCATTGCCGCAATAACAAGCGGAATGGCATACGTCCATGTACCGATTGTTAAGTTGAACAGTGCGATAATAAAATATCCGGCTGTCATGGCACTTACCATCATAAGTGCACCGGTTCTGCTGTCTCTTTTTGTAATAAATGCAATGATAGATATTACCATTACTGCTATTGCCGCAACAAGCTGTATAATTATCCTTGTGGTATCTGCATCTTTTATCCCAAATGCTGCAAATAACGTAAATGCTATATATGCAAATACTATGATTACCGCCAGGAATACACGTTTGTTGGCTCTGCTATACTGTTGACTATTCATAAAATCCCCCTTCTTTTGTTTGAGTTTTTAAAGTAGTTTTATTATACAACAGTTTTTTATAATAATCCACTACTATTTAGTGCCAACGTACCATTTTTCTCATTTTGCTCCTGGTTTGAAGAAAATTCTCCTTTCAAATAAACATTTACACAAAAACACCCGGCAGTTATCCTGCCGGGCATTCTGTAAAAAAATATTTATTCTTTAACTCCACCAAGTGTAAGTCCTGTAACAAAGTATTTCTGTAAAAACGGGTAAATACATATGATCGGAAGCATTGTTATAATTGTTGCTGCGGCACGAACTGAGGTAGGTGTAACTGCGCCTACAGCATTTTTCAATGTTTCTGCTGATCCTCCCTGATTTGTTACAGCTGAAAGAAGCTTCATAAGCTCATACTGTAATGTAGTAAGCTTTGTATTCATACGGTTATAAAGCATTGCATCAAACCATGAGTTCCACTGTCCTACTGCTACGAATAAAGCTACTGTCGCATATACCGGTTTGCAGAGAGGTGAATAAATCTTCAAAAAAATGGTGGTATATCCTGCACCGTCAAGCTGCGCTGATTCCTCTAAGCTGTCAGGAATTCCATTCATATAGGTCCTGATAACGAGCATGTTCATCGTGCTGTCCATTATATGGACTACATAAACCCAAAAACTATTGGTAAGCCCAAGTCCCTTGTACAGGAGGAAGGTAGGGATTAATCCACCATTGACATACATTGTGATAACCCAAAACAGGGATAAACCTCTTTTGAACAAAAATCTTTTTCTGCTGACTATAAAAGCAAGGATTGCATTTGCCACCAGTGCTAAAACTGTTCCAATTATTGTTCTGGCAACAGTAATGTATGCTCCTGTTATAAGATTATCTTTTTGTAAAACCGTTATATAATTCTTCCAGGTAAACTTTCTTGGTAAGAGGTAAATTCCACCTCTTAATGCATCTGTACCATCATTAAGCGATATCGCAAGTGTATTAAGCACCGGATAAAGCGTTATGATCAAAAACAATACCATAATGATGCAATTTACAATTGGAAATATACTTATCTTCTTTTTCTTTTTGCTCTTTACAGAGCCTGCTGTTATATCTGCCATCGTACAAGACCTCCTTAAAACAACTGCTCTTCACCATTATGTTTGGCAATTTTATTTGCAATAAATATAAGAATTATACTTACCGCACTCTTGAATATACCTGCTGCAGTACCTATTGCATAATCTCCCTGGCTTATGCCCCATTTAAGTACATAAATATCAATAGTCTGTGATACTTTCTGTATCAGACCGTTTCCTAAGAGATACTGTATCTCAAATCCTGCATTTAAAACATTACCTACATTCATAAGAAGAAGGATTATGATAGTTGGTTTGATTCCCGGCAGTGTTACGTACTTGATCTTTGCCCAGCGTCCCGCTCCATCAATAGATGCTGCTTCGTAAAGTGAAGGATCTATTGATGTAATGGCTGCAAGATATATGATTGCATTCCATCCTGTTTCTTTCCATACATTGGCAAATGCCACTATCGGCCAGAAATATCCCGTATGTGCGAAAAAGTTTATCGGTTGGTCTATAATATGCATATTTACAAGGAACTCATTTACAATACCTGTTCCTGAAAGCATATCGTGTAAAATACCTGTTACAATGATCCATGAAAGGAAATGTGGAAGATATGATATAGTCTGTACTACTTTCTTTCCACCCTTTGATGCAATCTCATTAAGTAAGATTGCAAATGCTATGGCTGTGACAAAAGTTACAACCAGATTGATAACGCCCATTGCGAGTGTATTTCTTATAACACGGATAAATGTCATATCCGAGAACAGCATCTTGAATTTGTCCAATCCAACAAATGCAGAATGAAATATACCAAGTCTTGGTTTGTAATCCTGAAATGCCATTGCCCAGCCAGCGAGCGGCAGATAATAGAATACGACTCCATATGCCACCATTATTGCTGCCCAGAACAGCAGCACTTTCTGGCGTTTGACTTCTTTCCATGTAATTTTTGTTCTAGGTTTTCTGACCTTTTCTTTTTTATTTTCTCTCGTTAATGACATGACACCACTCCTTAAAAGGCAGCAGGCAGATAAAACGCTATTACATCTGCCTGCCTTAAATTTCATTTAAGCTTTATTTGAACTTAGCAGCCTGCTCTAATCTTTTATCAAGCTCAGTCTGTAATTCATCCAGGAAATCCTGTGGATTGCATGCATTGTATGCATCCATGTATGTATCCCATGCTTTGTCAAAGTTTTTTGCCATAACAACCTGTGGAAGCTGCTCATGCTTAACTTCGCCAATCTTTGTCCAGGCTACTCCACCAGGAGTGCTTGTGTTAAAGTTGTTAGAGTATGACCACATCGGATACCAATCTCCAGGTGCATCGTTTGTTCCAAGCATTTCAACATATGTCTTAACACCATAGGCATCGAAAGCTTCTTGTACATCACTGTTAAGACCATCATAGAACTCTCTTGCCTGTCCATCAGGTTTGTTGGCATTGATTCCATCATCACTTGTTCCATTGTACTGTGGGAAGTATGAGTATGAGCATAAATGAGAAGCCTTGTATGCTGTATCAGAAGCCTGCTTTCTCTCATCTGCTGTTCTGTAGAACTCACCATTCTCATCTACTTCATAGTCAGTACCCTTGACACCCCAGAATCTTAGATTGTGGATATCCTGATCAAGAAGATCATTTACAAACTTCATGGCCGCATCTACATCATCACAGGCTGTTGTAACAGCAAGACCTGTTGCCTCGTTGAAAGCACCGCCTGCATTGTGCCACTGATTGTCACGGCCGTCGATTGTTACAGGTACCGGAATGTAATCGCATCCCTGCTCAGCAAGACCTGCCTGTTTAATTGCATCACCTGCTGTGTATGCAAAATCCCACCACTGGTCAATCATTCCAAGTACACGTCCTGTAGAAAGCTTAGAGATATATTCATCATATGTCTGTGTGAATGACTCAGGATCTACAATTCCCTTATTATACTCTTCATTGAGCTTCTTGAAATATTTAACTGCTGTATCAGATGTATTATAGTCAAGTACTTTCTTTGTATCAGGATCTACCATACATGATCCATCGTTTGGATATCCGTCAAGGAACTGTGGTGCATTCTCAAGACAGAAATATCTCCAATCTTCACAAAGGATTGTATATGGAATATTTTCTGTTCCATCAGCCATTGTTGGATTTGCTTCATTATATTTCTCGATGAGGTCAAAATACTGATCCAGTGTCTTGATCTCCGGATAGTTAGCCCATTTAAGTACTCTTGCCTGGATCCAGAATGCCTCGTCATTGTGTGTGCAGACTTTCTCGTCTCCCTTTATGCAGCTAAACTGTGGTATCCAGTAGATATGTCCGTCATCCTGACGAAGTTTTTCCCACTCAAGTTCTGTGAAAAGATTTTTGATGTTTGGATATTTCTCGATGTAGTCATCCAATGGAACAAGTGCACCTGCTTCATATAACTGCTTCTGTCCACTTGCACCTTCAATGAAATCAGGATACTCGCCACCTGCGATCATTGTTCCGATTGCCTCATCTGCTGTCTGTCCGGTAAGCCAGGTTTCCTTTACCCTTACACCTGTCTTTTCCTCGATGATCTTCTGGATTTCATTATCATCATTGATTTCAGATCCCGGTACAGCAAAGAATGCATCAAACTCTTTCGCACCTCCAGAGCTACCTTTTTTGCCACTATCATTACCACATCCGGCAAACATTGTTGCTGCCATAGTAGCCACAAGCAGCATGCTTACAATTTTTTTTCTTCTCATATTGTAATGTCCTCCCTTTTGATAACTTAATTTTATACTTTTTAAGTTTTCAAACAATCGGAGTAACTATAGTCAAAAACAGGGTAAACTATAGTTTCTCGAAAAAACTATAATTTACCCTGTTTTGCAGTAATATATATTATTCTCCACTTTGCATCTGGCGTCTGAAACGCGCCGGTGTACAGCCTTTTACCTGTATAAACCTGTTCACAAAATAATCCATATCATGATATCCGACTTCCTCTGCTATCTGTATTATTTTCTTATCAGTCCTAAGCAGAAGCTCTGCCGCCCGTTCCATCCTGTAATTGTTCAGATAATCCTTAAAGGACTGTCCGTATTTTTTTCTGAAAAGCTGCCCTAAGTATGCACTGTTTACATAATACTTCTCACTCAGGCTCTTAAGCGTGATGTTCGTGGCATAATTGTCTCTTACTTCCTTTTCTACCATGCCGATCACACCTCTTGACACATTTTTTCTAAGCTGTGACAGATAATCACCATACTCACAGCAAAATCTGGTCATATGTGCACGGCTTCCCCTCTCAATACCGGTCTTAAAGCTGCTCTCACTTATGAGTCGCAAAATCTCCTGCTGATTTACATTATCATCCTGCTCACTTGCCAGGTGTATAAACTGAAACAACAGATAATTGATATTTAAGTTCATGCTTTCCCCATTCATACCCATGCTGGACATCTCATCATAAAACGTGGCAACTGCATTTCTTATCTCAACATGATTGTTCTGTTCCACTGTCCTAAGCAGCTCATCCAGACTATCTTTACAAAGCACTATTCCATCTGCCGATATCTTTACTTCATCCTCATAGTAATATATGCTCTTTACTATGCGAAATCCCTGAAACGACCTGAGCATACATGCATTGCCGTATGATCTGGCTATCTTTGATATATCTGATACTTTTCGTCCGACCAGCATAACTATATTCTTTTGTGTATTATCACATATATACCTTCTCAGATCCTCCAGATATTTTCTCTCGTTTTTTGCGGCTTCCTCTGCCATATAATCTGAGAATATAAAGCCTATGTCATACACTTTTTCATTTACCGATACATCAAATACACAATGTGCCGAATCAGCCCCCAGAAAAGCAACACAGCTTTCGTACATCTTGCGCTGTAAGCTTCTCATATCACTATCGAGTATCTCATCACCTGCCGTAAGCTGCTCCACCTGTATCTCAACATACCTTGCTCCACCCTCACACCTCATATTTTCTTTTACATAGTTCAGGTTTACTTCATCATATTTGCCCCGTATCAGAGATATCAAGTGTCCTGCAAGGTATGCCTGTTTCATCTTTTTGTTATCCTCGTCGATCTTGTTTTTCTCGTTTTTGAGCACAAGAACTTTGCTTAGTACCTTAAGCAGCATCTCCTTGTCCACCGGCTTTAGTATGTAATCCGTACAATCATTCTGCATAGCCTGCTGCGCATAGCTAAAATCTGCATAACCGCTTAATATCACAAAATACACATCTGATTTTTTATCTTTTCTCAAAGTCTCAAGCAGCTCAAGTCCTGTCATCTCCGGCATCCTTATATCGGCTATGACCAGATCCACATTCTCATTTTCAAGAAACTGCAGGGCTTCCTTTCCATTTGAGGCCGTTCCTGCTATCTCAAATTCTTCATTTTCCCAATCAATGATCACCTTAAGCCCCTGTATTATGAAAGGCTCATCATCCACCAATAATACTTTAAGCATTTTAAATCTCCTTATAAATATGTTTCCGGTATTTTTATCATCACAGTCGTACCGCAACCTTCCTCACTGTCCACATCAAATACTGCTTTAGATTCCGTTACCATTTTGATACGCAGGCAGGCATTTATCACACCCACTCTGCCACCGTTCTTTAACATATCGATATCTGCATTTTTCATGTTACTTTTCATTTTTTCAAGAGCATCCGGATCAATTCCGCTGCCTGTATCCTCAACCTCTATATGCATGAACCCGGCTTTTTTGAATATACGCACAAATATCCAGCCCGGAGCAGCTTTACTTTCTATGCCATGCACACAGGCATTTTCAACAAAGGTTACAAGCGTAAGTTTTGGCACCTGACATTCCATGCAGTCTGCTTCTATATCTATGTTATAGTTCAGCCGCTCGCCAAACCGGTATTTCTGCAATGCCAGATAGGCTTTTACAAATTCACATTCCTTTGCAACGGTTACAGCATCATTTCCCCACTCCACATACTGTCTTTGCATGATTGCGAGTTTTTCAACCATATCAGCCGTCTCATTTTCCCTTTTCAGCAGGCTGTGCATTCGTATGCTCTCAAGCGCATTAAACAGAAAGTGCGGATTTATCTGGCTGTGCAGTGCAAGAAGCTCTGCATTTTTCTGACTTACAAGCATCTCCTGTTCTTTTATCTTATTCTTATATACAGTCTGGATCAGCTCATTTGTGCGGCTTACCATCCTGTTGTAATTTTTTATCATGCTGCCAATCTCATCTTTGCTCTCCCTGTCAGTCATAGATACAAGCTTTTCGCTGTCAACCGACTTAAATACCTTTGAAAGCTGTAATATCCTGCTCGTAAAGGAATGGTTAAAGATACTGACCAGACAAAGTGGAAAGAATACATTTATAAGCATCAGAAAAACAATGATCGGTGCATTGTGCATAAGCATGCTCCATATATTACTGCGTGTCTTAAACACATATATATCAAGATCACAGCCATACAAAGAGATCTGCTGCCTGTATACGGAGTCGCTTATTTTTCCAATCTCCTCCAATGTCTTAAATGGTTTGTTGACTCCACTGTAAGCCCCATTTGACAGCACTATGTCATCTCCATGGCAGATAAGCACTTCATTATCATAATTCATATTCTTAAGAGTACGCATCATGCTGCCATAATTAAACTCTACCTTGAGTACCTTTTCGATATCAGATGAGTAAAAATCCAGCTTTTGCATATAAATCATACGTCTTTCATCTGACAATCCGGCTCCGCCTTTTTCATATGCAAAAAAGAGACCTCCGCTTCCCTTCTGCTCCAGTAGTCTGTAAGAATCCGTATTTCTTACAGCAGACATATCATTTACTTTTCCGCCATTTACTATTGTAGGATTGTCAGCATACAGGAAAAATACTATATTGCTCATTCCAAGTGTGTTTTCAAAAAGTGTATCCTGAAAGAAGCTCTGATACTCTGATACATACTCAGCAGAGCTTGTGTATTCCTTTGATATAAAATCATCTATGCGCTTGCTGGTATAGATACTCTTAGCTGCCTCTCCTGCGTTATTGACCATGCTGCTCAGATTATATCCCACAGCACTTGCTATGCTCGACATTTCATGTCTGCTGCTTTCTTTTTCAGCATTATTTACGATGGAAAGCACCACTGCATCAGTCACTATGAGCGGCAGCATGACACACAGTACATAAAATATGTAGAATTTTTTTCTGAGTGAATAATCATCAAGCTTTCTCTCAATGGCATTCCATATTGATCTTCTCATAAACAGTTCCTCTGAAATCACTTAAAGGAGCCGACATATGTCCGCTCCTAAAGTCTGTTTTAACTTGTCATTAATTATAAATTAACATATTTATTATTAATAATCTACCCCTGTTTTCTCTCCACATCTTGTGATTTCAATGCGCTCTGTCCGCTTGCCTGTGAGCTTTGTGCTTCTGTCATCAGGCTGCTGTCCTCCTGCGGATATCTCATAAATTCCCGGCACAGCTACACAGCTTCCATCCTCTTCTATCACAGCAAAGTCCCTTGGCGAAAGAGTCAGCTTTACTTTCTTAGTCTCATGTGGCTCAAGCTTTACAACCTCAATCCCCTTTAGCTGATATCCCGGCTCATACTCTGCAGCATCAACGTGCCTGATATAGAGCTGAACTATCTCATTTACAGTATATCTGCTGTCATTTGTCACATTTACAAACACCTCGACAGGTTCTTTTACATCACTTTCTGCTTTATCCACTGACAGTCCATCATAGTTTGTCTCACCATAATGCAGTCCATATCCAAATGGATATAACACATTCTCATTTGTATAGCGGTATGTCCTGTGAGCCATTGAATAATCCGTAAACTCCGGGAGATTTTCGGTGCCCTGATAAAATGTAACCGGCAGTTTTCCACTCGGACTATACTCTCCGAATATAGCTTCTGCAACAGCCTTTCCGCCTCTGGCTCCCGGATACCAGCTGTCTATAATGGCATCCACATGCTCTTCTGCCCAGGAAAGATCTATCGCGCTTCCTGCTGACAGCACAAGTATTACCGGCTTTCCTACTGCTGCAACAGCCTCTAAAAGTTCCTCCTGAAGTCCCGGAAGCATAAGCCCCAGCTTGTCACCGCTTGCATATTCATTTCCGGCATCACCCTCTTCACCTTCTATAGTTGCATCAAGTCCAAGACACATTACGACCACATCTGACTGTTCTGCCATGATGAGGGCTTCCTTAAATCTGTCCTTTTCCTCTGCAAGTCCCTGTACTTTGTCCTTGTACAGATGGCAGCCCTCTGCATAAAGCACTCTTGTATCCTCTCCAAGATATTGCTGCAATCCCTCAAGTGGAGTGATATATCTTGATGAGGTACCATAATAATTTCCTATAAGTGCATCCCTGGAGTTGGCATTTGGTCCGATGACCGCAATAGTTTTAACATTTTTTCTGTCGAGAGGCAGGAAATTGTCCTTATTCTTTAAAAGTACAAGACTTCTTCTGGCAGCCTCCACAGAAAGCTCCACATGCTCCTTACATTCTACAACCTCATACGATATATCCTCATATGGCGATGGATAATCCTTCATCATGCCCAGACGGATACGCACCTCCATCAACCTTTCTACTGCTGCCGTGATTGCCTCGTCTGAAACCAGTCCCCTGTCATAAGCATCCTTAAGATGTAAAAATGCACTTCCACAGTTTAAGTCACAGCCGTTGTTTACAGCCATAGCAGCCGATTCCTCAACTGTATCCGTCACATGATGGTGTTCGTGAAAATCAAGTATCGCCCAGCAGTCTGACACCACATGACCTTCAAATCCAAACTCGTCACGCAGTATATCCTTAAGCAGTGTCCTGCTTCCGCAGGCAGGTTCTCCATTTACCCTGTTGTAAGCCCCCATGACAGCCTCAACCTTTGCATCCTTTACACATCGCTTGAAGGCATACAAATATGTATCGTACATATCATGCTTTGATGCTTTCGCATCAAACTCATGTCTTATGGCTTCCGGACCGCTGTGTACCGCAAAATGCTTTGCACAGGCTGCCGATTTTAAGTGATCCGGATCATCTCCCTGCAATCCCCTTATATATGCACAGCCAAGCTTACCTGTCAGGTACGGATCTTCCCCGTATGTCTCATGTCCCCTGCCCCATCTTGGATCTCTGAATATATTTACATTAGGTGCCCAGAAGGTAAGTCCCTTGTATATTCCGTGATCACCCTTTTTTGAAAATTCATTGAACTTTCCACGTCCCTCTGTTGATACAACATCTCCTATCTTTTCTATCAGGTCAGCATCAAAAGCTGCCGCAAGACCTATCGCCTGAGGAAATACTGTAGCAACACCGGCTCTTGCTACTCCATGAAGAGCCTCATTCCACCAGTTGTATTCCGGTATCCCCAGTCTTTCTATAGCCGGTGACTCATACAGCATCTGACTTATCTTCTCATCTATTGTCATCTGCGATACTAGTTTTTTTGCATATTCTATAGTTTTTTTACTCATAGTGACTTCTCCTTTAATTTATATAATGATTTTACCAGATTCATGCAGTATTTTCTTTCTAATTGTTGCCCCACAATGTTCAAAAATTGCTATTTGTGCTATAATAACTATATTCATGCAAATGCGCATAAATATCAGCCGTACGGAGACAAGTATATATGATCGAAAATCTGAATGGAATACATGAGACAGTAAAATATAAAGAAAACAGCAATGTAAAGCTTTTTATAAATGCGGAAGCAGAAGATTATCCCATTCACTGGCATACTCCCATGGAGATTATCATGCCACTTGAAGGCGGCTATACAGTGCAGATTGGGGATGATTTG
>OGMM01000692.1_pt1 | contig 13718 bp, 10 predicted proteins | sample 1573221 | NCBI WGS metagenome assembly OGMM01 (sample SAMEA2581988, study PRJEB24529) | metagenome | biome: Human gut stool | place: China | collected 2011 | reverse complement strand
AGATTTGTACTTCGCACAAACTTGAGATGCGCAAAGAAGCAGCGCAAGAATGGAGTATTAATATGGCTAAGTCACCATCAATTGAGGATACATTTGAAAAGCTTGATAATATTCTTAGTGAGATGGAAAGTGGAGAACTTACTATGAATGAATCATTTAAGAAGTACAAGGAAGGTATAGAGCTTGTAAAAAAATGTAATTCCATGCTTGATAAGGTGGAAAAGGAAATGGTTATTCTAAATGATGATAACGATTCGGAGATGATAGAAAATGATTGATTTTAAGAAAGAACTTTTAGAAAGAACAGCACGCATAGATAAGATTGTTAATTCATATCTTCCAGAGATAAGTGGCAGAGCAGAATATATTAAATCAGCCATGGATTATAGTGTACAGGCAGGTGGTAAAAGAATCCGCCCGATGATAATGCTTGAAACATACAGATTATGTGGTGGAACAGATGAAAAGTGTGTATATCCTTTTATGGCAGCACTTGAAATGATACATACATATTCGCTTGTCCATGATGATCTTCCAGCTATGGATAACGATGATTACAGAAGGGGCAAGCTTACAACACATAAAAAATATGGTGAGGATTTCGGGATACTTGCAGGAGATGGTCTTTTAAATCTTGCATATGAAACTATGTTTAACGCTATAAAGAATATTTCGTCAGATTATGCTGATATAGAAAATGCAAAAAAGATGGCACTATATTCACAGGCGGCAGCGGTTATAGCATCTAAGGCAGGTGTTGATGGAATGGTTGGAGGCCAGTCGCTTGATGTATATCTTACAGATAAGCCTATGGATAAAGAACAGCTTGATTATATATTCAGGTTAAAAACAGGCGCACTTATTGAAGCAGCATTTATGGCAGGTGGGATTCTTGCCGGATGTGACGAAAAAACACAGGGATTATTATGTAAAGCAGGATATAATGTCGGGTTTGCTTTTCAGATCAAGGATGACATCCTTGATGTTACAAGCACACAGGAAGTGTTAGGAAAGCCGGTTTTAAGTGATGAGCGGAATAATAAAACGACTTATGTAACATTGTATGGATTAGAAAAAGCAGAAAAAGATACTTATGACATGTCAAAAGAGGCGATGGGTATAATAAAGTCAATAGGACATAACGAGTATCTTGAGGAACTTATAGATATGCTTATACACAGAAATAAGTAGAAATGGTGAGAGGATAGCTATGATACTAGAGAAGATCAATAAGCCTAATGATATTAAAAAGCTTTCTCCAATTGAATATAATCAGCTCGCAGCTGAGATAAGAGAGTTCCTTATACAGAAGATAAGTGTAACAGGTGGGCATCTTGCATCTAATCTGGGGGTTGTTGAACTTACTATGGCCTTGCATGTCGTATTTAATCTGCCGCAGGATAAGCTTATATGGGATGTTGGCCATCAGTCTTATACCCATAAGATACTTACAGGACGTAAGAACCAGTTTGATGAGCTTAGAAAGTTCGGTGGTATGAGTGGTTTTCCTAAAAGAAATGAAAGTGACTATGATGCATTTGACACTGGTCACAGTTCAACATCTATTTCAGCTGGATTAGGACTGGCTGAGGCAAGAGATATAAAACATGGCAATTATAGTGTTGTCTCTGTTATAGGTGATGGTGCACTTACAGGCGGCATGGCATATGAAGCATTAAATAATGCATCACATGTTAAAGGGAATTTTGTTATAATACTTAACGATAATACGATGTCGATATCAAAGAATGTTGGCGGCGTTTCTAATATGCTCAGCGAAATACGTTCGTCAGATTCTTATTATGACCTTAAGGAAAATATAGGAAATGTACTATATAAATTACCAAAGGGTGATAAGATTGTCGGGGCTATTAAAAAGACAAAATCCAATCTGAAACAGGTTATATTACATGATTCTATGTTTGAAAGTATGGGCATATATTATCTGGGTCCGGTAGACGGACATGATATGGATAAGCTTATAAAGATACTTAATGTCGCTAAAAGAATAAAAGGACCAGTGCTTGTCCATGTAGTTACACAGAAAGGGCGCGGATATAAACCGGCAGAACGTAATCCAAGCAAGTTTCATGGTATAGGTCCTTTTGACATAAAGACAGGCTGTGAAATTAACCAGCTGGATGTGCCAACATATTCAAAAGTCTTTTCGGAAGCAATATGTGAGATAGCAAAGAATGATCGTATGGTTGCAGCCATAACAGCAGCCATGCCTGATGGTGTTGGTCTTACTAAGTTTTCAAAATGGTTTCCTGACAGATTTTTTGATGTTGGAATTGCAGAGGCACATGCTGTTACTTTTGCAGCCGGACTTGCAGCAGGTGGGTTAAAACCAGTATTTGCGGTCTATTCATCATTTTTACAAAGGGCATATGACCAGATACTTCATGATGTATGTATACAACAGCTTCATGTTGTGTTCGCAATTGACAGAGCAGGACTGGTAGGAAGTGATGGTGAAACTCATCAGGGAATATTTGATATATCTTTTCTTTCTTCGATTCCTAACATGACGATATGCGCACCTAAGAATGATATTGAGTTAAAAGAAATGCTTAAGTTTGCAGTAGAGGATTTTGATGGCCCTATTGCAATAAGATATCCAAGAGGAAGTGCCTGTCTTTTATTTCATGAGTTCAAGGCACCTGTTGTATATGGACATTCTGAGATAATGTATGTTGGAAATGACATGTATCAGGGAGAAAGTTTAAAAGAAAGCCTGCATACTGTAAAGTATGATATCGCACTTCTTGCACTTGGAAGCATGGTCATAACGGCTGATAATGTAAGAAAAAGCCTTATAGAACAGGGATATACAGTTACTCTTGTAAATGCACGTTTTGTAAAGCCAGTTGATAAGGATATGCTGGATTATGTATGCCATAATCACAGGCTTATAGTTACGTTGGAGGAAAATGTATCATCTGGTGGATTTGGCAGAACAGTCTGTCAGTATATAAGTAATTCAGAATATGAAAACCCTGTTCTTAGTATATCACTCCCTGATGACTATATTGAACATGGAAGTGTTGATATATTAAGACATGAAACAGGTATTGATGAAGAAACTATAATCAGGCGGATTAATGATAAATATATACAGAATTACAGTGAAAAGTAAAAAATGATAAGTTAGAATACAGCATAATCAAATTGCACAGAAATGGAGAGAAGTATGAGCAAGGAAAGATTGGACGTCTTACTGGTAAACAGAGGTCTTGCAGAATCAAGAGAAAAAGCTAAAGCTATTATTATGTCCGGAAACGTATACGTAGAAGGACAAAAAGAGGATAAGGCTGGCTCAACCTTCGCAGATACAGCTAATATAGAAGTAAGAGGCACTACATTAAAATATGTAAGCCGTGGTGGACTAAAGCTTGAAAAAGCAATGGAAAATTTTGATGTTACAATCAAAGGAAAAATATGTATGGATGTAGGCTCTTCAACAGGCGGGTTTACTGACTGTATGCTGCTGAATGGAGCAATTAAGCAAAATTCTGATATGGCATGGCAAAGACAGCTTGCATGGAAACTGCGTAACGATGAGAGAGTTGTATGCATGGAAAAAACTAACATACGATATGTTACACCAGAAGATGTTGCTGATAAGATAGACTTTTCAAGCATAGATGTATCGTTTATCTCTCTTACTAAGGTGCTGCTTCCGGTTAAGAATCTGCTTACAGATGATGGACAGATAGTGTGCCTTATAAAACCGCAGTTTGAAGCTGGAAGAGAAAAGGTTGGAAAACATGGTGTTGTAAGGGATAAGTCAGTTCACGAAGAAGTAATAAAGATGGTTATTGATTATGCAATATCAATAGGATTCGAGGTCCTCAATCTTGAATTTTCACCAGTAAAAGGACCAGAAGGTAATATTGAATATCTTTTACATCTTCAGAAACATACAGAAGGAACATATGAAAATGTTCCTTTTGAAATAAAAAATATAGTAGACAAAGCGCATGAAACATTGTAATATATATTCATAGTTAACTTTAAGCGCTTTATAATATAGAGGTATCGATGAGAAGATTTTATATAGTTACTAATCGGTCAAAGGATGCAGAACTTAAGTATACATACAGCATTATTGCATACTTAAAAGAACATGGTGCAGAGGGCATATATGATGAAGATTCAGCTGCGGTTGAAGGAACAAAGTATTGTTATACGAATGCAGAAGTTATGCCGGATGACGTTGACTGTATTATAGTACTTGGTGGTGATGGAACATTAATACAGGCGGCAAGGGATCTTAATGAAAGAAATATACCATTACTTGGTGTGAACATAGGAACATTAGGATATCTTACTGATACAGATATGAATAATGTATATGATACACTCAATAACCTTATTGATGATAAATATGAAGTTGATACACGTATGATGCTTGATGGTAAGATTTATCGTGATGATAAGGTTATATATGAGGATGTTGCACTAAATGATGTTGTACTAAGCAGGAGAGGTATTCTCAGGGTTATTGATTTTGATATATATGTTAATGGGGAGTATCTTAACTCTTTTGCTGCGGATGGAGTTATTGTTTCAACTGCTACAGGTTCAACAGCCTATAGTTTATCGGCAGGTGGACCTATTGTGCAGCCGAATGCAAGGCTGATTATGATTACACCGATATGTGCGCATACACTTACACAAAGAAGTATTATCTTTGGACAGGATGACGAAATTGTTATCCAGATAAATGATAATAAAAAATTATCAGAGGAAAGAGTGGCTACTTATGATGGAGAAAGCTATTGTAATGTTGTCACAGGAGACAGAGTGGTAATAACACGTTCAGATAAGACTGCAAGACTTATAAAGACAAGCAGGATATCTTTTCTTGAACGAATAAGAAATAAAATGTGATTGTATGTAGTTGATACTTATCACAAAGTGGTAAGATTGGAGAATTGTTGTGAGAACAGACAGACACAAGAAAATATTAGAATTAATTAACAATAACAATATAGGAACGCAGGAAGAGCTTGCAGATGCGCTTAACAAGGCTGGGTATAATGTTACACAGGCAACTGTTTCAAGAGATATAAGAGCGTTGAATCTTACAAAGGTATCTGTTGATGGTGTGAGCCAGAAGTATACTACATTGACAGCTGGCAACCCAGTAACCAATGATAAGTATATAAGAGTGTTAAGAGAAGGCTATATGTCTATGGATATGGCGCAGAATATACTTGTTATAAGAACAGTTTCTGGTATGGCCATGGCAGTATGTGCAGCACTTGATGCACTTAAGCTTGATGAGATTGTTGGTTCAATAGCTGGTGACGATACCATCATGTGTGCCGTAAGAACAGTCAAGGATACAACTATTGTTATGAACAAGTTAAGGAAGCTTATAAAGATATAAGTATCGTTATGTTTGCTGCCACTTAAGAATATGGAGGCAGGTTGGAGGAATATGCTTACTAATTTACATGTTAAGAATCTTGCATTAATAGAAGAGGAAAATGTTGATTTTGAGGAAGGACTTAACATATTATCAGGAGAGACTGGTGCAGGAAAGTCTATTATTCTTGGTTCTATTAATGCAGCACTTGGTGCTAAAACCTCACCGGATTTTATAAGGACTGGTGCAGAATACGGATTAGCCGAACTGATGTTTGATATAGGCGATAAAAAAACATTAGATAAGATAAAAGAACTTGGGGTTCTTGATATAGAAGATGGTGAACTTCTTATATCAAGAAAAATAACTCCAACACGTTCACAGATTAAGGTGAATGGGCAGAATTTTACAGCAGCTCAGACACAGAAGCTGGCAAGATATCTTATAGACATGCATGGGCAGCATGATAATCAGATTCTTATGGATGATTCAGCACATATTAATGTTGTTGATGAATATTGCCTCGATGATATCTCCGCTCTTAAGGAGATGATGAAGAACGATTACCAGCACTATGTAGAATGTAAGAATGAACTAAGCGAAATGGACAAAGATAATGATGAAAGACAAAGAGAAATATCATTTCTTGAGTATGAAGTCAACGAAATAACAGCTGCAGGATTAAAAAAAGGCGAGGACGAAGAACTTGAAGCACAATTTAAGAAGCTTAACAACCGGCAGAAGATAATGAATGAATTATCTGGTGCTGATATGCTGCTTAATTCAGGAGAAGATAATATCAGTGATATGCTGGGAATGGCTGTTAAGGCACTTGTTAATGCAGCAGAGTATGATGAGTCACTTAAAAATCCATTAGAAATGTTACAGGATGTTGAGAGCCTTATTATGGATGTATCGCATGATATAAGCACATATATTGATGATAGTGATTATGATGATGCTGCACTCAACGACATACAGTACAGACTTGATACAGTTAATGAGCTTAAGAATAAGTATGGCGGAACTATTGAGAATGTTTTTACATCGCTTAAACAAAAAGAAGAAAAGCTGGATGAATATTATAATTATGATGAAATCTTAAAGAAAAGACAGGAAGCTTATGAAAATGCTTATAAAAAAGCACTGCAGACAGCTGAAAGGTTAAGTGTTACAAGAAAAAAGGCTGCAGACAGACTTACAACAGAATTCATAGAATCTTTAAAAAATCTTAATTTTCTTGATGTGAGATTTAGAATAGATTTTGAAAAAAGCAATAATATTACTTCTAATGGGTATGACTTGGTCAGATTTATGATATCAACGAATCCAGGACAGGATTTACGTCCACTGTCAAAGATAGCCTCAGGTGGCGAACTTTCACGTATAATGCTTGCAATAAAAACGGTCATGGCGGGTGATGACAGCAAAACACTTATATTTGATGAGATAGATGCTGGAATAAGCGGAAGAACAGCACAGATGGTTTCTAATCAGCTTGCAAGACTTTCAAGACACCATCAGATAATATGTATAACACATCTTCCACAGATTGCTTCTATGGCAGATGCACATTATACTATAGAGAAAACAGTTCATGATAATAAAACATATAGTCAGATATCAAGAGTTGATAAAGAAGACAGCATATATGAGCTGGCGCGTATGTTATCAGGAAGTGAGGTTACAGCTTCGGTACTTGCCAATGCAAGAGAATTAAAAAAGACTTCAGAAGCTTTTAAAGATAATATGATGATGTAGAAGCTTATGATAATACCTGAGATATTACTCAGATACATTTAACATATTTTCAATATATATACCATATCCGCTTTTTGAATCATCGATTAGAACATGAGTCACAGCACCAATAAGTCTTCCATCCTGTATTATAGGACATCCTGACATACCCTGGACTATTCCGTTGGTCATGTCAATAAGCTTGTCAGAGGTTACTTTGAAGGATATGTTTTTTGAATTACTGTTTCCAAGAGAAGTTATTTCTATGTCATAGTCTTCATACTTATTATTACGGTAGAATCTTATATAAGCTCGGCCTTTGTGGGTCATATAACGATATCCAACATTCATAAGCTGAAGGTTGTGCCTTTGACATACTGAAGCATCGATTGTTCCATATATGCCATAGTCACTGTTTTTACTGATGGTACCTATAGGCTGTGAGTTTTTATAATCAATAATTCCCTGAAGCTCACCAGGTGTTCCATCCTGTCCTTTTACTATTGAAATGATATGAGTGTTATATATTTTACCGCCACTGATATCCATAACTTTTCCAGTAGAGTTATCTGTTATTCCGTGGCCTAATGCACCAAAATGATATGACTGGTCAATATATGTTAATGTACCGATTCCCTGAGCATCATCTTTTATCCATAATCCAAGCTTGTACATATTATCAGAAGCTAAAACTGGTGTTACAGATACATTAGATATATAACCATTGCGCATTATTTCCAGGTTGAGGCTGTTTCCTTCAGAATAAGCGATAATATCTGAAAAATCTTTTTTGGAATTTATTTTCTCATTATTAACGGATAATATATAATCGCCTTTTGTCAGAATATCAGCGCAAGGATTAACCGCTCCATAATATACAGAATCTATTGAGTCGGTTTTAACAACTAAAATACCATTACTTTTTAGATATAATCCAGCCTGGAAGCCACAAGGATAAACCTGTTGTTCATTTACCACATTTACATGTACAGTTTTTAAAAATATTAATCCGAATAGTTTTAAATCCATATTATAATTAGCGGGTTCGCCTGATATAAATGTAACTTCCTGATTAAAATCAGCACTTAATTCATTACCAGCTCTATTGACTGATGAGTTATAGACACTACCAGTAACAGGTACTGATAAATTAAAGGTTGTATTACTTTGTTCTGTGATATATATTAATCCCGCATAATATCTATTAAAATCCCCGGTATATGTTACAACGCATAATAAAAGTGTTGTAAATATTGATGAAATAAATATATATTTAAAAATAAGTTTTCTCTTATACATACTAATCCTCATTTCTGTGCACTGCTTTTGCACATAACTGGTTTTTGTCTTATAAATATTATTTGCAGAAATACTTATTTTATATAAAGACTGAATGGTTAAATATAGTAAATAGTTTTGTCGTATTTTGTCGATAGTTGCGATGTGTTTTAATTGCTAAGGAATTATTATAATAGTATAATTATTACTGCGAATGTAGATGAGATATTTGTGAATTAACATATAAATACTAATCGCAAAAAGCATTTACAGATGTATTAATAATATTGTACAAGGTGAGGGGAAAATATGAATTCATTAAAGGTAGTTATAGCGGATGATAACGAAAAAATGGTAGACGTTATAAAAGAAGTTATTAATGATGAGCCTGACATGGAAGTGGTTGGAACGGCTGCTAATGGAGAAGAAACAATAAATATAATAAAAAATACTTCTCCTGATGTGGTTCTTCTTGATATTATCATGCCACAGCTGGATGGGATAAGTGTCATGCAAAGAATCAGAGATGACAAGACATGTGTCTCGCCTGCATTTATTATCATAAGTGCAGTTGGAATGGAGGATGTCACAGAGGATGCATTTGATAAAGGGGCAGCATATTATATTATGAAGCCTTTTGATAATGAAATGCTTATTAACCGTATTAAATATGTCGGAAAGGTACATAACGCACCAGCAGATAATAAAAGAAATATCGTGATTAAGGATACAGTTAATCATAAAAAATATGTTCTTGAAAATGAGATAACAGGCATGATACATGAAATAGGAGTGCCTGCACATATAAAGGGTTATCAATATCTGAGAGAATCAATTACACTCGCCGTCAATGATCCGGATATTATAAACAGTATAACAAAGATTCTATATCCAACTATAGCAAAAAAATTTGAAACAACGCCAAGCAGAGTTGAGCGTGCAATAAGACATGCTATTGAAGTGGCATGGAACAGAGGCAATCCTGACGTGCTTAATAATCTTTTTGGTTATACAATAAGTAATGGCAAGGGAAAACCAACTAATTCTGAGTTTATAGCACTTATTGCCGACAATATCCGTCTTACACATCCGGCATGATGATAGTTATTCTTTGAAATATCAATATGAAAAATGTGAAAAAATGTTGAATTTAGTGCTTAAATCATAGATTTTTCCTTGAAATATTACAACTCCTATATTATAATATTAACGTATTTGTAAAAATGTTTTAACATAATTGTAATAAATAGGAGTTTATATGTATAGAAGAGCTTTAAAAACAGTTGCAGCAGCAGCACTTATAACATCAATCATGGGAACATCTGTATTTGCAGATGATCTTACTACATTAAAGAGTCAGCAGCAGGAGGCACAGCAGAAAGTTGATGACCTGACACAGCAGTTAGCATATCTTTTAAGTGAGATAGATAATCTTGAACAGGATATGGCTGATCTGGCTGATGAAGTAGATAGAACCAATGTTGAACTTGAGGAAGCAGAAAGAGTACAGAAAAAGCAGTTTGAGGATACTAAGTTAAGAATTCAGTATATGTATGAAGATCAGTCTGCATCTATGACTGAGGTCTTTCTTACTGCAGCTGATATGAGCGATGTTATCAACAAAGCAAGCTATATGCAGCAGGTATATGAGTATGATCGTAATAAGCTTGAAGAGATGGCTGATACAGCACGTTCCATTGCTGATTATAAGTCAACACTTGATAAGAAGCAGGCATCACTTGATGAGAAGCAGAAAGAGCTTACTAATAAACAGGCAACATTATATACAGCACTGGATAAGGCTAAGTCAGATAAGGAAGATGCCGATGATAAGTATCAGGAGGCTGCTGATCTTGCAGAAAGAGCGGCCAGACAGAGAAGGGCTGCATCTGCGGCTGCTAACGCTTCTAAGGTAACAACAGTTTCATCTGTTCCAACAACAGCTAACAATAATTCAGCAGTTGCTTCAAAGATTGTATCAACTGCATATCAGTATATTGGAGTACCTTATAGAAGTGGTGGATCTTCACCAAGTGGATTTGATTGTTCAGGATTCACATCATACGTAATGGCACAGTGTGGAATCGGTGGAGTACCTCGTTCATCTGGTTCACAGGCATATGGTGGTGCATCTGTATCTGGAGGTATTAGTGCAGCACAGCCAGGCGATATCATATGTTATCCAGGTCATGTTGGTATATATATTGGTGGTGGCCAGATGATCCATGCATCTGTTCCTGGAGATTATGTAAAAGTTTCATCTGTTAATATTGGAATGAGTATTACAGCTGTAAGAAGATATTGGTAAAATGTATAGCATATATTGAATAAAATATTACATTGATAGTATGTAATTTGTTCAATATATGCTATAATATTAATCAGATATATATAAGTTACCAGAATAATTTTTGATATATGTTATTTATATAACATATAGAAAGGGGATTATATGAAGAATGTTTTGTTTATTGCTTCGGAAGCAGTACCTTTTATTAAAACAGGAGGATTAGCTGATGTAGTTGGTTCACTGCCAAAGTACTTTAACAAGGATGAGTTTGATGTCCGTGTTATGATTCCAAAGTATACATGTATACCATGGGAGTATAGGGAAAAGATGGTATATAAAACACATTTCTATATTGATCTTGCATGGCGTACACAGTATGTAGGCGTTTTTGAAATGGAGTATGACGGAGTTATATTTTATTTTATTGATAATGAATTTTATTTTGGAGGTCCAAAGCCATATAGCTGGATTCATGAAGATATTGAAAAGTTTGCATTCTTCAGCAAGGCTGCACTTTCAGCTATTCCAGTCATAGGATTTAAGCCGGATATTATACATTGTAATGACTGGCAGACAGGACTTATTCCGGTTTATCTCCATGAAAGATTTGCAGGTGGAGATTTCTATCATGGCGTTAAATCTATTATGACAATACATAATCTTAAATTCCAGGGTATATGGGATCTTAAGAAGGTTAAAGATATCACAGGTCTTGCTGACAGTTACTTCACTTCTGACAAGCTTGAGGCATATGATGATGCTAACTACCTTAAAGGTGGTATAGTGTATGCCGATAAGGTAACAACCGTTAGTGAGACATATGCAGAAGAAATTAAGACTCCTTTTTATGGAGAGAATCTTGATGGACTTATGAATGCAAGGGCTAATGCACTTTGCGGAATAGTAAATGGTATTGATTATGAGGTATATAATCCTAAGACAGATACTTCACTGGCAGCTAATTATGACCAGATAACTTTCCGTAAGGAAAAGTGGAAGAATAAAGTTGCTTTACAGAAAGAACTTGGTCTTACACAGGATAAAGGTAAATTCATGATAGGCATAGTTTCAAGACTTACAGATCAGAAGGGACTTGATCTTATAGCTTATGTCATGGACGAGTTATGTGCTGATGATATACAGCTTGTTGTACTTGGTACGGGTGATGAAAAGTATGAGAATATGTTCAGACATTATGATTGGAAATATAATGACAGAGTATCAGCTAATATATACTACTCAGAGGAAATGTCACATAAGATATATGCGGCATGTGATGCATTTCTTATGCCATCACTGTTTGAACCATGCGGACTTAGCCAGCTTATGTCATTAAGATATGGAACAGTTCCTATTGTTAGGGAAACAGGTGGACTTAAGGATACAGTAGAACCTTATAATGAATACGAAAGCACAGGTACAGGTTTCTCGTTTCATACGGGAACCGGTTTTTCTTTTGCAAATTATAATGCACATGAGATGCTTAGTATAGTTAATTATGCTAAAAGTGTATACTATAATCATAAGAGAGAGTGGAATAAGATTGTTGACAGAGGCATGAAAAAAGATTTCTCATGGAAGAGTTCTGCAAAGAAGTATGAGGAACTTTATAATTCTTTATAATATGATGAAACATAAGAACTAACCACTTGACTTAAAGTGATATAATATGCTATTATATCACTTGTCTGCGGATGTGGCGGAATGGCAGACGCAGCAGACTCAAAATCTGCCGATGGTGACATTGTGCGGGTTCAAGTCCCGCCATCCGCATTATAACTTTTTCCAGTATCTTTATATATAAAGGTACTGGAATTTTTTTATATTAATAATTGTTAATTTATTAACCTTATTGTTTCTAAATAAAAACTTAATAATACTTTAATTTCTATAAAAAAAAGATTATAATTCATTAGCAAAATAAATTATAGAAATAAATTTAGGAGGAATAGGTTATGTTACCATTATGGCTGTGCATTCCTTTTGCGGGATTGCTATTATGTATCGCAATTATGCCTCTTGTCAAAGCTGAATGGTGGGAAAGCCATCAGTTACATGCAGTTATATTATGGTCGATACTTTTTATTATACCTTTTGCTATAACACAGGGTGTTGGAACGGCAGCTGAAACTGTACTTGAATGTATAATAAACGATTATTTAGGCTTTATTGTTTTGTTATTTGGATTATTCTGTGTTGCAGGAAATATTTCTTTAGATGGTGATCTTGTAGGTTCACCAAGAGTTAATACAATTATTTTGTTAATAGGAACATTTCTTTCGAGTCTTATAGGTACAACAGGGGCAAGTATGCTTCTTGTACGTCCTATTATAAAGATGAATTCATGGAGACACAGAAGAAGTCATATTATGATATTCTTCATATTCCTTATATCTAATATGGGTGGTTGTCTGACACCTATAGGAGATCCACCACTTCTTATGGGCTTTATGAGAGGAGTTCCATTTACATGGAGTATCCATCTGCTGCCAGTGTTATGTTTTAACCTGCTTGTGCTTCTTCCTGTTTTTTATATGATAGACAGAAAAAACTACAGACTTGATATCGCTGAAGGCAGTGTACCTGATATAAGCAAGGAGTCAACTGAACTTAAGTTCCAGGGTGGACACAATGTTATATTTATTATTACTATTGTAATAGCAGTAGTGTTAAGCGGTACACTTTCTAATGTTCCAGCATTCATAGGAGCTGATGGTGTGCTTAAGGGACTACATATAGGAGAAGTTACTTTCTCATTTGTTACTATGATAGAGATTGCGATTATTCTTTTATCAGCATTCTTGTCATTTAAGACAACTAAAAAAGAAATACGTACAAAGAACCACTTTAACTGGGGGGCTATTAAAGAGGTTGCTATACTGTTTATAGGTATATTTATAACTATGCAGCCAGCACTTATTATTCTTAAAGCAGTTGGACCTACACTTGGTATATCAAAGGCATGGCAGATGTTCTGGACAACAGGAGCACTTTCAAGCTTCCTTGATAATACACCTACATATCTTGTATTCT
>OGMM01000685.1_pt1 | contig 13764 bp, 14 predicted proteins | sample 1573221 | NCBI WGS metagenome assembly OGMM01 (sample SAMEA2581988, study PRJEB24529) | metagenome | biome: Human gut stool | place: China | collected 2011 | reverse complement strand
GCAGCAGTTGAAAGGTGCGATATTGCTATTCTTGTTATTGATGCAACAGAGGGTGTAACGGAGCAGGATGCAAAGATTGCTGGTATAGCACACGAAAGAGGCAAGGGTATTATAATTGCTGTTAACAAATGGGATGCTGTTGAAAAGAATGATAAAACAATATATGAGTTTACAAGTAAGATAAAGGATACTTTATCATTTATGTCTTATGCTGAAATTATCTTTATCTCTGCTCTTACAGGACAAAGAATCGGCAAGATATATGAGCTTATTGATACTATTATAGACAGTCAGACTATGCGTATACCAACTGGTGTATTAAACGAGATTCTTACAGAAGCTGTCGCCATGAAGCAGCCACCATCTGATAAAGGTAAGCGGTTAAGAATATATTATATGACACAGGTATCAGTTAAGCCACCTACATTTGTAATGTTTGTAAATGACAAGGAACTGACACATTTCTCATATACAAGATATATTGAAAACAGAATCCGTGAATCTTTTGGATTCAGAGGTACTTCGATAAGATTTATCAACAGGGAACGTAAGGAGAAAGAATAATGCTAAGCAGAGTTATATGTCTTATAATAGGATATTTTGTTGGTGCTATTATTCAGACTGGTTTCTGGATAGGCAAGTTTAACCATATTGATATAAGAAATTATGGAAGTGGTAATGCAGGAACTACTAATACTATGCGTACACTTGGGAAAAAAGCTGGTTTTCTGACATATTTTATGGATGCTTTCAAGTCATGCCTTGTTGCTATAATTATACATTTTGTATATGGCAGTAATTCAGGTGTATCGGAAATGCTGCTTATTCTTTATGGTGGCTTTGGAGTAGTGCTTGGACATAACTTTCCATTTTATCTTGGATTTAAGGGTGGAAAAGGTATTGCTGCTACATCTGGCATGGTCATAAGCCTTATACTTTTTCCTAAGTATTGCTTTATGTTTACTGTATTTGGAATGCTTACATTTGGTTTAGTTACAAAACTTTCAAGATATGTATCACTTGGTTCTATTATCGGTATTATAGGTTTTTTTGTTGAATTTGTAATCTGGGGTCTGCTTGGATGGCTTCCACTTGCTGATAAAGAGTTTAAAGAAGCTGTTATAGTTGTATTATTATTCGTTCTTCTTGGCGTTGGAAGACACCATGGCAATATTAAAAGACTTTTAAACGGAACAGAACGTAAAATCGGTGAAAAAAAAACTGATAATTAAAACAAAAACAGAAATATCAAAAAGTTATTATAGTTTTATAGTTATCGGCAGCATATATGTATTCTTACTTGGGCATATATGCTGCCAGAAATGAGGATTTAATGGTAAAGATTGGTATACTTGGTGCAGGAAGCTGGGGACTTGGACTTGCTATGCTGCTTAATAATAATGGACATGAAGTTACAGTTTGGTCAGTATTTCCTGATGAAATCAAAGAACTGGATGAAACCCGTGAAAATAAAAGATGTCTTCCTGGTGTGATATTCCCAGAACATATTAAATTCAATGCAGATACAGAATATGTTATCAAAAACAGTGATGTGCTTATACTTGCTGTTGCCTCTCCTTACACCCGTTCTACAGCTAAGCTTATTGCTCCTTTTGTTAAGGAAGGACAGTATATAGTAAATGTCGGTAAAGGTATAGAAGAGCATACGTTAAAAACACTATGTGAAGTAAAGGTGTGGAGGAAAAAACTCTTCTTACTTTAAGCGAGATCATTGAACAGGAACTTCCACAGACAAATGTGTCTGTGCTTTCCGGTCCAAGCCATGCAGAAGAGGTTGGACGTGGTATTCCTACTACATGTGTTATAGGAACTGCTAAGAAAGCTGATGCACAATTTCTCCAGAATGTATTCATGAGCAATGTATTCCGTGTATATATAAGTCCTGATGTACTTGGTATATGCATAGGCGGTGCACTTAAGAATGTTATAGCTCTTGCTTCTGGTGTTGCTGATGGACTAGGTTATGGTGATAATACAAAAGCAGCACTTATAACAAGAGGTATCGCTGAGATTTCGCGCCTTGGATGCGCTATGGGCGCCGATATAAAAACATTTGCAGGTCTTTCAGGTATCGGAGACCTTATTGTTACATGTGCAAGTATGCATAGCCGTAACAGAAGAGCAGGTATTCTTATTGGAAAAGGACACACTATGAAAGAAGCCATGGATGAAGTACAGATGGTTGTCGAAGGTGTATATGCAGCAAAAGCAGCACTTGAGCTTTCTAAAAAATACAATGTTGAAATGCCTATAGTTGAACAGGTTAATCTTGTTTTATTTGACGGAAAAGCTCCTGCCGATGGTGTAAAGGATCTTATGTTAAGAGATAAAAAAATTGAAGCTGGAAATGTAGACTGGAATTAAAAATAGAATCCTTACTAAAAGAAATGGGGAATAGAATGGCACATTTAAAGCACGTTAATAGAGCTTATATTTCAAAAAAATTAAAAGATGGTTTAAGCGGGCTTGAATATAAAAGATATAATTATATATGTGCACCTACAGGATATGGAAAAACTCTTGTATGTTCAACATTTTACAAGAATTATTCAAGACGGACAGTTTTATGGATTGATGCAGACACAACACCTGACATATTCTGGAAACGTTTATGTACATCATTAAATGTAGTAAATGCAACTTACGCAAACGAACTTTTAAAGGCTGGTTTTCCGTATAACGATGATGATATAAGGAACATCACATATATTCTTGATATGTTTCCATCAAAAGATTCAGAGTATGTTGTCATAATAGATAATTTTGATAAAATACATACCAGTATCTTAGGCAGGCTTTTTAATGCTAATTGTATCAAAAATCCACTTGGCATAAGCTTTGTGTTTATCGTAAAAGCTGTTACTGACCATAAAATAATAAATCTTATCACTAAAAATGAAGTAGGGTTTATCGGCACCGAACTGCTTTCATTCGATATAGATGATATTATTTATTATTACAGGATAAACGAGCTTGTTATCACGAGGGAAGAGGCACTTTCAATATACAACAAAACTTATGGCTGGCCATATGCTGTTGAAATATATATGAAAAATCATAATATGTCCGATAATCATATAATGAATATTCTGGATTCTTTTATATATACAAACATCTGGCTTGACAATACTGACAGCATAAATGAATTTATCTTAAAGATGTCTGTATTTAATAATTTTACTTTGACACAGTGTTCAAGACAGACTATGTTAAGTGAAAAAGATTGTTATAATATACTTATGGGAACAAGTCTTATTATGTATGACAAAGATTCACAGTCATACACGTTTAATCCTGTATTCAGGCATTTTGTTACAGATATTCTTAATAATAAAACAACTGATGTCATCTATAATATAACACTGGATGCAGCAAATACCTATAAAGCTTCTCATAACTACTATGCAGCAATCGCACTTTATTCACGTATAGGACATTATCAGGAAATATATGACAGTGATGTTTCAGTTGAAGAGCTTTATGAATATGTCATAAAATCCAATAAAGATATATTTTTAGATATTGCTAACCATTATTGGAGTGTTGAAAAAAAAGGACATTATGATATGGCAGTCAATATCAGCTTTATTATGTTTTTGTATAACGAAAAGCTTACTGCTGCAAAGCTTATATCAAACATATCAGATGATATAAAAAAAGACTGTCATCTTTCAAAAGAGCAGGTGATGGATTATAATGCGGCACTTACATATATAAATGCTTTTCTTGATTATAATGATTTCACGAAAATGAACGCTCAGTTTATTAAGGTTGCTGATATTACTAACAAACCTCTTAAACATATAGCTGGACATTTCCCCTTCAGCTTTGAATGTCCATCAGTAATGAGTATATATCATTCCTCACCAGGTGCACTTGATTATGAAACATATGCTTTAGAGGAATGTGCATCAAACTATTACAGAATCACAAATGGACATGGAAAAGGTTTTGAGGCACTTATGAAAGCTGAGGTTTTATATAACCGTGGTGAAATAGAAAGTGCTGAAATATTATGTCACAAAGCGTTGTATATGGCTGATGGGCGCAATCAATACAGTATATATATAGCTGCAACATTTATTATGACACTTATATCGATATATAAGGGTGCTAATGATGAGTTTAAAGAGCATATGAATAATATGACACATATCACGGAAAATACAAGTTATTTACCACAGCATATGCATAAAATGACTGATATATGTAAGTCATACATATATTCAAATCTCTCAAGTCCTGATAATATGTGTGAATGGTTAAAAGATTATAAGCAGTTAGAGCTTTCAATTAATTTTCATTCGCTCGGATTCGCCAATATAATATTGGGAAAATATCTTATACTTATAGGTGATTATCATAAATTTCTTGGGATAAGTGGTCAGTTTTTAGGGTTAAACCATATATATTCATATGTAATATCTAATATATATACATATATATATCTTTCAATAGCTAACAACGAGACTGGTGAAAAGGAAAAATCCCATAAATTCATCATGATGGCAGTTAATCTGGCTATGCCGGACAGATTATATATGCCATTTGTACATAATTATCCATATATTAATATGCTGCTTGATGAAATAAATACAACTAAAGATATATCATTTTTTGTTAAAAATATACAGAGGCTTTCAAAACCTTATGAAAAAGGTGTGAAGGCTATCAATAAAGCCGGGCGTCTATGGATTGACTGTAAGGGAAGCTGATGTTGCTAAGCTTGCTGCTAAGCGTCTTACCAACAAGGAAATTGCTGACCAGCTTTTTATTGCTGAAAGTACTGTCAAATCAAATATGAAAATGATATTCAATAAGCTTGAAATTAATTCAAGAGCAGAACTTAAGAATTTTTTTGATTAACTATAAAATAAAATGATTGTGAGGTTTTTATATGCGTGTTATAGCAGGAACAGCCAGAAGCCTTCCTTTAAAAACTATAGAAGGAACTGACACAAGGCCAACTCAGGACAGAATAAAAGAAACATTATTTAACATTCTTCAGTCAGATATACCAGGATGCCATTTCCTCGACTTATATTCTGGAAGCGGTGCTATAGGTATTGAAGCTATCAGCCGTGGAGCAGCAAAAGCTGTACTAGTTGAGAATTCTAAGGCTGCTGCACAATGTATAAGAGATAATCTTAAGTTTACAAAGCTTGATGATAAAGCTGATGTTATGGAAATGGATGTTCTTTCAGCCATTAACAGGCTTAAAGGAAAGGGTGTATTTTCAATAGTATATATGGATCCACCTTATTCGCATGACTATGAAAAGGACGTTCTTATTGCATTACATAATTCAGATATAATCGATGAATATACAACAATTATTGTAGAGGAAAAGCTTGATAGTGATCTTGATTATGCCACAGACTGTGGCTTTGATATTGTAAGAGTCAAAAAGTATAAAACTAATAAACATTTGTTCTTACGCCTGAAGGGAAGTGCTGAATAATGAAGAAAGCTATATATCCGGGCAGCTTTGATCCAGTTACTCTTGGACATCTTGATATAATAAAAAGATCAGCAGCGCTCGTAGACCATTTAATAGTAGGAGTTTTAAACAACAATACAAAAACACCATTGTTTTCAGTAGATGAACGTGTTAATATGTTAAAGGAAGTTACTAAGGATATTCCGAATGTAGAAGTATTAAGCTTTAGCGGACTTCTTGTAGATTTTGCCAGACAACATAAGGTCCAGACAATCATACGTGGTCTGCGTGCTGTAACTGATTTTGAATATGAGCTTGCCATGTCACAGACAAACAGAGTGGCAGCTCCTGACATTGATACAATTTTTCTTAACACGAGTCTTAAATATGCATATTTAAGTTCAAGCATTGTAAAAGAAATGGCTATGTATGGCGGCGATATAAGCAAGTTTGTTCCAGCATGTATCATTGAAACTGTAAGAGAACGTTACAGTATAAGCTATAAAGATAAGTAAATCGAATGAAAAAGGGAGAGTTGACAATGAGTAGAATAGAGCAGATTATAAGTGATATTGAAAGTTATATCGATAACTGTAAGTTTCAGCCTTTATCTAACACTAAAATCATAGTTAATAAAGATCAGTTAGAAGATATGCTCAATGAGTTGAGATTAAAAACCCCTGAAGAGGTTAAAAAGTACCAGAAAATACTTAACAATAAAGATGCTATCATCGCTGATGCCAAGGAACAGGCAGAAACTATAGTTAATGCTGCACAAATTCGTACAGAAGAGCTTATCAATGAACATGAGATTATGCAGAGGGCATATGCACAGGCTAATGCTCTTATAGAACAGGCGACTGCACAGGCACAGCAGATTCTTGACAGTGCAACAGAAGATGCCAACAGTATCCGTCAGGGAGCCATGGATTACACCGATGATATGTTAGAAAAACTTCAATATATTATTGAAAAGTCCATAAGGGATAACCGTGACAGATATGACTCATTATTATCAGGCCTTGATAATATATTATCTATCGTTAATAATAACCGTAACGAATTAAAGACACCTGTTCCTGAGGAAGAGGCACATACTGAGGCATATAATGAATCAGCAGCACAGTCAGAGGATTCTTCAGTACAGGATACGCAGGAAGATATATTAGAATCTATTGATGGCAATGATAATATTCCTGAATAAATATAATCTTCACATATACATTCATATGCTTTAAGCTGCATGAATGTATATGTTTTTTTATTTTTCTGATTTCATTCTGATGAAATAGTTATGACAAGATAAGTAACCAATATTGTACATATTGTAGATTCTTTTTTATTTTTTGAAAAATATATTTCTTTATATCAATACATACTCCCACATTATCTTTAATTACCGAATATGTCTGCATAAGTGTTGATAATCCGCCAAATGCATTGATTGCTGATATAAGCATTATTTTAACTAATGGGCTTTTTATAGATGATACAAAATATATTCCATTTGTGATCTCCATAAAACCGCAGACAATCCAGTTGATGTAAGGCATAGATACCATATGCGAAAAATATTGTATGTAAGCACACAGACATGAAAATATAATTATATAGCCTCCAAGCTTTAAAACTGATGTAAGCATTTTATCTATTGAATTATTCAATATAGTAAAGAAATTCATATATTCAGCTGACTGAATATATCTTTTTGAATCACGAATACATTTAGCAGCGGTCCTGTTTCTTACATATTCATAGATGATAAGAAGAATAGTGGGAAGATACACGCATAATAAATAACAGAATATATTAAAATGCTCTGACAAATAGTTATAATATATATAATTGATAACAAAGCCCGGACTTGATATATTACAATACGGCATTATATACGTAAGCCATTCGTTATTATTATAATTTTTCTGATATTTAATACAATTCAGTGCACCTGCTGGAAAACCACATAGCAGGCTGCTTAATATGACAAGAAATGTTCCATATGTATAATCTGCAGGTATATAATAGTTAAAACATTCTATAAATATCATTCCCATAATTAATCCAGGTGCAACCTTAAGTCCCCATAATTTTATTCCTGATATTGTAGCTGGAATAAGAATATCAGGAGTTATCATCATTAACGCAAAAAACATCAGTAATATAACAAATATTAAATTATGTCTAGTTTTCATCATATTCTATCCTGCTATACATTTTCTTAAGCCTTATTTCATATCCTTAATTAAATATATACAATATTATCAAAAAAATGAATAAAGCTTATTTTAAAAAACTTCTTTTTATGCTTATACTATGTATTGCTGCTGCTTTATTAACAAGTTGGTTAAGATGCTCATCGCATATACTGCATAATCTTAATATTGATATTGATGATAATGCTTTCACAAATATGGACATATCATGTTCTTATGATGAGTTAGTTAATGCAGCTGATGCAATAAATGCTGATAAAGGGCAGCTTATGACGATATGCACATGTTTATATGACGGAAAAATATCTTATGATAATCTAAAAAAAATAACACGTCCTCTATATGTACGTATAAGTAATTATCTTAACCGGACACAGGCAGATAAATTCAGACAACAGAAAAAAATATATAATAGTATTTTAAATGACATCAGATACTTTCCAGTTCCACGCTCAGACAAAAGATATGAATGGGTAAATTATGTTAACTCATGGAATAATGCGCGCACCTACAAAGGAAACCGTACACATGAAGGAACAGATATAATGGGAGATATAAATAAAGATGGTGTTTACCCGGTTATATCTGTAAGCGATGGCTATATAAGTAATATAGGCTGGCTTGAGCTTGGTGGCTGGAGGATAGGTATAACCTCATGTAACGGAATATATTATTATTATGCTCATCTTGATTCATATTACAGGGATTTTAAGTCTGGAGATAAAGTGAAGGCTGGAGATATAATCGGATATATGGGAAGTACTGGATATAGCAGGGTAGAAGGTACTAAAAACAAATTTCCAACACATCTTCATTTTGGAATATACATAATATCCGATACCAAGACTGAAATAGCCATTAATCCATACAATATACTTAAAATAAATGAAAATAATGCTTTGATTTATAGCTATTAATCCCTCTACATGCTATAATGAGTAAAATTTCAGAAATTGAGGTTACATAAATGGAAATACAGATGTGGAAGGAAATACTTAATCCATATGAACTTGCTGTAGAAGAGCTTCAGGTTAAGTTTAATCATATGGTGAAGGAATATCGTCAGGCTGGTATTTACTCTCCCATAGAGCAGGTTCTTGGCAGAGTAAAATCAATATCAAGTATACTTGGCAAGGCACAGAAGCAAGGGATAGATATCGATCAGATAGAAGGAAATATACTTGATATAGCCGGAATAAGACTCATATGCCAGTTTACTGATGATATATATAACGTAGCTGATTTAATACGTGCAAGAAGTGATATGGAAGTTATCAATGAAAAAGATTACGTTAAGAATATAAAACCAAGTGGTTACAGAAGCTACCACATAATAGTCAGATATAAGGTTGAAACTGTAAAAGGAACCAAAGTTATACCTGTCGAAATCCAGATACGTACACTTGGTATGAATTTCTGGGCTATAATTGAGCATTCGCTGCAGTATAAGTACAATGGTAATATACCATCTCATGTCCGTGAAAGACTTACATCTGCTGCCGATGCAATATATACACTTGATAATGAAATGATGAGTATCCATGAAGAAATCATAGATGCCCAGAATTTTGTATCGACTAAAGCAAATATAGTTTCTGATATATTAAACAATATCCAGAGCCTTTATAAGGTTGCCAATAAACAGGAGATTATCAAAATACAGGACGAATTCTATGATATATATGAAACAGAAGACGTAGCCAAACTTCAACGCTTTTCAAGACAGCTTGATATGATTGCAGAAAATTATAAGGCACAGAGTATATAGTGCAGAAATGAGGAACAAATGAATTTACCAGAGAGTTATCTTAAAACAATGAAGGATATGTTAGGTTCGGAATATGATGCATACCTTGAAAGCTTTAATGATAAAAGATTATATGGACTTCGTGTTAATAACCTTAAAATATCAACAGAAGATTTTCTAAAAATAAGCCCGTTCAGGTTAAAACCAATACCATGGATTAAAAATGGCTTTTATTATGAGGAAGATGATAAACCTGCAAAGCATCCTTACTACTATGCCGGCTTATATTATATCCAGGAACCTAGTGCCATGACACCTGCCAATGTTCTTCCTGTAAAACCTGGCGATGTTGTTTTTGACATGTGTGCAGCTCCTGGTGGTAAATCCACCGAACTTGCTTCAAAACTTGCAGGAGATGGACTTCTTATAACAAACGATATAAGTAATTCACGTACTAAAGCACTTCTGAAGAATGTAGAAGTGTCCGGAGTTTCTAATTTATGTGTTCTTAATGAGGATCCAGCAAAAATATCAGGTAAATTCCATGAATTCTTTGATAAAGTCCTTATAGATGCACCATGTTCCGGGGAAGGAATGTTCAGAAAGGATAACAAGCTTATACGTGCATGGGAACAAAATGGTCCTAAGGTATATTCTGCCATTCAGAAAAGCATCATACTACATGGTGCTGATATGCTTCGTCCTGGTGGAATGCTTCTTTATTCAACATGTACATTTTCAAAGCTTGAAGATGAAGAAAGCATAAGATATCTTCTTGATAACAGACCTGATATGCATCTTGTTGATATAGTTTCTTATGAAGGCTTTACAAAAGGTTTTATATCATCTGATGAAGATTTAAAAGATAATATGGACAAATGTGTCCGCATTTTCCCACATAAGATGTCAGGTGAGGGACATTTTGTAGCTCTTTTAAAAAAAGACAATCCTGATGATGTTTTACATGCAAAATATGTGCATACACCACTTAATCAGAAGCTTCCTGACGAATTAACAGATTTTCTTAAAAATACAACTATGAATATAGATACTGATTATATCAATATACGTGATTCACGTGTATATGCTATATCAAAACATATGATAGATGAGAAAGGCCTACGCATAATACGCAATGGGCTTCTGCTTGGTGAACTTAAGAAAAACCGTTTTGAACCAAGCCAGGCTCTTGCTATGGCATTAAAAAAGGAACAGTATAACAACTGTATAGATTTAAAGCTTAGTGATGAAAGAGTTATAAAATATCTGAAGGGTGAAACTATAGATGTAGATGATTTCCCTGACAGTAAGGGATGGGCGCTTGTATGTGTTGATGGATATCCTCTTGGATGGGGAAAGTCTAATGGTTCCCAGCTTAAAAACAAGTATCTTGCAGGTTGGAGATGGATGTAAAATGCAGTTAAGACTAGATAAATACCTGTGTGATATGCAGGAGGGAACAAGAAGCACAGTTAAAGATATGATAAGAAAACAACGTGTATCTGTAAATGATATCGTTGTTACACGTCCTGAATTAAAGGTTAATACAGATAAAGATATAGTATGCATTGATGGCAGACAGATAGGTTATTTCCATTATGAATATTATATGTTAAATAAGCCACAGGGTGTTGTATCTGCAACAACTGACAAAACCGACAAAACAGTTATTGATATTATTACAGACAAAAAAAGAAAAGATCTTTTTCCAGTAGGAAGACTTGATAAAGATACAGAAGGTCTCCTTATCATAACGAATGATGGGGAACTTGCCCACAGACTTTTATCGCCAAAGCATCATGTTGATAAGACATATGAAGCTGATGTCAAAGGAAAATTACCAGATTCATGTGTAGAAATGTTTGCAGAAGGACTGGTTGTTGATAGCAGCTTCACTGCCATGCCAGCTATACTCAATATAATTTCTTATGATGCTTTTACTGATACATCTCATATACATATTACAATAAAAGAAGGTAAATATCATCAGATTAAACGCATGTTCAATGCCGTTGATTCAGAAGTCCTTTACCTTAAACGTTTATCTATGGGAAGTATAGTACTTGATAAAACTCTTAAAACCGGGGAGTATCGTGCACTTACAGATGCAGAAATATCAGCATTGAAGGATTTTTAATAGATATTTATATAGATATACAGAAAGGTAACTTTATGACTAACTTTTTTTTACCTGTTTCAAAATCAGACATGAAAAAAAGAGGATGGACACAATGTGATTTCATATATATATGTGGCGATGCATATGTTGATCATCCATCATTTGGACATGCAATAATAACCAGACTGCTTGAAGCTTTTGGCTATAAAGTGGGTATTATAGCCCAGCCAGACTGGAAAAATAAAGAATCCATAACAATACTTGGAGAACCTCGTCTGGCTTTTTTAGTATCTGCTGGTAATATGGATTCCATGGTTAACCATTATACTGTTAATAAAAAGCGACGTCATCAGGATGCATTCTCACCTGGTGGTGTTATGGGAAAACGCCCGGATTATGCAACAATTGTATATTGCAACCTCATAAGGCAGGTATATAAAAAAACACCTGTTATCATTGGGGGTATAGAGGCTTCCTTAAGAAGAATGGCTCATTATGACTACTGGTCTGATAAGGTGAAGCGTTCTATCCTTATTGATTCTGGTGCCGATATCATATCCTATGGAATGGGAGAACATTCTATTATAGAAATAGCTGATGCCCTAAACGCCGGTATTGATATACATGATATAACTTTTATCAAGGGAACGGTTTATAAAACAAAAACTCTTGATAATCTTGAAAACTATATCGAGCTTCCATCTTATGATGATATTGTAAACAGCAAGGAAATGTATGCTAAAAGCTTTTATACCCAATATAAAAACACAGATCCGTTCACAGCAAGGATTCTCGTAGAAAAAGTTAAAGAAAAAATGTATGTTGTGCAAAACCCACCAGCTATGCCACTTACAGAAGTTGAAATGGATGATATCTATTCCCTTCCATATATGCGTAATTATCATCCTATGTATGAAAAGGATGGTGGCATACCTGCTTTATCAGAAATAAAGTTTTCAATAACAAGCAACCGTGGCTGCTTTGGAGGCTGCTCATTCTGTGCCCTCACATTTCACCAGGGAAGAATAATTCAGGTAAGAAGTCATAAATCCATCATAGATGAAGCAGTACAAATGACTAAAGATGCAGACTTTAAAGGTTATATACATGATGTTGGAGGACCTACTGCTAACTTCAGGCATACCTCATGTGACAAACAGCTTACTAAGGGCGTATGTATGAACAGACAATGCCTTTTCCCAAAGCCATGTCCTAACCTTAAGGTCGATCATTCAGATTATATAAAGCTTCTGCGTGAATTACGTGCACTGCCTGGTGTAAAAAAAGTATTCATACGTTCAGGTATAAGATTTGATTATTGTATGTGTGATTCTGATGACACATTTATAAATGAGTTGTGTAAGTATCATATAAGTGGACAGTTAAGAGTTGCACCTGAACATATATCTGATAATGTACTTAATAAAATGGGAAAACCTTCAAACGATGTATATGAAGGCTTTCTTAAAAGATATCAGCGTATAAATAAAAAAACAGGAAAAGAGCAGTTTGTAGTGCCATATCTTATGTCAAGCCATCCTGGCTCCACCATGAAGGAGGCTATAGAACTTGCTGAATATATAAGAGATCTTGGATATATGCCGGAGCAGGTTCAGGATTTCTATCCAACACCTTCAACACTATCAACATGCATGTACTACACAGGACTTGATCCTGCTACCATGGATAAGGTATATACACCTGTAAGCCACCATGAAAAAGCCATGCAGAGAGCCCTCATACAATACCGCAACCCTGAGAATTATGAGCTTGTTAAAGAGGCTCTTATTAAAAATGGACGAACAGATCTTATAGGCTTTGGTCCTAAGTGTCTTATTCCGCCACGTAATATAAACACACATAGTGGCAGATATGTAAAAATGGCACCAAAAAAACAATCTCCTGTTAAACAGTCACAGGTTAAACAGCATGCGCAGCATAACAACGCAAAAAATAACAAGACTGTTAATAAAAAGAAAAGGGGGCATAAATAATGAATAAGAAAAATAAAGGTGATTTTGGTTATCTTAATTATAAGAAGAAGCTTAATTTTATAATAGCCGCCGTTGCTTTACTTATAATAATCGCTGTATTTATAACTGGTCTTATAATATTTAAATCACGTAATAATTATATGACCCTCGTTGCCACTGTACTCGTTCTTCCATGGGCCAAGCTTGCAATTGCATATTTAGATCGGAAGAGCGTCGTGTAGGGAAAGAGT
>OGMM01000680.1_pt1 | contig 13886 bp, 9 predicted proteins | sample 1573221 | NCBI WGS metagenome assembly OGMM01 (sample SAMEA2581988, study PRJEB24529) | metagenome | biome: Human gut stool | place: China | collected 2011 | reverse complement strand
CTTTTAGCGGACCTCCTTTTTCAGCTTATGCAGTATTATGAGTTAAACACCTAACTGCTTAATAGACTGCATTCTTGCTGTATTATCATCAACCTTGCTTTTTCTTGCTGCGTTTACTTTATAAGTATGTATTCAGTCAGCACTTCCTTATAAAATAAATAAGGACAGCCGAAAGGTAAATCCGGCTGTCCTTATTCAATGCTTTGAGTTCTCTTTTTATTCCATATCTACACTATGCTTTACGGGAGAGAGGATGAATGTAAATTCATAGTCACCGTAAGGCAATTGATATTTAGGCAATGCTATGGTTCCCCAACTGTTGACGCAACCCAATCCCATTTGTGCCTTGTCGATGCACAAGTTGGTGAGGTTGGCCTTCTTCACTTCGGGTGAGTGACGCTGGTCTTTCTGTGCGCCGTCATCCAGTGATTCGATGGTGTAATGCAATGCAGAGGCAGAGAAAGGAGCTTCGGCTACAATCTTCACGCCATTGCCGCCGGCATTCAACTGTTTCCACCAACGGATGTCGGTCTTGTTTCCGGTTTCCTGCGGACGGATGTAGGAGTAGAATTGTTCGTCTACACTCTGGCGATAGATGCCCAAATCGGTGCTATGGTTACGGTCACTGTAGTTTTCAACCGGGCCGCGTCCGTAGAACTCAATGGTATTGAAGTTCTTCGGCATTTGCATTTGCATACCGAAGCGGAACATCGGAGATACCTTGGCATTCTTATCGGCTGTCATCTTTTGGGTGATTTTAACGGCACCTTGGTTGTTGATGACATACTCCAGATAAAGTTTGGCAGAAACGGCTTTCATGTCGTATTCGGCTGTCACCTGTACTTGATTGTCTACGGTAGTGGAAGCCAGGCGGACAAGTTTCAATCCCGGGTTTTTCCATACTGCAAAGCGGTGTTGCAGGCCGGCACCCATATCATTATCGGTCGGAGCACGCCAGAAGTTGGGGGTCAGTGCAGCGCCTTCTTTAATCATTTCCAGCCCATTGACATCGTATTTGCTCAGGTAACCGTTGGCTTTGTTGAACTCAACAGTGAAGTTCTCACCTTTCACAATCAGGTAGTTTCGCTGGTTGTCGATGATTTGGGGAGTAACGATAGCCACATTGGTGGTCTCTACATTCTTCAACTCCATGGCCGGAGCCTTGTAGGGATTCAGAGTGAGCTGGTCTTTGGCAACTGTATGACCGGCAGCCAATAAACCTTCGCGGTTCTTCAGTTTGTAGGATACGTTCAACAGCCATTCTGTGCACTGGCAAGTCTTGCCTAAGTCAAGTTTAATCTTGGCGGTCTGCTGCGGAGCGACATTGAGATTATCCACACGTCCCGAACGGATTGCTTTTCCGCCTTTCAGCACTTCCCATTCCATATAGTAGGCAGAAAGGTCGCGGAAGAAGTTCTCATTGTAAACGTTTACTTCTCCCTTGCTCAGGTCGGCAGGAGTAGTCCAGATGTTCTGATAGAAATAACTTACCTCGTGCATGTGGGGATTGGGGTTACGGTCGGGGCTGATCAGACCGTTGTCGCAGAAGTTGTTGTCGGATGCATCGAAGCGGTTGAAGTCGCCGCCGTAAGCATAGATTTCAACTCCGTTCTTGCCTTTCCAGCGAACGGACTGGTCGACGAAGTCCCAAATGAAACCGCCTTGCAGGTTCGGATATTTGCGGATGATGTCCCAGTATTCTTTGAATCCGCCTTGAGAGTTACCCATGGCGTGAGCATATTCACACTGGATGAGCGGTTTGGTGGCATCGGTACGCTGACCGTATTTTTCCATGCCTTCATAGCCGTAATACATCGGACAGAAGATGTCGGTGTGCTCTTTCAAGCCGGCTTGTTCGTATTGGCAGGCACGGCTGGGGTCTTCTGCCTTTATCCATTTGTAACATGCTTCGAAGTTGGGGCCGTCTCCGGCTTCATTACCCAATGACCAGAAGATGATGCTGGGGTGATTGAAACCACGTTGAACATTACGCTGGTTGCGTTCCAGATGTGCTTGCTTGAATGACGGGTTCTTTGCCAGAGTAGCTTCACCGTAGCCCATTCCGTGAGATTCCACATTTGCTTCGGCTATTACATAAATACCGTATTTGTCACAAAGGTCGTACCACAGGTTGTTGTCCGGGTAGTGGCAGGTACGCACAGCGTTCAGATTGTATTGTTTCATGATTTGAATGTCCTGAAGCATACGTTCGGGAGATACTACATATCCTCCGTCCGGGTCGAGCTCATGACGGTCGGCTCCCTTGAAAAGAACAGCTTTTCCGTTGACCAGGATTTGACCTCCTTTCAGTTCAATTTTGCGGAAACCGACATTAACGGGGATAACTTCATTGCTTCCCTGCATGCTGGCACGCAAAGTATATAAATAAGGAGTCTCGGCACTCCATTTATTCGGATTTTCTACGTTCATGGTCACAGTGCCGCTTCCTTTGGCGGTAGCCGTGGCTACTTGCTTGCCGGTGGCATCGACCAGTTCCAAATCGACGGTTCCGCTTCCCTTCAGGTCGAGCTTCACAGCCAATGAGCCGTTTTTATATTCTGTATCCAAGTCGGGAGTGACGCGGATATCCTGAATGCGCTTCTTGTTGCGTGCATACAGATAGCAGTCACGTCCTACACCGCTGAAACGGAAGAAGTCCTGGTCTTCCAGATAGGTACCGTCGCACCAGCGGAATACCTGAAAGGCGATTAAGTTCTTTTGTCCCGGTTTCAGGTAAGGAGTCAGGTCGAACTCGGCTTCCAGCTTGCTGTCTTCGCTATACCCCACATAACGTCCGTTTACCCATATATACATATTGGAAGTGACGGAGCCGAAATGAGCGATGATATCTTTCCCTTTCCACGAAGCGGGAACAATGATTTCGCGGCGATAAGAACCGACGTGGTTGTTTTCGGTCGGAACTTCGGGAGGATTGTTCTTAAACTGGTTGCGCCATGCATAGCCTACATTGACATAAATAGGGTCGCCGTAGCCGTTTAATTCCCAAACGCCGGGAACCTGCATATCGTCCCAACCTTTGTCATTGAATGTTGTTTTCCAGAAGTCCATGGGGCGTGCGTCTGCATCTTTCACCCAATTGAACTTCCAGGCGCCGTTTAGCGTCATATAGTTGGCTGATGATTCTTTCAGTCCTTTTTTAGCTGCATCGGCATTTTCGTAAGCAAAGTAGTTGGTGTGCATCGGGGCGCGGTTTACCGCATTTACCTGCGGGTTGCGCCACTCATTGGACTGTGCGCTTGCTGCGAGTGCAAATACGGTGAACAGTCCGGTAAGAAGTTGTTTTTTCATGCTATAATAATTATAAAGGTTTTGTGCAAATATAGTGAAAAACTATAGTACTTATGGGCATAGACCGGGCAATATTTGTTATAATTGTACTTATTTTATAACTTATTCTTAAATATAATGGCATTTTTGAAAGGTATATGGGGAAAATGGCAGCATTTGCTGCACGATGACAAATGGAAGCATAAAATTTATGTAGTCATCTTTGAGAGCGATACTCCGGCAGGGAAATGGTTTGATGTGGCGCTTATCGGGTTTATCGTGCTTAGTATTCTGGTGGTGATTGCCGAAAGTATTCAAGGTTGGTCAGCAGTGATCGGGCCTTATTTGCGGTTTTCGGAATATGTCTTTACTTTCTTCTTTACCGTGGAATATCTGTTAAGGCTTTATTGTTCTCCCCGGCCGCGCAAGTATGCTTTAAGTTTTTTCGGTATTATTGACTTGCTGGCGACTTTGCCTCTTTATATAGGCTGGTTCTTCGGCACGGCGCGGTATTTGCTGGTAATCCGCACTTTCCGGCTGATTCGGGTGTTTCGTATCTTTAAACTGTTTAATTTTCTGGACGAAGGAAACTTGTTGTTGCATTCACTGACCTATAGCAGCCGCAAGATTATTGTTTTTTTCCTCTTTGTGCTGATATTGGTCATCTCTATCGGAACATTGATGTACATGATTGAAGGACAGCGTCCCGGCACGGCTTTCGACAATATTCCCAATAGCATTTATTGGGCGATAGTTACCATGACCACTGTCGGTTATGGCGATATCACTCCCGAAACCCCTTTAGGGCGTTTCCTTTCGGCAGTGGTGATGCTGATAGGCTATACCATCATTGCTGTTCCCACAGGAATTGTATCTGCGTCAATGATGAAAGAACACAGACGCAGGCAAGTCCTGAAATGTCCGCACTGTGGAAGAGACGGACACGAAGAGGGAGCAGCCTATTGCAAATATTGCGGAGGGAAGTTGGAATAAAAGAAACTGTCATTCCACTACCCATCTTTTATCATGCGGGACAACCATTTGGGGGTTGTAATACATGCCCTCTTTGGTGGGTATTTTCAGCTTATAAGTCCTTTTGCTATGATTGGCTAAGCTGTTTTCCCTCAACCACGGGTTCATATTCTTCAGGATGGCCAATGTGATTCCTTTGCTGCGGGCAAAGCGGGCAAGGTTTGCTATTCCTTTTGTTACGGTTATTTCGGTATAAGGGATGGCAGGGTATAAATCAGATGCTCTCAGCCGGAAACCAAAAGCAGTCGGGTCGGAGAACATAATTTTGGCAGCGAGGATACGATATACATAGCGTGCGGTTTCTTCCACCAATTGCAAGTCCAGTGAATCATCTACATCTTGTTTTGCCAGTTGGCTGGCAATTCTTGCCTGTCCGGCATTATAAGAGGCGGCCACTGCCACCCAGTCTTTGTATTTGGCATAAGCATCTTTCAGATAGCGGCAGGCAGCACGGGTTGCTTTTTCCACATGATAGCGTTCATCTATGTTGGAATTGACTTCCAGTCCGTAGTCTCGTCCGGTCCCTTGCATGAACTGCCACAGTCCGGCGGCTCCGGCAGAGGAGCGTGCGATGGGGTTGAGGTTGCTTTCTATTACCATCAGATATTTAAAGTCATCCGGGATTCCGTTTTCCTTCAGTATGGGCTCTACGATAGGGAAATAGCGGTTGGCTTTCTTTATCATTTGCAGGGAGGTGCTGTGCATATAGGTAAATGCCAGCAGTTCGCGATCCATACGCTCATGACGGTCGTATCGGCTGAGGTCTATCGTTTTTCCACAGAAAATGACACTGGCCGGCACTTCGGGACTGCTGTATTTCAGTGCGGTGATACCTAAATCTTTTTTTATGGCTGTACTTGCTGTGTCTTCCTGTTCTCCTTTCGGAGCAACGCAACTGCTGCCCACAAGGGCAGGTGAGATTGTGACCAAAGCAAAAAGCATGGCTGCGGTTATGTTCAGTGTATATTTCTTCATCTTTTTTCTACTTTCTTCCGGCGGTGGTACCATCAGGTTATTTTTATATCATGGCAAAGATAGCTTTTTTGCCTTATAATACCTATATTTATTTTTGCAAAGGTGTAATTTATCGTTTGGTGTTGTGCCTGTTGATAATTTACGATTTGCAGTGATGAAGCGGATTAAACGGGAAAAGAGGTAGCGGAAGAAAGGATACTGACTATGCTCTTATTTTGTTCCGCTTATTTTTATTGTAGTAAATATTCTTCGGATATGTCTTATTTATGGAATATATTTTTCTATCTTTACAGCCATTAAAGGACTGGAGTCTCTAAAAAGTCTAATACATGTGAAGGTAGGGTAGCAGGTTTTGACTTTTCAGAAATGGATACTCAGCCATAGTACGAAATCAATATCGAAAATTATGATAAAGAATAAAGCTCAAAAACAAAAGCTGCTATCCCCGGAAGCATATATTAAGGAGAAAGCAAGACAGTTGCCGATAGTAGAGTGCTATATAGGAACGAAATGGGATTATATGGGGGAAAAGACAGTTATTGTCACTCGTCAACATCCGCAAGGACACTTTACGATGGGAGTTTATTTGGTGGATATTTATTGTAAAGGTTTGCTTCATTCCGAATATTTCTTCAATATGAATCATGACGATTATGAAATGATGGTGAAACGTATCGATATGGATGAGGACTTGAAAAAAGCAGCGTATGCCGATGCCCATAAGTTGGTGTATGGTGCTATCGATTTTGCCGAAGCTGTAGGAATAGATTCTGAGGATTCTTTCGATATCACGAAATATATTCTGGATGAAAAGAAGGAGGAGATACCGTTTGCTGAATTTGGCAGAAATGGTAAACATTACCTGCGTGCCGATACAGATGAGGAAGCTGAACTTTATATACCTATTATAATGGAGGCAATCGGCACTGATTTTACTTACAGTATAGAAGGAGTGACTGATGGAGAAGTGGATGCAGCAGAGGTGCCTTTTGGTGATTTTGATTTCAGTGAATTGAATTATGATGAAGAAGAATTCGACAAAATGTTTGAGAAACTGAATAGGGAATCTCAGGATTGATGTTGTATAGTCTGTTAGATTATCACCTGTAGGGGACAAGCATATCTCGTCCCTACAGGTGACAATAGCAGCGTTATCAACGTTTTGATACCCTTTCTTCTTATTCTTATTTAGGTAAATTGAAAGCGACAGACATTTCTTTCATTTGTTCCTGGCTCATGCCGTCGGGTTCAAATCCCATGTTCTTTGCCGCGATATAAATCAATGCTGATTTATTCAATACATCAATTTGGTCGAAGGCTGCCATTACATCGCGGTCCACAGCAAAGATGCCATGCTTTTCCCACATGACGACATCATAGTCTGCCAGTTCCTTGATAGTGGCTTCTGCCAGTTCTACTGAGCTGGGAAGCGCATAAGGAATCATGCCTAGGCCGCGCGGACAGAATGCTTTTGTTTCGGGAATCATACTCCACAGCAGGTTAGTGGCTACATCTTTTTCCATGAATTTCTTGTTGTGCGACAAGGCAATCAGTTCGATGGGATGCGTATGTACGGATGCTTTATAAGGAGAACCTTTACTGATGAGGTAATTATGCACGCTCAGATGAGAAGGAACTTCAGAGGTGGGCTGAACCGGTTTGTCGGCTATAATAACGTAGCTTGCGCAGTCATCCAGAATGCGGATAACAGAACCGTTGTCCATGGGGCGGCGAGCTAAATCACGCATACGCATGTTGGTTCCTTTGCAATAGAAATAGCATCCTTTCAGATGAGGCAGTGTAACGCCGATTTGTTTTACTTCACTGATGGCAGGCATATTGCGGATTTCGTCGTCTGCGTATTCTGTGATGTTAACGGTGATATTTCCTCCGTTGCGTTCTGCCCATCCTTTTTGCCATAAATAACCGGCAACTTCTGCTACTTTATTTACTTCATGTGCCAGCTCGGGGCGATTGTCTAAAATTGATTTCATATTTCTTTTTGATTTGATTGTTCTGTAATTTACAAATATAGCAAATATTAAATATCCTCTCTGTAACAGGCAAGATATTTATGATAAGCTTCTTCCCATTGGGTTGTATTCTGCGGCTCGAAGGAGACGGTCTCTACAGAGGTACTGATGAGACGGCGCATGGCGGCAATGTCGTTTACCAGTCCGTTTGCTTTTGCCTGCAGCATGATATTGCCGATTGCTGTTCCTTCACTCGGTCCTGCCATGACAGGAACACCCACTGCATTGCAGGTGAATTGGCTGAGTAGGTTATTGCGTGAGCCTCCGCCGATTATGTGTAATTTTTCGATAGGGAATGGCGCAATCTTTTGCAGCACACTGAATATCTGTTTGTAGCGCATGGATAAACTATCAAAGATGCAACGGGTTATTTCTCCGTATGTTTCGGGGACAGGTTGACCGGTCTGTTTGCAATATCCGGCGATAGCCTTGATCATGGATGCCGGATTTTGGAAACATGGGGCATCGGGATTGATAAGACTGCGGAAAGCGGGTGCTGCCAAAGCAGCGTCAATCAATTCGGTATAAGAATAACTGTTGTTGGTTGTTTCCCATTCCTTGCGGCATCGTTCGAGTAACCACATACCGCAGATGTTTTTCAGGAACCGGGTAGTACCTTCCACTCCTCCTTCATTGGTGAAGTTCTGTTCGTAGCTTTCTTTGTTGATAATGGCATCTTTTACTTCGATACCCATCAGGCTCCATGTGCCTGAGCTTAGATAGGCGAAATTCTCGTTCTGAGCCGGTACTGCTGCCACAGCCGAGGCGGTGTCGTGTCCGGCTACCGAGATGACGGGAACAGCTCCCAGACCGGTCAGTTTCTGTACCTCTTCTGTCAGTACTCCGATTTGCTCTCCGGGGAAGACAAACCGGCCGAATTGTTCTTCTCTGACTCCCACTACGTCCAGCAGTTCTTTTTCAAACCGTTTGGTGCGCGGGTTCAGTATTTGTGAAGTAGAGGCAATTGTATATTCGGTGACCATTTTTCCGGTGAGCATATAGCCCAATGCATCGGGCATAAAGAGAATTTTGTCTGCTGCTTCCAATGCGGTGCAATGATTGCGGTGTAGTGTCGATAACTGGAATAATGAATTGAAATTCATTATCTGAATGCCGGTAATATCATATACTCTTTCGCGAGGAATGTGCGTGAAGTATTCTTCGGGTGCTCCTACTGTATGTGGGTCACGATAGCAATAGGGATTGCGGAGCAGTTCGCCATCCTTACCGATAAGTGCGAAATCCACCCCCCATGTGTCGATACCGATGGAACGGATGGGAATGTTGTCTTTGGCTATTGTTTTGAGTCCGTTGATGATTTCGCGGTAAAGGGCATAAATGTCCCAGTAACAATGACCGCAGGCCTCTATTATATGATTGGGAAAGCGGGTAACCTCTTTCAACTCTAATTTGCCGTCTCCCAGGCAACCTAAAATGGTTCGTCCGCTGGTGGCTCCCAGGTCTACTGCAAAGAAATAAGTGTGTTCCATGTTTCTGCAATTGATAATTTAAGGAATTAATGATACTGCAAAAATAACTCATTCTTTTAAACTGTTCCTCTTTTTTTGATATAATAACTGTTCGAATGCGTGGTAAATGCCCTAAAACATATTATTCTTACTTTTCTGGTAACTTCTTTGGTGAAATGACAGAATATCAATACCTTCGCTAAATGAAAAATGTATGAAGGTTTAATTAAGAATGAAAAAAATAGTCGGACATCTTATTGTTCTCTCTTTATTATGCTTGATAAATGTTAATCCGGCAAGAGCGTGGGATGCTGAACGACGGCAGCCCCAATCTTATGAATTGCAACAAAAATATATCCATTCATTCAGGCAAAATGCCGGCTTTATTCATACAGAGAGGAATGATAGTATCGCTCTTTTGGGGGACAGTCTGACTACTGTATTGGATTCTATAGGCAAATATGATGAATATTTTGAATTGAAGAGGGTCGTAATCCGTTCGCATATTCTTAGGGGGGAGAGTCGCATTGCCGTTGCTCAAAGTGATATGATGTACTCTAAAGCTCAGGCAATGAACCACAAATTCGGAATGGCAATGTCGCTCAGTGCAATTGGTGAAGTGTATAGTCACATGAACCGGTTGGAGGAAGCGGGAACATCACTTGAAGAGGCTTTAAAGCAGTTAAAAGATCCTTCGGATAATCAGATTCTTACAAAAATACTGCTGATGCAATTGGTGGATAATCTTCTGCATTTGAAGAATATTGGGAAGGCTAAATTGTATATAGAGCGCATAAATGAGTATTTGTCGGAAGATTTATCTCCGGTGGAACAGGCATTGTTTTATAATTATAATGCTTACTATTGTATTCAGGCGGGGATGCCGGATGAAGCCGACAACTACTTAAAGGAGGCTTGGAAGTTAGAACCGATGCTGCCGGTGGGGATTATCCGGCATCTGTTGATAACCGAGGCGGCTTATTATGAGAGTAAGGAAGAATATGAAAAGGCGTTGGATGTTTACGACCGTTTCTTTAAAGGAAAGGCACCGCAGAGCAATCGCGGATTGTATATTGATGCAATGCGTAATAAGGCAGAATTGTATGTTATGATGGGGAAAGAGCAGGAGGCTTTTAAACAGTTTGCTAACGTATATGCTTATGTGAAGTCTGTATTTAATAAGAATTATCCTAAGGAGATTGATCGGCTTTGCACTCGTTTTCAGGCAGATCGGCTGAAGTTTATGAATGAACACCGGCGTACTCTGTCCAACCGCTATTATGTGACCGGAATTGCTGTTTGTGTCTTGGTGCTGTTTTATCTTATTTTTCTGAGTTGGAAGAAAATATTCAAATTGAAGGAATCAAAAAGAAAGCAGGAGGAGATGAGGCGGAAGGCAGAGAATGCCATTCGCAAAAAGAATATGTTCCTTTCTAATATGAGCCATGAAGTGCGTACGCCGTTAAATGCTATTGTGGGTTTCTCCACTTTGTTGGCGTCGGAAGAGGATATGGGCATGGATGACGATTCCCGTAAGCAAGCTTGTGAGATTATCCGTGTCAATTCGCATCAACTGCTGAAACTGATAAATGATATACTTGATTTGTCGGATTTTGAAGAAGACAATATTCACTTCAATATGAAGGAGCATGATGCGGTAAAGATATGCAATGAAGTAATAGAAACCATACGCGCCTCTTATAAACTGAATGTAAGGTTGGAATTTGAGACAGCTCTTGCTTCGTTGAAGCTCGAAACGGATGATTCGCGACTGAGGCAGGTGTTGATAAATTTGTTGGTGAATGCTGTTAAGTTTACTAAAGAAGGTTCTGTTGTGCTTAAACTCGAAAAGGCAAATGACGGGACAGCTCTCTTTTCGGTGGCGGATACAGGTTGCGGCATTCCAAAGGAAAAGCAGAAACTTATTTTCGAACGTTTTGAAAAATTGAATGAGTTTGTACAGGGGACCGGTTTGGGACTTTCTATCTGCCGGCTGATAGTGACGTTCGTAGGTGGTAAGATATGGATTGACGGAGATTATACCCGAGGGGCACGTTTTTGTTTCACTCATCCGTTAAAGTATAAATCGACACTATTATAAGCAGAGTATCATAATATGAAGAAAATTATAACACTGGTATCTTGTCTGATTTCGTTTTCATGTCTCTTTTCCCGGGGATGGAAAGGGGATGATACGATTGCTTTTCGTGACAGTTTGATGAGGAAGGTGGAACATTTACCAGCAGATACTTCTCGTTTGTCTGTGTTGCTGGACGCGGCATATTTGCATCAGAATCCTCCTTATAATGTGTTTTTTGCCAAGTGCCTTTATGAAGAAGCACGTAAGCAGCAGAATATCTATTATGAGAATTTGGGTGCCTATTATCTGGCTGTCTGTTATGATAAAAAACATGATTTGGACAGTATCACCCTTTGGGTGGATGAGTTGCAGGAACTTGCTTCCAAGATAGGCAAGTATGATTATTATCTGGAACAAAAGGCTGCTATCAGTCGCGTGCTGGCTTCTAAAAAAATGAATGAAAAGGCGGCTTTTGTGGCAAAAGAAGTTTTGAAAGAGGCACAAGAGAGAAAAAGTAATAATGGCATAGTGGCTGCTTATAATAGTTTGGGATGTACGTATGCTGCTTTTAATCGTTCGGATGAAGCACTTGCAGCTCTTCTAAAAGGGTATCGGGCTTGCAAGAAAACGACTAAATTGAGTTTGCGCATTGATATTCTTTCTCGTTTATCAAGTAGATATGCTGATATTGTTTCCGGTTTGCCTTCTAAGGACCCCGATAGAGTGAAGAGAGATTCTGTTCTGTTTTATTTAGAGAAAATGGAGGGCTTGTTGAAAGAAGTGTTGTCTAAGGAGCCCAAGACTGTGAATAATTGGAGAGATGTAATGGTGGATTGCCAAACTAGGTATGTTCGTTATTATATGCATCATAAGGATTATTCTAAAACGGCTGAATTCCTTGAAAAAGCCAAAAACTTGCTTACTCCGGAAGTGGATTCGGTGTATTGGCTGAATATACAATTGATGGAATTGCAGTATTATGCCCGGACACAGGAATATGATAAAGGAATCGCATTGATAGACCAGGTCGCTCCGTTTGTCGAAAGGGGACATATAGATGTATTCGAAACTCTTATTTTTTATAAGTCTTTGATATTGCGTGATAAGGGTGACTGGAACGAAGGCATCCATACATTGAAGTTTTTGCTGCATAAACAGGATTCTTTGAGTACAGCTACAACCACCAGCCAGTTGGAACAAGTAAAAGAGAATTATCAAATCAATGAATTGCTGATGGAAAAGCAAAAGATTACTAACCTGAACTATCTTCGGGCTATTATGATTTTGGGTGTACTATTGGTTTTGATGCTGTTGTTTTATCTTTATACCGGTTACTTATCAAAGAGAATTGCTTTGGCAGAAAAGGAGGCGATAAAGGCTGCCGAGCTTTCGCATGCTGATAATTTGGCTAAAGAACGGTTGAAACTTGAAATCAGTCATGATATACGTACTCCTTTGAATGCTGTGGTGGGTTTTGCCGAAATTTTGGCTGATGCGGATAATTTGGATGAAGAAAGTAAATCTGCTTATAATAAGATTGTTCAGGAGAATGCTACACAGTTATTGGACTATGTGAATAATATCCTTGAGCTTTCTCGCCTTGAATCGGGGAAAATAAAATATGTGGAAGGCAGTTGTGACTTTATCGGTCTGTTTCGCGCTGTGATAGAGGAGGCTGATAAAAACGGGCAGAACTGTGTGCATGCAGAGTTGCATACCGATTTGGAGAAACAGATGGTCAGAACAGATCAGGCACGTTTACTTTCTTTGTTTGAAAGTTTAGCCGTCTCTACCGTGGACACAGAATTTTATCATTCGGATATAACAGTAAAACGTGTGGAAGAAAAATCGCTTTTACTGGTGACGGTTGTTAATACACCATTGGCAAAGGAGCGTTTTGAGAATAAAACGGCTATGATTCGTAATGAGATAAATGCTCACTTTATTCATTATTTCGGAGGATATTATAAAGTAGACGAACAGGCAAAACAAGGACCTTCTGTGACTTTTACATATCCGTATGATGTTGCCGGTCTGCATATTCATTGAAAAGTTTCACGAAAGGATTGAGTTACGTCGAAAGTAGACAAAGGCAGTTGTTTTTCTGTCTTACTTCCTTATTGGGTATGGCTTTTTTCGATTAAAATATAACTTTAACACTACTTTTTTGCATATATGTGCAAAAATATTCTGCTTTTTGTATCTATATTCCCAAACAATGCGTAATTTTGCAATCGAATCAGAATAATTATGCAGTATGAAGAGCAAGAATAGCAGACTGGATGCCATCAAAATTATAATTTCCTGCAAGGAAATAGGAAGTCAGGAAGAACTGTTACAGGAATTGGCTAAAGAGGGGTTCCGCCTGACACAGGCTACACTGTCACGTGATTTGAAGCAATTGAAAGTTGCAAAGGCTGCCAGCATGAATGGGAACTATGTATACGTATTACCTAATAATACAATGTATAAGCGTATGACCGAACAGCATTCGGCCGGCGAATTATTAATGCATAATGGCTTTATTTCCATTGAGTTCTCGGCAAATCTGGCTGTGATAAAAACTCGTCCCGGTTATGCCAGCAGTTTGGCTTATGATATTGATAGTAAAGAATTTGATGAAATTCTGGGAACTATTGCCGGAGATGATACCATTATGTGCGCAGTCCGCAGTGTGGATGATACCATTATCGTAATGGAAAAGATCAAAAAAATGGTGGAAGATTAAACTGGATTTAGAACAAAAGATCCGGGAAAAAAGATAGAAAGAGAGGAATAGCATGCTTCTTGAGCTCCATGTGAAAAATCTGGCTCTCATTGAGAAGGCAGATGTAGAATTTGGAGAAGGACTGAATATACTTACCGGCGAGACCGGTGCAGGTAAATCGATCATTATTGGTTCCGTGACCATGGCGTTAGGGGGAAAAGCGTCAAAGGATGTGATACGCCGTGGAGCGGACCATGCATATATTGAGCTGATCTTTTTCGTTGACAGTAAGGAAAAGAAAA